>Ga0187766_10000025_pt1 | contig 73827 bp, 69 predicted proteins | sample 0216_QUI02_MP05__4_FD_132971 | JGI IMG/M metagenome (GOLD analysis project Ga0187766, IMG submission 132971) | Tropical peat soil microbial communities from peatlands in Department of Meta, Colombia - 0216_QUI02_MP05_20_MG | ecosystem: Environmental > Terrestrial > Soil > Wetlands > Peat ... | reverse complement strand
GTCGCCCAGCGCATCTCCATCGAAGATGGCGCGTTCTTCAAGGGCGGCATCGATATCCGCAAGCCCGGACAGAAGACCAACGGCGACGCCAAGGAAGTTCCGGTAACGGACGAAAAGGCTGCCGCCATCGTCCGGGCCTAGCACTGGCGCTTCACCCTCCACTGGCAGAGGATGAGGCCGTCAAGACTGTTCGGTTTCCTCGCTCTCGCGCCTGCGAGGTGCGGGAGCGAGGGACCTAATCCCCACGAGCGCCCACTCGTCCGACACTGTCATGTTGGAAAAGGTCCTGCAATTTTTCTTGATCGCCTGCGCGCACCGCAAGCTCTCCAAGCCCCATGCGGCCGATTTCGATGATGGCCGCAACGCCGACTGGATGCCCGTCGGCAACGGCCCCAGCCATTACGTGGTCTGCCTGGACTGCGGCAAGAAGTTCGACTATGACTGGCGGAATATGCGGGTGGTGAGATAGGCATGTCGTTGGTCGGTAGTCGTTGGCCATTGGTCGTTGAGTGGGTTTCGCCACCGACCATCGACTAACGACCAAGGACCTTCAACTTACCTCCGCCTGACAATGCCCAGCGCCCTCGCGAAAACCGCACCCGCCTCATCGACATGCAGGGCATGCGCAGTGCCGAAGTAGATCAGCCCATAGGGCACTAAGACCAGCGCCGCAAGGATAACCGGCGGCTGATGGCCGAGAAAGTGACGGATCGCCCAGGCCAGCGCCGCCGCGACCAGCGCCGCTATCCAGAGTTTGGCCAGATGCTGGGCCGGCAGCCCCGTTTTCCCGATCCGGCGATTCAATGTGCGTCTCAAGAGCACAAATTCGATCCACGAAGCCACGCCGGCCGAGATCGTCAGACCGGCAACGCCCCAGCGCGTCTCGATGCCCAAGGCGGGGGGAAGCGGAATCGCGCAAAGATAGCCCAATCCGGTAGTCAGAATGACTCGCACGATGGCATACCACAGCGGCGTCCGCGTGTCGCGCAGCGCATAGTAAGTGGAGGAGTAAAGCCGGCTGAGCGTCGAAGAAAGCAGTCCCACGGTCGCCCCGGCCAGAATTCCCCAGACATATACCACGTCGCTGGGATGTCGAAAGTTGCCACCGCCGCTGAATCGGCCGGACTGGTATATTGCGGCGACAATAACGTCTCCCAGCACCAGAAACGCAACCGCCGAGGGCAGGACGAAGAACGCGATCTGCCGCAGACCGGAATCGAGGCGCCCCCGCAGTATGCCGGCAACCTCCTGCTCGTTGCCCAGCGCGCCCGACATCTGCGGCAGTTCGGCGGCCGAAACCGACATTCCAAACAGGCTCACCGGAAGCGTGTAAAGGGTCTGCGCATAGGCAAGGGCCGCGACCGCTCCGGTCGGGAGCAAGCTCGCGAGCAGGGCGTCCACATACGCGCTGATCTGCACTACCCCGCGGCCGACAAACACCGGCCCGAAATTGCTTACCACGGTCCTCACGTTCTCCGTGTGATAGCGCAGGTTGAGGTGCAGACCTTTCAGCAGCCGCAGTACGACCGGCAACTGCACGCCCACCTGCAGGGCGCTGCCCACCACCGAACCCAAGGCCAGCACTACCGCGAGCGGAAATTGCGCGTAGCGGCGCCCGAACCCCCACATAGTGGCGATCATCGCCGCATTCCAGATAACCGGCGCTGTATAGGACAGAAAGAACTTGCCGTGGCTGTTGAGGATTCCCAGGCACCACGCGGAAAAGACGAGCAGCCCCACGCCGGGGAAAAGAATTCGCACCAGCCGGATTGTGAGTTCGCGTTTCTCTCCGGAGAAACCCGGCGCGATCGCGTCGATCAGGTAGGGAGTGGCGAGAACCCCGAGCAGAACCAGGATCGAAGTTGTGAGCGCGAGCAAGGCTGCGATAGCTCCGGCCGTACGTCTCGACTCCTCGTCGTCTTGCCGAGTCAGCAACTTCGCATAAACCGGAATGAACGACGCCGAAAGCACTCCCTCGCCAAACAGGTTCTGCAGGAAATTGGGAATCCGCAGGGCCGCTTTGAAGGCATCCGCCGCGTCCGAGTTTCCGAAGTAATGGGCGAAAACGCGGTCACGAATCAAGCCTGCGATGCGGCTGAGGAAAATGCCGGCGGCAACAAGGAAGGCAAACTGCTTCGTCCGGCTGCGTGGGACCTGGTTCGTTGTGGACTCCGTTACAGGAGAAGACATCAATAGCGCGATTCTACACGCGGCTGTCTGGCCGTTCGCGCCGCAAACGATGCGTGCCTTTACTTCTCTTGTCCCGGATCGACCGAGCGATCCAGATAGATCCACAGCACACGCGAGAACAGTGTGACCGGGGGCGCGAACGGGATAAACAGGACGATGCCCCACAGCACGACCTTCTGCAGCGACCACCGGGTCAGCAGCCACAACAGGGTGGCGAAGGCGCAGATCATGACCACCCCGATGCCGTAGCTGATGTACATCGCGCCCAGGAAGTAGCCCTCCTCGCGCTCGAACTTCAGATCACAGACCGGGCACCGTTCATTCATCTTGGGAAACCCGCGCAGGAGCGAGCCGCGGAAGATCCGTCCCATACCGCAACGCGGGCAAAGCTGGCGAAGGATTCCGCCGAAGGTGGACATGGCGGGACCAGTATATTCAGCCGGGTGGAGCAGGCCTTCAGGCCTGCATTGACGTGGCCCTTTGAAATCCGGGCTTCAGCCCCTGAGGGAAGGCCCCACAGCGGCTAAAGCCGAAGAACCTACGCCCGCGATTAATGCAGGGCTGAAGCCCTGCTCCACCCCAATCGGTCCGATTCCCTCATAGTCAGTTAGAGGACTGCCGTTTCTTCGATCAGCCGCCCTTCACGATAGCGATCGAGCGAGAGCAGGCTGGTATCTACCAGATCGCACTTCTGGTGAAGGATCAAGTCGGCGAGAATCTTGCCCGTCGCGGGTGCATGCATCACGCCGTGTCCGCTGAAGCCGTTGGCAAGGAAGAACCCGGGGACCTCGGCCACAGGGCCGAGGATGGGATGGTGATCAGGGGTCATCTCGTACAGGCCCGCCCAGGCGCGCTTGGGATTGACCGCCAGGTTCTCGAAGCAGGGCACGCGGGCGGCAGCGCGCGTCAGCACTTTTTCGATGAATCCCGGCTCGCAGTCAGTCTTGAACCCTGGCGTTTCTTCGGGATCGTTCCAGGCCAGCAGAAACCCCAGCGATTCCGGCCGGAAGTGGAAGCCGTTGGACATATCGACGATCATGGGCGCGGTGTGCGGGAACTGATCGAACGGTTCGGTGGGAACAAGCATGCGCCGCAGCGGCTCGACCGGCAGCTCCACGCCGGCGAGTTTGGCGACCTGCGCCGCCCACGGACCGGCCGCATTCACAACCCTATGCGTCTCCACGGGCCCGCGCGCGGTCTCGACACCGACGATGCCCTGTCCATTCCTGTTGATCGCCGTGACCTCTGCATTCCGCCACAGCCGCGCCCCTGACTCTGTGGCGCGAGTAATGAAGCCCACCATGGCGCTGTAGGGATCGATAAAGCCGTCGGTCGAGCAGAAGCTGCCCCCCACTATGTCGTCCGAGCGCAGTTGGGGGAACATGCTCCGGATCTCGTCGGCGCTCACCATGCGCGCCGTCTTCAGGCCCAGCGCTTTCTGTTTCTCCTGGTTCGTGCGGACATATTGAAGATGCCGATCGCTCGTAGCAACGAACAAATAGCCTTGGGGCTTATATCCGGCGGGATGCCCCAGCCGTTCGTCGAAGTCGGCGTAGAAGGGGATCGAGTACAACGACATTTGAATGTTCACCGCCGTGGCGAACTGCGCCCGCACGCCGCCCATGCTCTTGCCGGTAGAACCTTTGCCCTGGTGGGTCTCGCGCTCGACCACCAGCACATTCGTGCATCCCGCCTCGGTCAGGTGGTAGGCGATGCTGGAGCCGACAATGCCACCGCCGACGATGACGACGTCCGCTGTTTCCATGCCGCTGCAATCCTACTGCAAAGTGTTTCCGTTCCGCCCCGATCGGAAAGTGTGCGCCTTTCAACCTTGCCACAACCCAAGCAGGAATTGTCATCCTGAGGGAACACGACTGAGCGCAGCCGCGCGAGGGAGTGCGACCGAAGGACCCAGATTCAGCAATCTGGGCCCATGCTGTCGGATGTTCGCGAGTCCGCCATGACCAAGGTCCTTCGCGTCGCGCTCGCTTCGCACGCTCAGCTCGCGCTTGCTCAGGATGACATTTCAACAATAATTCGGTCGAGCTTCGGCGGCGGGAATGACGCCGATCAGTCGAGCGACTTTCGGAACCTTAGCACGCTGATGGTCAGCAGCAAACTTCCCAGCACGGCCATGGCCAGCATTTGCGGCCAGAGCACATCCAGGCCGATGCCTTTCAGGTAAGTGCCGCGCAGCACAATCAGCAGGTAGCGCAATGGATCCAGATACGTCAGCCACTGCACGAACCGCGGCATGCTGCTGATAGGGAATCCGAACCCGGAAAACGTGATGGCCGGCATGATGAAGAAGAAGCCGGTCACCATGGCCTGCTGCTGCGTGGCGGAAACCGTGGAGATCAGCAGACCGACCCCCAGCATGCACAGCAGGAAAAGCACCATCCCCAGGGCCAGCACGGCCAGGCTGCCACGAAATGGAACCCGGAACCACAGCGTGCCCACCACGCCGATCATGCCGGCGTCAAACAGCCCGATCAGGAAGAACGGCAGGGTCTTGCCCAGGATGAACTCGCGCGGCCGGATGGGGGTGACCATGATCTGCTCCAGCGTCCCGATCTCGCGTTCGCGCACCACGGCAAAGGCAGTGAGGACGATGACCATCACCTGCAGCAGGCTGCCGACCACGCCCGGGACGAAAAACCACCGGCTCTGAAGGTCGGGATTGAACCATGGCCGCTGTTCCAGCTCGACGGATGGCAGACGGGCGACCATAAATGGCGAGGACCGCAGCATGGCGTCGCGCTGATAGTCGCTGGCAAAGCCCTGGGTGATCCGGTTCACGTAGCCGAGCGCGATCAGCGCCGTGTTGGAGTTGGTGCCGTCGACCACCACCTGCAGCGGTGCGGTCTGGCGTTTGCGCAGCAGGGCCGCGAACCCGGGATGGATTTCGAGCGCGACCGTCACCTGCCCGCGGTCGATCATCTCGCGGATCTGCTCGCGGTCGGTGAGCTGCCAGCGCACGTCGAAGTAGGGCGTGGAACTGAAATGAGCGATCAGTTCGCGGCTCTCCTGGCTGTGGTCCAGGTCGAGTACGGCCGTGGGCACGTGCCGTATCTCGTAGCTGGCGGCGTAGCCGAAAATCAGCATCTGAATCATGGGCGGGCCGACCAGCACCCATAGCGTGCGCTTGTCGCGCACGACCTGGAGGAATTCCTTGATCAGCATTTGCCACAGCCGGTTCAGCATGGCTCCTCCTCAACCCAGCCTCTTCCTGAACGAGTGCGTTGCCAGCAGCGTCAGCGCCGCCGCGAACAGCGCCAGCGCCAGCAGCTCGCCTTCGAGCAGCGCCAGGCCCGAGCCCTTCAAGAAAACACTCTTCAGGATGGTGACGAAATAACGCGCCGGAACCACGTGCGTAATGGCGCGGATCACGACCGGCATCTGCTCGATGGAGAACAGGAATCCCGACAGCAGAAACGCCGGCAGGAAGGTCGCCACCAGCGCCATCTGGCTGGCCGCCAGTTGCGACTTGCCGATCACCGAAATGAAGAATCCCAGCCCCAGAACCACCATCATGAACAGCGCCGAGCTGATGAACAGCGCAGGCATGCTGCCGCGGAATGGCACCTGGAACCACCAGATGCCGACGGCGGCGCATATTCCGGTATTCACCATGCCGATGACGAAATACGGCGCCAGCTTACCCAGCATGATCTCCAGCGGCGTGACCGGGGTCGAGACCAGTTGCTCCATGGTGCCGCGCTCCCACTCGCGCGCGATGGTCAGCGAGGTCAGGAATGCGCCGATCACCGACATCACCAGCGCCAGTACACCCGGCACGATGAACGCCCTGCTCTCCAGGTCTTCATTGAACCAGGTGCGGGCATCGACGGAAATCGGCGGCTTGGGCTCCGGACGCCCTTGCTGCCGCAGCCAGTCCACTTGCACCTGGTCGGAGAAGTTGCTGACTACGGATTGCGTGTAACCGATGGCAAGATTGGCGGTGTTGTCGTCAGTGGCGTCCACGATGGCCTGCACGCTTGCCGTCTCGCCCGTGCGCAGGCGTTCGGAAAAGTCGTGGGGCACCACCAGCCCGATTCGCGCCTTGTCGGAGTCGATCGCCCGGACCAGCGCCGGATAATTGTCCACCACGCGCACCACGTTGAAATATTCGGAAGACTGAAATCGCTTCAGCAGATCCTGGCTTTGCTGGCTGCCCTCGCGGTCGAAGACGCAGACAGGGATGTGCTTCATGTCCAGGTTGACGCCGTAACCGAACAACAGCATCATCGCCAGCGGCATCACCAGCACGATCCCCAGGCTGCGCGAGTCGCGCCAGATCTGGATCAGCTCCTTGCGCGCGATCGCCACCAGCCGATGCCAGCTCATGCCTGCTCCTTCCGCCCTGCCGTAAGCGAGACGAAGACGTCCTCCAGCGTGGGAGGGATGACTTCGATGCGCTGGACCGCCACATCGCGCTGGCGCAGATGATCCCGCAGCGCCGGGATCGCGCTCGCCGCCTCTGCGACGACCAGATGCAGCGCGTTGCCGAAGACGGCCGCATCCAGCACGCCCGGGGCCTGTTGTGCCAGCTCGACCGCACGTCCCAGTGGCGAGCATTCGACCAGCAGCAGTTCGCCTTTCATCGCGCGCTTCTTGAGTTCGTTCGGCGTGCCCAGCGCGACGATGCGTCCGCGATCGATCAGCGCCAGCCGGTTGCAGTACTCGGCTTCTTCCATGTAGTGCGTGGTCACGAACACCGTAACGCCGTCGCCCGCCATGTAATGGATCAGCTCCCAGAACTGGCGGCGTGAAATGGGATCCACGCCCGATGTGGGCTCGTCCAAAAAAACAATAGGCGGCTGGTGCAGCACGGCACATCCCAGCGCCAGCCGCTGCTTCCAGCCACCGGGCAGGGTGCCGGTGATGAGGCGTTCGCGTCCGGCAAGACCAGCCATCTCGAGCGCCCACGCGATGCGCTTCTCCGCGAGATCGCGCGGGACGTTGTAAAGCCCGGCGAAGAAACGCAGGTTCTCGATCACGCGCAGATCGTTATACAGAGAAAATTTCTGCGACATGTAGCCGATCTGCTGCCGTACCGTCTCCGGCTCCCTGGCAACGTCGTATCCCGCCACCATCGCCGATCCGGAGGTGGGCTGAAGCAGTCCGCACAGAATGCGGATAGTCGTCGATTTGCCTGCGCCGTTCGGACCCAGGAAGCCGAAGACCTCGCCGCGAGAGGTGTCGAGAGTGATGTGATCCACGGCGGTGAAGTCCCCAAACTTCTTGACCAGGTCACGGATGGAAACGGAATGGCCGTTGCCGTTCATGCCCTCTGACCTTCGGTGACGGTGTGGACGAACAGGTCTTCGATCGACGGCGTGACGTGCTCGATCTTCTCAAAAGGAGCGGAAGCGGTCAGCCGCGCCACGAGTTCCGGGGCACGCCGCGGGGCGTCATCCACCACCAGGTGCACGCCGTCGCCGGTCATGACCAGGCTGGAGATCCCGGGCGCGCCCTGCAAACAGTCGCGCACCGCGCGCGGCTCGCTGGATCGCACAGCCAGTACCGCGCCGCGCAAACGGCTTTTCAACTCCTGTGGCGTATCGCAGAACAGCAGGCGTCCCTGATGGAGCAGCGCGACGCGATGGCAGCGCTCGGCTTCGTCGAGGTAAGCGGTCGAGGTCAGGATGGTGACGCCTTCCGCCAGCAGGGAATAAAGGATGCGCCAGAAATCCCGGCGCGACACCGGGTCCACGCCCGTGGTCGGCTCATCCAGCAGGATCACCTTGGGCGTGTGCACCAGCGCGCACACCAGGCCGAGCTTTTGCTTCATCCCCCCGGAAAGTTTGCCGGCCAGCCGTCCGCGAAATTCGTTCAAGCCGGCGGCGGTGAGTAAGCGCGCGGCGTGCCGCTCGCGCTCGGCGGCCGAGATACCGAACAGGTCGCCATAGAAGCGGATGTTTTCGTCCACGGTGAGGTCTTCGTAGAGGCCAAAGCGCTGCGGCATGTAGCTGATCGAGCGCTTCACGCTTTCCGGTTCGCGCGCCACGTCAAATCCCGCCACCACCGCGCTTCCTGCATCGGGCGCCATCACTCCGGCGAGCATGCGCAGGGTCGTGGTCTTGCCGGCGCCGTCCGGCCCGACAAGGCCGAAGATTTCGCCCGCGTTCACCTCAAAGCTGAGAGCATCGACCGCGCGCACACCGGGGAAGCTCCTGGTGAGCCCGCGCAGAGAAATCACGGGTTGGACTTCGCTGGTCACTGCTTTGCCACCGGAGCCCCCAACGAAGCCGGCTTTGCTTCGTTGGGGCGGAGTTCGATCGTGGCGTCGGCCGGCATCCCCGGCTTCAGTTCGTGGTTCGGGTTCTCGACGTCGATCTTGATGCGATAGACCAGCGTCACCCGCTCTTTGAACGTCTGCACGCTCTTGGGCGTGAACTCCGCTTTGTCGGAGATGAACGCGATATGCCCGCGGTAACTCTTGCCGGGAAAAGTGTCGGTGCGCACCGTGACATCCTGTCCCCAACGAACGCGGCCCAGATCGGTCTCGTTCACATAGGCGCGCAACCAGGGATGATCGAGATCGGCGATGGTCAGCACCGGCGTGTTAGGCGCCATGACTTCGCCCAGCTCAGCGTCGCGTACCACGACGACGCCCGACACCGGCGCGCGCAGCACGGTGTACTCGACATTCAGTTTGGAAACCCGAAGCTTCTCTTCCGCCTGGCGGACGGAGGCCCGGTCCACGGTCAACTGCTCGCGCCGCGTGCCTTCGCGGGCCTCGTCATACATCTGCTGCGCACGACGATAGGTGGCCTCCGCGCGCTTCAGGTTGGTGTCCGCCTGGTCGCGCTCCTGCTGCGAGCCAACGCGCTGCTGGAAGAGCGTTTCGGCGCGGTTATAGTCCAGCTTCTTCTGCTCCAGATCGGCTTTGGCGTCGTTGAGCGACTGCTGCGTGGCCTCCAGCTCCTGCGAACGCGTGCCCGCCAGCGCCAACTCGAGTTGCGCTCGCTGCACCCGCAGCGTGGCCTCGTCCATCTCGGCCTGGCGGCGATAGTCGTCGCCATCCAGCCGCGCCACGAGCGTGCCGGCATCCACCCACTGTCCTTCCTGGATCGGCAGCTCGATGATTCGTCCCTGCACTTTGAACCCGACCACGCTTTCGTGCGCCTCGATGTTGCCGGAAAGACGCAGCGTGTGCGTCTGCTGCGTTTTGTGGAACAGCCGCGAATAGAAGGCAGCGACGGCCGCCACGGCAACGGCGAGCACCACTAAAAGGATGAGTTTCCGTTTCATCAGTGGCGCTCCTTTCGGCCGCGGGCGTCCGTGTTGCCAGCGCCAGGCCAGAAGTCTTCAAAACTCGCTTCCAATAGAGGTTTCAGCGGCACCGGAGGATTGATCGTCCACACCAGCACCGTGCCCAGCAATTTCTGCTGGAAGGACAGAGCCAACTCGAGCGGACGGCGATCGCGCCGCGCTTCTCCTCGTTCCTGCGCGCGCGTGAACAAGCGCGCCAACATCCCGCGCCCCTGTTCCAGGCCGCGCGACATCTTCTCTCGCACAGCCTGGCTGGTGAGGAACACCACCATCAGGCTGCGCACCAGCGCCTGGCTGCGCCCCGGCTCTTCGGGCAGGCGCAGCCACAACTCGCGCAGCGCCTGGCGCGGGCTGAGCGCGCCACTCTCCGCCGCCTGGATGGCGTGAGCGTATTTGTCGAGCTGCACCTCGGCCAGCGCGCCAAGCACGTCTTCCTTATTACGGAAGTAGTTGAAGAAGGTGCCCTTGCCCACGTCGGCAGCCTCGGTGATCTGTTCCACCGTGGTCGCGGTGAAGCCGTGCTCGGCAAAGAGCCCAAGGGCGGCACGGAAAATTCGTTCCCGGGTTTCGGCACGCCGACGCTGGCGGCGGCCCAGGGGGGCAGCCGCAGAGGAATTCGGAGATATCAAGATTGGACTCATAACCATATATGACCATAGGTCATGTATGAGGAAGAGTCAAGACAAGGTCGTCGGTCCCTTCGCTTCGCTCAAATTGGCCGTACGAGCGTTCGCCATGCCAGCTTTGGCCGATGACTGGGGGCCCACGACCGGCGACCAGCCGCTGGTATTAGACTTATCCCGCCATGGCGACGCGCACATCTTCCCCGCTCTCTTATCTCGGCGAGCAACTGAACGAGCTCAAGCAAAAGGGCACGCACTTCCGCCTGCGGGTGCTCGAGGACGAGCAGGCGCCGGTGTGCACCTTCGACGGCAAGAAAGTCATCAACCTGGCTTCCAACAATTATCTTGGCTTGACCACCCACCATAAGCTGCGCCAGGCCGCCATCGAAGCCACGAAAAAGTACGGCGTGGGCTCGGGCGCCGTGCGCACCATCGCCGGCACGATGAAGGTCCACATGGAGCTGGAGGAGAAGATCGCGCGCTTCAAGAACGTGGAGGCGTCAGTGGTCTTCCAGTCTGGCTTCGCCGCCAACGCCGGGACGGTGGCGGCCGTGCTGGGCAAGGATGACTTCATCATCTCCGATGAACTGAACCACGCCTCCATCATCGACGGCGCGCGGCTCTCGCGGGCCACCATCAAGGTCTTCCACCACAAGGACACGGCGCACGCCGAAGAGCTGCTGAAGGAAGCCGCCGATAAGCCCGGCCACAAGCTGCTGATCACCGACGGCGTCTTCTCCATGGACGGCGACATCGCGCCGCTGCCCGCGCTCTGCGATCTGGCCGAGAAGTACGGCGCCATCATGATGGTGGACGACGCCCACTCCTCGGGCGTGCTCGGCCGCAACGGCCGCGGCACCATCGATCATTACAAGGTCCACGGGCGCGTGGACATCCAGGTGGGGACGCTGTCGAAGGCCATCGGCGCGCTGGGCGGCTACGTCTGCGGCTCGCGCGATTTGATCGATTTCCTATATCACCGCGCGCGGCCGTTCCTGTTCTCGACTTCGCATCCACCGTCGGTTGCGGCTACCTGCATCGCCGCGTTCGAAGTGCTGGAGAAGGAGCCGGAGCGCATCGAGAAGCTGTGGGAGAACACGCGCTACTGGAAGAAGGAGCTGGGCGGGCTGGGATTCAACATTGGCGGAGTGAACACGCCCACCAGCGAAACGCCGATCACGCCCATCATCATCGGCGACGGCGCGCTCACCATGGAGTTCTCGCGCGAACTGTTCAAGGAAGGCGTAATGGGCACAGGCATCGCCTTCCCCACCGTGCCCGAAGGCAAGGCGCGCGTGCGCACCATCATGACCGCCACTCACACCCGCGACGAGCTCGATCAGGCGCTCGCCGTGTTGCGCAAGGTCGGCAAGCGGATGGGGATTGTCGCGTAATTACGTGCCCAGCTTTTCCGCCAGCTCCTCGAGGCTCGAGGCAACGTAATCCCACGCATCTTCCGGCCCGAAGTCTTTCTTCTGCCGCGGACCGTACTCCGTGGGCCGGGCGACGAATGCCGTGCGATATCCATGCGAGCGCGCCGCCGCCAGGTCATAGTTGTGCGCGGCCACCAGCATCAGGGCACTGGTGGGACGCGCCAGCAGTTCGGCCGCGCCCAGGTAAACCGCCGGATCCGGCTTGTAGTGCTGGAACACATCCGCGGATAGGACCACGTCCCACGGCAGCCCGGCGTATTTGGCCATGTCCACGAGCAGTCCCAGGCCGCCGTTGGAGAGCGTGCCGATTACGTACTTGCGCTTGAGCCTCGTAAGCCCGGCGATGGTATCCGGCCAGGGATCGAGCCAGCGCCAGGCGCGCGCCATCTGCGTGCGATCGGTTTCCAGCATGCCGCCGAGGCCGTAGGTGGCGAGCAGCGCGTCCAGCGACTCGCGGTGCAGAACGTCGAGCGTCACATAGGGCTGCTCACCCTGCCGCACCTGCTCCATGGAGGGCTGGTAGGCGGCGCGCCAGTCATCCACCAGCGCGGGCCAGTCTGCCTGGAGCTTGTTCTCGCGGCCGAAGCGCTGGAACCAGCGTTGCAGACTCGTGCGCCAATCCACCACGGTGCCGAAGACGTCGAACAACAGGACTTCTACGCCGTTTGCGTTCCCTTGGCTCATGCTCGTTACTCGTCCGCTGTTACAAAATGATTACATAATTCCGTTCCCGGTCAATTTTTGTTCTGAAAACAGAACAAAACAGCTTTTCTGGTTGTGTGGAAGCTTTGGAGAAGGCAGAATTGCCGTTTCCACGGGCAACTCCGCTCCAGGGGTCGTTTGTCATGAGCCAGGGTAAAGGAATTCTCGTCCTCAACGTCGTTCTTCTTGCGGTTGCAGCAAGCATGGCGCAGACCAGCGCCGTCCCGCAGCGCATCACCCAAGCAGTGGATGAGCAGCAATTGGTGCGGCTCAAGGGCACCGTACACCCGCTGGCGCAGGCGCAGTACGATCGCGGCGCCGCGCCCGACGACATGCCGCTCGATCGCATCCACCTGCTGCTGAAGCGCAGCCCGGCGCAGGAGGCCGCACTCCGGCAGTTCATCAGCGACGCGCACCGGCCCGGTTCAGCCAGCTATCACAAATGGCTCACCCCCGAGCAGTTTGGCGAGCAGTTCGGCCCCTCCGACCAGGACATCGCCACGGTCGCATCGTGGCTCGGTGCCCACGGATTGCAGGCGACGAAAGTGCATCCCGGCAAACAGGTGCTGGAATTCTCCGGCAACGTGGGGCAGATGCGGGATGCCTTCCATACCCAGATCCACAAATACGTCGCCAATGGCGAGACGCATCATGCCAATGCCGGCGATCCGCAGATCCCGGCGGCGCTGGCTCCCGTCATCGGCGGCTTTGTTTCGCTGAATAACTTCCGCCCGCAGCGCCACACCCACATGCTCGGCAAAGCCACATACGATACCCAGACCCACAAAGCGCAAGCGGAGTGGACTTACGGTAACAACCAGGGAGTTAATTTTGTGGTGGCGCCGGCGGACTTCGCCATCCAGTACGATCTGAATCCGCTTTACAGTGCCAATCCTGCCATCAACGGCGCCGGCCAGACTATCGCCGTCATCGACGATTCCAACATCAACGTCAATATTGTCAACCAGTATCGCAGCCTTTTCGGCCTCAGCGCCAATCCGCCGCAGATCATCATCGACGGAAACGACCCGGGAATTGACGGCATCAACAACCCTGACGGTCCCAACGGTGGCTCTGTCGAAGCCTACCTGGATGTGGAATTGGCGGGGTCGGTCGCCCCCGCGGCCACGATCGATCTGGTCATCGGCGCCGACACCGCTCTGGTACCCGGCTTCATCCTCGCCGCCGAGCACGCCGTTTTCGGCAACATTGCTCCGGTCATAAGCTTGAGCCGCGGTTTCTGCGAAGCCGGACTGGGCAGCGTCAACAGCTTCCTCAACGCTCTATGGGAAGAGGCCGCCGCCCAGGGCATCACCGTCGTGGTCTCCAGCGGAGACAGCGGCTCGGCCGGCTGCGACGACTTCAACACACAGGAGTATGCGGTCGAGGGACTGGCGGTAAGCGGCTTTGCCTCCACGCCCTTCAACGTCGCGGTTGGCGGTACCGACTTCTTCTACAGCCACTACAACGATTCCCAGGCCCTCCAGAATCAAATTCCAACCTACTGGAACACCACTGCCACACAACTTCCACAGGCTTCGCTGAAGCAGGTCATTCCCGAGCAGCCGTGGAATGACAGTCAATATGGCCTGGACGCGGTCAGCTTTTTCGACGTCACGGGCACAACTACCATCGCCGCCGGCAGCGGGGGAGCCAGCGCCTGCGCTACCGGAACGCCTGCACCCGCTACCCCGCTCCAGATCAGCGGCAGTTGCGCGGGATACCCGAAACCACCTTGGCAAACGGGAGCCGGCGTTCCTGCCCCCAACGTGCGCTATCTTCCCGATGTCTCCCTATTCGCCGCGGACGGCACGAACTACAGCTTCTATCCCATCTGCGCTGCCGATGGCGACTGCCAGAGTCCAACCGGGAACAACCTCGTCCAGATCTCGGGTGCCGGCGGCACTTCCGCCTCTGTGCAGGCCTTCGCGGGTATCATGGCGCTGGTCAATCAGAAATATGGACGCCAGGGCCAGGCGAACTTCGTGTTGTATCCGTTGAAGGCGCAGTTCCCGGCTGCCTTCCACGACGTCCTGCAGGGCACCAACTCGGTGCCCTGCGCCTTCTCGCCAAGCTCGCCTAACTGTATCAGCGTTAACAGTCCCATCATGGTCACCGACCCTGTCCTGGGCACGGCGACAGAAGGACAGATCGGCAGCGGCATGACCGCTGACTACAACGCCGCCGCCGGCTACAACCTGGCCACCGGCCTTGGCACCATCGACGCCGCCGTCCTGGTTAACGACTGGGGCAATGTCAAGTTCACAGCAACTACCGTTAGCCTGACTTCGCCAACGGCAGGCATGAATGTGGCGCACGGCACCTCGGTCAACTTTGCCGGGACCGTCAGTGGGGATGCCGTCCCGACCGGCAACGTGGCCATCGAGACTGACGGCACCGTGCCCCTGAGCAAGTTCGTCCTGGAACCCACCGTCCTTCCCCTCAGCGGCAACGGATCCTTTAGTGGCCCCATAAGTTTTCTCCCCGGAGGCACCTACAACGTCTGGGCCAACTATGGCGGCGACGCCACCGACGCCCCGAGCGCGTCCCCGAAGGTGCAGATCACGGTCAACCCCGAAGCCAGCACTATCTATTTCAACATCCTGAACATGGCAACTCAGTTCAACAACTCGCCCGCCATCGTTTCCGGCGCCGCCAACGTTCCCTACGGCACACAACTGATCCTGAGCGCTCTGCCAGTCCCGACCACCTTCTACAACCAATGCATCGTTCCGATGAGCCCGCCACTAAGTTGCCAGACCGCAACCTTTACCCTTGCCACTGGCACCGTCGCCTTCTCCGATAACGGCAGCCTCATCAACACCGCCGTGGTCAACGCCGTAGGCGAAGCCGAATTCAATGGCCCCTGGAGCGTCGGCGCCCACTCGGTCACCGCCGCGTATTCCGGAGACCCCAGCTACAACGCCTCCAACGCCGGTCCCATTAGCTTCACCATTGCCAAGAACACGCCGACGATTGTGCTATCCAGCGCAGCCCAAGTCTCCCCGGGCACCTACCAGGGCGGCCAGGCGACGGTTTTCACCATTCAGGTGGAAAACAGCGCCAACCTGGCCAACGAAAACAACTTCAACACTGGGTTTTCCAGTCCCGCGGCAGCGCCCACCGGGAACATCAACGTAACCGGCTTCCCCAACACTGTGCCCACTTCGGCCCCGCTGAGTCCCGCGGTTGATCCAGTGACTTTCTCCCCTATGGGAGTGGCGACCATCATCGCCCCGGCGAACACTCCCACCGGCACCTATGGCGTTACCTTTACTTATAGCGGAGATGCCAATTACAACCCCGCCATGCCACTCAATACCAATGTGACCATCGTGGGGGCGGCTGGCCTTCCGACCACAACCGCCATCACCAGCTTCACCGGGAGTATTTCGCCGACCACGAACATCAGCGTCATGGGAACCGTAACCGGTCAGAACGGACAACCAGCCCCGACCGGCTCTGTCCTGTTCTTTTCATCGGGGTTCAATCTTATGCAGGTACCGGTCAGTCCCGGGGCCAGCGACGTTTCTTCTTTCTCCGCGATCTTAAACAGCCAAAACCTTTTCCAGGGCAGAAACCTAATCACCGTCCAGTATCTCGGCGACAAGAACTATGCGCCGTCATCCACCACGCTGAGCATTATCGCCAACCCACTGTCCGACTTTTCCATCGTGCCTGAAGCCACGATTGTTCCCATCTTCGCGGGCAGTTCGAAAAACGATACGATCAATGTTTCTTCCGTGAATGGCTTCAGCGGTATGATTACCTTTAACTGCACGCCGCCCACGGGGATCGTGTGCCCTTCCCCATCCGCAATAAACCTTGCGGGCGGCGCCAGCACACCCGTTGTTCTCCAGATCAACGCTTCCGCCGCGATACCGAGCTTCACGGTGGGTGGGTCAATCTCTGCGGTCGCGGGTAGCACGGTGGCAGCACCGGCGGTGACTCCGAATGGAAGCATCCTGCTGACAGCCACGTCGGGTTCGTTCGTGCACACCTTGGGGATTGCCTTGACTTCCCCGGTGCAGGTGAGTTGCCCGGCGGCGACCCTGCCCCCGGGAGTAACCTGCTTGCCGAATCCGGCGAACCTCAACGTGAACAGCAGTTCATTGCCGACTGGACAACTCACGATGAACGTGTTGGGGCCGTCGGCGAGCCCGACCGCCGAAATGCTCCCCGCGACCAGGACCGAATACGCCGGCCTTCAGCGAGGTCCGAGGGGCCGAAGTGGGTGGTGGAGGCTCAGTGCTGGAGCCGGTCTGGCGGCTATCGTCCTGTTCTTCCTCCCAGGACGGCGGCGCTATCGCACCAGCTTCGGACTGTGGCTGATCTGCGTGCTGAGCTTCGCTATGGGGTGTGGCGGCGGTGGCAGCAGCGGCGGTGTTGGCCCCGTCGGACCTGGGGCTACCACCACGAAGATCACGGCGTCGGCGACCAAGGCCGCATCCCCGGCCTTGCTGAACTTCACCGTCGATGTGACACTGGTTTCGTCGGGCGCGCCGGCGGGCAATGGGACGGTGCAGCTCGTGGTCGACGGGAAGGTGCTGACCACGATGGCCGCGGTGAACGGAGTCGCGATGTTCAGCAACATCAATTCGCTCAGCGTCGGTACGCACGCGATCAGCGCAAGTTACCAGGGCGACGCCAACACCCAGGCGTCTCAGAGCGGCAACGTGAATGTCACGATCACCGGGACCACGCAGGTGCCGATTCAGGCCACATCGGGATCGCTGCCGGTCGTCAACGGGATGATAAACCTGACGATCATGTAGATGGAACTGGCGGAGCTTGCCTGGCGCGCGAAGACGAGGTAGCACACAGGCGCCTAGTCTGCTCGATACGCGAAGCTTCCGCCCACGATGGTGGCGACAGCTTTTCCGGTAAGCTGCCAGCCGTCGAAGGGCGTGTTGCGCGACTTCGAGAGAGACTTCGCGGAGTCGAAAGTCCAGCGCCGCGCGGGGTCGAAGATGGTTACGTCGGCAGGCGCCCCACGGGCGAGCGTGCCGCGGCCACGCAGGTTCATCGCGCGTGCCGGCCCCGCGGAGAACAACTCCACGATGCGCGCCAGCGGCACGCGCTTCTCGCGGTGCAGACGCGTGAGCGCCAGTGCCAGTGCGGTCTCCAGGCCGGTAACGCCAAAGGGGGCGCGGTCGAACTCGACTTCTTTCTCATAGCGGGCGTGCGGCGCGTGGTCGCTGGCGATGGCGTCGATAGTACCGTCGGCCAGCGCCACCAGCAGCGCTTCGCGATCGGCGGCGGAGCGCAGCGGCGGGTTCATCTTGAAGCGAGTGTCGTAATCGCCGATGTTTTCGTCAATCAGCGTGAAGTGGTGGGGCGTGACCTCGCAGGTGACGTTCACGTGATTGCGCTTGCCGCGGCGAATGGGCTTGAGCGCCGCTGCGGTGGAAACGTGGGCCACGTGCAGATGGGCGTTGGCATGCTTGGCAAACGCGGTGTCGCGCTCCACAATCGCCGCTTCCGCTTCCGCGCTCATGCCACGCAGCCCCAGACGGAACGAAACCGCGCCCTGGTTGACCGAGCAGCCTGCGGTGAGGCGCGTGTCTTCCGCGTGCTGCACCACAGGGATACCGAGCTGCGCGGCCGTCGTCAGCGCCTGGCGCATGATGTCGTCTTGCAGGATCGGACGGCCATCGTCGGTCACTGCCACCGCTCCTGCGCGCAGCAGGGCACGAAAGTCGGTCAGCCGCTCGCCTTCGCTGCCCACGGTCGCTGCTGCGATGGGAAAGACGTTGACCACGGCGCCGCGCCCCGGGTCTGCGATCCAGGCGATGATCTCCGGCGTATCCGCGACCGGTGACGTGTTGGGCATCGAACACACCGTGGTGAAGCCGCCGGCCGCGGCCGCCGCCGTGCCGCTGGCGATCGTCTCTTTGTAGGACTGGCCCGGCTCGCGCAAGTGCACGTGCAGGTCGATGAAGCCGGGAGCTACGATCAGCCCGCGCGCGTTGAAGCTCTCCTCGGCAGACCCGCGCAGCTTGCCGCGCGGCGCCACCTCGGCCACCCGCCCCTCACGCAGAAGCACGTCCATGTCGGCATCAATCTTGCTGGCCGGATCGATGACACGACCACCCTTGATGGCGAGAGACATCGAGCGGGCCTTGTCTTTTGGCGTCATGATGAATTTGGCGTCACGAAGAATGGTGAAGGGGCATGGCTTCCAGCCGTGCCGTTTAAAAGCATGCAGTTAACGGGCCTTTAGGCCATGAGGGATTTCTCCTCAGCGGCTAAAGCCGGATTGTTACCTGTAACTTTCGGCACGCCTTAAAGGCGTGCCCCTTCACAAAGCTCGCGTCGACCTGCCGTGTTCTCCCTGGCTGCAACCTGCATTCGCGTTCATCTGCGTAAATCCGCGGCAAACAAGTTTTCCACCTCATCACGCGGCTCCCAGCGCCGTCAGCAACACGGCCATGCGGACGCACACTCCATTCGCCACCTGCTCGGTGATCACCGAAGCCGGCACGTCGGCCAGATCGCCGGCCAGCTCCACCCCCCGGATCATCGGCCCCGGATGCATAAGAATGGCGTCGCGCCGCGCCAGCGCCAGGCGTTCCGGAGTGACCTGGTATCCGGCGATGTATTCGTCCATGTGGAGCGGGAGTCCGGCCAGCCGCTCCTTCTGCACGCGCAGCACCATGACCACGTCGGCGCCGCGCAGCGCCTCTTCCAGATGCCGTGTCACCCGCACCCCCGGACCCAGCGTGGCGGCGACTTCGGGCAGCAGCTCCGGCGGCCCGCACAACACCACCTGGGCGCCGCTCTTGCTGAGCAGGTAGACATTGGAGCGCGCCACGCGGCTGTGATGAATGTCGCCGACGATGGCGATTTTCAGCCCCCGGAGTTGCTTCTTGTGACGCAAAATGGTGTAGGCGTCGAGCAGGGCCTGCGTGGGGTGCTCGTGCATGCCGTCGCCGGCATTGATCACGGGAATATCGAGGTGGCGGGCGAGCAGGTGCGGCGCGCCCGAGGAGGGATGCCGGATCACGATGGCGTCGGCGCCGGTGGCGCGCAGCGTCAGGCCGGTGTCCACCAGCGACTCACCTTTCTCGATGCTGGAGGCCGTTCCGTGTACCACTGTAGTGATTGCCCCCAGCGCCTTGGCGGCAAATTCAAACGAGACCCGCGTGCGCGTGGAAGGCTCGTAGAAAAGCAGGGCCAGGCGGCGGTTGCGCAGCAGCGGACGTGGCCGGGCGCCGTGCATGCGCCGCGCCAGGCGAAGCACGCGGCTGATCTCTTCCGGCTCCAGCCGTTCGATACCTAGCAAAGACCGGCTTTTCTTCATCGCATCGGGCCGCGCTCGATTCTCTCCGCCAACTGCACCTTCTCGAGGTTGTCCACTTCCTTCAGCTTGACTTCGATGACCTGGTGAACGCTGGTCTGCACCTGGCGCCCCACGAAGGCGGCCTCGATGGGCAGCTCGCGGTGGCCGCGGTCGATCAGCACCAGCAGTTGCACACGCGCCGGGCGTGCATGGTCGAACAAGGCGTCCAACGCGGCGCGGATAGTGCGTCCGGTGTAAAGCACATCGTCCACCAGCACTACGTTCTTGCCCGCCACGGAAAACTCCAGGTCGCTTTTCTGCACCAGCGGCTTAGGACCGACCGTGGAGAGATCGTCGCGGTAAAGCGTGATGTCCAGGCTGCCGACCGGAACCTGCGTGTGCTCGATCTGGTTGATGATCTTGGCGATGCGCTGCGCCAGAGGGACCCCGCGGCGGCGGATCCCGACCAGCGCCAGATTCTCCACTCCGTTGTTTTTCTCCACCAGCTCGTGGGCCAGTCGCACCAGCGTGCGCTGAATCTCGGAGGCGGACATCAGCAAGCCCTGCTCCTGCCCAGACGACGATTCAGGTTTCGCCTGCACGTTCATTGGCGGACCATTCCCGTTGAAGCCAAAATCTTTTTCTCAAAAGAATGTTGCATTCTACGCGCTGCCAGCGGGTGCAGCAATAAGACCGCTACTCAGAGGATTGCTCGGTTCTCCAGATCCAGGCGCCGAGCGCTCCTCCCAGGCTGGAGCAGAGCAGAAAGGCGAGCATGAACAGCACCACCAGGACCGTCAGAAATGCAGCTAAAGCCTCAGGAGACATAAGGTTACGCATCATCTCCTGGGCTCGCGGGTCGGGGCTCTGAGCGGCGGATTGCTCCATCGCCTTCTGCATGGCTTCCCGCACTGAACCGCCTAGTCCGAAAAAGGCCAGGCGAATCGCCTGGGGGACGGTGTAGAACAGGAATCCCAGCAGGCCGCTGAGCGCGCCCAGGCGTGCGCCCATGCCTGGACTGATGGTCGTCTGCGGACGGCGCCGGCGGTAAAAGCGGACGGACAGCCCGCCTGCCACCACCATGCAACACCAACTGACCAGCAGCACGAGCAGCCCCATGGCAGCCTGCCCCAGGCGAAGAACCAATCCGCCGCCGGCGGCGATCACCGGCACAAAGAAGATGGCCAACGCGAGCAGGAAGCCGGCCAGCGCCGAGGCACGTATCCCTTGTGACCAATCGATGCTTCCGGGTGGAGCAGGGGCCTGAACGCCTGCCGGGGCCGGAGCTTGTACCTCAGCGGGCGTGGCAGGGGAAAGAACCGGCAGTACCGCTGGCTCGGCAGCCACAGAGACGCGAATCTGTGGAGCGCCGCAATGCGGGCAGAAAGCAACGCCGTCTTCCACGCTCGCGCGGCAGCGATGACAGGGATGGTCCACTGCAATTCAGGTTACAGGAGCGCGCGGGAACCGCGCAACGGCGGGGGAAACACCCGCCACGGATTGCCACGGATTTGAGTCGCGCAGTCTCTCTTCCCAGATGCGTACTCATCCGTGAGAATCCGTGGCGTCTTTCAAACTACTGCGTCTCCTTCTCCCCGCGGGTCTGGATGTATACCAGCTCGAAGGTCGAGCCCTTGCCGTCCGGTTTGACCGACACTGCGTGGTGACGCTCCTCCGTGCCGGCCACCAAATCCGTCTGATCGCGCGGCGCGTGCAGGCAACTGACATCGCCGTGTTTTATGACGGCGTTGCCCTGGCACTCCGTTACGTTGCCATACGCTTTAAGTTGCTTGCGGTAGAAGTCGAGCACCTTGTCCGGCGGATCGTCAGAGTGGAACTTGACGGCCACCACCTTCATCCCGAAGAGCGAACTGTCCATCGTGAGATTGGCGGCGTGCTTGTGTTCTTCGTCCTCGGCGCGCGTGGCCCCGGGATAAACTGCCAGCCCGGTATCTTTAGGATCGACCTGGGTGTTCACGTGGAAGCTGCCCACCGGGGTCTCGATATCCACTTTCTTGTTCGCGCCCTCGCCTTGCTTCTGGACCTTGCAGCCACAGACGCCGGCGAGCAGCGCGCCCGCCAGTACTATGCGCAAAGAACGGCGCAGCGATAAGTACGGTTTCATGGGTGGCCTCCTTGCGCCAGCGCGGGATGATCGAGCGGGGTCCCCGGCAAGCCCGCCGTTGGCTTGCTGGGGTGCTGGATTCCGCCACCGCGCGCGGCAACGCCTGGAATCGTGACCGGCAGCCGCCCGCGGATGGGAATCTCGCCAAACAGGGCTTTGACGGCGCTCATCTCCGAAACCGGCGCATTGGAAAAAGTGCAGAGATAATTCTGTACCTCGGGAAATTGCGCCGCCAGGTAGGGGCTTCCCAGGGCGACAAGCAGGGTCTTCGAAGCGGCGCGTTCCAGCAAGCGGTGGAGCAGGGCGGCGCTGGCGTCGTCGAGCGAAACCGAGCCGGTGAGCACGCCGTTCACCCGCAGCACCTTGCCGGCCGCAGGCGCGGCGATGGCCGCCACCACCACGGTCTGAGCGCGCTCCGCCGCCTCCAGCACCTGCTGCGACATGCCACCGGCGATGCGGGGATCGATATAGAACATGTTTACGCCGGGAATACGCGCGTGCAGTTCCCGCTCCAGCACCCGCCCGGCATCGGTGCGCACATCGTCAGAAACAACCACGGCGAGCACACGAGAGCCCGGCGGGCCCGGTATTGGATACGCAGGCAGGTGCGCAGGAGTTCCGTTGCCCTGCAGGGGAAGCACGCGGCCGTTATCGCGTACGAGGGCTACAGCTTCGTCCGCCACCTGCTGTGCCAGCGCCAGGTCGGCGGGCCGGGCGATGATCTCGGAGAGCGCCCGGATGTCCACCAGACGTCCCTTGTGAAGACCGACGGCAGCTTTGGCGTGCAGAATTCTCAGCACCGAGGCGTCGATCTGCGCCTGCGGGATTTCGCCGCTGCCCACCGCGCTGAGCAGGCCGTTGTATGCGGCATTCAGATCGGCAGGGATCAGAATTACGTCGTTGCCCGCCTTCACCGCTTCGACCGCGGCGCGTCCGGCGGGAAACAGCCGGGTGAGGGCGTTCATGTCCATGGCGTCGGTGATGACCAGCCCCTGAAAGCCGAGTTGCTGCTTGAGTACGCCCTGGATGACCGCTGGAGAAACTGTAGCCACGCGGTTGGGATCGGGATCGAGCGCCGTTACCGTGACGTGCGCCACCATCACCGCATCGACCCCGCCTTGAATGGCGGCGCGAAACGGAGGCAGCTCGATGCGATCGAGATGGGCGCGGTCGGCCGTCACGCGCGCCATCCCCAGGTGGGAATCGCTTTCCACGTCGCCGTGTCCGGGGAAATGCTTGGCGGTGGTGAGCATGCCGTTCTCCCGCGCCGCACCCAGGTACGCGAGCAGGTAGGGGATCACCTGCTGCGGATCTTCGCCGAAAGCCCGCGTGTTGATGATGGGATTGTCCTGCGCCGAGTTCACGTCGGCCACGGGAAAGAAGTTCCACTGCACGCCGATGGCGCGGGCTTCCTGCGCCACGACACGCGCCATTTCAGCCGCATATTGCGGCTTGTTGGCAGCGGCAAAGGCCATGGCCGCGGGGAAGCCGGTGGTGCCGTGGAAGCGCTGAGCGAGTCCGCGCTCAAAATCAGCGGCGAAGATCAGGGGCAGCGCTGAGTCGCGCTGCAGTTGGTTGGTGAATACAGCGGCTTCGTAGGGCTGGTTGCGGAACACGGCTCCGCCTTCGGAAGCCACGGTGAGCAGCACCCCACCGATGTGATAGCGCCGGACGTTGTCGCGAAGCTGCAGGTAGTCCGGACTCTGCGCGTTGAAGAACTCGGTCTGCGCCCGGATCATGAACATCTGCCCGATCTTTTCCTCCAGCGACATTTTGCGCAGCGTCTTCTGCGCCCACTTGTCGCCGTCGTGCGTCAGGCGCACCGGCCCCACCCGTTGAAACTTTTCTTCGCCGACACAACAACCCGCTAGCAGCAGAAGAACGATGGCCAGCCTTCGCAGCATCAGTGGGTTATAGCAGAGCGGGGTGAGGTTGTCAGTTATCGGATGGGCGATGAGCTACAGGGCATTGTCATCCTGAGCTTGCGACCGCGTAGCTTTTCCTTTCCGGCCTGAGGGCCGCGCGGTCGCAAGCGAAGGATCACGGTGCTGCCCTTTCTCGCACATGCCGTTTTGCTGGACCGGCTCCTCCAGCATGAGCTGGTACACATACGCGCAGATCCTTCGCTCACCCTCGCCTCACCTGCGCTCGGCTCGGGTTTTGCTCAGGATGACATTTTCTGCCAATTCTCTTCCACCAATGCCAGAGCACGCTTCCGGGTCTCCGCATCGTCGCCAAACCCGCGCAGCCAGTGCACCTCGGGCTCGCGGCGAAACCAGGTCATCTGCCGCTTGGCGTAGTTGCGATGCGCCTGCTGCGCTGCCGCGATGGCGGATTCGCGATCGACTTCACTGCGCAATAACTGCAACGCCTGTTTGTAGCCGAGGGATTGCAGCAGCGGCAGGGAAGCGCCGTAACGCTCGACGAGCCGGGCAGTCTCCTCCGGCAGGCCGAAATCGAACATCCGCCGAGCGCGCTGGTTGATGCGCTCATAGAGTGCGGTGCGATCGGGATCGAGCCCAACGCGCAGGATGCGAAAGCCGATGAGCGGTTCGCGCCCGCGCTGCCAGAGCGCCGTCATTTTCTGCCGCGATTCAAGGCAGACCTCCAGGGCGCGGATCAGTTTGGGTGCGTCGTTCGGATGGATCTTCCGCGCCGCCTCCCGGTCGAGCCGGGCCAGCATGCGCTGCAGATGCCGCGATCCCTTACTGCGGGCGGTCTTGCGCAGGCGTTCGCGCAGTTCCTCGGAGCGTTTCGGTCCGGCGAACAGCCCCTCCAGAAACGCGCGCAGGTAAAGCCCAGTCCCGCCGACTACGATCGGCAGGTGTCCGCGGGCGGCGATTTCGGCGACCACGCGGCGCGCCGCCCGCGCATAGTCGCCCGCCGTGAAGACCGCGGTGGGATCAAGGATGTCGAGGAGGTGGTGCGGCGCGCGGGCACGCTCCTCGGCGGTCGGCTTGGCGGTGCCGATCTCGAATCCGCGATACAGCGCGACGGAATCGCAGTTGACGATCTCTCCGCCAAAGTGCTGGGCCAGCGCCAGCGACAGCGCGGTCTTACCGCTGCCGGTCGGACCGACAATGGCTACCAGTAGCGGCTCGGCAGAGGCGGGCAAGTCAGCGAACGCTCGGGTGAAAGTGCAGGACGCGCGCGAAGCGCACCAGCGTCACGATGAGGATCAACAGCGCGATGAGGATCAGTCCCAGGGTCTGCTGGCGCGCAGGCTGCATGCGGGAATTGTAGCTGACTGCAGCGGGCCGAGTGCCGCTATCGCAGCAGGTCGCCGCGGTCGGGGTTGTAGTAGAAATGGAAAATAAGCTGGAGGTACTCGCCGCGGAACTCGGTGGGCAGAGGCGGAAAGGGGTTGGAAGCGGTGATGCCGCCCCAGGCGGCGCGGTCGAGCGAGACGTCACCGGAGGGCCCGTCCAGTTTCATTCCCGCCACGCTGCCGTCCTTCAGGATGGCGAACTCGATTGACACCTTGCCTTTCTTCAGCAGCGGCGGGCGCGCCACCTCGGGAATTATGGCGTACCAGTTCAGGCGGACGTCGTGGAGGACGCGCTCCAGATAGGGGCCGAAGTCCACCCCCATGGTGTCGCTAAGGATCTCCAGGTTGCCCTGTACGCTGCTGCCACGCCCCCCACCTCCCAAGCCACTGCCCAAATCGCCCCCGCCGCCCATCCCGCCCGAGCGCCGGGCATCTCGGGCCGCCTGCTCGATCGCGGAACCGGCGGAGAGAGGCATCTTCGCAAAGACATTGGGCACATTCGGCGCAGAGGCAGGCGGTTCGAGCCGCGCCACCTGGTTAGGCTGGCTCGGCCGGGGCGCTGCCTGCGCTTCGGCCGGAGGAGATGGAGGCGCGCTGGGTCCGGGCTGGCGCCGCAAGCTGTCACGCAGCTCCCGCATCGTCTTCTCGTCGAGCGTGGGATGGCGCGACGTGGCGATGCGGTCCTTGTCGGAGACGATGTCGGTGTTCGGCCGCTTCGTGACCTGCTGGCTATCTTTGGGCATAGCCAGGTAAGTAAGCTCGCGGTCGCGATTGATCAGCTCCTGCGCGGTCCACACCCGCACGTGTTTGCCGGGCGAGTACTTGAGCAGGCTGGGGAAGGTCATGATCAGCAGCATGTGGAAGATGATGGAGAGCAACACGGCTTCGCGCCAGCGGCTGCGCGAGCGCTCGTCACTGATCTCGAGCACCAGGACCGGCACTACATGCCGGTCGGTACAGCGCTCCAGCTCTTCCGAGTCGGGTTGCGTGGCTGGCTCCGTCGTGGCCATGCTGTGGGTGAGAGACTCCTGCTGCCGCGAAGACACCCCCGCGTCACCGCGGGCAGCAGCACTGCTATTGTCTCACACTGCCCCCGGCCCATCGCCGGACGATTCTGCTTAGGTTGCCGATTACACGAGGTTTGCGCAGCTTCGCTTGACCGGAGACGTGAGGAGGTTTGGCTAGTGTGCGACAACTTCCAGCGCCGGCGCCGGCCGGCTCACTGGCGGCAGCAACGCCTTGAAGTTCTCGCACTCGGGCGCGGAGCGATACACCGGGCAGAAATAGCAATCCTGCGCGCAGACTACCGGGCAGGTGGCGCGGTTGCTCCAGCAGGGACGCGACTCATCCGAGATCACCGGACATCCCTTCTTGCTTTCGAAGCCGCAATTGCGGATCCGCCAGCACGGCAAGGCGGCCAGCAGGTGGCGGATGCCGGCAAGGTTCATACCAGCTTCTCGCACCAGGCGCAGAAGCATGGCGATCCACGCGTAATCGTGCTCGGTGAAGTAGCGCGTGCCGCGTGGTGACTTGATGGGCAGCAGCAGGCCCTCGCGTTCGTAGAGCCGCAGCAGGTCGACGGAAACTCCAAAGTGATGCGCCACGGCGCCGATCTTGATGCTGTCGTTGGGCAGGTGTCCCTGCCTTCTGTCCATCCGCAGCCGCATAGGAGCCCAAGACCCTCAGACCGGACCTACACCACCCCGGTCGCTTCCACACTGATCGTACGCACGTAGCAAGCCAATGCTGAGGACTGCCGGCCACGCTGCGTTCGCAACTTTGTTATCAATGAGTTGACGGAGCACGCTGAGCAAGCCATCAGTTTTGCGGGAACTCAACTCGGGCTTTTCCCGCAAGTCGCAGCGGATTCTCACCCCAAAGCGATTCCTGATACGGGTCCCGAAGTCATTGCAGCGGTGAGACATGCTGCGTTTCTCAACGCGTCAATCGCGCGCAGATGGCGCGAGCTGGCGCGCCTCGGTTGGTACAATAGCCGCGCCTATGTCCACGCTCTTCCAGGCGCCGCCCTACGATCCGCTCCGCGAGCGAAGACGGAAGCGGGTGGCAGCCATACTCGTTATCGCGGCCGTGCTGGCGGTGGTGATGTTTTTCCGCTTCCGCAACTGGCCCTACGAGCACGTGGTCCACAATTTTTTTCAGGCGCTTCAAAGCCACGACTACGAGCAGGCGTATGGCATCTGGATGCACGATCCCGGCTGGGAGCAGCATCCCGACCGCTACAAGAACTATCCCCTTGGCGAGTTCGAGCGCGACTGGGGGCCAGGCGGCGAGTGGGGATTGATCAAGGAGTTCCAGATCGACGGCTCGGTGCGGCCGAAAAACGGCAGCGGTGTGGTCGTGCAGGTCACCGTCAACCGCCGCGCCGACAAGGCGCGCATCTGGGTGGAGAAGAAGGACAAGACCCTGACCTTCTCGCCGTACTGACAGTCCTCCGCCGATCTCCGCTACGTGGTCGCCGCCGCCACCTTCGGAACGTCCGACGTGCACGAGCTGCAGCGCGTCGCCTTCAACGGGATCGTAGCGCAGCAATACGGACACTCGCGCGTGCTCGGCGGGGCCGGCGCCGGCTGCCGCTTGAAGCGGTTCACCTGCCGCACCAGCAGGAAGATGGCGAAGGCGACAAGGATGAAATTCAGCACATTGTTGGCGAATATGCCGTAATTGATGGTGGGCGCGCCCGCCGCCTTGGCCGCCGCCACGCTGTCGAAGTGCCTGCCGGTCAGGCTGACGAACAGGCTGGAGAAATCCACCTTGCCGATCACCAGCCCCAGCGGCGGCATCAGGATGTCTTCCACGAACGAAGTCACGATCTTGCCGAAGGCGACGCCCAGAATGATGCCGATGGCCATATCCAGGACATTGCCGCGCAGCGCGAATTCCTTAAATTCCTTGAGCATGGCTGTGCCTCCAAGAAGAGCGCCCGATACTCGCCGAGCCAGGAGGAGTTGTCAAGTTGAGGCGGTTTGCGGGCGTGAGCGAAGCGGGAGTCTGAAGTCACCCCGGTCGTTGTGCTCCCATCCGCTGTAATTCGACACCACTTGCAAGCTGTTTCAAACGCTCGCGAACAGGTGACACAGGTATAAAATCGGTGCCGTTCCTGAGGTTCAAAAAGGAGATTCCGGAATGAACCGATACATCTTCATTGTCTTAATCGTGTGTTTTTGCTTTGGGGCTCTGTGGGCCGTGGACAGCCAAAAGACGATGTACGTCGGAGGCACTGTCAGCTCGATCAAGGAGCAAACCGAAGGAGTTTCTTCCACCAGCGACGAGAAGATTTTCCTGTTTGACTACGGCAACGGCAAACTCCAGATACCTTACGATCGAATCGAGAGCCTCGAGTATGGGCAGAAGGTTGGCCGGCGTGGCGGGGTTGTCAGCCGATGGGTTATCACCAAGAAGCGCAAGCATTACCTGACCATCGGTTACAAAGACGAAAACGGCCAGCAGCAGGCGGCGGTGCTGGAGCTCGGTAAGGACATTGTTCGCGTAACGCTCGCTGCCCTGGAAGCGCGCAGCGGCCACAAGATTGAGTACCAGGACGAAGAAGCGCGGAAGAGTGGCATGGGAAATTAGCAGCCCGTAGACTCGGCCGGGTGCCCCGTCTAAGTGTGTAGCGCGATCGGGCTCTTGGGCGGGCCGCCCGTCCCCGGTGACCTGCCTTGGCAGCGTCCGAGTCCCGCAGGGACGACATTCGGGTTGGCTGGCCAGTTCGATGGGGAGCCCCTTCAAGCCGTGCCTCGCCTCCCTCATATCGAATTGTCATCCTGAGGAAGTGCGAGGGAGCGTTGCGACTGAGCGCGACGAAGGACCTTGAGGCTGCCTCCATCGGGACCAACGTCTGCTGAACCCCCACGACGGCATAGGCCGGGACACACCCACCCCGAGATGCTTCATTCGCTCGGTGCCCCACATCTGCCTTCCGTTGGCAGATGTGGGTGTGCTTTGCATCAGGGCACGACTTTTAGTCGTGCCAAAATGAGCGAAGTAAGAAGCTCGGGCTTCAGGGCAGTGCCAGGGCGGTGATGAATGATAAATTCCAGTCCCGTTGGGACGGCTGCACGGGACTGGTGAACGGGCACGCCTTTGAGGCGTGCCGTCAAGGGCGACCGGAGAGAGCGGCTTTAGCCGCTGAGGCATGCGTCCAGGGACTGAAGGCCGGATCCACTTACGGCTCCTATCGGCACGGCTGAAGTTGAGGCGCTTTCCGCGGCGTCTGAGCCGCGCGCCGAAATCCCGAGCGCAGCGAGGGATCTTTCGAAGGGAGCGACCGAATCTAGCCCGGCACGTTAGTGCCGGGGCAGCTTGCTACCGCCCTCATATCGAATTGTCATCCTGAGGAAGCGCAAGGGAGCGCCCGCGACTGAGCGCGACGAAGTTGAGGCGCTTTCCGCGGCGTCTGAGCCGCGCGCCGAAATCCCCGAGCGCAGCGAGGGATCTTTCGAAGGGAGCGACCGAATCTAGCCCGGCACGACCGGGGTCCCCGGCGTGTCCGCATTTGGCGCGCTGGGGCGGGTCAGTGCCGGGGCAGCGATGAAAGATAAAATTCCAGTCCCGTAGGGACGGCTGAAGAGACCATCCGAATAGTCAGCCGTCCCTTTCGGCTTCGCCCAGGGCAGGCCCCTTCGACTTCGCTCAGGGCAGGTTCTGACGGGACTGACGGCCCCGAGGTTCGTATCAGGGCACGACTTTCAGTCGTGCCGAAATGCGCGAAGTAAGAAGCCCGGGCTTCAGCCCCTGCCAACGCGCCCTCAGGGGCTAAAGCCCAAATCTTTCACGACGCGCTTGCGGCACGGCTTGCACCCCAGCAAACCAAAATCAGGTTTGCCGGGGACCCCGCTCAAGCCGTGCCCTGATACAAACCGGCTTGGAGCGATTGGACGGAACCGTCAGCCGCGCCGAGCGGCGCTCGCAGAGCCACAATCCGCCTCCCTCATATCGAATTGTCATCCTGAGGAAGCGCGAGGGAGCGTTGCGACTGAGCGCGACGAAGTTGAGGCGCTTTCCGCGGCGTCTGAGCCCCGGGCCGAAATCCCGAGCGCAGCGAGGGAGCCGGCTGCCTCCATCGGCACGAACGTCTGCTGAACCCTCCACGACGGCATAGGCCGGGACACCACCTCGAGATCCTTCATTCGCCCTCGCCTCGCATCCCCACCCCAGCAAACCAAAAGCGGGTTTGCCGGGGGCCCCGGTCGCTCGGCTCGGGCTTCATTCAGGATGACAATTGTGAGTAGCTTTTGACTGCCCCCCTAGCAAAACCGGCGGACGCGGCATCCTAAAGTGTGTAGTGGGATCAGAGCTCTTGGGTGGCCACCCGCCCACCGTCGAGAACAGGGTCAAACGCGGGCCCCCGCCGGACTTTCATTTCTGTTCGTCAGTGCGTGGCGGCAGCGGCATCATAAGGCTCTCCGAACGCAGAAGTTTGACCGTTCTGCGTTCATTCTCGCCCGCCAATTGTGCTGTGGCGGATTCCGGAAATGATGCATCCGCAAATTGCTCACTCATATTAAAGATGTAGAAAACGAGAGAATGATCTGGGCCCACGCCGACCTGCGGCACGCTGATTGGCCAGTCGCGGGAAAGGGCCACGTCCCCTGACCTGGTCGCCCCCGGTTGCTGCGCGTCTTTCACGGCCCTGCGAAATGTTAGGTGAAGTGACATCGAAACGTTAAGGAGTGCGTTCGCTGAGTAGTTCGTTAACGTGCATCGGCGAAATGCTAAGGCGATGCCCTGAGCGGTTGGCCATGCTAACTCTTTGCCAGGGATTCCGTAGATCTCCGCGAGGCCCCCTCCCCCGTTCTCTGCTGGAAGGGGCCATAGCTGCAACACGGAAATCATCCCCTCTGGCGGCACTGCGGACGGAGGAAGTACTGAGTGACATTCAACAAACAGGCTCGGGACGGCGTATGCCGCCCCTTCGCGGGCCGAAGTCTCGCTGGTGCGTGGGGGCGGCGGTCCCGCTGTCGGTTGCGAAAGCTGCTGGGCGGAGTCGAAAGCCATCTGTTTTCTTAGACCGTCAAAGAGAGAATCAGCCCAGAGGGCGTATTTATCCGGGCGAAAACCATGATCCCTTCTGTTTTGTATCTGGTATTTCATTGCGACTGCGATGGCGTACGTTGTGGTGCCGCGGAGGGCCGGTGTGGAGAAACCAGCGGGTAGCTGATCGTTCATCCCGGGCCCTGGCTGAACCTCGAAGTCAACTCTGAAGTATTCCGGTCTTTCGAGCCGAACAATGCAGTTGAACACCTCTCCCTTCTCCGGATTGTTGTGTTCGGCAAGAAAGATGAGCGTTCCGTTGGGCACGGGGAACGGCTTCGCCTGCCACAGGCTCTTGTCAAGCGCATTTAGGAATTCATTGGCCGAGAGGGCCGCCAAGAGGTCACTTGTCGAGTACGCGACGGCGTCGGGCGGCACAATCGCCTCTTTGTCTATTGGCGTGACCCCAACGCCAGCCGTCCACCTTATGCCGCCAGCAACGCCCCTCTGGAGACGATAGATTGACAGGAGAACATGAAACTGCACGAGCCTAGTTACAAAGGCGAATTGTTCGTCCAGCGATTCGAATTTTCTCTCCCTGTATGCGGCCCACCCCTCCGGCAATGCCTCCGGTCGGCTTGCAAGCCTGAGTAGCTCGCCGAAGAACTCTCCATGTGGATCGGCGAGGTTTGTGTCCATCGGGATCGGTGAGTTCTTCCATTCACCATGGAACGGGACGAGCGTCGAGAACCTAGCTGTCCGGGCGATAGGCTGCAAACCCCTCTGCACGGACGCCCCCGTCCTGCTCGGAACGAGCAGGATTTGCAGTGGGATCGTAGGCGAAACTGCTGACAGCTTATCGAAAGTCAGATATCCGACCTTCTCCACCCGAATGCGAACGGTATTTCCCTCTTCCACCCCCTGCGCCAACTGCACAATGAACGAGCCTTCGCTGTCAGTGGTGGTATCCGTCTGGGCTTTGTTTCCGATAACGGAGACTGTTGCACCCCGAACGGGACGTCGGGATTGGCTGTCGGTGACGACCCCGGACATGGTTAGGTTCTTAACCTGGGCGGTGCCGGTCAGAGGAAGCGCAAATGCAACGAGTAGGATCGCCGTCTTGACGTGGCCTCTCATTGTTTGCGCAACTGTAGGACCAGGTTTTCTGCCGGAGGCTCGACGGTGATGTCGAGAGGTTGAAACCCGCTCTTTGTCACGTGCAGTCGCAACCGCTCCGGCGGGACCGTTCGAAGATAGATTCTGAAGTTGCCGTTGTCCTCCGTCACATAGGTGTCGGTGCGTCCCGTGATCGAGATTGTTGCCTGGGGAACAGCTTGGTTCGTTGCTTGATCGACAACGATGCCACCAAGAATCGAACCCTTTTGGGGCTTCCCTGCAGTTGACCACCGCTGCAAGACAGTCGGTATTGCAGCCGCGACAATGAGTGCCGCCGCGCCAATCAGCGCGACAGCGATTCTTGGATTCTTGGGGGCCATTCCGCTTGGAGTTTAGCACCCTCCCCCATATGTGTAGGTCCCCTCGACTGTCGCCCGCCGGGCACCAATTCGGTCCAGCGACATTTCCTCTTGACTTAGGCCGGGTGCTCTAGGCGAGCTTGCACGCCTGGGATTAACATGCGGCTCGTGCGCTGCTTTTTTGCTTGACACAACTCCGACCAATTGATATTCTAACTTTGTTGCTGATGTCAATCAGCTAAGTCCTTTGCTAATCGGTTCTTGCCTCTAAGTCCTTTAAAAGCTCGGCATTAGCGCCATCCCCGTAATACCGATTGTTTAAAGGACTTAAACTACCTTATTTAATCGGTAGTTACGGGCGAGATTTTTGCAAGTTGTTGAACCGCAGGCACTTGGCGATTTCAGTCGAGGGGTGGGAGGTGGCAACCGATACCGATCCGGGCCCCCGATCTGGTATTTTGCCCTGGATTTGATGTATACTGACATTGCCTCAGATGGAAGCGGCGGTTGAAGCAGCATCCGCTGTACAGCGTTATCTGCCTCGCAGTACCTTCCGGTTCATCTCCGAGAGCAAAATCAAAACAAGGAAGTGTGTAACACGTATGGAGCAAGGAACAGTAAAGTGGTTTAACGACGCCAAGGGCTACGGCTTTATCAGCCGGCAGAATGGCGAAGATGTTTTCGTTCATTTCTCGGCCATTCAGGCCGAGGGCTTTCGCAGTCTGCAGGAAGGCCAGGCCGTGCAGTTCAACGTCGTGAAGGGACCCAAGGGCTGGCAGGCAGAGAACGTACAACCTCTCTAAGCGGATGCGGTATCCCGGAAACCCCGGTAGCCGTATCAGCACCCATCAGGGGCAGCGCAAGCTGCCCTTTTTGTTTCTAGTGCTTTGGTGTATGCGGGCGCCACATTCTGGCCGGGATAGCATCAAATAGACAGTATCCTTGGCGGGGAGGGCTGCCTTGCTCTGCCAGAGCTGTGGACACGACAACCCGGAGAAGAACCGCTATTGCGGCATGTGCGGCGTCCGCCTGCAGGCGACGGCCGAGCCTGCCAGGGAGCCAGCGGCGCCCAAGCCGGTGGCGCGTCCGGCTGCTGCCGCTTCGGGTTCATCCTCGTCCATACTCGGTCTGGACCGGGAAGCGGCCCCGCCGCCGGATCGTCCCAGGCCAGTCGTTACGGGACCCTCGTTTCTCGGCCTCAACAGCGAGCCTGACCCCAGCAGCTACCTTCTCGACGAAGACGAGGAGGAAGGCGGCCATCGCGGCCTGTGGATGATGTTGGGCCTGGTCGTGGTCCTTGTGGCCGCGGGATTTTACTTTCGGGCGGAGCTGAGTGCGCGGGCCGCGCCGCTCTATGCCGCGGTCCTAGGTCGCGTAAACCCGCAACCTCCAGCGCCGGTTGCTGCGCCGGCAACTCCTGCAGCTACGGATTCCGCCACCGCGACGGCGTCAACGCCGCCTCCGGCGACGAGCGACACGCCGCCTGCTGCCGCAGCCAGTCCTGCAGCCACGCCCGAAGACAAACCCGCGCCCGCAACCGATACGAAAGCGGATGCGAAACCGGCGGAACCTGCCAAGCCCGCCTCGGACGTCGCGGAAGACACCGCTCCCAAGAAACAAACTGCGGAGCCGGCCAAGCTCGCGCGCGCCAGCCGTCCGAAGCCGCGCGTGGCCGAAGCCGTTGCGCCGAAGGATGATCCCTTGCTGAAGCTGGCGCAGAAGTACATCCACGGACAAGGTGTGCGCGCCGACTGCGCCACCGGAATGGCCTATCTGCGGGAGGCGATGAAGCGTCCCAGCTACGCGGCCGCCAGCCAGATGGGAGCGCTCTATGCCACCGGCACTTGCGTGCCACTCGACCGCGTCGCAGCTTATCGCTGGTTTACTTCGGCCATGCAGATGGCTCCGAAGGATCCCTGGCTGGGACAGGAGCGCGACAAACTCTACGGCCAGATGAGCAGCGCCGAGCGCCGCCAGGCCGATCAGCTATCGCTTCGTTAATGCGTCTCGCCGTCTCCCGGCGCCTGATCGGGCGTGTCCAGGGTCTGGGCGACGGCGGCGTGCGGGACGGGTTGCGGCGGGGTGAAATACTCGTCGTCATGGCCCGCGATCGCAGTGCGCATGAAGTCCATCCAGATGGGAAGAGCGGCGCGCGCGCCGGTTTCCTTGTTGCCCAGTGTCTTCTTCTCGTCGAAGCCCACCCAGACGCCGCAGGTGATGGAGGGCGAGAAGCCGACGAACCAGGCGTCGGTGAAGTCATTGGTGGTGCCGGTCTTGCCGGCCAGCGGGTGCTTCAGGCTTGCCGCTGCGGCAGCGGTCCCGTGCTGAACGACCTGCTGGAGCATCGAGGTCATCACGCGGGCGGTCGGCGCGGTGATCACGTCCTTCACATCAGGGAAGTCTTCTTCAAGGACTTGTCCCTGATAATCGGTGACGCGGCGGATGTAGCGTGGCACCGCTCGCACGCCGTCGTTGGGGAAAGTCGTAAAGGCCGCGGTCTGCTCGATCAGGGTGACTTCGGCCGCGCCGATAGCGACCGGCAGGTACGCAGGCAAGGGCGACGTAATGCCGAAACGCCGCGCGGTCTCGGTGACGGCGTTGATCCCGAGGCGGTCGGCGAGCTTCAGTGCGGGGACGTTGCGCGACTGCGCCAGCGCTCGCCGCAACGTGATCGTGCCCTCGAACCGGCCGTCGTAATTGTGCGGGGAATAAGGACCCGATGCGGTAGTGAACGTGACCGGCGCGTCCAGGATTACGTCGTCGGGCGCAGCGCCCTTCTCGATCGCAGTAGTGTAGACGTAGGGTTTGAACGCCGAACCCACCTGGCGCAGCGCCTGGGTGGCGCGATTGAACTTGGACTCATCGAAATCGCGGCCGCCCACCATGGCCTTGATGGCGCCGGTGGAGTTTTCGAGGGCAATCAGCGCGCCCTGCGTCCCGGAATCCTGCTCCAGACTGACCTTGGCGGTAGCGTCGGTCTCAAGCGACTGCACCTTCACGTACACGATGTCGCCCTCGGCGAGCAATTCCCTGGGCGAGCGCTTTCCTGTCCACGCCATCTCGCTGGGGCCAATGGTCGCCAGATACTTGCCGAACTTCACGATGGCGCTCGTGCTCGACACCGAGCGCACCAGCGCGTGCACGTAACTGCCGGTGTCAAGCGGCTCTTTCCAATCCGGATCCTGGTAACCGTCGAGGGTTGCGCCGCTGGCCAGCACGTTCTTCAGCCGTCCCTTCCATCCGTGGCGGCGCTCATAGGCGGCCAGGCCGTCCAGCACGGCTCGGTTGGCGGTCTTCTGCAGGTCCATGTCGAGCGTGGTGTAAACCCGCAGCGCGCCCTCATGCACTTTGTCGCTGCCGTACTTCTTTTCCAGGTATTGCCGCAATTCCTCGACGAAGTAGGGGGCCAACGAATTAGTGTCCCACTGCACGTTCAGTTTGAAGGGCGCGTTTTTGGCGCGGGTGGCCTCTTCGGTGGTGATCTTGCCGTCCTCGAGCAGATTATTGATCACCAGATTGCGCCGCCGCACCGCCCGCTGCGGATAGTTGATGGGCGAATAAAGACTCGGTGCCTTCGGCATGCCCGCCAGCAGCGCAGCTTCTTCGAGCGTCAGGTCCCTGGCCTTTTTGCCGAAGTAGAACTCCGCGCCAGCCTCAAAGCCGTACACACCGTGCCCGAGAAAGATCTGGTTGGCGTACATGGTGAAAATCTGCGGCTTGGTAAAGCGGCGCTCAATCTGCATCGACAGCATGACCTCCTGCAACTTGCGCCGGTAGGTGCGCTCCGGCGTAAGGAACAGGTTGCGCGCCAGTTGCATGGTCAGCGTAGAGGCGCCCTGCGCCTTACTGCCCGATACCAGGTCGCGCCAGGCCGCGCCGAAAATGCGGTAAAAATCTACGCCCCAATGCTTCTCGAATTCCTTGTCTTCGGTGGAAATCACGGCGTCGCGCAGTACTTTGGGGAAATCGTTGTAGGAAGCAATCACACGTCGCTGCAGCGCGAAAGAGCCGATCACGCGGCCCTGATCGTCGTAGAGTTCGGTGATCGAGCTGGGGCGATAACGCTCCAGTTCCTCCACCTGCGGCAAGTCGGTGGAATAGACGAAAAGCACTCCTGCCAGCGCGCCAAACGCTGCCGAGGCCAGGACGAGCAGGCCAAACAGCGTCCATCCCAGCAGATGCTTCTTGCCTGCGGTTTGCGGAGGAGACTGTGTCAGCAGAGTCTGCATCGCCGCCGCGTGAGAACGATTTCAGGATAGCAGTTCTGGGCGACGGCGGCAGTTCAATCGCCGCGATCAACCGCATAGACGGGGATCTCGACGGGCTTTCGCGCGTGCCCCCTGGTGTTCACCAGCAGTACCCCGACGAAGGCCAGCCCGCCGCCGATGATCGAGAGCGGGCTCGGCACTTCTCGCAACACCAGCCAGCCAATGGCGATCGCGAAGATCGGCGGTGTGTAGAGCGAGCTGGCAGCGATGGAAGCCGGGATGCGCTTCAACACGTATCCCCAGGTAAGGTATGCAATGGCCGCGGGAAATACGCCGAGGTACACCACCGCCAGCGTCGGCTTGAGGGGCGCCTGGCGGATCGCCGTCCCCAAAGCCGGCAAGAACGGCAGCAGGAACAATGTGCCCGCCAGGATCAAGTGCGTAGAGAAATCGGTGACGTTGTAAGTTTTCAGATAGTGCTTCTGCAGGACCACGGAGATGCCGGTCGACACCGCCGCGACCAGTACCAGGAAGGCACCGCGGTTAAAGCGCAGCCCCCCTCCTTCGCCAATGGCGATGAGCGAGACCCCAGCGAAGCTGATGGCGATCCCGATCCATCCCCATGCCCGCAGGCGCTCGTCGAGAGCGACGCGAGCCAGCAGCGCGGCAAAAATTGGCGCGGAAGCCACTAGCATGCTGGCTGCGCCTCCGGTTACGGTCCGCTCACCGGCGTTGAGCGCCACGTGATACACGGTGATGCTGATAAAACCCATCAGCAAGATATAAAGAAGATCTTTGCGCGCGGGCGGGCGCACACCCGCAATCAGGGCGTAGATCAGGATGGTCGCTGAGGCCGCCAGAAAGCGCAGCAATGCCAGGTGCGACGGCGAATAGGCAGACAGTGCCATGCGGATGCCGATGAATCCCGATCCCCATAGAGTCACGCAGACGAGCAGGGCAAGCCAGCCGCGGACTGAGAGCTTGTGGGTCATTTGTCGTTGGACGATACAAAAGCGGCCACGGATTCACACAGATAATCACGGATTTATTGAAAAACAAATTATCCGTGATCATCCGTGCAAATCCGTGGCGTTCTTCTTGCTTTACTTTCTCTCAACGATCGAGATGCACTCTTCAAGCACGTCCAGCGCGATGTCGGCCTGCTCCGGCGTGACCACCAGCGGCGGGCAGACGCGCAAGGTGTTCTCGCCCGCACCCAGGAACAAGACGCCGCGCTCGAAGGCCCGTTGCACGATCTGGTCGCGCTCGTCGTGCGCCGTCTCCCGGGTGCGCTGGTCCTTGACGATCTCGACTCCAATCATCAGCCCCAGCCCTCGGAGATCGCCAACGATCGGGTGGCGCGCCGGCCAGGTGCGCAGGCGGTCCATGATGTGCCGTCCCACGCGCTCGGCGTTGCGCACGCCCTCGCGCTCCAGCACGTCCAGGGTCGCGAGCGCGGCGGCATTGCAGACCGGGTTGCCGCCGAAGGTGGAAGCGTGCGAGCCCGGCACCCAGTCCATGATCTCCGCCCGCGTCAGCGTCACGCCCAACGGCATGCCGGAGGCGATGCCTTTCGCAATACACACGATATCCGGCTCGACGCCTGAGTGCTCGATGGCCCACCACTTGCCACTTCGCCCGGCGCCGCATTGCACTTCGTCGGCCACCAGAAGGATGCCGTGCTGATCGCAAATCCGCCGCAGCTCCTGCAGGAACTCCGGCGGCGCGACTACGTATCCGCCTTCACCCTGAATGGGTTCGACAAAGATCGCTGCTACTTCCTCCGGAGGCAGCGTGGTCTTGAACAGCTTGTCCTCGATGAAGCGCGCGCAGTCGATGGCGTACTGCCGCGCCTCCGTGCCCGCGGGCCGGCGATAAACATACGGATACGGCACGTGGGTCACGCCCGGAACGAGCGGGAAGAAACGGCGGCGTTGCTGCACCTTGGACGCGGTCAGTGACAGCGCGCCCATCGTTCGCCCGTGGAAGGCGCCATAGAAGGCAATGATGTTCTGCCGCCTGGTGTGGTAGCGCGCCAGCTTCATTGCCGCCTCGATGGCCTCGGTGCCCGAGTTGCCGTAGTACACCTTGTGCGGCCCCTTCATGGGCGCGATGCGCGAGAGGCGCTCGGCCAGCGTGATCATGTTTTCGTAGTAAAAGTCGGTGCCCGACATGTGGATCAGTTCGGCAGCCTGCTTCTGGATGGCGTCAACTATCTCGGGATGGCAGTGGCCGGTCGAAACCACGGCAATGCCAGAGGCAAAGTCAAAGAACTCGTTGCCGTCCACGTCCTCAATCACTATGCCCCGGCCGCGCCGGGCGACCAGCGGGTAGCTGCGCGTGTAGGACGGCGAAATGTAGGTCTGGTCCCCGGCCAGCACACGCCGGGCGTTGGGCCCGGGCAGGCGGGTGCGGATCTTGGGACCGGCAGTGGGTACGATGGTCGTGGCCATGGATCCTCCTCTGTGGGTTCGTTGGGTTCGCAGTACATGCGGATTTCCGCCTCGGTTGAGGCAGCTGCAGAGCAAAATGAGGAGGGAGCTAGTCGCCCGCGAAGAGATTGGGTCGGGCCTGCGACGGACAATGGAAATGGTCGACCGGAATCAGTTTCATACCGGACTCCTACGACAAATTATAGCCACTTGGATGCCGCCGCGTAACCCCCAAGAGGGAGGCACGGGTGGTCATTGACCGAGTGGCTAAGCAAGCCACGGATCTACACGGATTTCCACGGATAGGTCCCCAGTTCGATCAGTAATAATCCGTGTGAATCCGTGGCCAATGTTGCGCGTCGAATAAACTTACTCCCTGAGAGCAATGACCGCTGCCGAGCGCCAATTCCGCTTCCGCGTTGCCCTGGCTTTCGGGCTGGTATACGTCTTCTGGGGATCGACCTACCTCGGGATTCGCATCGCCATCGAGCACATCGGTCCCGAGCTGATGACCGGCGTGCGCTTCCCCGTCGCCGGCATCATCATGCTCGCGGCCTGCGCGCTCAGCGGGCGCCGCGTGGCCATCACCGGGCGCGAGTTCCTGCGACAGGGGATCATCGGAGCGTTGCTGCTCAGCGTAGCGAACGTCGTGCTCTGCTGGGCGGAGCTGTACGTGCGCACCGGGCTGGCGTCGCTGATCGTGGCCTCGGTGCCGATATGGTTCCTGGTGCTCGACACCTGGATCCTGCGCGGCGAGCGCCTGGCCACGCGCGGGCTGGTCGGACTGGCGCTCGGCGGGCTGGGAACGCTGGTCCTGCTGTGGCCCAAGCTGGTTTCGTCCACGGCCCGCGGGCGCATGGAACTGTTCGCTTCCGTCTGCCTGATCGCGTCTTCGTTCGTGTGGTCAGTCGGTTCCGTGCTCTCGCGCCGCTGGCAAGGCGAGATGGACGCCTTCACCGCCACTGGCTGGCAGATGTCCATCGGAGGCTTTCTGAACCTAGGGATTGGGTTCCTGCTGGGCGAACCCGCCAAAGCGCAGTGGACCATGCGCGGCATGGGCGCCATTGCCTACCTCGTGGTCTTTGGCTCGCTGGTCGGCTACACCGCCTACATCTGGCTGCTGAAGCACGTGCCCACGTCGAAGGTGGGGACGTACGCCTACGTGAACCCCGTGATCGCCGTGTTTCTGGGATGGCACTTCCTCGGTGAGCGCGTGGATGGCTACATCGCGGCGGGGACTGCGATCATCATCGTGGCGGTCGCGCTGGCCACCAGCGCTAAGGTCAAGCCGCAGGTGGGCGCGGAGCACGAGCCGGAGTTGCCGGCGTGCGAAGCGGGGGCGGACTAAAGTTCGCTTAGAAAATCCTCGAGCAATCGGCGAAAGGCAACCGCCGTTGCTTTCCAGTCGCCCTGCATCGCCTTAGCGCCGGCATCGCCATATGCTGCGTTTGGCCTCGGACGCAAGCGGATAAAAGGCGGCAGGCCATAACGCATTGCGAGGCTGTTTGCCCAGAGGCGCGCAGTACGACCGTTACCGTTGGCAAAGGGATGAATTCGCACCCACTCGGCGTGCGCCCAGGCACAGAGATCGACAATGGCCGCCAGTTGGTCGGCGTCGGCTTCCTGGTCGACCGGAATCAGCGAGTCCAACTCAGTCACCAGTGTCTGAAGTTTTGCCTCAAATCGCGCCAACTCATCCGCTACCTTTAGCGAGTCCACGCCATAATTCGCGCCGACTCTTACCTGGATGTTCTCAAGACCCGGCTCGCCGCGAAAGGCTCCGATAAACCGAGAGTCGGGAACGTCCAGACCCTCCATGACGAGGGCGTGCCAGCGCCTTGCCGTTTCTATTGTCGGAGTCTCGCGCCGCTCCGCCGCCCCGAGGATTTCTTCGAGGATATGCGTGAGGTTTTGCCGCAGCCGGGGACTGTCTTCGTCCCAGTCAGGCACCTAGAATCTCTCGAACCTTCTTCTGCACCGGCCCGGCTGGCTTGAGGTGCCCCTCGACGAACTGTCCCTCTACCGGCGTGCCTTCAAGCGGATCCTCGAGGCTCGCTTCGGCCTCCACGAAGGCGGCAATCGCGCGTTGGAATTTAGGATCCTGCTTCCGATAAGCTCGAAGCCCTGCCAGGTTAGCTTCCAAGCTGCGTTCTTTTCGACCGCGTCGGCTGAGGTAGCTCTTGATGGCCTCGTTCAGCAGTTGATTGATGGGGCGCCCTTCGATCTTGCTGAGATGCTTGAGCGCGGTGCGCTCTTCAGTACCGATTCTAAGGGTAAAAGGAACTCGCGCCATGCCAGTAGGATATGCCAGATGCGTGCTGATGTCAATATTTGGTTTTGATGTCACGGCTAGTCCGTCAGCCGGATATGTTTCAACTAATTGATAATATTAGATATATTTGCAATGCGATCATCATCGTGGCAGTCGCGCTGGCGACCAGCGCCAAAATCAAGCCGCAGGTCGGCGCAGAGCACGAGCCGGAACTGCCGGCGTGCGAAGCGGGCGAACTCGTGCTTTTCTTTGTATCAGTGGCCGGATTGCGTCTCGTACAGCGACGAGAGCTCGCGCAGGCGCTTGACCGTTTCCACCACGCGGGCGGCGACGTAATCGATCTCGGCCTGGGTGTTGAAGCGGCCGATGCCGAAGCGGATGGAGCCATGGGTCAGGTCTCCAGCGCCCAGCGCCTTCAGCACGTGCGAGGGCTCGATAGCGGCCGACGAGCAGGCCGATCCCGTCGAGACCGCCACATCGTTGATGCCCATCAGCAGCGGCTCAGCCTCCACGTTGGCGAAGCTGAGGTTCAGATTGCCGGGCAGCCGGTGCTCCATTGATCCGTTGACGTACACGTCGTCGAGCCCGGCGAAGATCTCGTCTTTGAGCCGGTCGCGCAGCGCCCGGAGCCGCGCCGCTTCCGACGCCATCTCCTCGCCGCACAGCTCGCACGCCTTGCCCAGTCCCACGATTCCCGGGACGTTCAGCGTGCCGGAGCGCATGCCGTGCTCGTGTCCGCCGCCATCGATCAGGGGCGCGAGTTCGACGCGCGGATTCCTGCGGCGCACATAGAGTGCGCCTGCACCCTTGGGTCCGTGGAGCTTGTGGGCGGTGATGGAGGCGAGATCGATGTTCTGCTCGTCGACATTCACCGGAACTTTGCCTATCGCCTGCACCGCGTCGGTGTGGAACAGGACACCGCGCTCGCGACAGAGCTTGCCGATCTCCGCGATGGGCTGCAGCACCCCGATTTCGTTGTTGGCGAACATGATGGAGACCAGGATGGTCTTGTCGTCGAGCGCACGCTTCAGGTCGTTGAGATCGATCAGGCCGTCTTTTCCAACCCGCAGGCAGGTGACCCGGTAGCCCTCTTTTTCCAAGTGCTTGCAGCTATCGAGCACCGCCTTGTGCTCGGTGACGCAGGTTACGATGTGATCACCCTTGTCGCGGTACTTCTCCGCGGCGCCCTTGATGGCCAGGTTGTCGCTCTCGGTGGCGCCCGAGGTGAAGACGATCTCCTTGACGCTGCCGCCGATCAGCCGGGCGATCTGCTCCCGTGCCTTCTCGACCGCCGCCTCCGCCTCCCAACCGAATTGATGGCTGCGGCTAGCGGCATTGCCGAACTTATCCTTGAAGTAAGGCAGCATCTCGTCGAGCACGCGGGGATCGAGCGGCGTGGTGGCGTGGTTATCGAGGTAGATGGGCAGCTTCACCTCCTGACCACCTACGGTGACGGTGTTGGGCGTCATAGAAGCGTTCCGGCTGGGGGAACGCTTATTTCATTCTAGATCACTCTTAGCAAAACCCGCCTGTCATGCTGAGCGAGCCTCGGCTGCCCCTTCGACTTCGCCCAGGGCAGGCAGCGCCCGACTCGCCCGCCAAAATCGGCGCGTTCGCTTAATGACACATGTAAAAGGATGTGCTACTCCGGTCGGAGCCGCCATCACCCATTGGGGAGTTCGTCCCCGGAGGGAACCAAAACGGGTGACTGGCGGATAGTGCCGCCATTACCTGGGTTCTCTGGAAGCTCTTGACAAGCTAGAGGACCGGGCTAAAATACCCGCGTTTCCGGTGCATTTTCCGGATATGAGTTCACTCCAGCCTCTACCATCCTCCGAAGCAGCACGCCAGCGAGTCAAAATGGACACGCCCTGCAAGCATCCGCGTGTGCGCGTCGTGGCCCGCGACGAAGACAGCGAATTCGTCGAGTGCCTGGAATGTGCCGAGGTCTTTGAATCCAGCGAATTCAAAGACATGGCCATCGAAGAGCGCACCGGGACTGAAGACGCATAGCGCAGAGCCTGTCCGATCCCTGGCCGCATCCCTGATCACGCCGGGGTGTGCGTGTGAGAACCGAGTACCAAGTACCCACTACCGAGTACCAAGAGGGCGAAGGCGTCTACTTAAGCGGAAGAGACGCTTCCGCCGACAACTCCAGCCCGGCGAAGTCTCCGGCCAGAAACTTGGGGTAGGCCGCGGCGGCGATCATGGCGGCGTTGTCGGTCGACAGCGGATGCGAAGGGAAGTACACCGGCAGGCCGGCCATGGCGGCCTCGCGCTCGAATGTCGCGCGCAGTTCGCTGTTAGCCGCGACGCCTCCGGTAATGAAGAGGGTGGCAACGTCGAGTTCGCGGGCGGCGTTCAAGGTCTTTCCGACCAGGTCGGCGACCATGGCGCGCTGGAACGAGGCCACGAGGTCGAGGGTGTGGCGGTCGCAGAGCTTCAGTACGTCCTCGGCCGTGGCTGATTTCATCTCCGCCAGCGTTCGGCGGCGGCGCTCAATCGCCTGCTGCATGTGGTGGGTCTCGGTATGGCGCAACACGGCAGTCTTGATTCCGCTGTAGGAAAAGTCGAATGTGAAGCCCGGAGTGTCAGCCCCAGCGCGGCGACGACTGCGACCCGGCCGTGGGCGTCCCTTGATGTACGCGGGTGGAAACTTTACCGCCTCAGGATTCCCATGGCGCGCCAGCCTGTTGATGATCGGCCCGCCGGGATAGCCCAAGGCCAGGAGCTTGGCCACTTTATCGAAGGCCTCGCCGGCGGCGTCATCGCGGGTCTGACCGACATTCTCGTACGTCCAGCCGCGCTTCTGTTGTTCGGCGAGGTAGAGGTGGGTGTGTCCGCCCGAGACCACCAGCGCCAGCACGGGGAAGCCGATCTCGCGGTTGCCCTTCTGCCTCTCCTCGAGCAGGACCGCGTGGACGTGGCCTTCGAGGTGGTTGACGGCGATGAGGGGCTTGTCCAGCGCGAAGGCCAGCGCCTTGGCATAGCTGACGCCCACCAGCAGGGCCCCAGCCAGCCCTGGCCCCCGCGTGACGGCCACGGCATCCACGGATTCATAGGTCTGGCCGGCTTCCTCGATCGCCCGCCGCACCACCGGCACCAGGGCGCGCAAGTGTTCGCGTGACGCCAGTTCCGGCACCACACCGCCGTAGGGCCAGTGAATGGCAATCTGCGACGCGACCACGTTCGATACCACCTGTTCGCCCGCGCGCACCACGGCGGCGGCGGTTTCGTCGCAAGAGGTCTCGATGCCGAGGATGTATGCCATCGGGGGTCGCTCGGGGCTGGGTGAGCGCTCAGCAATCAGCAATCAGCATTCAGCAAAACCTAATAATATTGGATTTTGCCGTTTCCTGCGGGGCCGGTGTGCTGACCGGTCCCGCTGGAGCACAGCTTTTAGTGAGTGCTGACTGCTGAATGCCGAGTGCTAAGAGCAAAGCGACTGAGATCGTCCGCACGCTCCGCCAGAAAGGCTACCAGGCCTATCTGGTGGGCGGATGTGTGCGCGATCTGCTGCTCGGACGCGAGCCCGCCGACTACGATGTCGCGACCGACGCCACTCCCGACGAAGTGATGCGCATCTTCCCGCGCACCTGGGCTGTGGGAGCGCAATTCGGCGTGGTGCTGGTGCCGGTGGAGAGCGAAAGGCAAGTCCTTCGGGCGCAAGAAACGCGCGCTCAGGATGACAAGGTACCGGGAGTGGTTGAGGTTGCCACCTTCCGCAGCGATGGCCTCTACACGGATGGCCGCCATCCCGATCAGGTCACCTACACGCGCGATCCCAGGGAGGACGTGCAACGCCGCGACTTCACCATCAATGGCCTGCTGCTCGATCCCTTGGAAAACGAAGTACGGGATTATGTTGGCGGGCGCGCCGACCTCAGCGCAGGAATCATCCGCACCATCGGCCAGCCAGAGCGCCGCTTCGCCGAGGACAAGCTGCGCATGCTGCGCGCCGTGCGCTTCGCCGCGCGCTTCGGGTACCAGATCGACCCGGCGACCTTCGAGGCCGTCCGCAATCTGCGTTCGCAAATCCATCAGGTCAGCCGCGAGCGGGTACGCGACGAAATCGTGAAGATGCTCACCGAGGGCCACGCGCGCCGCGCCTTCGAGTTGCTGGAGCAAACTGGGCTGCTGAAGGAAGTACTGCCGGAAGTGGACCGAATGCACGGCGTGGAGCAGCCGCCGGAGTTTCATCCCGAGGGCGACGTATGGGTGCACACGCTGTTGCTGCTAGAAGGCTTGCCGGAGAAGGCTTCACCGACACTGGCGATGGGCGGGCTCCTGCACGATGTCGGCAAGCCGCCGACCTTCCGCGTGGCGCCCGATCGCATCCGCTTCGACGGTCATGTAGAGGTAGGCATGAAGATGGCGGAAGAGATCTGCCACCGCTTGCGCTTCTCGAAACATGAGACTGAGCAGATCGCACGCCTGGTGGCCAACCACATGCGCTTCGCCAATGTGAAGGAGATGAAGTCGGCGACGCTGAAGCGTTTTTTTCGCCTGCCACATTTCGATGAACACCTCGAACTGCACCGGCTGGATTGCCTGGCCAGCCACCGCGACCTCACGCTCTACGACTTCGTGCGTGAGCAGCTCGCCCAGATGCCGGCCGAGCACATCCGTCCCAAGCCCTTGCTGACCGGCGACGACTTGATCGCCATGGGTTATACGCCCGGCCCGCAGTTCAAGCAGATCCTCGCGGCCGTGGAGGATGCGCAACTCGAAGGGCGCCTGCAGGATACCGCGGCAGCGCGCGAATTTGTCCGCCGCGCATTTTTTTCCTGATTTCCGGGTTCATATCTCCGTAACAATCCCCTGCCAAACTAGCTAAAGGGGGCGAATGTGCCGGAGTCAGATGCTAAAATCCTGGATTCGTACTGTGTGAAAGCAGTGCCTGTAGGCGCGCCGCGGAAAATCAGAGGACTGGCCGAGAGAGGGGCGGGTATGGAACCTGCGCGCGCGGGCTTTCAGAAGATCGTCGCGGAGATATTGCGCCGCGCGCCGCCAGAGGAGGCGGCCGGCATCGCATGGCAGATTGCGTGCGGCCGCGCGGTGGCGGAGAAGACGGAAGTCGTGGAATTACGTGAAGGGGTATTGCGAGTGCGTGTGCCGGACGACACCTGGGCCGCCAATCTCGCCGGCTTCGTGCCGCGCTACCTGGAGCTGCTCAACACGATGCTGAGCACAAAGGTGGAGAAGATCGAGTTCGCAGTCTTGCAGAAAACACCGCAAAAGAAAGGTGCGGCCTGAGCAGTGTGAAGGTCACAGAAAAAGACGTGCTCTACGTGGCCGACCTCGCCAACCTGGAGCTTACGCCGGAAGAGCGCAGCCGCATGCTGCGCGACCTGAACTCGATTCTCGAATACGTAGACCGGCTGAATGAACTGGACACCAGCGGCGTACCACCGATGGCCTGCCCTGAGCTTGTCGAAGGGGCGCAGGTTTCCGACCGTGATGGCGCCCCGGAGAAGAAGGGCAGCGCCAGGTTCGAATACGCCATGCGCGCCGACGAACTGGGCCAATGTCTTGAGCACAAGCTTGCGCTGGCGAACGCCGCGGAATCGGACGGGACCTTCTTCAAAGTTCCCAAGGTCGTCGAGCGGTAATTAGGGCTGATTCCTGTACAGACGCAGCAAGCTGCGTCTCTACGAAGAAACTACAAGGGCATGGATGTGAACTCCTTGAGCGTGGCTGGCACCGCGACCGCCATCCGCGAGCGTCAAGTCACCGCCACGGCGCTGGCCGAGGACTTCTATCGCAAGATCGCAGCCGAGGATGGCGAGATCCATTCGTTCCTCACGCTTTCCCGAGAGCGCGCGCTGGCAGCCGCGGCTACCGTGGACACGCTCGTCGCAAAGGGCGATCCCTTGCCGGCGCTCGCCGGCGTGCCTATGGCCATCAAGGACGTGATGGTCACGCGGGGCGTGCGCACCACCGCCGGCTCGAAGATTCTCGAGAATTACATCCCTCCTTATGACTGCACGGCAGTGGCGCGCCTGGAAGCGGCAGGCGTAGTGGTGCTGGGCAAGACCAACTGCGACGAGTTCGCCATGGGCTCCTCGACCGAAAACTCAGCCTATGGGCCGGTGCGCAATCCGCGCGACAAGTCGCGGGTACCGGGCGGGTCCTCGGGCGGCTCAGCAGCGGCGATCGCTGCCGGTTTCGCGGTGGCCGCCCTGGGCTCTGATACCGGAGGCTCCATACGGCAGCCCGCGTCGTTCTGCGGTGTGGTGGGCTTGATGCCGACCTACGGACGCGTCTCGCGCTACGGCCTGATCGCCTTCGCGTCCTCGCTCGACCACATCGGCCCGTTCACACGGACGGTCGAAGATGCCGCTATCCTGCTCAAGATCATCGCTGGACGCGATCCCCTGGATTCCACCTCCGCCGACGTGCCCGTGCCCGACTACGTGGCCGAGATCAATAAGCCAGTGCGCGGGATGAAGATCGGTGTCCCCAGGGAGTACTTCACCCAAGGGATGGACGCGGAAGTCCGTCGGGCGGTGGAGGACGCGATCCAGGTGCTGGCCTCGAAGGCTGGATGCAAGGTCGTGCCCATCTCGCTGCCGCACACCCCTTATGCGATTCCGACTTATTACCTGGTGGCGACCGCCGAGGCATCCTCCAACCTGGCGCGCTATGACGGCGTGCGCTACGGTCACCGCTCGCGGCATAGCGGCACGCTCTCCGAGATGTATCGGCGCAGCCGCGACGAGGGGTTCGGGCCTGAGGTCAAGCGCCGCATCATGCTCGGTACTTACGCGCTCAGCGCAGGTTACTACGACGCTTACTACCTCAAGGCACAAAAGGTGCGAACGCTGCTGACCCGCGACTTTGAAGAAGCATTCACGAAGGTGGATGCCATCATTACGCCCACCAGCTCCACGCCCGCGTTCAAGCTCGGCGAGAAAGTGGACGACCCGCTCTCCATGTACCTGGCCGACATCTTCACCGTGACGGCCGACCTGGTGGGCGTGCCCGGGATCTCGATTCCTTGTGGCAATTCGTGCGGGGGCTTGCCGATCGGAATGCAGATCATGGCCCGGCACTTCGACGAGTCCACGCTGTTCCGCCTGGGACACGCCTACGAGCAAGCGCGCCCTGCCGCCTAAGAATCCACCACCGAGCCACGGAGACCGAAGAAGTCCTGCAGTCTCCATACCTCTGTGTCTCCGTGGTGGAAGTGGGCAGTCCTACGCCGGCTGATAATAGCTCTCCCCGGCGCAGGCGCGGCACAAGGCCTTCCCGCGCCGCCGCACCTCGCGCTTAAAGTTGATGCCCTCGCCGCACTTCTCGCAGACCACGCGCTCGCCTTTGTAGCCGGGAAATTCCTCCGGGGGCAGCTCGACCTTGACCCACTGCAGATCAAACAGGTCGTCATCGCACATTTCACGGTAGGCCAGCATCTGTTGCTGGTTCTTATTGGCGATTTCGGGATGCAGCGAGCGGGCCAGCGCCTTGGAGGATTCCTTGGCCGCAATGCGGACCGCCTTTCCGCTAACGACGTCCAGGAAGGTTGCCGCCACTTTACCCCAGTCGCGGAACTTCAGCGCGCGCTTGCCCAGCCGGCATCCGGTGACCACGGCGACGGCGTCGGTGGCGCAGCGATCGATCTCCACAAAGGTCACCAGGCGCTTGCGGTCCTTGCCTTGCGGGTCCTCGATGCCGAGCTGCGCCAGACCGAACATGGCCATGCGCACTCCTAAAACCTGCCCGGCACAGAGGTGGCCGTGGGCGCGCTCGGCATCTTGCAGATATTCATCGAGGGACTTCATTCTTCTGGCCCCTGCTCCGAAGAGACTTCCGCGTTCTGGCGATGAATGGCGAACGTGGCCGGCTCCCCATCCTTTGGGGCAATAGTCACGCGCACCGGCTGGCGCTGCCAGGTGGGCGCGTCGCACTCCGAATCCGGCATGTCACCGCCGTGGGCACGTCTCAGCTCCTTGCGCACCAGCGGCTTCTTCACTCCGACCTGCGCCACCACGGCGTACACTTTCTCCGCGTCGGCGCTGATTCCGCAGTAGGCTACGTAGTCGCGATACCAGCTCGCCGTCGAATAAAACGGATCGAAATCCGGCAGGTGCAGTTCGGTGACGCGACCGGTGGGACGATCTACCAGCAACCATCCAGCGCGCTGCCACTTCCATTTCGGTGTCTGCTTAGCATCGGAGGGCAGCCGGTCGTTGACACGGTAGACCTTGCGCACGACGAAAGCACGATCGGTGATGTCGCGCGGTTGGCCGGTGGTGAACTCCTTCAGCTTGCCGTCCACAAATAGCGGCCGCACTCTTAGCTTAAGCGCACTCTCTTCCTGGGCGCCCACGAACCATTGCACCTGCGTGGGAGCGCCGAAATGGATGACGTGGTCCTTGGAAGCCGCCGCCAGCGCGGCGACGGCGAAGGCCGGCCACACCAGAACGAGAAGCCGACTACCGCGCATCCAGCAAGCCTAACGGTTCGAGGCCGAGGGTGCAAATGGGCCAGGCGGTTACTCGGAATGTGTCACGTGCTGGCGGTTTTCCCAGGCGGCGCACTTTTGGCTTAGAATACGGATCGGGCCACATCATGCATTCCTTGGGCAAGGCTGTACCTTCACCGGCTCCAATCCTGGAAGTCGCAGGGCGGCGCCGAGCGCAACGCATCCTCCTCGTGGACGACAATCCCGACAACATTCTGCTCACTCGCGAGTTGCTCTCCTCCCGCGGTTACGAGGTGGCCAGCGTCGGGAGCGCCGAGGAAGCACAGCAAGCAATCCAGAAGCAGCAGCCGGACTTGATCTTGCTGGACGTGATCCTGCCCGGCAAATCAGGATACGAGCTGTGCCGCGAGCTGAAGGAGGACCCCTTCACGCGACTCGTGCCAGTAGTGATGATCACCGGCTTGAGTGATCGCGAGGACCGGATCCGCGGCATTGAGGCCGGCGCCGATGATTTCCTTAATAAGCCGATTTTTCCGGAGGAGCTGTTTGCGCGCGTGCACTCGCTGCTGAAGCTGAAGGAGTTCACCGACGAACTGGAGAGCGTCGAGGTGGTGCTGTTCACGCTGGCGCTAGGAGTGGAGGCGCGCGATCCCTACACCGAGGGCCATTGCGACCGGCTGTCGCGCTACGCCAGCGATCTAGGCCGTCACCTTAAGCTGGACCATGACGCGGTCACCGCGCTCAAACGCGGCGGCGTGCTGCACGACCTGGGCAAGATCAGCATCCCCGACGAGATCCTTAAGAAAGGGGCGGACCTCACCCCCGAGGAATGGGAGATCATGAAGCAGCACCCGATGATTGGTGAAAACATCTGCAAGCCGCTGAAGTCGCTGCGTCGGGTGCTGCCCATCATCCGCAGCCACCATGAGCACTGGAACGGCAGCGGGTATCCCGATGGCCTGCGCGGGCATGACATTCCGCTGCTGGCGCGCGTCCTGCAGGTGGTGGACGTGTACGACGCCCTGCGCACCGCGCGCCCGTACAAGCCGGCGCTGGACCATGATGAATCCCGGAGCACCATGGAGCGAGAGGCCCGAAGCGGGCTATGGGACCCGGAGCTGGTCCGCGAGTTCTTCAACATGCTCGACCAGCAGCGGCGCGCGGCCTGAGATTATCGCGTTCCAGCGGGACGTGGAGCTGTTTACGTACAGCATCGTTATTCCTGCTTACAACGAAGCCGAGCGCATCGGGGCCACCCTTGAGAAGGTGGTGGCCTATGTTGCAAGGATGCGCTGGACTGCAGAAGTTATCGTAGTCAACGACGGCTCGCGCGATGCCACGCCCGAGATCGTGCGCCAGTGGGCACAGAAGAACCCCATCATCCGCCTGTTGGAGAACCCGGGGAATCGCGGCAAGGGATATAGCGTTCGCCACGGCATGATGGAGGCCACCGGCGATGTACTGCTGTTCACCGACGCCGACCTGTCTTCTCCCATTTATGAAGCAGAGAAGCTTATCGCCGCCCTGGGGAGGGGCGCGGACATCGCCATCGGCTCACGCTGGCTTCAGGCGGACCTGCAGACCGAACGCCAGCCTCTGTATCGCCAGTTCTTCGGGCGCATTTACAACCTGTTGCTGGCCATCATTCTCGGCCTGCACTTCAAGGACACCCAGTGCGGCCTCAAGGCCTTCACCCCACGGGCCGCGCGCGCTATCTTCCCGAGGCTGCGCATTGATCGCTGGGGGTTCGATCCTGAGATCCTGTTCCTGGCCGTCAAGGCCAGAATGAAGGTCGCCGAAGTCCCGGTGGAGTGGGCGCACGACAATCGATCCAAAATCAATCCCATTACCGACGGCTTTCGGATGTTCACCGAGATGCTGCGTATCCGGCGTTACGACCTGGCAGGAAAGTACAAGGAACCAGCAACTAGCGCGGCCCAAACCAGGTAAGAGCCACCCCTCGGTTCCAGGCCGACAAACGCACATCGAAGATCGACGAGTTCACGATGCTACCGCGCGCGGAAGCCCGGGCGGATCCAGAGGGACCGTCTCTGCTTTCCCACCGTTCATGATCAGCGTCATGGAGATGGAGCAGAACCCGCAAAGCCAGAAGTGCTCGACCTTGCGTATCGGCCTTTTGTCGGCCGCCCCAAACTCCTGGCCAAGAGCCTGCTGTTCGGTATCGTATTCCATGCGAAAGAGCTTGCCGTCACGCAGGTAAAGAAATGGAACCGAGCAGGCGGGGTTGGCACACTTCGCTACCATGAGGCGAACCGGAGTTGGAGTCCGATTCCAGCTTAGCCTTGTTCGATGCGGAGCGGTCTTCGGAAGTTACTGTGGAAAATTTTGCGGCTTGGTGGAAATCGGGAATTGCCGTTTTGGCATGCATTGACAACCTTTGGGCTCGACCACGTGGCACAAGCGGGTCGCGCCAGCGCCACGAGACTGCCCTCGAGCGGCCCGGAGCCACACTTTTGGTCGCGCCGCGGCGCATTCTAGCCTATGATACGTGCCTGCTGCCGGGAGCCGATTCGGCCCCCTCGCCTTGGTGTTGGATGGAACTGCGATTGGAGGTAGTCAGGCGGGCCGACGTTGCCATTGTCCGCTGCCGGGGACGTATCGTCTTCGGGCAGGAAGTGGACGAATTGCGCCTGACCGTGCTCTCCCTCCTGAAAGAGTTCAATCGCGTGGTGCTGCAGCTCGCCGGCATCGAGCAGATCGACAGCGAGGGGCTGGCAGCCCTGGTGGGGCTGTTCATCTCCGCGCGTAACCGTGGCGGCGAACTGAAGCTGGCGGATCTGTCAACCAAGTCAAGGGAACTGCTGCGGGTCACGCGGCTGGACGAAATCTTCGGGAGTCACAAGTCGGAATCGGAGGCAGTCGCAGCCTTCCGTCCAGCCAAAGCGGTTTCGGCCCGTAACACGGCTGCCCCGGACGAAGACACCCGGTATTGATCACCTCCCACGAACACGCCGCCAGCACTAGCGGTCGCCTTGCAGCAGCGCGTTGATCTCCTTCTCCAACTTGGGGAAGTCCGTAGCGCCAACCAGCCGGGAGCGGATCCGCCCATCGCGGCCGATCAGGAATGTGGTCGGCAGGCCGAGCACGCCGCCGAAGTTTTCCGCGATCTTTTGGTTGCCCATCACCATCGGGTAGTTCACTCTGTAATCCCGGCAGAAGTCGCGCAAGGCTCCCTCCGGATCGTCCATCGAAATGCCCACGGCCTGGAAGCCGCGGGCGCGATATTTTTGCTGCAACGCGACGAACTGCGGGATCTCTTCGCGGCAGGGAGTGCACCAGGCCGCCCAGAAGTTCACTAACACGACCTCACCCCGTAGGCTTGCCAGGTCGAAGGTCTCGCTGTTGAGGTCGGTGAGCGTGATGGCAGGCGCCGGCAGCTCGATCGACTGATTGCGTACGGCCCGGGTGTGGGTCGAGAGGTAGAGGGCGGCCGCTAATCCGGCCACCGCGATCACGACCGCTACTCTCCTCACGGCTCGCCCTTGGCAGTCGGGTAGCCCTTCTCCACCCAGTCGGAGCCGAAGCTGGTCGCGATGTACAGTACCTTGAGCCGGGTGAACCCCATCTGCTTCAGCTCCTTGTATGCCGGACGGATATTGGGACAGTGCTCCCAGGGGCAGCATCCGCAATAGATCACAAGAAACGTGTTGCGGGGCAGGGAGGCGGCGCGGGCGCGCAGCTTGTCCAGCCCCTCCGACTTAGCAGCCGGGCCGATATACTCTGCGCCGGGAATATGTGCCTGAACATAAATCAGGCGCGGGCCAACGTTGAACACGATGGGCTTTTGGGGCGACTGCATTGCCCTGGCCAGTTCCGCAGGTCTGATCAGCTCCGGACTGCCGGGGAGCAACTCCGCAGTTTGAGCCCGGGCAGACATCACAGTCAGCAGCACCAAGGCAACCATCATAAGCAAGACGTCTTGCCGGCGGTCTACAAGCATTTATGACGTGAGCGGTGGGCTGGCACGATTCGACTGCGAGAGAGCTGGCCACCGTCCCTGAGTAGCTTAACATCGGGACCCCAATGGTGGGCCCGCCTGGATTCGAACCAGGGACCAAGGGATTATGAGTCCCCTGCTCTACCGCTGAGCTACGGGCCCAACTCATTGAATGTTAACACCTTCCCGAAATTGCGCTGCCTCAGTTTCGGTGCTTTTGTGCCGCATCTGTGCCAGATCCGCAGCCCGCTGCTTGGCACGCGCATCCAGCTTCTTGGCGGCTTCCTTCAGGTCGCTGCCGCTGACGATGTGGTATCGGTCGAAGACGGAACGAGTCTTATGCCCGGTGATTTCCATCGCCACTCTTTCAGGGATGCCGCTGCGGATCATGCCGCGCACCGCCGTCCTGCGTAGATCGTGGAAGAGCAAGCCCGCAACTCCAGCCGCCTTGCAGCAAGCCCTCCACGACTTCCTGAAGTCCAGCACGCGCCCGCCATCCCCACGTGTGAATATGTAGTCGTTGGGCTGCTTGCCGTGGCAGCACTGTTTGATCAACTCGTACAGCACGGCTGGCATCTGGACTTCCCTGCCATCGTCGTTCTTGGTTTCGCCGCGCTCCAGCCGGATGCTGCGCTCAACGAGCCTAATGCGTTCGACCTTGAGGTTGAGCACTTCTTCCGAACGCCAGCCAAACTGGTAGGCAACCTCGAAGATTGCCCGCATCCACAAGCCTACTTTGGCGGTCTGGTCGGCAAGCTTGTCGTAGCTCTCGTCGCTCAAGAAGCCCTTGCGGACGTTGGCACTCTCATCGAGACGCGGGATGTAAGGGATCACACGGACTTTTCCCTCCTTCCGCCCCAACTGCAGAGCGGCACTGATTACCGCCAACTCGCGGTTGACGGTCGCGTTTGCTGGCACCTTCTCGCCGCTGCCATCCTTGTCCTTGCCACTGGTGGTGGTGAGCCGCTTCGTCACGTAGGCGCGGAGCAGGTCGGTGCTCAACTCCACGACCTTGATACTCCCGAAGAACGGTTGGATGTGGTTCTCCCAACGGCGGCGGTCTTTCTCGACCGTATCATCGTCGCGCCGGTCTTCAAAGAGTGTGGAGACGAGGTCGGCCAAGGTTACCGTGTCGGCTTCAATCGAGATGGTTCCCGCTTTCGCCTCTGCGCGTCGCTGGTCCAGGTAGTTCTTGGCGGCGCGTTCGCCGTCCCGCTTGTTCGGGTTCTTGCATTCAATCCCGGTGGGAACCCGCTGCCGCCGACCGCGCACGGTGTAATCGGCCCACCACACGTGGTTGCGTACATATACGCTGCCGTCACCTTTCATTGTTTGCCTCCGCGTTTCTTGCGCCTGGGCTTGTCCCAGTACGGTGATCTGCATTCAGGGTTGGCACAGCGGGACGGACGCCCTGGTTTCCGTGGATACCATTGGAATCCGCACCGCAGGCAGGTTTGCTGTTTGATTTGTTCTGCCGTCATGCCACTAATGGTATCCATTGATGGATAGCACGTCAAGCACTATTTTGAGCCGATACGGTGCCGGTCGATGAAGGCGTCCAAGTCGCGGACATCGAATCTCCAGGCGCTGGTGTTGTCACCAACGCTGATGAACGCCAACTCGCCCGCCGCGACTAACCTCCGCAACAGCCACGGCGACAGGGATAAATATCTGGCGGCCTGCTTGGTGCGCAGTAGGCGCTGTGGTAGTGCTAGCGCGGGCGAGTTGGGGCTGTTTCTCATCTACCTACGGTTCACTGAGCACAGTCATGGCTTCCCGGAATGCGTCGTCATAGGCTTCCTTGAGCTGCTGCCGGAAAAATCTGGTCATTCACCTCGTTGTATACGTCGGCGCATGACTGTGAGCCCGATGCCTCGGCACAGCCCGCAGCGATTTCCTCGCTGATCTCACTGGCCCGGTTCGTGGCAGTGTTGGCGGCGTACAGGTGGGCAACGTCCTCACTGGACAGCGTGCTGACTCCCGTACCCCAGATCGGCGAGTGCTCTCACTTCTTCCTTGGTCATGCTCGTAGCTCCTTTTTCACTTTGTTGGTGTGTTGTCACAGATGGGCCGGTTTCGCCAGGATCACCCGATAGCGGTAGGCGTGCCCGACGCTGCCTTGGCGCACCACGAAATTTCTCTTCTCCAGCTGGCGCAATTGCAGCAAAGCGTTCTGCTGAGACAGGTGGAGTTGGTTCGCAATCGTTTTGGTGGGGACGGGTTGGTACCGTTCCACAATGCCCACCACGCTGCCATCGAGATCGGACTCTTCCCATTCGGTGACACGCAGCACCAGCCAAATGAGACAGCGGATGGCAGCACTACTGCTGCGCACGTCCTGCAACTGGCGCAGCCACTGACTCAGGAAGCTGCACTGGCACGGCTTCGGCTGCTCGCGCTTTGGTCGCTTTGGAGTGCGGCCACTCATTTCAGCCCTGCCTGATCCTGCCTATGACGCACATGACGGACGTGACTCTGTTCCAAATCTCTGTACAAACCACTTCGTTTCTACAAAGGCTCTGGAACTCCCCCGTTTGCGTCATGTCCGTCATTGCCCCATGCTTCCACTCACCGTCCCACCAGAACCGCATGCTTGGTCCCGTCCTTGACCTTCAGCCCATCGAAGACCACGCCCACCATGGTCTTTCTCTTCTTGAAGGGGCGCCCGTCCGGGCTCCGGCGTCGCTCCAGATCTGCAAAGAAGGCTTTCATGGTCGGAGGCTTTTCCTCGGCTGTCTTGGCCCAGCGGCAGAGCGAGAGAAACAGGTCCTTCCCCGTCTCCGTGAACTCCCTGGAGAACTCGCAATAGTCGGCCATCCAGTTGCCGACAAGGTCTGAGGTCTGGCGATACTTTGCAGTCGCCTCATCTACGGCGCGGCAGCTACCGAGGCCGTCCGCGAGCCACTCGCGGCAACCGGCCAGCAACCAGTTCAAGATGCCGGGATATTCGCTGCGCAGGCGGTCCCGTAATCCCTTGTCGCGCTCTGCCTCCGTGAACTGGCGGTTGAAGGGAATCACGACGAGGCGCCGCCAGATTGCATCATCCGTGCCTTTGATTTCGGGTTGGTGGTTGCTGACCAAGATCACCTTGTACTCGGGCACGTAGGAGAACCACCGCCCGAACAAGTGTCGGCAAGCTACTTGTTCACCGCCGCTCAACAACTTAATTACGCTTTCATCGAGTGCCGCGCCGTGAGCCCCTTCCGCAGAGCGCACCAAACGTGCGCCACACAGAGCAGCCAGGTCATCGCGTGGAGCGCCAGGATACTTGTGTATCAGGAAGGTGGAGAACGGTGTGGTGCTGGCATGTCCGCCCATGACTTCGGCGATGGTTTCAACAACCGTGCTCTTGCCGTTGCTGCCGCCGCCGTAGAACAGGAAAATGCATTGTTCGCGGATGTCGCCGGTCATGCCGTAACCGAAGACCCGCTTCACAAACCCGGTAAGATCTCGATCATCCTCGAAGACTTCTCCTACCACCTTCTCCCACAGCGGGCATGTCGAATCGGGGTCATAGGGCACAGTGCTGGCGCGGGTGATCATGTCCTTGGGGTTCGGGTCCTGCAGTTTCCCGCTCTTCAGGTTCAGGGTGCCGTTGCCCACCGTGAATAAGAACGGATGGCGGTCGAAATCGCTGGTGTTCTTGGCCAAGCTGCGGATGCGCTGGGCAGCTCGCAGGGTGTTGGTGACACCGGCGTTCGATTCGGAACGGAGTGCAAAGTCGAACCGGCGCTTGGCGTCAGTCCGGTGGTTGATCTCCGCAGCAGCTCTCTTCTTGGCGAAGGCTACGTCCAGACCAGCGCGTTCAGCAGCCCCATTGCGGTCTAGCTCCCAGTAGAGGGCATCCCACTGCAGCCACAAGTTACGGTCGTGGTCGTAGCAGAATTCATTACCGTGCAGCATCTCGAATGCCTGTCCGTTGCCCGCGTGGCTGTCCTCCAGCTTCAGCAGCCTGTGCAACAGCGTGCGATCCGTGCTCATTTCTTGCCTCGCGGTGGCCGTTGCATACGAGCCAGGGCTCTGCGGTAAATCTGTTGATACTTCCGCGTGGTGCGCTCCATCTGCGCGATGGCGCGGCGGTGCGCAATCATCGTCGCCCGATCACTGATGGCTCCTGGCTCCGTCGTACGAACGTGGTTCGCTCCTGGCTGCACACGCTTCTGCTTGTCATTCATGCCATCCCAAACTTTCGTGGACGCACCCCGCCCCCCGAGGACAAAATGGTAGGAGCATGGTTGAACGCGCCCTGCCGGGCGCAGGGACGCCTGCGCTGTACTGCTGCTGATCGCCGCTCTACGGCGATCAGCGCCGCGATGCGTCCCCCGTTTCGATATTCTGAAGTTGACGGCTGGGACAGCGTGGGGCTACAAGTAGACATCACATCACCACCTAGTTCCTTTGGCGTGCCCCGTTGACGCGGGGCATTTTTCTTACTGCGCGAGCCGACGAATCGAAGTCACCAGAACCAGCCGCCTTCTGCCAATCCGACGTGTCCGCAGCCTCCGCGTGCGGATCAACATGTCCACGGTTCGCAGCGAGACGCTCAGAGCGGTAGCCGTGGCACGCCTGGACACGAACACCGGCTCAACTGTGGCAATCTTGGGCTGCTGTACCGCTGCCTCCGACATTTTTTCTGACCCTCCCAAACTGCATTGAAGCGCACGACGGCATTGTCTGTCTATCATGGTGTGATACAATCTTTTTCAAAGAAAGGTTGTACTACACCTGGGATGCCGATACCGATACCCGCCAACCTGCAGTTGGTGCTTGATGCGCTGAATGGCGGTTACGGCGCTGAGCGCATGCGATACGGCGCGACGGTAGTAAAGGGTAGAGAAATGTCAGCAGCAGGGCGGCCAGTGCGGGAAATCAACGCCCTGCATCTGCCTTTGGAAGCATTCATCAGACCCGCGAGGCTGTTGCAGGAGAAGCTCAGGAAACTGGTCGATCAGTGGCGTCGCACACCCAAGAGCCGGCGGGAGCGGGCTGCTTATCTAAAAGCTCATCCCGAGGTCGAGCGCCAGATCACCGACATGGTCAAGCGTTTTCCCGGCAAGAGGTTCAGCAAACGTGACATCATACAACTCTTCCTTGACCCCAGCAGTGTATCGTTCCCCGACAACCCAACGCTCACCGCAGAGTTCGAGGCTGTGCGCCTCTTCTGGATTGTGCTGGACAACAACACCATTCCGATTCGTAGGTGCGCCCTGCCCCGTTGCCAGCAATATTTCGCCGATGTTACCGGCCAGCGGAAGCGTCGGAAGCGCTGCTGCTGCCGAAAACACTCAGGGGCATTGGTGGTGGAGTGCCGTCGCCAGCGCGAGGGAAAGGAATCTCTGGCAAGAGCAACCAAAGCCATACGGGTATGGCAGCGCACCCACCCTTCACAGGACTGGACTCCGTGGGTCTCCCGCCGCACTGCTCTCAGCAGGAACTTCCTAACCAGGAAGGTCAACGAAGGCAAGCTGAAGACGCCGCGCTAATTGCTAAGGTGGAACGCTGTGGTCTATGAAGCGATAGCCGCGCATGTAGTAGCCATTGACAGCTTTCTTGCCGCGCCATTGCAGCTTATCGGTGTATTCATCAGCATATTGCATGTGCGAATAGTCGATAGCGCCTGGAACGGTCTTTGCACAAGTGCGCTGGTAGTACCTCGCATAAATGGTCGAGGCGAAAATGTCGGTGAGCTGGATGCCGACGGACAGTTCCGAGAATGTGAAAGTCGGGGCCTCAATGATGCGCTCGCACCGCTGGCCAACAGGATTCCCGAAGATGAAAGACAGGTGCGAGATTGCGACGTTCAAATCCAAATTTCGCATTCTGCTGTCAGCGATGATGATTCCCTGACAGTGGTAGGCGTCGGCACTAAACCGCCCATCCAAGCCACCCTTGGCTTCCTCTAAGAAATTGCTAAACCTCTCCACGGCATACTGCAGGCCCATGTTGTACATCGAGGTCCTAGCGGTCGGCTTTAGGGGATTCTTCTTAAAGATCACGGCGAATCCAGTCCCGCCATGATCAGCGCAAAGCTGGAGCGTCTGCCTGAGAAACGTGTGGCGGCGGCGGGATCTTCTGTTGCTGGGGCGAACTAGGTCGCTACCCTTGACCTCATACTGTTCCGGGCGATTCGTCCCAATTTCCTTCTTGAAAAACCGAACTTTTAGGTCCCGGTAGTCGCGGTCTAAGTCTCGCCACGCATCGGCGGGAAAAATGAGGGAGGCGAGAACAAAAATCGGCGTCTGCCCGACCACCAGCGGTTCTTCGTGGGGATCAGCTGACCCGGCTTCGTCAACGTAGATAAGAAACATGTGATAATTTTGAGTGCAAAAAACAAACGGCTCGCCATCGCTGGCGGGCCGCCGGGTCGCGCGTGGTGCTCAGGCTAGCTGAGCCATTGGCAGAACCGTTCGATTCCGCCCCAAGCGCACCACTATTGTGAGGATTTGATGCACTACTGTCAAGAAAAACCAAGCACTATTTTCCTTTTATTATCAAGTGGTTAGCGGTTTTTACATTACCTAGGTACATGCACTTTCGTGCTTACGCGCTAGACAGCGCCCTTTTTTGTGCTAGAATAATGCCCCTTCGAAGGGGCACTTCTAGTCTGAAATCAACTCCGATGCGATTGCAGACGATGACGCACATGACGGAAATTGGCCTCCATAAGTTCTAAGATTTTTCTCTCTCGCGTATATAGATCTGGAACAGCACCATTTGCGTCATGTGCGTCATGCACCCCGATTACAACACCTCATCCGCTGTCCGGCGCCCCGGTAAATTCCTAGCACCCTAGTCAGTTCCTGTCCGGCTTGTCACCCAACCCGCGACACTGTCACGCTTCCACTTGATATGAGACGCCGCCGCGCCTTCGCCAGCTTCTTGCCGCGCAGTAACTGCACCGTTTTTGCAAGTTCGATTTTTGCCGGACGGCAGGGCGCAGTGGATAGCCAGTCCAACGTGCCGCGCTAAGCCTCACGCAGTGAATGAGTTGGCAGGAGCTGTGACGAAATTGTGACTAACATCGTGACACCAGAAGTACCGGCAGAAGCCCTCGCAAAGCCAGTAAATATGCGGGTTCGCCGCACCAAGCGTGTGCGGAAAGTAAAAGTGAAGCTGCGCGATACCACTTCCATCGACGTGAGAACGTGTGCGGGACGCAACCTCGTTGCGTGGCGCAATTCACTGCTGAAAGCTCTGGGTGGCCGGGAGCACATATCCCCGCAACGGGAGGCACTCATCGAATCGGCAACGACCACCAGAGCGTTGCTGGTACACCTCGACAGATACCTTCTGGAGCGCCCACACCTGGCAGGCAGGAAGAGCTTGTTTACGGTGCTCGACCGGCGGCAGAACCTTGCGGATTCGTTGCTGCGCACACTCACCGCGTTGGGGCTGGAGCGCATCGAAGTTCCAGATCCGGGCTTCACTCCCACGGTCGTGAAGCCATACGGGTACGTCGAGGACAGGACCGCATGATCTCAATGTCGCCAATGACGCCAAACTTCGTCGAGGCCATGGACGACCCGAAATGGTTCGGGCGCACTTTCCGTCGCCGCGTCTTTGGCTCCGATACCTGGTCAGCCTGGCGTTCATGCGGCGCGGCAATCTTCGGCTTGGAGATGACACCTGAGCAGCGCGACATCTACACGAAATGTACTGGCCGCACGGACATCCCGACAGAACAAGCCAGCGAAGCCCACCTCATCATTGGTCGTCGCGGCGGCAAAACTGAGGACGCTGCTGCTGTTGCCGTGTACCTCGCGTGCGCCCGCGACTACAGCCAAGTCCTTGCGCCCGGCGAGACCGGGACCATTATGTTACTCGGCGCGGACCGAAAACAGTGCCAGACCATTCTGGGCTACATCAACGCACTACTCGATGCACCGGCTTTGAAGCCGCGTGTGAAGGAACGGCTCAAGGAAAGCATCACCCTGGACGGCAATATCGTGATCGAAGTGCACACCGCCAGTTACAGGTCAGTGCGCGGCTACACCGTGTTGGCGTGCGTGTGTGATGAGTTGGCGTTCTGGCGCACGGAGGATGGTTCCGCCAACCCCGACCGCGAGATCCTGAACGCACTCCGCCCCGCGATGAGCACCATCCCAGGCTCGCTCCTACTCTGCATCAGCAGTCCGTACAGTAGACGCGGTGTGCTGTTCGACACCTATCAAAGATATTACGCACGGGCAGGCGCACCCGTGCTCATCTGGCAAGCGTCAACGGCGGTCATGAATCCCACCGTGCCCGAAGCCGTCATTCAGCGCCGCTACGACGAAGACCCGGAGAGCGCACGGGCGGAGTATGGTGCCGAGTTCCGCAGTGACCTGAGCAACTTCATCTCGCTGGAGACGGTGGAGAGCTGCAGAATGCGCGGGCGCTACCAGCTTGCGCCGCTCACTGGACAAAACTATTTCGGCTTCTGCGACCCGTCTGGTGGCGCTTCCGATTCGTTCACCATGGCCATTGCGCATGCTGAGAATGGCCGCAGTGTGCTCGACCTGGTGGTGGAGAAGAAGCCGCCGTTCAGTCCCGAGAATGTAGTCCAAGAGTTTGCCGCGACCCTAAAGCTGTACCACGTCCACCAGATCATCGGCGACAGGTATGCCGGTATGTGGCCGGTTGAGCAGTTCGCAAAACGCGGCATCACCTATACGCCAAGCGAACTCACCCGCTCCGATTTGTATCTGGAGTTGTTGCCCTTGCTCACATCGAGCACAGTGGAGCTGCTGGACAACCCACGCCTGATTACACAGTTGGTGAGTCTGGAACGGCGCGTAGCTAGAAGTGGCAGGGACTCCATCGATCATGCGCCTGGTAGTCACGATGATCTGGCGAACGCCGCCGCCGGTGCACTGGTGCTGGCCTTGAGCAATGTGGCCGCCGATGGTTACGTCGAGTTCATGAAGCGCTACCAGGCCGACCCCAGCATCCTCGACAAGAAACCGGCCTGGCTGGAGCGGAAGGTTCTCGGCCCGCTGAAGAGCGCAGTGAAGGCGGTGCTGATGATTCCCAGCGATGATGGCACACCGCCGCCAACCACAACCACGACCACAACGGCATCGGCGGAGTCGTGGCCGAGTACCCGATGCCCGTACTGTGGCCTTTTCACTTTACCTGCGGTGCGCAATAACGGTCCCTGTTTCTGCAGCGCGTGCCGACGTGACGTGAATCTTTTTGCTCCGCCTGAGCCGTGCCCGCAGTGCAGCTCCCGCTGCGTGGTGTGGGTCGGCGGCCACTACCAGTGCAACTCGTGCGCAAACAGTTGGGGCGGTACGCCCGTCGAGGTTCCGCGATGGAATCGACACGTGGTTATTGAGCGCGGCTTCCAGCTTCACCGCCACTGAAAGTGTGAGGAGGATTTTTATATGAGCGGCACCAACGGGAACGCTAACGGAAACGGCCGCGCTACACACGCCGAACTGACCGCCACACTCGCAGCCGCGAACAAGGAGATGGCTGAGGTCGATGACCAACTCGCTGCCATCGAGCGCCGCCTGGTGGGAATCGATTTTGAGATTTCGACCGAGGTAATGCCCGCCAACCAGGCGGCCCTAGAACGGTTGAACGCCGCGCAAACTCCGCAACAGAAACAGGCCGCGCAGCGCAGCCTCGAAACCTACCGCCAGCGCTTGCAGGAGTTGACCCACGAACGAACCTCGCAGCAGCAAGTCGCGGCAGAACTCAGGACCCGACGCCAATCCCTATATGACCAGATCGGCGCTGTGCAACAGGAATTGGAGTTCTTGTCGAAGGAGGCAGAGCTGGAGCGCCTGGACGCCGATTTCCAGGCATTGCGGTTGCGCGTCTCGCAGGCACGGGACACTTTCCAAGAAGCTGAGCGACTTTGCCAGCAGGCCGAAAAGAGACGAGACCGATTCCGTCAGCAGTTCCAGGCGCACCGATGGGAGGCGACAAATCCCGGCAAGCGTGCCAGTGTCGTGTGGGGAAGTGGTGTGTAGCAATCGAGAAAGAGTTGTGAGTTTTGATCCCATCAAAGGAGGAACAGAAAACAATGAATGGTTGGCTACTGGCAGACATGAGTAAGTGTGGCTTGGAAGCCGATGAGAAGCCGGTGCGGGCGACCTTCCGGGAAGTATCGCTCGTCAAGGCGATGGACGATGCCGCCGCCGCGCAGCGCAACTTTTATGACCCGTTTGGCGACTCACTGCCGTCCAACGTCCAGCTAAGCGCTGCACAAACCTCAACCGCATTGGCGCGAGCGGCAAAGAAAATCGTAGAAACATACATCACCACGGGCGAACTGGATGCCATCGAACGCATGGACTCCAGCCTCACCTTGGCCAAGCGCCACCGCTCACCATCCGGCACGACCGACCGTTCCAGCGAGGAGCGGACGCACAGCCAGGTCTTACATTCCCACTTTATGAAGCTGGCCGAGCATCACACTGAAATGCATAAGCGCTTCTCTCGCCTCGCGGGCCACCACAGCGACCTCGCGGACGCCCACCGCGCTCGTCTGCGCAAGGCGGTAAAGGAAGACGAGCAGGCCTGGCACGAGGCGGCAGCGGCTGCTCACGAGAACCTGGCCGAAGAAATGGAAACGGTCGCAGACGCGCACCATGCCTTCAGCACGCACGCCAAAGAAATGGCGCGGCACCATGCTCGCCCTGGCAGTGGCGGCGGTGAAGAGGATTGATAGTTTGTGGGATGCCCCAAGGAGCCGAAGGCCTTGGTGCGGGCCCGGCGCGGCCCGAGGGAAACACTCGGAAATACGGGCGAGTGTGGCCGCGCCGGGGAAATCTTGATGTGACGTTGCTCGCGGTTTCATAGCACCGTGAGCGGCTCGCCAGCACGGCGTCTCCCCCTTGCTGGCTGCGAAGGTGCGTGGGTGGTGGCCTCTGGTGCTCGGAGGGCTGCTACCCACCGCGCCGATATGTTCTGTCGTGTACCGCGCATACGACGGGACCGGCGCGGGCAGAGCATGGCGCGGATGGCCGGTCACTCTGCCCCGCGCCGGTAAGAGTAAAGGAGAGGCCATGACCCAGGCGGATGCCACCGCTGCCACTGACGCCACGACCGTCGAGTACACCGACCAGACACTGTCCTGCCGCGATTGCCGCGCCGACTTCACCTGGACCACGAGCGAGCAGCGCCACTATGCGGAGCGCAACTTTCTCCCACCCCGGCGCTGTCCAGATTGCCGCAGGGCCGCACGGGAGAGAAAACGGCGGGATGAACATGAGGCCCACAACTCGGGAGGCATGGCGGTAACAGGGGAGAGCACCATTAAGGATTAGCTACTGCCTCCTGCTGTTCGGATCGGCGGTGCTGGGTTGACGACGAGACCGGCGCAAGCACAATACTTCCACCACGAACCACTCAGACAGGTTCGCCATATCATGGATGAAACCCTCAAGTCCATCCACGGCGTGGATACTTTTTCCCTTCCAGAGTGGCTTGGCGCTACGTAAGTTCTCGGGGAAGAAGGCGTGCGCGATACCGTTACGCAGGTTGTTGAGACGCTCGATGTCGGCCACCACGAATTTTGGGACACGCCGGACCGCTCGAAGCAGCTGGAATTTCTCCATCAGGCTGAGTTTTTCCAGCACATAGTAGTTAAAGTTCCGAAACTTCTTGGTGCGCCATAGCTGCATGGCATTCCTCTTCCGCCCGAAGAAGTAATCGCACAGTGCGCCATTCAGGTACTCGTCCATGAGCGTATATTGTGTGACTACTTCACCACGGACTACATGGTCCCGCATGCGTTGGATGTGCGGAGTCCGGGAGTCATAGTCGTAATCGAGAATATTCCGGTAGTCGAGCCGGAGCAGCTCCAACACCCTCTCCAAGTCGCGGACCAGCTTCTGTTGGTTGCGCGTTAGACGGTCTTTCGTCACGATCCTAAATTCCATCCGGGACCGGGACCGGACCTGTTCACCATCGGCGGTTGAATCTCCGCTCCATGCGGCCAGCCACGCAGACCGGGTTGCGAGTCACTGCGTTGCTGGATGGCATTGAACGTAGCGAAGGTGAACAAACAGACGAGCCCCACCAAGAACAGCAGCCTTGCCGCAAATCCACCCGACCGCCACATCCAGTAGTACCGGTCCTCTTTCTTCTTCAAGTCACGGGCGGATGAAGCATATGCCTCCGCCTTCTTCTTTAGTCGTGCCCGCTCCTGCTCATACTCGGCAGGTGGCAGATCGACTATCGGCACCTTCCCCACAGCATCGGCCTCCGCCGTCTTCTGGTTACTGAGCGCGTCCTGGTACTCGCGCATCCGGGCGTGGTAACGATAATGCGAGTACAAGAATGAGTAGAACAGTCCCAGCGCCATAGTCACAAGCAGGCATGCCCAACTCGCAATGAGGATCGCCACATGGGCAACCGGCGCTCCGGTGCTCTTCAGGTAGCCGAGGTACGTGACGCTGAGTGCTATCGTGCCACCTGAGAAGAGCGCAAGATTGGTGTAGAAGGTCTCATAAGATTTTTGAAGTTGTACGTCCTCTTGGACGAGAACATCCTTGACCGAGTGCGCAAATTTCTGGGCTGACTGCAGGTCGTGGTGAGCAATCAAATTTTCCAGCGGATTATCCATGGGCAATTCTACGCCGTACCGGGCCTGGGTAGGATGCGCCCCATCACCCCTCTGGTAGCCAGCAACGCATACCCGGTGGGCATTGCTGACAACTCTTCCCAAAACGTCGTGGCAATGGCAAAGCAGCCGTCGCGCACCACACGCACGGTGACTTTGACGAGGGCTAGATATACTGTCTGGCATGCTTCTGGTCATCTTCGGCGCAGGCGCTTCTTACGACTCCGCCCCAACATATCCTCCCGGCACCATGGTCCCGGGGGGTGACACGTTCAATAACTTCCACCGCCCTCCCCGCGCAAATGAACTGTTTGAAAATAGGCCGGTCTTTGCGGAAGCGATTACACTTCTCCCGGAAGTCCAGCCGATTGTTCCACGACTAAGACTTCTCAAGGACGGAGTCCCTCGAAGCCGCGCTGCAGGATCTGCAAGCACAAGCCCAGGACTATCCCCCCCGCCACCAACAATTGGCGGCGGTCCGCTACTACCTGCAGTACGTCCTGTGGCAATGCGGCGCAGCATGGAGAAATGTCGCAAAGGGCGTTACGAACTACGGCACCCTGCTCGATGAGATCCAGCGATTAAACAAGAAGAACGAACCAGTTTGTCTCGTAACTTTCAACTACGACACACTACTCGACGACGCCCTCAGCAATCTCGGTCTGCCGATCCAAGCCCTCTCGGACTACACGAAGAAGCACCCGTTCTACAGAGTCTTCAAGGTACACGGATCGGTAAACTGGGCACGCATAGTCGAGAACAAAATCCAGAGCCAGAACCCTACTCACGCTTGGTCTGTAACCCATGAGTGGATCCAACGAGCCGCAGAACTGCGCATTACTGACAACTACATCCTGAGCCCGACGTATCCCACCGCCGTCATCGGGGGACGGCCCGCATTTCCGGCAATCGCAATCCCGGTCGAGAGGGAAAAGAACTTTGAATGCCCGCCGACCATGATCGAAGAGCTGAAGGAACTGCTGCCCCGGACCTCAAAAGTCCTTGTCATAGGCTGGCGTGCAACCGAGCAGCACTTCCTCGACCTCCTGAAAACGCACTTAAGGCGAGGCGTTCACTTACACGTCGTAGCGCGAGATCTAATAGACGCCGAGGATGCCAGGGTCAGAATTTGCCGAGCCCTCACAAACAACCCCCCGGCCCACAGTTCAGTGAGCGATGAAGGGTTCACCAGCTTCATCCTCTCGCGCAAAGCTGAAGAATTCTTGGAGATGTGACGCAAAGCCCGAAGAGCGACCCGCACTTGTAGCTGACAGGGCCTTCACAGGAGCCATTTTCGAGTGTGACTTATCTGTGACACATCGACCTCAAAACCCCTAACAATTCCGCACAATCCGCTCACCGGCAAAAATGGTAAGCCCCGGAAACCCGCATATTTACAGGCTTTCCGGGGCTTGGCTCCGACGTTTATGAGTCCCCTGCTCTACCGCTGAGCTACGGGCCCTTCCTGAGTAGCTTAACACCGGCTGGTGGAAATCACTCGTTTCCCGCCAACGTTGGCCTCGAACTTGCTCTATGACCCGGGCGGGCTTTCGATCACATAACGAAGGCGGCGCAAGCCGGACAGCAAACTACGGACATTCAATCCTTTTGCAAGGACTTAGGTGAATTTCGAGAAAGGCCGGAAGGGAGCACTGGTGCCAGTTACTAATTCCTATCTAACCTTTGACATTAACGCGCTAATCCTCTGCGACGACAGCCACTTTCTGAGAACCCTGGAGAGCGTGTTCGCACGACTTGGAGTGAGAAGCGAACGAAGTCCTGACTACGCCGCCGCCTTGACCGCTCTCGAACAGCAGAGGATCGACACGGTGGTAGTGGACTGGCGGGAAATCATCAACTTGGGTGAATTCCTGGAGACTTTGCGCCAGTCGAAAATGAATAAGCAGTGCCTGCTGATCGGCATCGCCAGCGATCTGTTGGACCTGCGGCAGGCCTTCAGCACCGGCGTGCAATTCCTGATTCACAAGCCCGCGTCCGTGGTCCAGATCGCACGCTGCCTGCAGGCGGCCCATTCCGCGGTCATCGTAAAAAGGCGAAAACAGCATCGGGAGCCGGTCAGGATTGCTGCCACCATCCACACCCGAGGCACTCCGCTCTTGGGAGCAATGGTGGTCAATCTGGGCAGCGAGGGCGCCGGGCTGAAGCTCAACACCACCGGGTGCAGAATGAGTGCCCGCTTGAGCGCGGGCAATGAGATTGACCTGACTTTCATTTCGCCTGGAAGCGGTAGACCGATAGACGCCACTGGGGTAGTAGTTTGGGTGAACCCCAATGGCGACGCGGGAGTGCAGTTCGACTACGTTCCCGCGGGCGAGAAGTCAAGACTGGAGCAATGGTTGGGCGAGCGCTTTGACCGCGCCGTGCTGCTGTTGCGGGAGCGTCTGCAAGCCGGATGCGCATAACCCATCCTGGTCCCACCTCGTGACGCCCGCCGATGACCTTCAGGCACGTTGTCCTGGCGGTGGGATTCATCCACCATTAACACGTCGCATTGCTGAGTCTTGTCATCTATTGGATTAACTGCAGGGCGCGAGACCTGCCGTGAAATGTCTTGACCGGCTGGGGTTGGAGGAGATGAGAGACGTCTGGATCGCCGCCGCGGCCATGACCCGCTTTGGCCGCCGGTCAGAAAAACTGGAAGACCTGATGGCCGACGCCGCGTTGGAGGCGCTACGCGAGGCCGATTGCCAGCCCGACGCTCTGGTGGTGACGGCCATGGACCCGGAGGAATTCGTCGGCGAGGGAAACTTTGCCTCGCACATCGGCACTTACCTCGGGCTGTCGCATGTCCCGGCCATCCGCGTCGAGACCGCGACCTCTTCTGGGGCGGCGGCGCTGTATGCCGGGTTCGCGCAGATCGCTTCCGGATTCCACCAGCGCGTGCTGGTGGTGGGTGGCGAGAAGATGACGCATGTTTCCACCCCGCGCGTTTCCGAGATCATCAGCCGTGTTATTGATCCCCACGAGCGCTCCTACGGCGCCACCATGCCGGCGCTGGCTGCCATCGTGGCGCGGGCGGCGCTGGCCAAGGGGATCATCACGGAAACGGACATGGCGCGCGTCGCCGTCAAGAACCACGCCAACGCTGCCCGCAATTCCTATGCGCATTTCCAAAAGCCGGTAACCCTCGAAGGGGTGATGAGCAGCCGGATGATCGCGGACCCGCTCCGGCTGCAACACTGCTGCCCCATTTCCGACGGAGCGGCGGCGGTCTTGCTTACTTCCGACCCCACCGGGCTCAAGCTGGCAGGCATGGGCCAGGGCAGCGACTATCTGGCCGTGCGCTATCGCACTTCGCTGACCAGCTTCCGCGCCACGGAAGACGCGGCCAAGGCGGCTTACAAGATGGCCGGCTTCGGGCCCGAGCGCGTACAGGTGGCCGAGATCCACGATGCTTTTGCGCCGTTTGAGATCCTGGCGCTGGAAGACACCGGGCTGTTCCCACCGGGAAAAGCTGCCAAAGCCGTTGAGAACGGCGAACTGACGCTTGAAGGACGCCTGCCGGTAAATCCCTCAGGCGGATTGAAAGCGCGCGGTCACGCCTTGGCCGCCACCGGCCTCGCCCAAGTGGTCGAACTGGTGTGGCAGCTCACCGGTCGCGCCATCGGACGCCAAGTCAAGGCGCGGGTTGGGCTGGCGCACTCAATCGGCGGTATGGCGACCAACAACTGGGTGACATTGGTCGAGCAGGTGGCGTGATGGAGACCATTGCGGCCGCGCGATGTCCCGATTGTGGCTGGGTAGTCGCGCCGCCGGTGCGCATCTGTCCACGGCACCCCGTAGAGATGGCACCGGTCGAGGTTTCCGGCCACGGCTCGGTGCTTTCCTACACCACGCTGACAGTCGCTCCCGAGGGGTTCAAGCCGCCGCTCCACATTGCCGTGGTGGAGCTGCCCGCTGGTGCGCGGATCTTTTGCCACGGCAAGGAGACCCGCGCCCTGAGAATCGGACGGCGAGTGGCCATCGAGCAGGTGGACGGCATCTTCTATTTTGCCAATCTTGGAATCGCCGATCGCGTCTCCCTGTTATGGAAGCGCCGCGGCGCCGCTCCCGAGCGCACCCGAGAAGCCATCAAGAGCGCCGTCAAGCGCTTCTTCAGCACCTACAAGAATGGCGGAAACACGCCTCTAGCCGGGAATGGCACGGTTTCGAATGGCGAAGAGAAGAACTCGCGCCCGGCCGAAAAGCGTTGAGCTTACCCGAAGCGCTGGGCAGGCTGGCGGCGAAAGGGCCTGGCCACCGTTCTGGCTAGCAGTCTGGCAACACCTAGCGGATGCGACCAGGCGCGCTTGACCGCCAGCCAAGGATGGAGATACGAGCGCTTCAGTCCGGCGGGTGTGAGCTTGTGCGTGGCATCTTCCACCGTCAAGATGCGGTACCAGTCACCGATCAAAGTTCGGTTCCGCATAGCTTCTTCGCCTCTCCAGACTCCCTCGGTCCCTCCGGGGTGGTGGGAGTAATCGTGGTTTTGGTGGACGACCATGACCACAGAGCTGGCGTCGACCACGGTTGCCATCTGCGAGCGCGCATGCCAGATGAGCCAGTTGTCCCACCGCATTCGGCCGATGGCCAGAGGAAGCAGGTTGCGTCCTAACCCCCGGCTGAAGACGAAATAGTCGATGGCTGCGGTGGACTGCAGCTTCCCCTGGTTTTGCGCGTAGGAACGCAGACCTTGCTGCCAATCGCGGTGCGCGAAATCCCAAGGCTTCTCAAGATCCACTTCCCAGCGCCGTCCCACCATCATCAGCGGCGGACCGCACTCGCGCACGCGCGCGACCGCAGCAGGGAAGTCGTCCATCAGCATGATGTCGGAATTCACGTAACAGAGGAGGTCAGAATCCGCTGCCTGTTCAGCTCTCGCGAACAGGTCGTGCAACAGGGGAGTTCCCTCGGGGTTGCGCTCCACTTCAGGGATGTGGCGAAGGCCAAACTCCTGTGCGACCTCTGCCGTGCCGGGGTCGTTGCCGAAAAGGATGATCTCCGGCCTCGGTTGCAGTCGAGTCCAGCTGGTAATCGCGTTGCGCTGGATAATCTCAGTGTGGCCGCGAAATGCCTTGGGCAGGGCGAACAGAGTAAACGGCGGGCTGGAAGAGTTGTTTGTTGTCATGCTTCGAGACAGGGGATCACGCCGGGCTTTCGCAGGCTCCCAAGCCAAGATAACGCACGCCCGGCTGCCGCTCCAAGTGCTTCAGCAGACGCCAGCAATCCACCACGGTACGCGGCGTGCCGGCGCGGGCCCATTGCTCGGCCGGAATGGCAGCGAACTCTTGCCACGGCGTCGTAAGCACGACGAGGTCGGCCTGGGCGACGCATTCTTCCGCTTTCGGCGCGAACCGCACTTTATCGCCCAGCACGCGCGCAGAATTCTTCTCACCGAGGGGATCGTAAGCGATCACTGCCACGCCGCGCTGCGATAGCTCCCGCGCCAGCAACAGGCCCACAGCCTCCTCGACAACGTCGGTGCCCGGCTTATAAGTCAAGCCCAACACGCCGATGGGTCCCTGCGAATGCTGCTGCACGAAATCGGCGAGCCAGTCCACCTGCCAGCGGTTGAAGTGGTCCACCGTCTGGGCCAGCTCGGGCGAAGTTCCGACTCGGCGCGCCAAGGCCGCCATTGCCAGATTGTCACGCGGAAAGCACGGCCCACCGTAGCTGATGGCGCCTTTGAGATACTTATTGCCGATGCGTGTGTCGAGTCCGAGCGCGGACGTTATGACGTCCACATCCGCCCCCGGCAGGCGTTCGCTGATGCGCGCCAGCATGTTGGCAAAGCTGATCTTGGTGGTCACGTAGGTGTTGACCGCCAGCTTGGTGATCTCGGCGTTCACGAAGTTCATGCGCGCTACCGCCGGCTGGTTTTCGCAGACCTGGCGATAGAGCGCCTCCAGAGTGTCGCCGGCGCGCCGGTCCGATTCGCCGATCAGCAGCATGTCGGGATTCAGGAAGTCGCGGATCACGCTGCCCAGCGCGATGAACTCCGGGCTGTAGCAGAGACCGAAATCCGGCCCGCAACGTTTGCCGCTGCTTTGCTCCAGCACGCCGCGCACGGAGCTCCCGGTCGAGCCCGGCATCACCGTGCTGGTGAGCGAAACGAGGTGATAATCCTTCCTGGCCGCGAGCGCGCGTCCGATCTCCCGGCACGTCGGCTCGACGTACTTCAGCGAGAAGCCGCCGCCCGGCTCGCTAGGAGTCGAGACCACTATGAAGGTGATGTCCGTCTGCTCAACCGCAGGTTGGACTTGATCGATCGCAGACAGGCGTCCGCCGCACTTAGCCAGCATTTCGGCGAGGCCGGGCTCACAGACCGGTGGCTTGCCCTGGTTGATGGCCTCCACCTTGCGTTTGTCCGCGTCCACGCCGATCACGGTGAAGCCACGCGCCGCGATGCACGCCGCCAGCGGCGCCCCGAGTTTCCCCAGGCCGATCACGCATAGCTTCGCCGATTTCGCCTTATCGATGGTGACCTCTGCCATCTATTTTCCTGCTGGGCCGTAGCGTCGGCGCAGACGCTCCCAGTTCTCCGCCCATGGCCGTTTGAAGAATGTGCGCAGCTTGCGCCCAATCTTGAAGACACGTGTAGGATCCGTTGACCAGAGGTCGGCTCGCCCGCTGGGCTCATCGACCAGCAGCAGCGACGAGTCCTTGATTGGCGAAACCGGCGCGACCACGATGGTGCGCCAAGGTTTCCGCCCCGCCCTGCCCTTGAAATCCTCATGCTCAGGCAGACAGGTTGTGCGGTACACCGCCGGGAAGCCGGCCCGGTACGCCATCTTTACCAGCGCACCCTGTGACGGATACCACGCCACCGAGTGAAGCGCCTGGTCTTCAGCCTGGGCCTCATCGCGCAGGTAAAGCGCCGGCGCGCGTTCGGGTACGCATACGCTCTCGATCAGCAGCACCCTCGCGGTCATCGCGCGCAGCCGCCGCATGGCGCGCAAAGGATTCTCCAGGTGATAGAGCAGTCCGAAACAAAGCACCAGATCGAAGGTCCCGAACTCCTCTGGACGCAGCTCCTCCGCATCGGCAGCGCGGAAATCTATCCCCGGATACCGAAGGCGGGCTTCCGCCACATTTTCCGGACGCGCATCGAACGCCGTCACTCGCAATCCCATCTGCTGCAACAATTCGGCAAAGTAGCCAACGCCACAGCCGGCGTCGAGGGCCGTCCGTAGCCCAAACCGGTCCCTGAAATCGGCCACGAAGCGGCGCAGAAATCCGCGTCGCGCCTCCACCAGGCGCTGTGATTCTTCGAGATCAAACACCAGAGGCGTCGCCACTTACGCTAGGAGCCCTCGCGCCCGCAACGATTCCATGCGCTCCTCGGGAGCGGCAAAAAAATTTCCGTCCACCGCGTTCTTATCTTCCAGCGGCCGAAGCGCTCCGCCCGACTGCGCTTGGAACCAGCAGTACCCCATTGTATCCAGCAAGGCGACGACGTCGCGTGGGTGATATCCCCACGGCTGCGTGCGGATCTCCTCCAGCTCACACTGGATCACTGGCCGCGGGCGCGACTCGAGCATCGCGCGCGCACCCTGCAGGATGGCCAGCTCTGCGCCCTCGGCATCCAGCTTGATGAAATCAAGCG
>Ga0187766_10000023_pt1 | contig 77023 bp, 40 predicted proteins | sample 0216_QUI02_MP05__4_FD_132971 | JGI IMG/M metagenome (GOLD analysis project Ga0187766, IMG submission 132971) | Tropical peat soil microbial communities from peatlands in Department of Meta, Colombia - 0216_QUI02_MP05_20_MG | ecosystem: Environmental > Terrestrial > Soil > Wetlands > Peat ... | reverse complement strand
TCGCTCCGGTCCCCGCGGAACACGTCACGCTGGGCCACCATCTGGCCGAGCATTCGCAACCGCCCCAGCAGGTACCTCACGCGGTCCCGCGTGTCGAGGCGGGCCAGAGTCTCGGCGTACAGCCGGAGCCGGCCGCGGACGAGCCGAGACGCGGCGAGGAGGCGCGCGCCCGGCATGAGAATGCGGGCCCACGTGCCGACGGGTGGCCAGGTTTCGAGCAGCACGAGGAGCCCGATCTCCTGCCCGGCCGCCCGGAGCTGCTGGGCCATCTCGTAGACCACGATGCCGCCCATGCACATGCCGGCCAGGTAGTAGGGGCCGTCGGGTTGGACTTCCCGGAGCTCCTTCACGAAGGCGGCCGCGATGTCCTCGATGCGTGTGAGCGGCTTCTCGGCCCCGTCGAGTCCGCGCGACTGGAGTCCATAGAGCGGCTGGTCCGGGGCCATGGCCTGGGCGAACTCGTTGTAGCAGAGGACGTTGCCGCCGACTCCGGGCACCGCGAAGATCGGCGGCAGGCTGCCCTCGGCCTGGATCGACACGAGCGAGCGCCACTGGGTCGGCTGACCCCCTCGTCTCACCGCCGCGGCGAGCCCCTCGATGGTCGGGGTCTCGAAGAGCGTGGCGATCGGCAGTCGGACGCGCAGCGCCTGCTCGAGACGACCGAACATGCGGAGCGCGAGCAGCGAGTGGCCGCCCAGGTCGAAGAAGTCGTCACGGGTCCCGACCTGCTCGAGGCCGAGCACGGCCTGCCAGATCGCGACCAGCTGGCGCTCGACGTCGTCGCGGGGCAGGGCCGCGGGTGCGCCGGGCTCCCGGCTCTCCTCCGGCTCGGGCAGCCGGGCCCGGTCCACCTTGCCGTTCGAGGTGAGCGGCAGCCGCTCGACGGCCACGAAGGCGGCGGGCACCATGTACTCGGGCAGCCGGGTCCGCAGATGCTCGCGGAGCTCCCGCGGAGCGGGGGGGCCGTCGGCCACGACGTAGGCGACGAGTCGCCGCTCCCCGTCCGGGCGCGGTCGCGCGATCACCGCGGCGTCGCGCACGCGCGGGTGCTGTGCGAGCGTGCTCTCGACCTCGCCGAGCTCCACGCGAAAACCTCGGATCTTGACCTGACCGTCCAGCCGTCCGAGGAATTCGAGGGTGCCGTTGTCGAGCCACCGGACGACGTCTCCGCTGCGGTAGAGGCGCTCCTCGAGCGTCTCGGTGAGGCGCCGCACGACGAATCGCTCCGCGGTCAGCTCCGGCCGGCCGACGTAGCCGCGGGCCAGCCCGTCGCCCGCGATCCACAGCTCGCCCGGCACCCCGATCGGCGCCGGCTGACCGTGGCGGTCGAGGACGTAGACCCGAGTATTGGCGATCGGTCGCCCAATCGGCACCGATCCGCGGAGCTCCGCGCCCTCGGCGATCGTGTGACAGCAGGAGAACGTCGTCCCCTCGGTGGGCCCGTAGCCGTTGACGAGCCGGCAGTCGGGTAGCGTCTCGAGCACGCGGCGGACATGGGGTACCGAGAGAACGTCGCCACCGGCGAGGAGCTGGCGGAGGGGCCGGAGGGCCTGGATCCGCTCGTCGACCACCTGATGGAACAGGCCCGCGGTGAGCCAGAGCGTCGTGACCGCGTGATCGGCGAGGAAGGTCCCCAGCTCGTCCACCGAGATCACGCCGGGCGGAGGAACCGCCAGGCGACCGCCGTTCAGGAGCGCGCCCCAGATCTCGAAGGTCGAGGCGTCGAAGGAGAGCGGGGCCAGCTGCAGGAGCACCTCGTCGGGCCCGAGGCGCGCGTAGTCCGTCCCGCGGACCAGGTGCACCACGTTGCGGTGAGTCACCGAGACACCCTTGGGCTCGCCGGTTGAGCCCGAGGTGTACATGATGTAGGCCAGACAGTCGCCGGTCGAATGGTTCTCGGGTGCGGTGTCCGGCTGCGCCGCGATGGCCGTCCGCGCCGTGTCGAGGCAGAGCCGGCGGCTTCCATCGGTGGGCAGCCGCGCGAGCATCCGCTCCTGGGTGACGACGAGGTCGATCGAGGCGTCGCGCAGCATGAAGGCGATCCGCTCGGGTGGCGCCTGGAGGTCGAACGGCGCGTACGCGCCACCCGCCTTCAGGATGGCCAGGATCGCGACGACCACGTCGGCCGACCGATCCATCCACAAGCCCACCGGGCTCCCGGCTCCCACGCCCAGGCCGCGGAGATGATGCGCCAGGCGATTGGCCTGGCGATCGAGCTCTCGGTAGGTCAAGGTCGCGCCGTCGTGCACCAGCGCGATCGCCTCCGGCGTGGCGGCCGCCTGGTCTTCGAAGAGCCCGTGGATGGAGCGCTCCCTCGGGTAGTCGGTCGCGGTCGCGTTCCACTCCACCAGGAGCCGTCGGAGCTCCGCCGGGTCGACCAGGGGGAGCGTCGAGATCCGGCGGTCCGGGTTCGCCGCCGCGCCCTCCAGGAGGGTCCGGTAGTGCCGGGCGATGCGGGCGATCGTCTCCGGGTCGAAGAGATCCCGCCGGTACTCGATGGCGCCGGCCACCGGCCCGTCACCGGTCTCGCGCACGAACAGGGTGAGATCGAACGGAGAGCCCGCCGTCACGAAGTCGAAGCCCCTTCCGTCCCGCGAGCCAGTCTGGAAGACGAAGCTGATCTCGAAGAGCGGGTTGCGACCCAGTCGCCGGTCGGGCTTCACGTCCTCCACCAGCTTGTCGAACGGCATGTCCTGGTGAGCGTAGGCGCCGAGGCTCACCTCACGCACCCGTCGCAGCACCTCGCGGAAGGTCGGATCGCCGTCCAGGTCCGTCCGGAGCACCAGGGTATTGGCGAAGAACCCGACGATCGACTCCAGCTCAACGTGATGACGGTTCGCCACCGGGGTGCCCAGGACGATGTCGGTGGCTCCGGTGTGACGGGAGAGCAGCGTCTTGAAGGCCGCGAGCATCGTCATGAAGAGCGTCGCGCCCTCCATACGGCCGAGCTGGCGCAGCGCCTCCGCGAGCCGGGCGGGAATCGTGAAGTCGTGGCTCGCGGCGGAGGGGCTCGACTGACGAGCTCTCGACCGATCCGTCGGGAGCTCGAGGGGAGGGGGCAGCCCGGCCAGCTGTCGACGCCAGTAGACCCGCTGCGCTTCCAGGATCTCGCCGGCGAGCCACTGGCGCTGCCAGATCGCGAAGTCTGCGTACTGCATCGGCGGGTCGGGCAACCCCGCTTCCCCGCCCGTGGCGAAGGCGCGGTACAGCGCTTCGAGATCGTGCGCGATGATGCCCAGTGACCAGCCGTCCGCCACGATGTGGTGGATCGACGCGACGAGCTCGTGCTCGTCGGGGGCGAGGCGGAACAGGGCCGGACGGAAGAGCGGGCCGCGCGCGAGATCGAACGGGCGTTGCACCTCCTTGTGCACCAGCTCCTCGACGACCGCCTCTCGCTCGGCCGCCGGCACGCCACTGAGGTCGATCGTCTCGAAGGTCACGGGTGCCGGGCTCAGGATCTGCTGCCGCGGCTCCCCGTCCCGTATCACGAACGCCGTCCGCAGCGACTCGTGCCGCCGGACCAGCTCGGTCAGCGCCCGGCCCAGCGCGACCTCGTCGAGAGGACCGCCTCGTAGCCGACGACGGAGCCCGATGGTGTAGGTGGACGTCCCGGGCTCGAGCTGGTCGAGGAACCACAGGCGTTGCTGGAGGAAGGAAAGCGGCGCGTCGGTGCCTCGGGCCATCCGGACGGGCCGCGCTGCCGCCGCGGCGCGCCGGGCCTCGAGGAGCTGGAGCAGTTCGGGCTTCAGGCGGGCCAGCTCCGCCTGGAGCGCGTCGGTGAGCACCCCCTTGGGCGCGCTCACGCGGAGGCTCGCGCCCTCGGCGGTGACCTTCACGTCGATGGCGTGCAGGCGGGCCAGCAGCTCCGCGGCCGGCGTCACAGCTCGATCTCCTCGCGCTCTTCGCTGCCCGCGCGGCCGAGCTCGTCGACTCGCTCCGCCAGGGCCGCGACGGTCCGGGACTCGAACAGCGTGCGCAGCGGCACGTCGACGCCCAGGCGCTGGTGCAGCCGCGACATCACTTGGGTGGCGAGCAGTGAGTGCCCGCCCGCCTCGAAGAAGTCGTCCTGTGTCCCGATGGGCTCGATGCCCAGGAGCTCCTGCCAGATGAGCGCGATGGTCCGCTCGAGATCGGTGGCGGGCGCGACGAACGCGGTCGGTAGCCCGCCGCGACCGGCCGCGGCCGCCGGCGCCGACCTGGGTGCGGGCCCGCCCTCGGCCGCCGCCTCGATCGCGCGGCTCGCCCGGGCGATCAGCCGCGGCAGATCCCGGGTCGAGACGATCACCTCCGGGAGGGGGCCGGCCAGCACGCGGTCGAAGACCTCCAGGCCCTCGGCGGGCCGGATCGCGTCGGCCAGCTCGCGCGCGCGCATGGCCGCCAGGGCCGCCGGGACCCGAGTGTTCGCGGCCATGCCCACTTCTTGCCACGCGTCCCAGTCGATCGACACGACGCGGGGACCGGCCAGGCCGGTGGCCTGGCTCCGCGCGAAGGCGTCGAGGAAGGCGTTGGCACCGCAGTAGTCGACCTGGCCGGGCCCGCCCACGACCCCGGTGATCGACGAGCAGAGGAGCAGGAAGTCGACGTCCTCGCGGCCGGCCAGTAGATCCCACAGGGCGAGCGTGCCCTCGATCTTCGGCGCGAGCACACGATCGGCGATCTCTCCCGTCTTGAGCTGGATGATGCCTCCGCCTGCCACGCCGGCCGCGTGGATCACCCCGTGGATGGCGCCGAAGCGTTGCCGGGCCTCGTCGAGCGCGGCGGCCAGCTGCACCCGGTCGGCCACGTCCGCGCCCAGCGTCAGCACTTCCCCGCCCGCCTGCTCGATGGCCTCCACCGCGCGAATCCGCTCCGAGGTCGCATCGGCCGCCTCGTGCGTCTCGAGCCACTCCGCCCATCCGGCGCGCGGCGGGAGGGTGCTCCGCCCGATCAGGGCCAGGCGGGCCCCGACCGTCTCGGCGAGGTGTCTCGCGATCACGAGCCCGATGCCGCCAAGGCCGCCGGTGATGACGTACACGCCATGCTCACGCAGGCCGGTGCCAGCAGCTGCGGCGGGCAGCGGCGCCGGCTCGAGGCCGGCGAGCCATCGGTGCCCGCCCCGATACGCGACCATCGGCGCGTCGCCCGGCTGATCGAGCTCGGAGGCGAGACGGGGCGCGAGCGATGCGTGCGCATGGGCTGTGTCGAGCTTCACGTCGATCACCCGGCAGCGGATGTTGCCGTACTCCTGCGGGATCACCCGCGCCGGGCCGAGGAGGGTCGCGCGCTCGGGCACCCGCACGGGCTCGCCGGTCACGTCGTGCAGCTCGTTGACCACGACGGCGAGCGCGATCGGCTCCCGGGCGCCCGCGTCGGCCAGCGCCTGGGTCAGGTACAGCAGGCTGTAGAACCCGCGCGCCTGGACGTCCGCGCGATCGGTCGACTCCGAATCGGTCCCCGGCACCACCGACCAGCAGTGCAGGACGCGCGACGGGAAGGCTCGCCCCTGGGTGAGCTCGGCGACCAGCCGATCGTAATCGGCGCGGCCGTCGGGCCCGAGCGAGAGCTCGTCGCCCTCGAGGCGCGCGAACTTTTCACCGCGGGTCACGGTCATGACGTCCGCGCCGTGCTTGCGGAGCTGCTCCACCACGGCCGCCGCCAGCCCCGTCTCGTCCGCGAACACCAGCCAGGAGGTGCCAGCCTGCGGCTTCGCGGGCTGCATCGCGGCGGCGCGGCGCCACGAGGGCACGTAGAACCACTGCCCGATGTCGGACCGCTTGCCGAGCGACTCGGGCCGCTCGCGCCGCTCCGCGTTCAGCGCCGCGGGCAGGATCCAGTGACGCTGACGCTCGAACGGATAGGTCGGCAGGGGGACCCGTCGCCGCGTCTCGCGCCCGTGGTAGCCCGCCCAGTCGATCGGCACGCCGGCGAGCCACAGCCGGCCCAGCGTCGTCTGGAGCACGACCACATCGTCGAGGTCGTCCTGCGGGTGGCGCATCGAGAACAGGATCTCGATCGGACGGGCGGTGGTCGAGGCCGCGCGGGCCAGCGAGGCCAACGTGCGACCGGGTCCGACCTCGAGCAGCAGCGGCTCCTGCTCGCGCAGGACCTCCTGCACGCCGTCCCAGAAGCGCACGGTGCGTCTGAGGTGACGGACCCAGTACGCGGGGTCGGTCGCGTCCTCCGTCGAGACGACGGCCCCGGTCACGTTGGAGAGGTACGGGATGGCCGGAGCCGAGAGCTTCACGCGCCCGACCGCCTGCCCGAACGCCTCCAGAATCGGGTCCATCAGCGCCGAGTGGAACGCGGAGGCGGCGTGGATGGCCTGCGCGCGGATCCCGCGGCTCTCGAGCCGCGCCTGCAGCGCGGACACGTCTGCGGCCGGTCCGGAGACCGCGCAGAGGGCCGGTCCGTTGACCGCCGCGACCGAGAGCGACGGCGACAGGAGCGCGCGCACGTCGGCCTCCGGCAGCGGCACCGCGAGCATGGCCCCGCCGGGGACCTCCATCAGCCGCCCGCGCTCGGCCACCAGCGCCAGCGCGTCGTCCAGGCTCATGACGCCGGCCACCGCGGCCGCGACGTACTCGCCGATGCTATGGCCGATCATGGCGATCGGCCGCACGCCCCACTCGAGATAGAGCCGGGCCAGCGCGTACTCGACGACGAACACGGCTGGCTGGGTGATCGCCGTGGTCGCCAGGCGCGCCCGGGCCGCCTCGGTCGCCTCCGGAGCCGGATAGAGGACCGCGCGGAGGTCGACGCCGAGCACCGGTGTCAGCGTGTCGGCGCAGTGGTCGACGATCTCGCGGAAGGCCGGCTCGGACTCGTACACGCCGCGGCCCATGCCCACGTACTGGGAGCCCTGGCCCGGGAACATGAAGACCACCGGGCGATCCCGACCGGACTCGACCCGGCTCAGCACGCGCCGGGGGTCGCCGTCCTGCACGGCACGCGCGGCCTCGTCGAGGCTCGAGGCCACTACGACGCGGCGGTGCGGGAAGCTGGCGCGGCCGCGGTGGAGCGTGTAGGCGACATCGGCCGGCGCGAGCGCGGCGTGCTCAGACAGGTGGACCGCCAGCGACGCGGTCGCGCGATCAAGGGCCGCCTCGCTCCTGGCCGAGAGCGTGAAGACCTGGGTCGGCCGCGAGGGGGCCGCGAGCGGAAGCGCCGGCGCCTCCTCGAGCACCACGTGGGCGTTCGTGCCGCCGATGCCGAACGAGCTCACGCCCGCGCGGCGCGGAGCATCCACCTCGGCGCCCCAGTCGGTGAGCGCCGCGTTGACGCGGAACGGGCTGCCCTCGAAGTCGATCCGCGGGTTCGGCGTCTGGAAGTGCAGGCTGGGCGGCAGGGCGCGATGCTCGAGGGCCAGCACGGTCTTGATCAGCCCGGCGACTCCCGCCGCGGCGTCCAGGTGCCCGATGTTGGTCTTCACCGAGCCGAGTGCGCAGTATCCACGTCGGCCGGAGGCCGCCGCGAACACCCGGGTGAGGGCCGCGACCTCGATGGGGTCGCCGAGCTCGGTGCCCGTGCCGTGGGCCTCCACGTAGGTGATCGTCGACGGATCCACCCCCGCCATCGCCTGCGCCCGGGCGATCACCGCGGCCTGCCCGTCCACGCTGGGCGCGGTGTAGCCGACCTTCAGCGAGCCGTCGTTGTTGATGGCGGCTCCGCGGATCACCGCGCGGATGTGATCGCCGTCCGCGACCGCGTCTCGCAGGCGCTTGAGCACGACGACCCCGACTCCCTCGCCCGCCACGGTTCCCTGCGCGCGCTCGTCGAAGGCCCGGCAGTGGCCGTCGGGAGAGAGGATCATGCCGGGCTCGTAGAGGTACCCGCTCACCCGTGGCACGTTGATCGAGACCCCACCGGCCAGCGCCAGATCGCACTCACGCGCGAGCAGGGCCTGGCAGGCCATCTGGATCGCGACCAGCGAGGTGGAGCAGGCGGTCTGGATCGTGACTCCTGGCCCGCGCAGGTTGAGCTTGTAGGAGACCCGCGTGGCCAGGAAGTCCTTGTCGTTCGCCAGCATCGCCTGATACGCGCCCGCGGCGAGCACGACCTCGGGGTTCGTCATGAGGCTCGCGATCAGGTAGCTGTTCAGGCTCGCGCCCGCGTAGACGCCTGCTCGGAGCGGAGCCGTGCCCGGAGCGTAGCCCGCGTTCTCGAGCGCCTCCCACGCGGTCTCGAGGAACACGCGGTGCTGCGGGTCCATGATCTCGGCCTCGCGCGGCGAGAGCCCGAAGAAGGCCGCATCGAAGAGCTCGGCGCCCTGGAGTACCCCTCGCGCGCGCACGTAGCGTGGACTGCGCAGCAAGGCCGGATCGACCCCGGCCGCGGCGAGCTCCTCGTCGCTCCAGAACGCGATCGACTCCACCCCGTCCCGGAGGTTCTGCCAGTATCGCTGCAGATTCTCCGCGCCCGGCATCCGGCCCGCCATCCCCACGATGGCGATCGGCTCCATCCGATCCTCCGCTCGAGGCTCGTGGGCGCTCACGGCGCGGCCCCCTGCGCCATCGACCGGGACAGGTGCGCGGCCATGGTGCGGACGGTCGGGTACTGGAACATCTCCACGATCGGCACGTCCTGGCCCAGCCCGCCGCGCAGCTTCGCCTGGACCTGCACGAGCAGGAGCGAGTGCCCGCCGAGGTCGAAGAAGTTGTCGTCGATCCCGACCTGCTCCACGCTCAGGACCTCGCGCCACGCCGCCGCGATCGCGTCCTCGACCCGGCCGCGCGGGGCCAGGAAGGGGGCCTGGGACGCCGCGCGGCGGTCGTGCGGCTCCGGTAGACGGGCGCGGTCCACCTTGCCGTTCGGGGTGCGCGGCAGGGCCGGCAGTACCGTGTAGACCGACGGGATCATGTAGTCCGGCAGCGATTCCTTGAGGAACGCGCGCAGCTCGGCGACGTCGGGCACGACGCCCGCCACGCGCAGGTAGGCCGCGAGATATCGATCACCGGGCCGATCCTCGCACGCCACGACCACGACGTCCGACACCGCCGGATGCCGTCCGAGCACCGCCTCGATCTCCCCCGGCTCGATGCGGAAGCCCCGGATCTTGACCTGGTGGTCGACCCGGCCGAGGAACTCGAGCGTGCCGTCCGCGCGGTAGCGCGCCACGTCGCCCGTCCGGTACAGTCGGGCCCCGGGCTCGGCCGAGAACGGATCAGCCACGAACCGCTCGGCGGTCAGCTCGGGTCGCGCGAGGTAGCCGCGGGCCACGCCCGCCCCACCGATGTGGAGCTCGCCCGGCACGCCGATCGGCACCGGCTCGCCGTGGCCGTCGAGCACGAAGACCCGCGTGTTCGCGATGGGGCGCCCGATCGGAACCGGTCCGTCGATCTCCGCCACCCGGTGAGCCGTCGACCAGATCGTCGTCTCGGTGGGTCCGTACACGTTCCATACGGTCGCCCCGGTGGACAGCAGGCGCGCGGCGAGATCGGGGGGCAGCGCCTCACCGCCGCAGAGCACGCGCAGGTCCGGAGCGCTCTGCCAGCCGGCGTCGAGCAACATGCGCCACGTGGCGGGCGTGGCCTGCACGATGGTCGCGCCCGCGTCGGCGAGCAGGCGCATCAGCTTGGCGGGATCCGCCGCCACCTCTCGGCTCGCGATCACCACCTGCCCACCGCTCACGAGCGGCAGGAGCAGCTCGAGTCCCGCGATGTCGAACGAGAGCGTCGTGACGGCGACCAGCACGTCGCGGGGGCCGGGCTCGACGATCGTCTCGAACGCCGCCAGCAGGTTGACCAGGGCGCGGTGCTCGATCTGGACGCCCTTCGGCCGTCCCGTCGAGCCCGAGGTGTAGATGACGTACGCGAGGTCGCGGGCGGCCGGTCCGTGCGCGGTGTCGTCGCCCGGCTCGCGCACGATCTGAGCCGCGTCCCGGTCGAGGCAGATCGCCCGCGTCTCGGCGGGAAGGCCGAGTCGATCGATCTGGCCGGTCCGCGTGACGAGGGTGCCGATCTGTCCGTCCTCGATGATGAACGCGAGTCGGTCGGTGGGATAGCCCGGGTCGAGCGGGACGTAGGTGCCGCCGGCCTTCAACACCGCGAGCACCGCGACCAGCATGTCCGCCGAGCGCTCCAGGAGCACGCCGACCAGGCTCTCGCGTCTCACCCCCTGCCCCGCGAGGTGGCGAGCGAGACGGTTGGCTCGCTCGTTCAGCTCCCGGTAGGTCAGTCGCTGTTCCTCGAAGCAGGCCGCCACGGTATCGGGGGTCCGGGCCGCCATCGCCTCGAAGAGCGCGGGCGTCATCTGCTCCGGGATGGGCGCCCCGGTGGCATTCCAAGTGGTCCCGAGCTGCCGCCACTCGTCCTCGCCCAGCAGCGGCAGGCGCGACACCGGCCGGTCCGGGTCGGCCACGAACGCGGCGAGGATGCGACGGAAGTGCTCGCCCAGTCGCCGGATCGTCTCGGGCTCGAACAGATCGGTGTTGTACTCGAACGCGACTTGCAGCGCGGCGTCCTTCTCCCAGACCTCGAGCGTCAGGTCGGTCTTGGCGCTGCCGGTCCGGATCTCGACGTGGCTGAGCGTCAGCCCGGCCAGCCGGACGGGCTCCCAGGGGATATTCTGGAAGAGGAACATGACCTGGAAGAGTGGCGAGTGGCTCATGTCCCGGGTCGGCTGGACCATCTCCACCAGTCGCTCGAAGGGGAGATCCTGCGCCCCGTAGGCGCCGAGGGCCACGTCCCGGACGCGCTGGAGCAGCTCTCGCACGGTCGGCTCGCCCGACATGTCGGTCCGCAGCACGAGCGTGTTGGCGAAGAGGCCGATCAGCTGCTCGGTTGCCACGTCGGTCCGGTTCGCGATCGGCGCGCCGACCGTGATGTCGTCGATTCCGGTGTAGCGGTGGAGCAGCACGTCGAACGCGGCGAGGAGCGTCATGAACAGGGTGACGCCGTGTGCCCGACCGAGCGCGCGCAGGGATTCGACCTGGGCGACCGAGATCTCCATCCGCTCCACCGCTCCGTCGAAGGTCTGCATCGCGGGCCGGGGTCGGTCGGCGGGCAGCTCGAGCACCGGCGGGGGTGGGGTGAAGCGGGTCCGCCAGTAGGTGGCCTGGGTCTCGTAGGCCGGGCCGCTCAGCCGCTCTCGCTGGCGGCGGACCATCTCGGCGTAGCGCGTGGTGGGCGCCGGGGGCTCCGGCGTGCCGACCACGGACGCGCTGTAGAGCCCGCTCAGCTCCCTCGCCATCACCCCGAGCGACCACCCGTCGGCGACGATGTGGTGGATCGTGAGCTGGAGCACGTGCTCCTCGGGGGCGAAGCGGTAGAGCCGAGCGCGCAGGAGCGGCCCGCGGGCGAGATCGAACGGGTGCCGCCCCTCCTCGGTCATGCGAGCGCGGCCGGCCGCGGCCCGCTCCCCGGGCGGAACGCCGTCGAGAGGCACCACTGGCAGGCTGAAGTCGCCGGCCGGCTGCACCACCTGCAGCGGCCGGCCGTCCACCGCGACGAAGACGCTGCGCAGGGGCTCGTGCCGCCGGACCAGCTCGGCGAGGGCACGCTCGAGCGCCGCCACGTCGAGGGGCCCCTCCATGCGAAGGCCCCCGGTAATGTTGTAGGCGAACCCTCCGGGGCTCAACTGGTCCATGAACCAGATCCGCTGCTGGGCGAAGGACATGGCCTCTCGCCCCGCCGCCTCCGCCTCACCGGCCGCATGCTCGCGCAGCCACGCGAGGAGCTCGCCCTTTCGAATGGAGAGCTGCTCGCGGAGCTCGGCGGTGAGCACACCCTTGGGGGCGCTGCAACGAAGCCGATCGCCGTCGGCGTGCAGGCGCACGTCGAGGTGGCGGAGCTGGGCGACGAGCTCGGGGACGGTCATCGCATCTCGCCCCAGCGCTGGCAGCGCACGCGCACACCCGGCCGTCCCACCGCGACCGCCCCCGCGAAGCCGGTCCGAAGCGGGAGCGCCTCCATCGTCCACGTCCGCACGTGCGCAGGCGCGTCCTCCACCGACTCGAGGCGCGCGGGCGCCCCCGGCGCGATGGAGACCGAGAACCGCTCGAGCGGGTACGACAGTCCCGCGCCGAGGGCCTTGACGTAGGCTTCCTTCCTCGTCCAGCAATTGAAGAACCCCTCGCTCCGGAGCCGGCGCGGCAGGTCGCGCAGCGCCGTGCACTCCCGCGCCGAGAAGGTGCGCTCGGCCACGCCCTCCATGTCGTCGACGTCGCGTAGGCGCTCGACGTCCACCCCGACCGGCGCCTCGACGGCCAGCGCGAAGGCGGCCAGGTCCGCGGAGTGCGAGACGCTGAACTGTAGATCGTCGCGGCCGAGACGCTCGGCGAGGGTCGGCTTGCCCTTCTCGCTGTAGCTGAACGCCACCGCGGCCGGCTCGGTCTGGAGATAGGCGGCCAGGATGCCGCGCAGGGTCCCGCGGGCCACGATCCAGCGCATGGCGTCCCGCCGGAAGTGGAACCGCCCCGCGCGCTCCCGCTCGTCCTCGCTCAGCACGCCGACGAGGCGGTCCACCATCGCGGCTCCGCGATCCAGGTGGGCGAGCCACACCTGCACCTCGTGCGGAGCGAGCCGCGACGGCGCCGGGCCGGTGACCAGGGCGACGCTCATGCCGACCACGCCCGCGGCGCGACGCTCACCGACGCCATCAACGTGTCCGTCAGGATCTTCATCAGCTCCTCGTGGGCCGTCTGCAGATAGAAGTGCCCCCCCGGGAACATGCGAACCGAGAGGCCCGTCGTCGTCTGCTGTCGCCACCCCACCAGCTCGGCGTCCGTTGCCTCGGCGTCGGCGATCCCGCCGAATGCCGCGATCGGGCACGGCAGAGCCGCTCCCGGATGGTACACGTAGCCCTCCACCAGCGTGAGATCCGCCCGGAGTCCCGGCAAAACCAGCGCGAGGAGGTCCGGGTGCCGCAGGACCTCGTCCGGAATTCCATTGTAACGGCGACGTATTTCTCCCACGAACTGGTCATCCGGCAGGTGCGCGATCGGCGGGCGGCGGGGCGCCAGGTGCGGAGCCCGGCGGCCCGACACGAACAGGTGGGTCGGCGCGCCCCACCGCTCGTCACGGAAGCGCCGGGCGAGCTCGAAGGCGACCAGGGCGCCCATGCTGTGGCCGAACAGGGCGAACGGCAGGTCCAGATGGGGCCGGAGCGCGCCCGCGGCCGCGTCGATCAAGGGCTCGATCCGACTGAAGGGTGCCTCCCGGAGCCGGCCTTCGCGGCCTGGCAGGTGCACGATGCCGACCTCGACGTCGGCGGGCAGCGAGTCGCACCAGCGCCGGAAGGCGGAGGGACCCACCCCGGCGTAGGGCACGCAGAGGAGCCGGCGCCGGGCGTGCCCCCGGGGTCGCGGGCGAACCAGCCACGATCCCGTCGTCGGGCTCACAGCTCCACTTCCTCGCGCCCGCCTCCGGCGGACTCCGCCGCGCGCAGCTCCTGGTGGCCGACGATCGCCGAAACGGGCTGGCCGGGATCGGCGACAATCACCTCGAGGAGCGCCACGAAGATCCTGGCCAGCCGGGCGACGGTGGCGGACTCGAAGAGATCGGTGTCGTACCTGAAGCGACCCCCGAGCCCATCGCCGATGTCGAACATCTCCAGGTCGAGATCGAACTGCCCTTCCTGTTGGAGCAGCGTGAGCGGCTCGAGCACGAGGTCACCGCTCCGGACCGCGTTCGAGTCGTCGGGCTGCAGCCTCGGGACGTACAGGCGCGCAACCGTCTGGCTCTCGCCCGTGCGGATGAAGTTGAACAGGGTCTGGAACACGGGGCTCCGGCCGGTGGCGCGATTCACCCCGAGCTCCTTGACGAGGACCGGGAACGGGTACTCCTGATGCTCGAGCGCGAGCAGCACCTTGTCGCGGGTCGCGTGGAGGAACCGCCGGAAGCTCGGATCTCCTCCGGTCGTGCCTCTGATGGCGACGGTATTGACGAAATATCCGATCACCGACGACAGCTCCGGCTGCAGTCGGCCCGCGACCGGGGAGCCGATCAGGATCTCGTCCTGGCCGGTTTGCCGTCGCAAGAGGGCGTGGTAGGCGGCGAGTAGGACGGCGTAGAGGGTGGCCCCCTCGGCGGCGGCCAGCGCCTTCACCCGCGCGCTCAGATCCCCGTCGACCACGAACAGCTCACTGGCCCCCTGGAACCGCGGTCGGGACGGCCGCGGGCGATCGGTCGGCAGCGCGAGCAGTGGAAGATCTCCACCGAGCTCGGCCTGCCAGTAGCCACGTGCGCGGGCGCCGGCCGGGCTTCCCAGCATTCGATCCTGCCAGGCCGCGAAGTCCGTGTACTGGTACGGTTGCGGCTTCAGCCGGGGCGGGCGCCGCGCTTCCGCGGCGGCATAGAGCTCGCAGAGCTCCCGGACGAAGATCTCGAGTGACCAGGCGTCGAAGGCGACGTGGTGGACGACGACCAGCAACACCGCACCGTCCGGCGCGCCGGTAAACAAGGTTGTGCGCACCAGGGGTCCGCGGGCGAGGTCGAATGGCCGGCGCGCCGCCGCTTCGACAAGCCGTCGGAGCTGGTCGGCCGTCGACTTGGAGGTGTCGACCGTCTCCATCCGGACAGGCCACTCTCCGTGCACCCGCTGGACGACGCGGTCGCCCTCCAGGGCAAGAGTCGTACGCAGCGACGGATGCCGGTCCACGAGGGCCTGCAACGACGCCTGGAGCAGCTCCGCCTTCACGGCCGACTGCAGGCGTGTCGCGAGGGCAACGTTGTACGAGGGGCTCTCGGGCGCCACCTGGTGAAGGAACCACAGCGCCTGCTGGCCGTGGGACGCGGGGTACACCATGGTGGTGCGGGCCTCGTTCTCGAGACACCGCGCGAGGGTGGCGCGCGCGCCGTCCGGTTGCGCCGGCTCGAGCGCGTCGAGGCCGCGCGCGCTCAGCTGTCGCGCGACCTCGGCGTCGTCCAGCGACGGCAGCCGGACGAGGAGCTGACGGGCGTCCTCGCCCCGGCCCTCGATCACCGGAGCGAGCGACAGCGCGTCCGCGCTGGACGCCATGATCGCGGTCGGTGTCTCCGCCATCCCGCCGCCGAGCCGGCCGCACAGCGTGGCCGCGAGGACCCCGAGGGTCGAGGCCTGCAACAGGTCGGCGACCGGGGTCGAGACGGCCAGGTCCCTCTCGAGGCGATTCTTGAGCTCGACCGCCATCAGCGAGTCGATGCCGAGATGGCCGAGCGACTCGTCGGCATCGAGCGATTCCGCGGAGAGGCGCAGCACGGCTGACAGGTGACGACGAAGCGCCGCGAGCATCAGGGGGAGCCGCTCGCCGGTCGGTACGGTGACCAGCTGGGCCCGCAGGTGTCCAGGCGGCGAAGCGTCCGCGGGCTGAGCCGTGTCCCCGGCGTGCAGCAGCTCGCTGAAGAACGGCCGGCCGATCTGGGCCGACGCGGTTGTCGCGAGCGATCGCCAGTCGACGGACAGCACCCCGAGCTGCGCGGCCGGTTCACGAACCACGCGACCGAGAAGAGCACGGCCACGCTCGGGCGCGATCCAGCGCACGGCGTCGACATGGCCTTTCGAGCGTCGGGTCGCCGCCGCCATTCCGCCCCCCGACCACGGGCCCCAGTTGATGCTGACCGCGGGGAGGCCGCGGAGATGCCGGTGGTGCGCCAGCGCGTCGAGGAAGGCGTTGGCCGCAACGTAGTTGGCCTGGCCGGGCGAGCCGAGCAGGGCCGAAGCCGAGGAAAAGAGCACGAAGAAATCCAGCGGCGTCCCGTCGACGAGCCGCTGCAGGTTGACCGCGCCCGCCACCTTCGGGGCCATCACCCGGACGAGCCGGTCCCAGGTCTGCTGGGCGAGGATTCCGTCGTCGAGCACGCCCGCCGCATGAACGATTCCCCGGAGAGGCGGAAGGGTCTGGCCCACGCGCTCCAGCACGCGCGAGACGTCCGTCGGGCAGCTCACATCGCCCCGAACGACCTCCACGCGGCAGCCTTCCTGCTCCAGCTCCCGGATCGCCTCCAGCGCCTCCTCTCGCGGCTCGCTGCGGCCCATCAGCACCAGATGGCGCGCGCCCTCTTCGTGGAGCCAGCGCGCGACCTGCAGGCCCAGGGCCCCGAGGCCGCCGGTGACGAGATACGTGGCGTCGGCCCGGATCGCCAGTGTCTGGCGCGACGCCACGGGCGGAGCGATGACGACCTTTCCGATGTGCCGCGCTTGGGCCATGAACCGGAACGCGTCGGCCGCCGCGTCGGCCGCGAAGGTGCGCTGGGGGAGCGGGTGGAGCGCCCCCACCGCGATGTCGTCGACGATCCCCCGGAGCATCGACCCCACGAACGCCGGATCTTCTGCGCAGGCCTCGCCGAGGTAGAAGACGTGGTAGCTCACTCCCGGATAGGCCGCGGCCACCCGCGGCTGGTCCCACACCCCGCGCTTGCCGATCTCGATGAATCGGCCGCCCGCTCGAAGGAGGCGCAGACTTTCCGAGATGAAGTCGCCGCTCAGGGAATTCAGGACGACGTCGATGCCCTCGCCATTCGTCGCGGCCATCACCTCGTCGGAGAACCGCAGGGACCGGGAGTCCATCACGTGTCGGACCCCGAGCCGGGCGAGGTACTCCCGCTTCGCCGGACTGCCCGCGGTGGCGAAGACCTCGGCGCCCGCGCGCTGCGCCACCTGCAGCGCGGCCAGACCGACGCCACCCGCGCCCGCGTGAATGAGCACGCGTTCCCCTGCCTGGATCCGGGCGAGCGTGTGCAGAGCGTACGCGGCGGTGAGGAACGTGACCGGGATGCCTGCCGCGTCGGCCATCGTCATCGCGGCCGGCTTGCGGGCGACCAGCCCGGCTTCGGCGATCGCGTAGGTCGAGAACGCCCCGCCCGCGATGGCGAGCACCGCGTCACCGATCTGGAGGTCCTCGACTCCCTCGCCCACCGCCGAGACGTAGCCGGCGCACTCGTTCCCGAGAGCCCCCGGGTCACCGGGGTACATTCCCAGCGCGTTGAGGACGTCCCGGAAGTTCAGGCCGCTCGCGCGCACCTCGATCTCGACCTGGCCGGGCCCCGGGGGAGTCCGCTTCACCGGCACCCAGCGCAAGTTCTCGAGCGTTCCGCGCGTGGGAATCTCGAGCCGCACCGCTGCATCGGCGGCCGGCTCGGCGCTCGACGCCGGCTGGGTCACGGCGCTGCGGGAAACCAGGCGCGAGACGCGACGCTCGCCCGCGCGGAACGCGACCTCGTCCTCCCGGTCCTTGCTCAGAGCTTCGACCGCCAGTAGCGCGATCTCGTCCGCGCTCGGGTCCGGATCGAGGTCCACGCACGCGATGGCCAGGGATGGATGCTCGCTGCGCACCACGCGAACGAGGCCCCACGTGGGAGCCTGGCTGGGCTCCACCGCTGATTCTCCCCCGGCGCGCTGCGCGCCCCGGGTCACCACCGTGAGCTTTCCGACCGCTGCCGGATGCGCGGTGATCGCCTGGGCCAGCTGCAATAGGCTGCCAACCCCCAGCCGCGTGGCTCGCTCGAGAGTGTCGTCGGGGCCAGCGTCCAGAGGGGGCGCGTCCAGGCTCCACAGATGAACCACGCCGACGGGTCCGGCCACCGGTTCGCGCTGCCGCCACCAGCGGGTGACTCCGTCCGCGCTCGAGACGTCCACGTCGTCCGAGAAGACGACCTCGCAGTGATGACCTTGCGCCTCGAGTCGGGCCGCGAGCGAGGCGCCCACGCCGCCTCGGTCGGACAGGATGAGCCACTGCCCCGGCGCGGCGATCTCGGCGCCCGACGGCGGCACCGGGAGCACCTGCGGCCGCCAGACCACTTCGTGGAGCCATCCCGTGGTGATCGCGCGGCCGAGCGCCTCTGGCGGCATCCTGCGCAGCGTCAGGCCGGTGAGGCAGGCCACGAGCCGCCCCTCGTCGTCGAAGAGGTGCACGTCGCCCGTGAGCGTCCCTTCCGCAGGCCGCCGCCCGGTGACGGTGGCCAGGCTCCAGATACGATTCCCCGGCGAGTGGAAGATTTGGACTCGCTCGAGCCCCACCGGGACGTAGATGTCTTCCTGGGCCGAGTCGTCCCGTTCGCCGGCGGCCGCGAACACGTGCAGGCAGGCGTCGAGGATGGCAGGATGCACGCGATACATGCCCAGGTCCGCCAGTCGTTCCGCGTCGACTTCGACGAGCCCGAGACCTTCGTCCGCGCCGCGCCACAGCTCGCGGACTCCCCGGAACGTCGCCCCGTAGTCGAGGCCCATGCCCGCGAGCCGCTCGTAGAACCCGGAGGCGGATACCGGCTCGGTGCACCGGCTCCTTCCGTCGGTCCCGGGATCGCCGGGATGAGCGCAGCGCGTCGCGCCCTGCCGCACGGCCCGGGCAGTGGCGTGGCACTGCCAGGCCTCGGACCGTTCGTCGTTGAGCGGCCGGCTCCACACCTCGACCGGGGCCGATCCGTCGGCACGCGGCCCCACGATGACCTGCACGACTCGGCCGACCTCCGCATCGATGAGCATCGGCGCCTGAATCGCGACGCTCTCGAGCTCGACGGAGCTTTCGCCGAGGGCGGTCCCGGCGGCGGCCAGCATGGTCTCGAGGTACGCGGTGCCGGGGAAGACGACCGTGCCGTGGATCTTGTGGTCCTCGAGGAACGCTGGGTGCTCGGCTCGTGCCGTGTATTGAAAGGTCGTCTCGCGCAGGCGTGGCGAGGTCACGCGTCGGCCCACGAGCGGATGCCCGTCGGTCGCCTCGGACGCCGGAGCGGCTTGTGGCGCCGCCTCGGCCCAGTAGCGCTCGCGCTGGAAGGGGTACGCGGGGAGCGCGACCCGCCGGCGGATGTGAGACCGATCGAAGCCGGTCCAGTCCACCTCGACCCCTTCCACGTGGAGCCGGCCGAGGCTGTCCAGCATCTGGTCCCAGTCGTCGCGGCCCTTGCGCAGCGAGGGCAGCCAGACCGAGCCCTCCTCCCCCAGGTTGCGGCGGCCGAGGCCCAGCAGGGTGGGCGCGGGCCCCATCTCGATGAACAATTCGATGCCCTGCTCGCGGAGCGTGGCCATGCCCGTCGCGAACCGTACCGGCCAGCGAACGTGACGACGCCAGTAGTCCGGGTTCGACATCTCCTCCGCGGTGGCGAGGCGTCCGGTCAGATTGGAGACGAGCCCGACGCGCAGGTTCCCGAAGCGCACCCGGCGGGTGGCCGCCGCGAACTCGTCGAGCATCGGGTCCATCAGCGGCGAGTGGAAGGCGTGGGAGACGGTCAGGGTCTGGGTTCGCACCCCGCGCCGGCCGAGCGCGTCGACCACGGTGCCGAGCGCGTCGGCGGCGCCCGAGACGACGACGTTGTCGGGCGCGTTGACCGCCGCGATGGCCAGCCGGTCGCTGAAGCCGCGCAGCGCGTCCGCCACCTCCGCCTCGCTGGCGAAGACGGCCGCCATCGCGCCGCCGGGCGGGAGGGCCTGCATCAGCCGTCCGCGGGTCGCGATCAGGGCCAGCGCGTCCTCGAGGTCGAGGAGACCGGCCACGCAGGCGGCCACGTACTCGCCGACGCTGTGGCCCAGGACCACGCTCGGGAGGATCCCCCACTCGCGCCACGTCTCGGTCAGCGCGTACTCCAGGGCGAAGAGGGCCGGCTGCGTGTATTGCGTCTCGTCGAGCGGCGACGATTGCCCGGGCTCCGGGTAGATGACCGACAGCAGCGGGAGCGGCAGCGACGATCGGAGGGCGGCGTCGCAGCGATCGAGGGCCCGACGGAAGGTCTCGTTCGATCGGTAGAGCTCGCGTCCCATGCCGGCGTACTGGGCACCCTGCCCGGTGAAGAGGAACGCCACGCGAGGTTTCGACGAGCGGATGCGCGCGCGGTGTGCGCGCGGAGAGGACTGGCCCGCCGCGACGCGCGCGAGGGCCTCCTGTGCGTCCTCCCGGGAGCGCAGCGGGATCGCGAGCCGATGAGCCAGCTGGGCGCGACCCGTCGCGGCCGTGAAGCAGACGTCACCGAGCTCGACCCGGTCCTCGGCGAGATACCGCTGGTAGCGGCCGGCTAGCTCGGTCAGCGCCGCTTCCGACTTCGCCGAGAGCACGAGCAGATGGGCCGGGCGCTCCAGATCGCCGGAAGTCTGCACCGTCGCGGGTGGCTCCGCCACGATCACGTGGGCGTTGGTGCCGCTGAATCCGAAGGCGCTGATCCCGGCGATACGGGGCTCGGAGGCCGCGCGCCACGGGGTGCGCTCTGTCGGCACGGTCACGGGGACGCCGCCGAGCGATGCCCGCGACGTCAGCGTCTTGAAGTGCAGGTGCGCGGGGATCTCGCCGTGCTGGAGAGAAAGAACGACCTTGATGAGGCCCACGACTCCCGCGGCGGCCTCGAGGTGGCCGATGTTGGTTTTCACGGATCCGACCATCAGCGGCTGCTCGGCTCTCCGCCCCTCGCCCAGCACGGTCGCGAGCGCCTCGAGTTCGATGGGATCACCCAAGGACGTTCCCGTACCGTGAGCCTCCACGTACGAAACGTCCGCGGGAGCGACTCGAGCCGCGGCGAGCGCCTGGCGGAGCACCTGCTGCTGGGCGACGCCGTTCGGGACGGTCAGTCCGCTGCTGGCGCCGTCGTGGTTGATCGCCGAGCCGCGAATGACCGCCAGCACGTTGTCCCGATCGGCGAGCGCGTCGCTGAGCCGCTTCAGGACGACGATCCCGGAGCCTTCGGCGCGGACGAACCCATCGGCCGCCTCGTCGAACGTCTTGCACCGCCAATCGGGCGCCAGTGCTCCGGCGTTGATCAGGATCGCGAACCCGTCCGGCCTGACGAGGACGTTGACTCCGCCCGCCAGCGCGAGACGCGACTCCCCGCGCCTCAGGCTTTCGCACGCCAGGTGGACGGCCACGAGCGAGGAGGAGCACGCGGTGTCGACGGCCAGGCAGGGTCCCCGGAGGCCGAGGACGTAGGAGACGCGACCGGCCGCCGTATTGTGAACCACCCCGGTGCTGGCGTGGAAGTCGAAGCGCTGCTTGGAGCCCGCCACGACCTCGCAGTACTCCCAGCTGGAGATCCCGATGTACACCCCGGTGGGGCTCTCCGCGAGCCGGTCCGGCGCCTGCCCGGCGTGCTCGAGCGCCTCCCAGCACACCTCCAGGAGGAGGCGATGCTGCGGATCGAGGGCCGTGGCTTCGCGGGGGGAAACACCGAAGAAGCGCGCATCGAAGCGGTCGATCTGATCGAGGAATCCGCCCGAGTACGACGGCTCGCTGGCCGCGCTCGGCTGGCCGAGCCCCGCGTAGCCTGAGGAGCCCCACCGGTCGGCCGGAGCGGGCCTTACCGCGTCCACGCCGTCCCGCATCAGCGCCCAGAACTCCTCGGGGGTGCTCGCCCCGCCGGGAACGCGACAACCGATGCCGATGATCGCGATGGGCTCCGATCTCCTCCGCTCCGCGTCGTCGAGCTTGCGCTGCATCTGCTCGATCGCGTCGACCGCCTCCTTGAGGAGCGCCCTCCGATCGGCCGGTGGCTGAGTCGCGCTCATCGGACCGTCCGTCCGAGCTTTTCGGCTAGGAGCATGGCGAGTTCCTCCTCCGTGAGATCGTCGCGCGTGGTGACCGGCTCATCCTGGACCCGGCGCGCCTTCACCTCGGGCCCCGGGTCCGGCGGCATTCCGAGGACGGCGTCGGCCAGGTAGCGAGTCAGAGCGGTCACCGTCGGATAGTTGAACGTGAGCGTGGAGGGCAGACTCCTGCCGACCGCGGCCTCCAGACGGCTCTTCAGGTCGACGGCCATGAGGGAGTCCATCCCCATGTCGAACAGCCCCTGCTCCGTGTCCACCGAAGCGGGGTCGAGGCCCAGCACCGTCGCGACCTCTCGCCGGACGCGCGCGAGCACGAGATCGCGACGGGCCTCGGGCGAGGCCGTGAGGAGCTCGAGCGGAAGCTCGCCGGTTCGCGGGCGGGCGGCCGCACTGGCGGCGGGCCGCGGCCGCAGCTCGGCCAGCAACGGACGCGGACGCTTCGCCTCGTAGAGGGCGATGAGCGATCCCCAGTCCACCGCCGCGACCGTGGCCTGAGCTCCCGGCTCCACGATCAGCCGGCCGAGGATCGCGAGCGCGTCGGCCGAGCGCATCGGCAGCAGGCCCGCCTGGGTCAACGCTCGCTGCTCCTCCGCGGAGGCACCAGGCATCTCGTCCCACGTTCCCCAGTTCACGCTGAGCCCCGGGAGTCCCCGGGCGTGACGGAACTGGGCCAGCATGTCGAGGAACTGATTCGCCGCCGCGTAGGATCCCAAGCGTGCCGACCCGAGCAGCGACGTGGTCGACGAGAACAGGACGAAGAAGTCCAGTGGAAGATCTCGGCTCAGCTCGTGAAGGAGCCAGGCCCCGTCCGCCTTGGGTGACAGCACCGCGCGCAGCTCGGCGGCCGTCACATGGCCGAGCAGCCCAGGCCCCGCGACGGCGGCGGCGTGGACGATCCCGCGCAGCGGGGGTCGCGCGGTGCCGAACGATTCGAAGACCGTGGTCATCGCGGCGCGATCGGCGACGTCCGCGGCGACCACGTCCACCCGCGCTCCCCGTGCCTCGAGCGCCGCGACCGCGGTTGCGCGTCGGACCAGCCGATCGGTCGACTCCGTGTCGGCCATCCCGTCACCAGCGTGCAGTCCCTGGCGACCGAGGAGCACGAGATGGCGCGCGCCCTGCTCCACCAGCCAGCGCGCGACCTTCAAGCCGAGCCCGCCGAGGCCACCGGTGACGAGGTAGGCGCCATCGGAACGGACGGTCACGGAGTGGCCCTGCGTGCGCTGGTCGTGCACGAGCCGAGGCACGTAGCGGTGACCACCACGGAACGCGACCTGATCCTCTTCGTCCGGCTCGACGAGGTGACGGACGATGCCCGTCGCGGCGTCCATCGGGGGCTCTGTCGGATCGATATCGATCAGACCACCCCACACCTCCGGCTGTTCGAGCGCGGCGACGCGGCCGAGGCCCCAGAGCGGAGCCTGCGTGACTTCCGTCACGGCCTCCCGCTCGATCACGACCTGAGCGCCGCGCGTCACCAACCAGAGCCGCGGTCGGCCACCGGCGGCGCCGATCTCCCGCAAGAGCGCGAGGGTCTGCTCGCAGAGTTTCGCGGCCATCTCCGGAACGGCCGATCCACGCGAGGGCGGCGCGTCGAGCGCACGGAAGTCGACCACCGCGTGCCACGGGGACCCGGTGTGGAGCGCCCGGGCGATCCGGGCGCCGGCGTCGGAATCTGGATCGATCAGGGTGACGCGGTGACCAGGTCGCGCTTCCAGGAGCGAGGCGACCCGATGCGCCACGTCGCCGCGGTCCCCGAGCACCAGCCAGTCGCGAGAGGCCTCGGCCGTCGGGACGTCGGCGGCCGGCCCTCCGGCCACGAGGACGGTCTGCCCCGCGAGGCCTTGACCGGTCGGGATCGCCGGCACGCGGCACGGCTCCTCGAATCCACACGCTCGCAGGAGCCCCATCCACCGCTCCGCATCCAGCAACGCGTGGTCCGGGCGGAGGTCGCGATCCGCGAAACGCCACCACCCATCGGTGAGCCCGAAGGTCAGATCCACCCAGCGATACCGCACGGTGTTCTCCAGCAAGATCAGGAGCCCGCCGGGCGCGAGCAGGCTCTTGACGTGGCCCAGGGCTTGCCGCAGATCACGCGTGGCGTGGATCACGTTGGCGGCCACCACGATGTCGAAGCGCTCGCCGCCCATCGACTGCTCGCGCGGATCGCGCTCGATGTCGAGTGGCCGGAAGCTCCGATGGGACCCGGCGAATCGCTCGGCCGCCCGGGCGGTGAAGGCGGGAGATACATCGGTGAACACGTATTCCACCGCGGCGTCCGGCACCGCGGAGAGGATGGCGCTCGTCGTCGCGCCGGTCCCTGCTCCGATCTCCAGGATCCGGACGTGCCGACCGCGGGGCGCCGACCCGATCGCGGTGGTGACCGCGCGGGCCACCAGCGCGTTGAACGCCCTGGCCCCGGGTGCGGTCGTGTACAGCCGCTCCGTGTTTCCGCGGGTGGCGGGCGAGAAGAGGAGGGTCAGAGGATCGATCTGGCCGCGCAGCACGCCGGCTAGCGCGCGCCCGCAGGTGATGGTCACCGCGAGCTCGGCGCCTGCGGACGGGAATCGCTCGCCGAGGCCGGCCTCCGCGGCCGCGACCTTGGCGGCGGGCAAGCGGGTCACGACGCGCCAGCCGTCACCCTCGCAGCGCAAGACACCCTCTTCGGCCAGGATGGCGAGCAGGCGGCCCACGAGCGGCCGTCGCTTGGGCTCGAGCCCGAGCGCGGCCACGACCCCGGCCGTCTCGACTCGCTCCCCCGGCGCGGGAGACCATCCGAGGCCTCCGAATGCGTGCAGGACGTACTGGTAGCTCAACGTCTCGAGGGCAGGCATCAGCGCGTCGTACGTGGACAGGCCCGCGGACGTGGCAATCCCGCTCACCTGGGGCTCGAGGGCGGTGGCGATGTCCGAGGGACTGGCCTGCGCCGACTCGCTCGGGCTCGGCGACGGCTTCCACGCCAGGCGGTACAGCCAGTCGCCGGAGGCGGCCACGCGCCTCGCCAGGGACCGCGCCTCCATGCGCCGGAGCCTGATCCCCTCGACCGACGCGATCACCGCTCCGTCTGCGTCGAGGACGCGCACGTCGCCGATCAGCGTGTCCGCGGGCGTGTCGATGCCTCGCAGCCGTGCGTGGCTCCAGCGCGGGACCGCCGAGGGCTCGGAGGCCGGCAATGAGATCCGGTCGGCCCCGACGACCAGGTAGCTCTTGCCGTCGTCCAGCGTCACCGCGCCGCCCAGAGCCTGTAGGCAGGCATCGAGCACCGCGGGATGGATACGGTACCGATCGAGCTCCTGGCGAAGACACTCCGGCACGGTGATCTTGGCCACCGCCTCGCCCTTGCCGCGCCAGAGACGGCTGATGCCCTGGAACGAGGGGCCCAGCTCGAAGCCGCGACCGGCGGCCATCGCGTAGTAGTCGACGCCTTCGACGGAGTCGGGACACCGGGCCCGGAGGCCGGCGAGGTCTACCATCTCCGCATCGGCTCCGTCCAACGGGTCGCGGCGCTGTGCGGTCACGCGCGTGTGGACCCGCCAGAGTGAGCGGGATTCGTCCTCGAGGCTCGCGATCGATATGGACGCCGAGCCGGCGCCCTCGGCCGTCACGACGGTCTGGATCGTGAGCGGAGCGTCGCCCGACAGGACGAGGGGCTGCTCGATCGAGAGATCGATCAGCACCGGTTGGTCGTCTCCCAGCACGGAGGCCGCCGCCGCCGTGGCCATCGCGATCTGGACCGGAGACGGCAGGACCGCCAGGCCGTGCACGCGATGCTCACCGAGGAAGGCCGGCGCGCCGGTGGTGAGCTGCGCCTCGAAGTGAGGAATCCCGGTCGCCGAGCGGACGGGCGTACCAAGGAGCGGGTGCCGACCGGGCGCAGCGGCGGTCGGCGCCGGGCGCGATGAGGGCGTCGGCGCGAGCCAGTGTCGCTCCCGTTGAAACGGATACGTGGGAAGGCCGGAGACGCGGCGCACCTTGCCGGCGGTCTGGACCACGGGCCAGTCGATGCTCACCCCGCGGCTCCAGAGCGCTCCGAGGGCGCCGAGCATCATCGTCCAGTCGTCCTGGCCTCGACGGAGCGTCGGGACCCACGTGCCGTCCTTCAGCCAGGGCTGGCCCATCGTGGTCAGGACGGGATGGGGCCCGATCTCCACCCACAGACCGTCACCGGCGATCCGACGCACCGTCTCCATCGCGGCCGCGAAGCGAACCGGCTCGCGCACCTGACGGACCCAGTACCGGCAATCCAGCTCCGCTTGGACGAGGTCTCCGGTGACGGTCGAGACCATCGGCACCCGCGGGCTGCGGGCGACGACGGAGTTCACGGCGGCCTCGAACGGGGCGCACATCGGCTCGATCAGCCTGGTGTGGAACGCGTGGGAGACCCGGAGCGGCTGGGACGTGATACCCTGGACCCCCAGCTCGGCCACCACCGCGGCCACGCCGTTCGACTCGCCCGCGATCACGACACTCTCCGGCCCGTTGACGCCCGCGATGCCGACCACGCGCGTTTCCGCGGCTCTCAACGCGTCGCGCACTCGGGCCTCGCCCGCGCTCACCGCGACCATCACGCCCCCACCCGGAAGTTCGCCCATGAGCCGGCCGCGGGTCGCCACGATCCGGATCGCATCCTCCACCTCGAGCGCACCAGCCACGCACGCGGCGGCGTACTCGCCGACGCTGTGGCCAAGCACGATGCTCGGGCTCACGCCCCAGCTCCGCCACAGCTCGGCCAGCGCCCACTCGATCGCGAAGAGCGCGACCTGCGTGTAGGCCGTGTCGTCGAGCGATGAAGCACGCGAAGGCTCGAAGAGGACGTCGGTCAGGCGCGGCTCCCAGACGCCTCGGAGGGCCGCGTCGCACCGATCGATCGCCGCCCGGAAGGCGGGCTGGCCGTCGTGAAGCACCCGCCCCATCCCCGAGTACTGGGCCCCCTGCCCGGTGAACAGGAACGCGACTTCCGGCGTCCGGCCCTTCGTCGCCCGACCCGTCAGCACCCGCGGCGTGGCGGCGCCCTGCGCGAACGCCCGCAGACTGCCGCGGGCCTCGTCGGCGCTCGCGGCCGTCACGGCCAGCCGGTGCTCCAGCGCGGCCCGCCCGATGCTCGCCGTCGCGCACTGCTCGGCCAGCGGGACGGCCGAGCGCTCCAACGAGGCCGCCCACCGCTCGGCCAGCGCCCGGAGCGCCGTCTCGCTCCGGGCGGAGAGCGGCAGCAGGTATGCCTGGCCCTCCGGTCGGGCCGCGTCCGGCCCGGTCACGTGCGCGTCGATCGCCGGCGTCGCTTCGACGACGACGTGGGCGTTGGTCCCGCTGAAACCGAAAGAGCTGACGCCGGCGATGCGGCGGCCGGCGGGCCACGGGCGGGCTCGCGACGCGATCGTGATCGCCAGGTCGGCCCACGGGATGTGTGGATTCGGCGTTTCGAAGTGCAGCTGCATCGGGATCTGGCCGTGGCGGAGGGCCAGCACCACCTTGATGAGGCCCGCGACGCCGGCAGCCGACTCGAGATGGCCGATGTTGGTCTTGACCGATCCCACGATCAGCGGACGGCCCGCGGCACGGCCGGCCCCGAGCGCCGCGCCGAGTGCGCGCAGCTCGATCGGATCGCCGAGCGCGGTGCCGGTGCCGTGAGCCTCCACGTACGCGATGTCCGCGGGGCTGGCCTGGGCATCGGCGAGCGCCCGGCGAATGACCTCTTCCTGGGCGGCCCCGCTGGGAGCGGTGAGCCCGTTGCTCCGGCCGTCGTGGTTGATGGCGCTGCCTCGGATCACCGCGAGGACCTCGTCGCCGTCGGCTTGCGCGTCGGCCAGCCGCTTGAGCACGACCAGACCCGCGCCCTCCGCGCGGACGAAGCCATCGGCCCGCGCGTCGAACGCCTTGCAGCGACCGTCCGGCGCCATCGCGCGCGCGCGGGACAGGATGATCGTGGTCTCCGGCGAGAGGATCAGGTTCACGCCGCCGGCCAGGGCCATCCGGCACTCCCGCTTGTGCAAGCTCTGGCACGCGAGGTGGACCGCGACCAGCGAGGACGAGCACGACGTGTCGACCGCCATGTTCGGCCCGCGCAAGCCGAGCAGGTACGAGAGTCGACCGGCCGCGACGCTGTACGCGCTGCCGGTTGCCATGTGCGCGTCGAGCTGGGTCGCCTCGCCGCGCACGAGCTGATGGAAGTAGTCCGCGCTACACACGCCCACAAACACGCCCGTTGGACTGCCCGCCAGCCGGTCGGGCGCCTGGCCGGCGTCTTCCAGCGCCTCCCAGGCGACCTCGAGCAGGAGCCGCTGCTGGGGATCCATGCTCGCCGCTTCCCGCGGGGTGATGCCGAAGAACTGGGCATCGAACCGGTCGACGGCGCCGACGAAGCCTCCGAATCGGGTCGAGATCTTTCCCGGCGCGTCCTGGTCCGGGTCGAAGTAGGCGTCGACGTCCCACCGATCGCGCGGGACCTCGGTGATCGCGTCGCCCCCGCGCTCGAGCAGCCGCCAGAACTCGGCGGGCGAGCTTGCTCCCGGCACGCGACAGCCGAGCCCGATGATCGCGATCGGCTCGGACGCCGCACCCTCGCGCGCCTCGAGCTTGGCCTGCAGCTCCACCGCGAGGAGCGCGAGGCGCTTCGGCGACAGCTTGGCGATGCGGTCGAGGAACTCGCTCATGCGCCGCCGCTCCCGAGGCGCTCGCCGAGCACGCGATCGACCTCGTCGTCGCTCATCCGCTCCACCCGGGTGAGAAGACCATCCGCCCCATCCGCGGTCGCCGGAAGCCCTCCGGGATCCGGCGCGCGCGCCGCGGGACCGAGGAGCACCCCCGCCAGGTACGTCGCGATCGCGTCGAGCGTCGGATGGTCGAAGACCAGCGTCGCCGGCAGCCCGTGCTCGAGCGCCAGATCCACCTTCAGCACGTTCCGCAACTCGACCGCCATGAGCGAGTCGATCCCCAGCTCCTTGAGCGGGCGGAGCGGATCGATGATCCGGCCTCCATCGAGGCCCAGCACCCGACCGACCCGGCGCGCGACGTGCTCGGCAAGCAGGCGGTGCCACTTGGCCGGGTCGGCCTGGCGCAGCCGGACCATCAGCGCCTCTCCCTCCGGCTCCCGAGCGATCGGCCGTGGCGGCGGATCCCTACGCTCGAGTCCACGCAGCAGGGAGCCGTGCCTAGCCCCGCCGTGGCGCGCGCGCATGCTCGCCCAGTCGACCGGCAGGACCGCGATCTGGGCCTCGTCGCCCTCCATCGCGCTGGCGAGAGCGACGAGGCCTTCGTCCGGCCGCATGCGCCCCATGCCCTGCGTGGCGATCCAGCGGGCCGTGTCCTCGTCGGCCGCGGCGCCGACCGTCGACCACGCTCCCCAGTCGAGACTGAGCCCGGGGAGGCCACGCGCGCGGCGGTGTTGAGCGATCGCGTCGAGGAAGACGTTGGCCGCGGCATGGTTGGCCTGGCCCGGGGCCCCGAGCAACGCCGCGGCCGACGAGAAGAGCACGAAGAAGTCGAGCGCGAGGCCGCGAGTCGCGCGCTCGAGATTCCAGGTTCCCTTCACCTTCGCGGCCAAGACGCGGGAGAAGCGCTGTGCGTCCTGATGCACGAGGATCCCGTTGGCGAACGTGCCCGCCGCGTGGATGACGCCGCGCAGGGGGTATCCGCCTTGGTCCATCTCCGCCACCACGCGGTCGACCGCCGGGGCGCTCGAGACATCGCCCTCGACGACCGAGACCTGCGCTCCGGCCTTGCGGAGCGATCCGATCGAGCTCGCCGCGACGTCGGAGGGAGCGCGCCGCCCCATGAGGACCAGCGAGCGGGCGCCTCGCTCGACGAGCCAGCGCGCGACCTCGAGCCCCAGCCCTCCGAAGCCACCGGTGATCAGGTAGGAGGCGTCGGGACGGATGACGCACCCCGCACCGGCCGGGTCGCGCGGCGCCACCAGCACGATCTTGCCGATGTGTCGCGCCTGCGCCATGTAGCGGAACGCGGCCGCCGCGTCGGTGAGGGGGAACACGGTCACGGGAGGCAACGGCAGACGGCCCGAGTCGACCGCCTCGATCGCCTCGACGAGGTACTGGCGGATGACCGCGGGGGTCCTTCGCGCGGCGTCGCTCCAGTCGACGACGACGTACCGCACGTCCGGTCGGCGGCGCGCGGCTTCTGCTGGGTCCAGGATCCCGCGCTTGCCGATCTCGAGGAATCGCCCGCCTGGCGCGACGACCGCGAGACTCGCTGCGATCGCGTCCCCGGCGAGAGAGTTGAGCACGAGGTCGACGCCGCGGCCGCCGGTCGCGCCCATCACGCCGTCGCGGAACGCGAGCGAGCGCGAGTCGAACACGTGGGTCACGCCGAGATCGCTGAGGAACCGGCGCTTCTCCGGGCTCCCGGCGGTTGCCAGCACCCGCGCGCCGCACCGCTGGGCGAGCACGATCGCGGCCAGGCCCACTCCGCCCGCGCCCGCGTGAATCAGCACGGAGTCGCCCGGCTTCATGGCGCCGACGGCACACAGGGCGTACGAGGCCGTCACGTAGGCCACCGGGAGGCTGGCAGCCTGCTCCGGAGTGAGCGAGGGGGGCCGGGGCGCCACCAGCGCCGCGTCGGTCGTCAGGTGGCTGCTCAGGCACCCCTCTCCGATGGCCACCACCTCCATGCCCGGCGTGAGCTGATCGACCCCGAGCCCGGTCGCCACGATGGTGCCCGCGCACTCGGTGCCGAAGGGGCTCACGTCGCCCGGACGCAGGTCCAGGGCGTTCAGCACGTCTCTCAGGTTGAGTCCGCTCGCCCGGATCCGGATCTCGACCTGGCCGGGCCCCGGCGCGCGGCGTGGCGCCGGGCGGCACGTGAGGTGCTCGAGGCTGCCGGGCATGGTCGTCTCGAGCCTGGCCGCGGCTGTCGCGCCGATGCCGTCGGGGCCGTCGGGCCAGCGAGCGAGCCTCGGCGCGTGGCGCTGCCCGTGGCGCCAGGCGATCTCGTCTTCCTCACCGGGATCCGAGATCTCGGCGAGGAGCGCCGCGACCGGATCGGCGGTGACCGAGGGATCGAGATCCACACATACGCAGCGCAGGTCGGGATGCTCGAGCGCGATCGTGCGCCCGAGGCCCCACAGCGGAGCCTGGCTTGCCGCGGGCAGCCCGGCGTCGGGAGCCAGCCGGTGCACGCCGCGCGTGACCAGCCAGAGCCGCGTTTCGACGTCGGCGGCCAGCAGCGCCTGGACCGCGTGCAGGGCGCCGACCGTGTGCTGCAGGGGCGCGTCCTCTGCCATGGCCTCGTCGAGATTCGCTGGAGCATCGAGGGCCCACAGGTGGATCGCCCCGGTGGGCCCGACCTCTCCGCTCGGGAGCCCCTCCTGCAGGGCGCGACGCAGATGATCGGCCTGTGAGGGATCGACCGTGATTCCGGACGCGTCGACTGCGTACCGAGCACCGGGGCGTAGGACGAGACAATCGTCGCCTCGCTCGCGCAGCGCGCTCGCGAGCCGGTCCCCCACTCCGCCGCGGTCGGCGAGGATGATCCAGCGCCGGGATCCCGTCTCCGCGGCCGCTCGTGAGGCCGGTGCCCTCCCGGCATCGGGCAGGATCGGAGCGCCGAGCGCCTGCCAGCGCACGTGATACATCCAGTCGGCGACCCGCCCGGATCCCATCGCCGTGACCAGACCGCGGTCCATCCGCTTCAGGCGCAGCCCCGAGAGCTCGGCCACGACCCGCCCGCCGTCATCGAGGACCTGCAGATCCGCGCTCAAGGTGTCGCCCAGCGCGGCCGTGAGGCGGGCGAGGCTCCAGAGGCGTCCGTCGGGCCGCCGGATCAGACGAAAGCGGTCGACCGCCATGGGCAGGAAGAGCGAGCCGGCCGCCACGTCGTCGGCGACGACCGCGGCGAGGACCTGGATGCAGGCGTCGAGCACGACGGGGTGCATGCGGTAGCGCCCCGCGTCCGTGACGCGTCCGGGGAGCTGGATCTCGCCGAGGGCCAGGCCGTCGCCGCGCCACACACGGGTGACGCCGCGGAACGATGGGCCCAGCTCGAGTGCACGGCCGTCGAGACGCGGATAGAACGCCTCGGCGTGGAAGGCCTCACCCAGGCCGGCCCTGACCCGATCGAGCGCGACTGGAGCATCACCGGACCGGTCGGGCCGCGCGTGAGCGCGTGCATGCCGCCGCCAGCTCGGCCCGCCCGCGCGCTCCACGAGCGCCCAGACCTCGACCGCGATCGCGTCGACACCCTCGAAGCTCAGGACGACCTGAACGCGGCGGGTCTCCCCGTCTCCGACCACCAGTGGCTCCTCGAGCGTGACGTCCTCCAGCGCGTGCGGGCCGGGCCGGACCGCCTCCACCGCGGCTCCCATCATCTCGAGGTAGGCGGTGGCCGGGAGCACGGCCGCGTCGCCGATGCGGTGCTGGCCGAGGAACTCGGGCGAGTCGGTCCGCAGCTCGGTCTCGAACTGCACCGATGGCAGCGGCGAAGCCAGCCGGCGTCCGAGCAATGGGTGAGCCGAGGGATGGGCGGCCTGGGCTGCTGGCTTCGCGATCCGATCCGAGCTCGACGGGGAGGCGGCAATCCAGTGGCGCTCTCGCTGGAACGGATAGGTCGGCAGCGACACCCGTCGGTTGGGGCGGCCGGCATTCACCGCGGCCCAGTCGACGGAGGTCCCGCCTGCCCAGAGCGTGGCGAGGCTCGCGAGCATGCGCTCCCAGTCGGGCTCGTCCTGACGGAGCGACGGGACGAACGGACCTGGTGCGTCCGGCAGGCACTGACGGGTCAGCCCGAGGAGCGTCGTCCCCGGTCCCGCCTCGAGGAAGACGTCGACCCCCATCGAGGCCATCGTGGCCACGGAGGCGGCAAAGCGCACCGGCTCGCGCACCTGCCGCACCCAATACGTGCCTGCCATCTCCTCCACTCCACCCACCACGCACCCGGTGACCGTCGAGATCATCGTGCGCTGGGGCATCCCGATCCGGAGACCCTGCGCGGCCGCGGCGAAGGCGTACTGCATCGGTTCCATCAGCGCCGAATGAAAGGCGTGCGTCACCCGCAGGGCCTGGCTCGCGATCGCGCGCGCCTGCAGCGCGCGTACGACCCTGGCCACCGTCTCCGCCTCACCCGACACCGCGACGCTCCGCGGGCCGTTCACTGCCGCGATCGCCGCTCCGCCGCCCACCTCCGCGAGCACGGACGCGACCGTCGACTCGTCTCCCTGCACCGCGACCATCGCGCCGCCACGCGGCAGCGCCCCCATCAGCCGCCCGCGCACGGCCACGAGACGCGCGGCGGCCTCGACCTCGAGCACGCCCGTCACGCAGGCCGCCGCGTACTCACCCACGCTGTGGCCCACCACCGCAGCCGGCTCCACGCCCCACGCCCGCCAGAGCTCCGCGAGCCCCCACTCGATCGCGAACAGGGCCGCCTGCGTGTACGCCGTCTCCTCCAGTCGCGCATGCTCCGTGCCGTAGAGCACGTCCAGCAGCGGCCGCTCGAGTTCGCCCGCGACGGCCGCGGCGACCCGCTCCACCGCGGCCCGGAACACCGGGCTCCGCTCGAACAGACCCCGGCCCATTGCCGCGTACTGCGCTCCCTGGCCGGGGAAGAGGAACCCGATGCGTCGAGCGCGTCGGCCCGGGGTCACTTGGCCAAGGACGACGCGGCGCGTCCGCTCTCCGGACCGCCGCCTAGTCAGCAGCGCGCGCGCCTCCGACGAGCTCGAGGCGACGATGGCCAGACGATGGTCCAGCTGCGCGCGGCCGGTCCCGGCCGTGAAGCACGCGTCGGCGAACGTGAGGCCGGGCTCGGCGAGCCGGCGCTCGAAGTGGGTTGCCAGCTCGTCGAGGGCCGGCTCGGTCTTGGCCGAGAGGGGCAGCACGTGCGCGCGCGGCTCCGATTGAGCCGACGTCCCCACCGGGTCCGGCGCCGACTCGACGAGGACGTGCGCGTTGGTACCGCTGAAGCCGAAGGAGCTCACGCCGGCCAGCCGGCGGCCCGCCGGCCACGGCCGCCGGGCCGTGACGACTTCCACGGGCAGCTCGCCCCATTCGATGTGCGGGTTCGGCGTGCGCAGGTGCAGGTGCGCGGGGATCTCGCCGTGCTGCAGCGCGAGCACGACCTTGATCAACCCGGCGACTCCTGCGGCGGCCTCGAGATGCCCGATGTTCGTCTTCACCGACCCGAGCAGCAGCCGACGGGAGCGCGCCGATGCGGTCAGCGCCGCCGCGAGCGCCCGGACCTCGATCGGATCGCCGAGCGCGGTCCCGGTGCCGTGGGCCTCGACGTAGGCGACCTCACTTGGCGCGGCTCCGGCGCTGGCCAACGCCTCCCGGATCACCGCTTCCTGCGCCGGGCCACTGGGCGCGGTCAGCCCCGCGCTCGGCCCGTCCTGGTTCACCGCGCTGCCCCGCAGCAGCGCGAGCACGCGGTCGCCGTCGGCCAGGGCGTCGGACAGCCGCTTCAGCACCACCATCCCGCAGCCCTCGCCTTCCGAGAAGCCGTCCGCCGCGGCGTCGAAGGCCTTGCAGCGACCGTCCGGCGCCAGCATGCGCGCCTTGGAGAAGGCCACCGTGTTCTCCGGCGCGAGAGTCAGGTGCACGCCGCCGGCCACGGCCATCCGGCATTCGCCGCTGCGCAGGCTCTGGCAGGCCAGGTGCACGGCGACGAGCGAGGACGAGCAGGCGGTGTCGATCGTGATGCTCGGTCCCTGGAGCCCCAGGGTGTACGAGAGGCGCCCGGCGGCGATGCTGTGCGCGATTCCCGAGGCATAGTAGGCGTCGACGCGAGCGGGATCACCGTCGGCCAGCGCGAGCCGCGCATAGTCACCGCTCGCCATGCCCACGTAGACGCCGGTCCGGCTGCCGCTCAGCCGGTCCGGCGCTTGACCGGCGTGCTCGAGTGCTTCCCAGGTGACCTCGAGCAGGAGCCGCTGCTGCGGGTCCATCGCGGCGGCCTCGCGCGGCGCGATGCCGAAGAACGCGGCGTCGAACCGGTCGACGTCGTCGATGAAGGCACCCCAGCGGGTCGACGCCTTGCCGGGTGCGTCGGGGTCCCGATCGTAGACGGCGTCGACGTCCCACCGATCGCGCGGCACCTCGCTCACCGCGTCGACCCCGTCGCGCAGGAGGCGCCAGAAGCGCTCGGGGTCGACGGAGCCGCCCGGGAATCGGCAGCCCACGCCGATGATCGCGAGGGGCTCGGTGCGCGCGCCCTCGAGACGGGCGAGCTTCGCCTGCAGCGTCTCCACCGCGACGAACGCGCGGCGGAGGGGCGACAGCTCTTTGCCAACGTCTCTTGGTTCGGTCATCGCCGGGCCCGCCTCACAGGCTCTCCAGCTTCTTCATGAGCAGTGCCGCCACTTCCTCGTCGGACAGGTGCGCGATGCGGGCCTCCGCCTCGAGGGCTTCGCGCGGCTCCCCGGGCCGCGACTCCGGGCTTGCCTCGGCGCCGACCGCCTCGCGCACGACGTAGCGAGCGACCGCCGCGATCGTGGGATGCTCGAACACCAGGGTGGCGGGCAGCCCACCCGGTCGGCCGAGTCCAACGGCCAGGCGGCTCCTCAGCTCGAGGGCCATCAGCGAGTCGAGCCCCATGTCCATCAGTGGCCGCTCGGCATCGAGCGCTGACTCCCGGCTCACTCGCAGGACCGCGGCCACCTGCTGGCCGACGTACTCGACCGCCAGGGCGTGCCGGTCGCCTGGCGGGGCGGCCGCCAGGCGGCGCACCACGTCGCCGACCGGTATTCGCGCCGACGTCTCCGGAGCGGCGACCATGGTCTCCTCGGAAGCACTGCGCGGCGCGTGGGGGATACCATCCGGGGCCGGACAGCGGGCGAAGAAGACGTGCTGCCCCAGGACGGTCGCCGGAGATCCGGCCTCCGGCATGCTCGCGACCGCGTCGAAGCCCGCGGCGCGGAGCGCGCGCTCCCAGGCATCCGGCGGCAAGAGCGGGCTATCCGCGCGCGAGGAGTCCTCGAACCGCTGCCAGCCTTCGATGAGGCCCGTGGTCACGTCGAACCACGCGAGGTGGGTCGTGGCCTCGACCAGCATCAGGAGACCGCCGGGAACGAGCAGCGAGTGGAGCCGTTCGAGCGTGGCCAGGACGTCGCGGGTCGCGTGCACGACGTTGGTCGCGACGATCACGTCGAACCGGCTCGCGGCGAACCCCTGCGAGTCCGGATCGCGCTCCAGGTCGAGTACCGCGTATCGCACGAACGGATGGGCCGCGAGCTTCTCGCGGGCGTGGCCCAGGAATGCCTCCGACACGTCGGTGAACCAGTAGGTCCCCCGCCCGCCGTCGAGGCAGGGCACCAGGGTCGACGCGGTGCCGCCGATGCCGGCGCCGACCTCGAGCACGTCCAGCGCTCGGCCCGGGCCGGTCTCCAGCGCGGCTCGCAGGGCGCTGCGGGCGATCGCGCTGAAGTACCGAGACACCGCCCACTCCTGGTAGAGCGCCGTCGCAGCGTCGAGGCCGCCCGCGGGGAAGAGCGTCTCGAGCGCGCTGGCGGACCCGGTGAGAACGTCGGGCAGCCGCCTGCCGCAGCGCTCGACGTAGGCCAGGACTTGCGGGATGTCCTGGAGGACCCGCCGCGCGGCCGCGAGCGCCTCGTCCTCGCGAGCGGGCGGCAGCGGGGTCGGCGACACGAAGGACTCGCCCGGGTGCTGGCGCAGCACTCCGTCGGCGGCGAGGCGGCGAAGCCAGCGAGCGACGAGATGGCGATATTCGGGCGCGATCCCTCGCGCGCGTACGAGCTCGGCCGCGGTCCAGGCCTCGCCGGCGACTCCGAAGACGTCGAGACGCCCGAGCGTCCGGATCATGAAGGCCGTCGACAGGTCCTCGAGCGCGCGCCACTTCGCCGCGTAGCTGCTCAGGTCGAGGTCGAGCGGCGCCTGTTCCGCCTGCGTCCGGCCGGCCGAGACGATCGCCGCCCATCGCGAGCCGGCATCGACGTCGTGTCGGCTCGTGCCGTCCGTCTCGAGCCAGTGGTCTTCGCGCTGCCACGGATAGGTTGGTAGCGAGATACGCCGATGCCCGCGCCCTTCGTGGACCGCCGCCCAGTCGATCGGAACGCCCCGCACGTGGAGCGCGCCGAGTCCGTGGAGCATCTGCGACCACCCGTCGCGGCCCCGACGCAGCGACGGGACGAACGTCGCATCCTGGAGCCATTCCTGTCCGAGGCCGGTGAGCACCGGATGGGGTCCGACGTCGACGAACACCGCCGCTCCGAGCCGGCGCGCCGTGGCCAGTGCCTCGTGGAAGCGGACGGGCTCGCGGAGCTGACGGGCCCAGTACGCTGCGTCGAGGGTATCGCGGGCAGCGAGCGCGGCGCCGGTGAGCGTGGAGACGAAGGTCTTCTGCGGCGCGCGGAAGGTGGTGGCTCCGGCAAGGGATGCGAAGGCCGGCTGGACGGGGTCCATGAGCGAGGAGTGGAAGGCGTGGGTCACGGACAGGGACTGCGACCGAATGCCCTGGGTTTCCAGGATCCGGCAGAAGGCCTTGACGCTGGGCCCGGCGCCGGAGACGACGACGCTGCGAGGGCCGTTGACGGCGGCGATGGCGAGGCCATCGGGATGGGCGCGAAGGGCAGCGGTCACGGCCGATTCGGGCGCGTGGACGGCGGCCATCGCGCCGCCGGGAGGCAGCGCGGCCATGAGCCGGCCCCGGGCGGCGACGAGAGCGACGGCGGAGTCGAGGTCGAGGACGCCGGCGACGGTGGCCGCGACGAACTCACCGATGCTGTGGCCGAGGACGATCGAGGGCTCGACGCCCCAGTGGCGCCACACGGAGGCGAGAGCCCACTCGACGGCGAACAGCGCGACCTGGGTATACGCGGTATCGTCGAGGGCTTCGGAGGCGTGGCCGTAGAGAACCTCTTGCAGCGGCAGCGCGAGGGCGGGCGCCGCGACGGTGGCGCACCGGTCGAGGGCGTTACGGAAGACGGTGCAGTGCTCGTAGAACTCGCGGGCCATGCCCGGGTGTTGCGCTCCCTGCCCCGGAAAGACGAAGGCCACTTCTGGCGCGCCGGCGCCCCGAAGGACCCGACCCTGTCGAACCGATCCAGGCGCCGGTTCGCGGGCTCGCCACGCGGCCAGCCGCTCCTGGAGCTCCGAGCCCGTGCGCCCCACCACCGCGAGGCGGTGCTCGAGGTGCGCGCGACCGATGGCGGCCGACGCGCACACGTCAGCGACGGGCCCATCGCCCAGCCGTGAGTCGTAGGCGGCGGCCAGCTCTCCGAGCGCCCGCTCGTCGTGGGCGGAGATCACGAGCAAGTGCGCCGAGGGCGCCTGGGCGACGGGGGTCTCCACGGGCTCGGGCGGCCCCTCCACGATCACGTGCGCGTTGGTGCCGCTGAAGCCGAACGAGCTGACGCCGGCCAGACGGCGGCCCGCGGGCCACGGTTGCCGGGCGGTCACGACCTCCACCGGCAGCTCGGCCCATGCGATGTGCGGGTTCGGCGTGCGCAGGTGCAGGTGCGCGGGGATCTCGCCGTACTCGAGCGCGAGGATCGTCTTGATCAGGCCGGCGATGCCCGCCGCCGACTCGAGGTGACCGACGTTGGTCTTCACGGAGCCGAGGAGGACCTTGCGATCCGGCGCGCGTCTCGGCGCCAGCGCCGCGGCCAGGGCGTTGACTTCGATCGGATCGCCGAGCGCGGTACCGGTGCCGTGTGCCTCGACGTAGATGATCTCGTGGGGCTCGAGGTGGGCATCCGCCAGCGCGTGACGGATCAGGCTTTGCTGGGCGCTGCCGCTCGGGACGGTCAGCCCCCCGCTCCGGCCGTCCTGGTTCACCGCGGTCCCGCGGATCACCGCGAGCACGGAGTCACCCGCCGCGAGCGCATCGGAGAGACGCTTGAGCACGACCAGGCCGCAGCCCTCGCTGCGCACGTACCCATCCGCGGCGGCGTCGAAGGTCTTGCAGCGGCCGTCGCTCGCGAGCATCCCCGCTCGAGCCGTCTTGATCGTGGCCACCGGCGAGAGGATCAGGTTCACTCCGCCCGCGAGGGCCAGGGCGCACCCCTTGGCCCGAAGGCTCAGGCAGGCCAGGTGCACCGCCACGAGCGAGCTGGAGCACGCGGTGTCGATCGACAGGCTCGGGCCGGTCGTCCCGAGCACGTACGAGAGGCGGCCGGAGGCGACGCTGAAGGCGCCGCCGGCGGCGTCGTGCGCCTCGAGCGCCGAGAGTGGCCGCGTCGTTGCCGCGCCGCCATAGTCGGGGTTGCTGATCCCGACGAACACTCCGGTATCGGAACCCGCCAGCGAGGACGGGGCGATCCCGCCGTGCTCGAGCGCCTCCCAGGCGACCTCGAGCAGGAGCCGCTGTTGCGGATCCATGGCCGCGGCTTCGCGCGGCGCGATCGCGAAGAACGCGGCGTCGAAGCCGCGCACGTTGTCGAGGTAGCCGCCCCGCCGCGCCGGCGCGGGCACGGCGTTCCATCCTGCCGGATCGATGCGGCCCTTCGGGATCTCGCCGATCGCCTCGACGCCGTCGCGGAGGAGGCTCCAGAATGATTCGGGATCCGCCGCGCCCGGGAATCGACAGCCAAGACCCACGACCGCGATCGACTCGGTACGGGCCCGCTCGAGATCGTCGACTCGGGCGCGCATCCGCTGCAGCTCGAGCAGCGCGCGCTTCACCGGCGACAGGTGCTCGGCGCCAGTCATCGCCGCTCTCTCTCCCGCTCCTCGAGGGAGCTCAGCTCCTTCAGGAGCAGCACCTCGGCCTCTTCGTCGGTGAGCGCCGCGATGCGTGTCGCGTCCACCCGATCGTCCGGCTGGGCTTCGGGCCGGTCGGGCCCATCGCCTCCGCCCAGGACGCGAAGCTCGGCACCGAGGAGCTGCGCGATCGACTCGACGGTTGGATGGTCGAACGCGAGCGTGGCCGGCAGCGGTCGTTCCGCGCTGGCCTGCAAGCGGTTGCGTAGTTCGATCGCCATGAGCGAGTCGAGCCCCAGGCTCCGAAGACTCTGCGCTACACCGATCGCCTGCGGATCACCGAGCTCCAGCACCGCGGCGACCTCGCTCCGGACGTGGGCCACGAGGAGCCGTCGCCGACTTCCCGCCGGCGCTTGCTCGAGGCGCCGCAGCAAGGGTTCGGCGGCGGTCGTACTGGCCGGGCTCCCGGCCGGGGACCGGCCGTGTCGACGGCCGGGCAAGTCAGAGAGAAGCGGTCGCGGTCCCCCGGGCTGCGCCAGGAACGCCTCCCAGTCGATGGGCAGGACCTCGACCTGTGGGAGGGAGCCGCGCAGCAGCCGGCCGAGGAGGTCCAGACCGACGTCGAGGTCGATCTCGGCGAAGCCCTGCCTGGTCCAGCGGCGTCGCATCCGATCCTCCATCGCCGCGGCGAGGCCGACCGTCCACCGCCCCCACCCGATGCTGACGGCGGGCAAGCGGCGCGCGCTGCGGAAGTGCGCGAGCGCGTCGAGCACCGCGTTGGCTGCCGCGTAGCTCCCCTGTCCGCCGGATCCGAGCACGGCGGCCGCCGAGGAGAAGAGCACGAAGAAATCCAGCTCGGCTCCACACGTCAGCTCGTGGAGCGCCCACGCGCCCTCCGCCTTCGTCCGGAGCACCGTCTCGAAGCGCTCCCACGACTGCTGAGCGAGCGCGCCGTCCTCGACCACGCCGGCCGCGTGGACGATGCCGCGCAACGGGGGTCCACGCCGCTCGATGTCGCGGATCACGGCCTCCATCTCGGCCCGGACCCCGACGTCGGCCGACACGACGTCGACCACGACCCCCTGGCGCCTGAGGTCGTCCACGACCTCGCGGGGCCGGCCCGGCCGTGCCTCGTGCCGCCCGAGGAGCACGAGATGACGGGCGCCCTGGGCCGCCATCCACCGCGCCACCTCGATTCCGAGCGCGCCGAGCCCACCGGTGATCAGGTACGTCGCGTCGGGGCGGAGCGGACTCGCCGAGCCGCGCGGCTCGGCGTCCGCGAGCACGATCTTGCCCACGTGCCGCGCCTGAGCCATGAGGCGGAAAGCGGCCGGCGCCTCGTCCCGCCGGAACGTCCGCCGCGCGAGCGGCCGCAGCCGCCCCGCCTCGAGATCGGCCAGGAGGCCCCTCAGCATCCTCTCCACGGTCGCCGGCTCGTTACGGAAGAGATCCCCGAGGAACAGCGTCCAGTAGGACACGTCCTCGCGAAGCGAGCGGACCCGCTCGGTGTCCCAGATCCCGGTCTTCCCGAGCTCGACGAATCGGCCTCCCCTCGCGAGCACCGACAGGCTGGCCGGGATGAAGTCGCCCGCCAGCGAGTTGAGCACGACGTCGACGCCCCGACCTCCGGTGTGCTCGAGGATCTCGCGGGCGAAGGAGAGCGAGCGAGAGTCCATGATGTGCTGGACGCCCAGCGAGGCGAGCAGCTGACGCTTGCTCTCGCTGCCGACCGTCGCGAAGATCTCCGCCCCCGCTCGCTGAGCGAGCTGCACCGCCGCTAACCCGACGCCACCAGCGGCTGCATGGATGAGGACCCGATCGCCGCGCCGCATGTCCGCGAGGTGCTCCAGCCCATAACGCGCGGTGAGGAACGCGATCGGAGCGGCGGCGGCGTCCTCGGTTCCGAGATCAGGGGGCACACGCTCCGCCAGCGTCGCCGGAACCGTCACGAAGCTCTGGAAGCCGCCGTCCGGGGCGATCGCGGCTACCCGGTCGCCCACCGAGAGCTTGGTCACGCCGAGGCCGACGGCCACGACGTGCCCCGCGCACTCGCTCCCGAGGGGGCCGGCATCGCCCGGATATGTTCCGAGCGCGTTCAACACGTCTCGGAAGTTGAGGCCCGAGGCTCGCACCTCGATCTCCACCTCACCCGGGCCGGGCTGTCGTCGCCCAGCGGGCCGCCATGTGATCTCGTCCAGCAAACCGGGGCGACCCATCTCGAGGCGGGTCGCCACTGCCGGCCCCTGCGTGCCCGTCGGTCTGGCCAGATCGCGCGCTTCGAGCCGCGGCACGAACCGCTTCGCGCCGCGCAGGGCGATTTCATCCTCACCGTCGGGCTCCGTCAGCTCGGCGGCGAGGTTCTCGAGACCGCGCGCGGAGGGGCGACGGTCGACGTCGATGCGCACGCAACGGAGCTCCGGGTGCTCGAGCGCCGCCACCCGGCCGAGGCCCCAGAGGGAGGCCTGCGGCAGCCCGATCAGCGAATCGTCGGGCGAGACGGCCTGGGCCTCTGCGGTCACGATCCAGAGACGAGGAGGCCGGCCGTCGGGCTGCGCGGCGAGCGCTTGCACCAGCCTCAGCAGGCTTTCGCACGCGGTCCGGACCGGATCGAGCAGCGGCTGGCCCGGGGCGGGCGCCACCGCATCGAGGCCCCGGAGATAGACGACATCGTGCCAGGTGATCCCGGCATCCGCCGCCGGCCGGTGCACATCGCCGACGTCCCCAAGCTTCACGGTCGCGCCGGCCGCCTCGAGCCGCGCGGCGAGATCGCCGGCGACCCCCCCGCGGTCCGGGAGGATCAGCCACGGGCCGGTCGACGCCAAGCGTGGCTCTGCGACCGGGCGCGGCCGGGGCCGCCAGTGGACCTCGAAGAGCGATTCGGGCGTGGTGGAGCGAACGAGGGCGCCCTCCACGCGCTTGAGCCGTACGCCCTCCAGGTCCGCGACGGGCTCTCCGAATTCGTCACTGACGGAGACGTCGGCCACCAACAGGTCGCCGGCGCCCGCCCGGACACGGGCATCGCTGATGAGCGAGGCGACGGGTGCGCGGTGGATCGCGATGCGATCCACGCCGAGCGGCACGTAGAGCGGCAGCGGGCCATCTGGAGCCGCGGCGGCGACGCCGATGACCTGCAGGCATGCATCCAGCAGCGCGGGATGGAAGCGATGGGTCGTGAGCTCGGAGACGATGGGCGCCGGCGCGCTGATGACTCCGCGAGCTCTCGCCTGCCCCCGGCGGAGCGCGCTCAGACCGCGGAAGGCCGGGCCGAATTGCACGCCGCTCGCCTCGATCCGAGCGTAGTGGGTATCGGGGTCCACGTGCTCGGGACTGTCCGCGGCCGGTGCCCTCGTTCCTTCGCGCCCCCCGGGAACAATGCGCGCGCTGGCGTGCAACGTCCAGCGAAGGTCGGCCGGATTCGCGCCGGGGTCCGCGCTGTGGATCTCGACCGTTTTCCCGTCCGACGCATCCCTGACGACGATCTGGACCAGCCGCTCGCCGTCCTCGGGGAGGAGGAGTGGCTCGAGGATCAGGAGATCCTCCAGGACCGACCTAGCGGGCGCCGCCGCCGCCCGCAGCGCCATCTCGACGTAGCCAGTCGCCGGGAACACCGCGGCGCCCTGGATGCGGTGATCTCGCAGGTAGGCCGGGGACTCGACGCCGAGCCGCGACTCGTAGAGCGAGGCCACCGGCGACGGAACCCGGCCGTGGACGAGCGGATGGAGCGAGGACTCGGTCTGCCGCGGAGCTCCGTGTCCCGCGTCGCGGCCGGCGCTCGGCTGGTACCAGGCGCGCTGCCGCCGCCACGGATAGGCCGGCAGGCCGACAGCACGTCCGCCGTCGGCGTACACGCTCTCCCAGCGCACATCGATTCCCGCGCCGTAGAGCGCGCCCAGGGTGGCGAGCATCGTGGCCGATTCGTCACGATCGCGGCGCAGGGAGGCGAGCGCCTGCCCCCGGCCGCTGCCTCCGAGGCACTCGAGGATCGGACCGCCCAGCACCGGATGTGGGCCGATCTCGACGAACAGCGTTTCACCCTCCGCCGCGAGCGCCTCCACGACCGGCGCGAAGAGGACCGGCGCCCGGATCCCGGCGGCCCAGTAGCGCGCTCCGAGCTCGGGGCCGGCGGCCACGCGGCCGGTCACGGTCGAGAGGAGCGCGACCTTGGCGGGTCCGGGCGCGACACCGGCCAGAGCCCCGGCGAGGTCGGCCTGCAGCGGCTCGAGCTGGAAGCTGTGGAAGGCGTAGTCGACGGGAAGGATCTGGCAACGGATGCCCTGAACGCCGAGCCTGGCCGCGGCCGTCTCGACCGCGGAGACGGTGCCGGAGAGCACCACCGACGACGGCCCGTTCACCGCCGCCACGCCCAGCTCGGCGTGCAGGAGGGATTCGATGTCGGCGCACGAGCGGTTGACCGCGAGCATCCGACCCCGCCCGGTGACCCGCTCCATGACCCGGCCGCGCTCGACCACGATCCGCGCTGCGTCGTCGAGCGTGAGCGCGCCGGCCGCCAAGGCGGCGGCCACCTCGCCGACGCTGTGACCAGTGACCGCGTCCGGCGCGATTCCCCAGGCGCGCCAGAGGCCGGCGAGCGCGACCTGCAGCGCGAACAGCACCGGCTGCGCGATCTCCGTCCGTTGGATCCGGGAGTGGGCTGGCTCGGCCAGGATCTCGTCGATCACGGACCAGCCTGCATGGCGGCGGGTCGCCGCGTCGCACTCCTCCATCGCCTGGTGGAAGGCCGACCAGCGATCGAAGAGCTCGCGCCCCATTCCCGGCCGTTGCGAGCCCTGGCCGGAGAAGACGAAGACCACCTTCGGGCGCCCTTCGCGCTGCCCGGTCCGACCGGCCGCCTCCCGCCACGCCCGGAGCTGCCGGGCCATCTCGCCGGGCGTGGTGCCGACGACGGCGAGCCTGTGGTCGTGATGCGTGCGCCGGACGGCCGCGGTGTAGCACACGTCCCCGATCCGGGGCACGTCGTCGCGCGGGAGCCAACCGGCGTACTCCTCGGCGAGCGAGATCAGGCTCTCGTGGCTCGTCGCGGAGAGGGGTAATAGCAGGGCGCCCGTCGGCGCGTCGATTTCCTCTTCTGTCGACCCGGGGAGCTCGGGCGCCTCCTCGAGCACCACGTGGACGTTGGTGCCGCCGAAGCCGAACGAGCTCACGCCCGCGAGTCGCCGGCGGTCGCTCCGCGGCCACGGGAGCGGCTCGGTCGGGATCACGAGGCGCGTGAAGGTAAGCGAGAGGTGCGGGTTGAGGCGCGAGAAGTGGACCTGTGCCGGCACGAGTCCGTGCTGCAGGCAGAGGAGCGCCTTGATGAGGCCCGCGATGCCGGCGGCTGCTTCCAGGTGGCCGATGTTGGCCTTGACCGCCCCGAGCGCGCACCGGTGCGCCCCTGCCGAGCCGTAGACCGCGGCGAGCGCCTCGACCTCGATCGGATCGCCCAGCGCCGTGCCGGTGCCGTGCGCCTCGACGTAGTCCACCTGTTCCGCCGCGACCATTCCGTTCTCGAGGGCCTGGCGAATGACCTCGGCCTGGGCGACGCCGCTCGGCGCGGTGAGCACGGAAGTGCGTCCGTCCTGGTTCACCGCCGTGCCGCGGATCAGCCCGATGATGCGATCGCCGTCCGCGATCGCGTCGGAGAGCCTCTTGAGCACCACCACGCCCGCTCCCTCGCCCCGCACGAATCCGTTGGCGCGCTCGTCGAAGGTCTTGCACCGGCCGTCCGGGGCCAGGAAGCCCCACTTCGACAGTGAGATCGTCACGTCGGGCGAAAGCATCAGGCTCACGCCTCCCGCGACGGCCAGCGAGCACTCATCGGCGCGAAGGCTCCGACAGGCGAGGTGCACCGCGACCAGCGAGGCCGAGCACGCGGTGTCCACGGTGAGGCTCGGTCCGCGAAGGTTGAGCAGGTACGAGAGGCGATTCGCCACGATGCTGTGCGCGGTGCCGGTGCTCGTCCAGGCGTCGATGCGGCGGGGGTCGGCGGTCATGAGGCTCGCGTAGTCGTTGTGATAGCTGGCGACGAAGACCCCGGTCGGGCTCCCGTCGAGGCCGTCGCGCGTCTGTCCCGCGTCCTCCAGCGCCTCCCACGCGACCTCGAGCAGCAAGCGCTGCTGAGGATCCATGCGGGCCGCTTCGCGAGGCGAGATGCCGAAGAATTGCGCGTCGAATCCATCGACCGCGTCGAGGAAGCCTCCCCAGCGCGTGCTCATCTTCCCGGGTGCGCCGGGATCGGGATCGTACAGCGCGTCGATCGACCAGCGGTCGGCCGGCACCTCGCGGATGGCGTCGCCGCGATCGACGAGCAGCCGCCAGAAGCGAGAGGGGTCGCTGGCACCACCCGGGAAGCGGCAGCCCATCCCGATGACCGCGATCGGCTCGGCACCAGCCGCGTCGGCCCCGTCCGGCCTCTGCCGCGCCTGACGGGCGAGCAGGGCGAGCTTGACCGCTGAGATATCGGTGATGCGCCGAGCGCCGTCAGCCACGGGTCGGCCTCCGCGCGGCACGAAGCGCCTGGACCGCGTCGGCGTCCGATAGCGCGCCGAGCTGCTCGATTCGACGCGCGCCTGAATCGGTCGGCGTGGCGACGTCCGGTCCCGCGCCGGAAGAAGCCGTCGCCGGCGTGATCTGTGCCGAGAGGTACGAGACGAGGTCTGCGACGGTCGGGTGGTTGAACACCATCGTCGCCGGGAGCACGAGCCCGAGGGCTGCCTCCAGGTGACGGCGGAACTCGAGCGCGATGAGTGAGTCGACGCCGATCGTACCGAAAGGCTTCCGGCGCTCGATGCGACCGGGAGCGACCTTGAGGACGCTCCCGAGTCTCTCGCACACGAGCCGCTCGACCCGAGCATGTCGCTCGTCCTCCGGCAGGCCGCGCAGCTCGCTGGCGAGTGTCGTGAGGACGGTCCCAGCGCGCGGCCGTGCGTCCGTCAGCACCGAGGCGAGCATGGTCGGCCGCGCCCGCGGCGCGCTTGGGTTGTCGCCGGTGCCGTCGTCAACGGCGAACGCCGCGACCTGAGGCCGGCCAACCGCGATCGCCCGGGCCAGCAGATCGAGCGCGCGATCCGGGGCCAGAGGGGCGATTCCCATCCTCCGCAGTTCCCCGATCACCTCCCGACCCCCTGTCGTGGCCGCGAGGCCCAGGTTCTCCCAGGCTCCCCAGTTGATGCTCGTGGCGGGGAGACCGTTCGCGGCGCGCAGGTGGGCGAGCCCGTCGAGGAAGGCGTTGGCCGCCGCGTAGCTGCCCTGGCCCGGCTGTCCGAGGAGCGAGCCGAGCGACGAGAAGAGCACGAAGAAATCGAGGGGCTCCTTCTCGAGCAGTCGGTGGAGCCACCACGCACCCACGGCCTTACCGCGCCAGACCCGATCCAGCGCCGGGCCGTCGAGATTGCGCAGGAGCTGATCGTCGATGACCGCCGCGGTGTGGACGACGCCGTGGATCGGGGGCCAGCCCTCCCGACGGAGTCCCTCGAGTACCGCGCCGAGCGCCGGGAGGTCCGCCAGGTCGACCGCGGCGTGGTGGACCCGTGCGCCTCGCGCCTCGATCTCGCGGATCGTGGCCGCCCGCGCGGCGGTCTCGCGATCGAGGCGGGGCCAGTCGGCCCGAGGCGCCATCGGGGTGCGCGAGAGGAGCACGAGGTGCCGGCCCCCCTGCTCCGCCAGCCAGCGGGCGACGCGCGATCCGAGGGCGCCCAGCCCGCCGGTGACCACGTAGGTGGCGTTGTCCCGGACTCCGGCGCCGCCCTCGTCGTCACGGCCGGGTGACCTCACGAGCTGCGCCGTGTAGCGGCTTCCGCCGCGGTATGCGATCTCGGGTGTATCGTCGCTGCCGGCGGAGCGGTTCAGCTCGGCGACCAGGTCTCGGACATCCTGTTCCAGATCCGCCGCGGGATCCAGGTCGACGAGACGAGCCCGCAGCTCGGGATGCTCCTGGATGAGGACGCGTCCGAGACCCCACAGAGCGCTGGCGAGTGGCGCGCGCGCGGAGCCGGCGCCGACCGATTGTGAGCCCTTCGTCACCAGCCAGAGTCGTGGCAGACGCTCGGACCTCAGCGTGAGCAGCGCGCGCAGGGTCGAGAGCGCGTCACGGCACGCTCCCGGTGTCGGCGGCGCGATCGCACTGAGCTCGTCAGCGCCGTCGATGCCTCTGAGATCGATGACACCGCGGCAGTCACCGGCGGCAAGCCGATCCGCGAGGAGGCGCTCCCATCCACTCTCGCGATCCAGCACGACCGCGACGGCCCGTTCGGCTTCCAGCCGACGCTGCAACCCGGCCGCGATCCCGCGTGAGTTGGCCAGCACGATCCAGGTTCCCGGCTCGGCCTTGGTCTCACGCGCGGCGGTCGATGCGCTCCACCGAATCTCGTAGAGATGGCCCGCCCTGCTCCTGGTGACATCGTGGATTCGGAGGCCCTTCAGCTCGACCGCCGGCACGCCGGACGTGTCCAGCAGACGCACGTCCCATTCCGGCCGGTCGCCCCGCCGGAGCGCGTGGGCGACGACCACGTCCGGGCACCTTTGGAGTCTCACCTCTTCGATCGTCACTGGCATCCCGACCGCGAGCGCGCCGTCGTGCTCGCCGTCGGCGGCCGGCAGCTGAAAGCACACGTCGAGCGCCGTGGCGAGGCGCACGACGTCCCCGGCGCCCGCACCCAGTGCCTCGTGATCCGCGATGCTGGCCAGCACGTCACCGCTCCGCCGGTCGAGGCTCCGGATGCCGCGAAGCGCTTCCGAGATCTCGGCGCCGAGTCGCCCCAGTCCTTCATAGAAGGCGCCGCCATCGACCCCGCCTCGATCGAGGCGCTGCATGCGCGTCGAGGACTCCGGGTCAGCGGCCGGGCCCGACTGAGCGGAGCCAGGCAGACGGGCCGCCGCGTGGAGGATCCAGGGACCGTCGTCGGCCCGCGTGTACACGGCCACCCGGGCTCCGTTCTCCTCGAGCGGTGTGAACACGGTCTGCAGCTGGAGCCGGGAGCCCGGAGCCGGCAGCAGGATCGGCCGCTGGAATTCGACGTCCGTGACGAACTCGGCTGGACTCGCTGTCTCCCGCGCGGCCGCGATCATCGTCGCGAGGACGGCGGCCGCCGGGAGCATGCGGACGCCGTCGAGGCGGTGCTCGAGCCGGCCACCGAGCGAGTCCCCGTCGAGCTCGGCTTCCCACGTGATCCGGCCAGGCATATCGGCGATGTCCCGTCTGCGGCCCGGCAAGAGCGACTCGGTCGTGCGATCGGTCGCCGAGCTCGACCGCTCTCGCTCGCGTGGAGCCCGTTCGAACCAGAACCTCTCGTGCTGCCAGGGGTAGAGCGGGAGGTCGACTGGGTGGCGGCCGCCTGGGAATAGCCGCTCCCATGAGACCGACGATCCGAAGGCCCAGAGCGACGCGAGCGATTCGAGCATCACCGCGCGCTCGGATTCGTCCCGCCGCATCGACGGCAGGCTGATGATCCGCCGGGTGGCCGGTACGCTCTGGCCGATCGCGGGCAGCAGGACCGGATGCGGGCTGATCTCGACGAACGAGTCGAACCCGTCGGCCAGGAGCCGGCGAACCGCAGCCCCGAACTGGACCGTCTCGCGGAGGTTCTGGATCCAGTAGTGCTGGTCGAGGCGCGTCCCGTCGATCGGCGCACCGGTGACCGTCGAGTACATCGTGACGCGGGCCGGTCCGGGCCGGACGCGGCCAATCTCTCGCGCCAGGGCTCTCGTCAACGGATCCACCTGCGGGCTGTGCGAGGCCACGTCCACGTTGATGCGGCGACAGAACACGCCGTCCCGCTCGAGCTGCTCGAGCAGGACCTCGAGCGCGGAGACATCGCCCGCGACGACGGTGGATCGGTCGCTGTTGCAGACCGCGATCGAGAGCCGATCCTCGTTCCCACGGAGGCGGGCGGCGGCGTCCTCGGCCGAGAGCTCCACCACCGCCATGGCGCCCCGACCGCTGATGCCTCGGAGAAGGCGACTGCGGGCGGTGATGATCAGGGCCGCGTCGTCCAGGGTCAGCGCTCCCGCGACGTGCGCGGCGGCGATCTCTCCCATGCTGTGCCCGACCACCGCGGCGGGCCGGGCGCCCCATGTGCTCCACTGCGCGGCGAGGGCCACCTGGATCGCGAAGAGCAGGGGCTGGACCACGTCGATGCGGTCGAGTCGGGCGTTCGGGCCGGCGGCCAGCTCGTCGAGGAGCGACCCACCGTCGGCCAGCGGCCCGAGCGCGAGGTCGCAGCGCTTGATGGCGTCGCGGAAGGCCGATGCGGTCTCCAGCAAGCGCAGCCCCATCCCGACCCACTGGGATCCCTGCCCGGGGAAGACGAAGGCGACGCGCGGCTGCTCGGTGACGTGTCCTTCGACCAGGCCGGCGGCTGTGCCCGCTGCGAGGTAGGAGTCGAGCTGTTCGGCCATCGCCAACCGATGGCGTCCGACGAGCGCGAGCCGATGCTCATGGTGAGTCCGCCGGATCATGGCGGTGAACGCGATGTCACCGAGCGGTGGTGACAGCGGATCGCGCAGATACGAGGCATACTGCCGCGCCTGCTCATGAAGTGCCTGAGGAGTTCGCGCGGAGACGGCCAACACGATCTCTGGCGCGGGTGACACGACGTCCGCTGCCGACTCTTCGTGAGCCGCGAGGACGACGTGGGCATTGGTGCCCCCGATCCCGAAGGAGCTGACGCCGGCGAGTGGCCGCTCCCCGTCCGGCCAGCGAACCGCCTCGCTCGGGATCGAGAGATTCAGCTCTCTCCACGCGACCTCGGGAGTCGGCGTCGCGCAGTGCAGGCTCGCTGGGATGATCCGATGCTGCAGGGAGAGCACCACCTTGATCAGTCCCGCGATCCCGGCCGCGCCTTCGGTGTGGCCGATGTTGGTCTTGACGGATCCGACGAGGCAGGGCTGTCCCGCCGGCCGGCCTGCTCCGACCACGGCCCCGAGAGCCCCGAGCTCGACCGGGTCGCCGGCGCGGGTGCCGGTACCGTGAGCCTCGACATAGGCGACCCGGGCCGGCTCCACCCGGGCGCGGAGATAGGCCGTGCGCAGGAGCTCTTCCTGGCCGCCGCGGCCGGGAGTGCCGAGCGAGCCGCCGGTGTGACCGTCGTTGTTCACCGCGCTGCCCAGGATGACGGCCCGGATCGGATCGCCGTCCCGGCGTGCGAGTGACAGCGGCTTGAGCACGACGACTCCGACTCCCTCGCTGCGCACGTAGCCGTCCGCCGTCGCGTCGCCGAACTTGCAGCGTCCGTCCGTCGAGAGCATCCCCGCCCGCGAGTACGCGGCGGTGATGTGAGGCTCGAGGATTACGTTGGCTCCGGCGGCGATCGCGGTCTCGACCTCGCCGCTCCACAGGCTTTGGCAGGCGAGGTGCACCGCGACGAGCGATGAAGAGCACGCGGTGTCGATGGTCATGCTGGGTCCGCGAAGGCCGAGGATGTGCGAGACGCGCCCCGACGCGGTGTAGCGGCCGCTGCCGGTGGTCATGTGGAAGTCGACCTGGTCGGCCTCGGCCAGCATGCGCGCTTCGTAGTCGGTGATCCAGAGGCCGGTGAACACACCGGTGCGGCTGCCCTCTAGCCGCGAGATCACGAGGCCCGCATCCTCGAGCGCTTCCCAGGTCACTTCGAGCAACAGCCGCTGCTGCGGGTCGAGTCGCTCGGCCTCCCGAGGCGAGATCCCGAAGAATTGAGCGTCGAAGCGGTCGATCTGATCGAGAAATCCCCCACGGACCTCGCGTCCGGAGGTGACAGGCTGGGGATGGAACCGGTCCCGTGGGAGGGTGCCGACGCTATCCGACCCGGTCTCGAGCAGTCTCCAGAGCGCACGTGGTCCACTGGCTGCCGGAAACCGGCACCCCAGGCCGATAACGGCGACAGGCTCTCTTTCCCCCTCCGCGTGCAATCCCATGAATTCTCGTAGGTTTTGCCGCAAGCCCGATTGAGCGAGCCCCTCGCTCAGGGCAAAGCATTTCCCTGGGGAAGAAAGTGCAAGTCCAGAGCCAGTCAGGCGAATTCCGAAAGATTCGACAGGTTGGAACGTTGTGCGTCAAGGGTAGTTGCTTAGGGATAGCTACAGTGATGCAACGGCTGCTTTACGGCCCTGTTTTTCGTGCAAAGACTGCATGTGGGTAATCAAGGTACTACCGGATTTCAACTACTTGACCGCAGTGACGCCCCTACCGAAGTAGGGCTCCGAACTCCCGAAGCACCGCTCTTCTGGCCTCTGCCGCCGCCTGCGGATTGGACCCCACGGTGGCGCCCTCGTGAAGACAGCTCGCGAGCTGGTCACCGTTCTCCATCGGCCCGAGGATGCTCGTGAGGCGTGGCGCGCACGCCGCCGCATTCAGCACGCGCGGGAGAGGCCTGATCGGGGGCCCGGCGCGGTCGAAACTGTGCCGTGCGCCCGCGTAGACGGTGATGGCCGCGTCGTATCCCGTAACGCGCAGCCGCTCCACCAGTAGCTCGCACGGCTGCGCCGGTGTCCAGTCGTCCAGGCTTCCCGAGTAGATCCGGAGCGGCGCGGATATACGCTCCATCTCGGGGAAGCTCCAGTTGCAGTACGGATAGAACGCGATGAACGCTCGGAAGCCGGGCCGTCCCGGTTCGACGAAGCGGTCGTGCGCCCACTGCGTCGACGACAGCACCGTCGCAATTCCGCCGTGGGAGAACCCCATCAGGGCGATCCGGCTCGGGTCGATGGCCGGATGCGTGGAAAGGATGCGGAGGGCGCCGTAGGCGTCCGGCATCCGCTGCGAGGGGTACAGGGCTCCCGCGTCGACGCACACGTCGCTGAGCCCGCGCCCGGTGAAACTGTCGAGAACGAAGGTTGCGTAGCCGGCGGTTCGCAGGACGGACACCCATTCTCGGTCGGCGCTGCCGATGCCCGCGCAGCCGTGCATGAGCACGACGGCAGGAAAGGGGCCGGGTCCCGGCGGAATCTCCAGGTCGCCAGAGAGGGTCAGGGGGGGACCAGCGGTGAGCCGCCCGTCGTCCGTCGCCACGAGGGATCCGGCGGTGGTGAACTCGACGAGTCCGGTATCATCACGGTCGAGCGTCAGCTTGGCGGTACGAGGGGCGCAGCCGGTCAGGAGCGCCAAGATCGCGAGCAGCCACAAGAGACGGCGCCCGCCGCTCGGAAGAGAGGAGGCAAGGCCGTGTTCATCTTCGCGCGGTTTCACGCACAGCCCGGAAACGAGAAGGCGGTGGCCGGCGCCCTGCTCGACGTCCTCGCGCCGACGCGCGAGGAGCCTGGCTGCGTGCGCATTCACGCGTTCCGGTCCATTCGCGATCCGCAGCTCTTCTACATCCACTCGCAGTGGAAGGACGAGGCCGCGTTCGAGCACCACGCCACCCTACCCCACACGAAGCGATTCGTCGATCGGGTGAGCGCCCTCATCGACCACCCGCTGGACGTCACGCGCGCGGAGCAGATCGGCTAGCCGAGCACGTCGCGCTTGAACCGCTCGAGGGCCCGCACGTGGTCCTCGGGACCGGGAAGGCCAAGCCCCATCGTGTTGACGCAGAGATGGGTGATCCCACGCATGAGGCGCCACGCGGCCATCTCCCGCTCGAGGCGGTTCACGCCGATGTGGGCGAGGGCCAGACGCCCCTCGATACCGAACGATCCGGGGTCGCGGCCGGCCTCCCTGACGATGCCGTGCAGTCGGTCGACGGTCTGCTGGGCCGTGGGGCCGGGGCGAAAGCTCGGTAGCGTGATCCACCCATCGGCGAGTCGTGCCGCGCGGCGCAGCACCGGCTCGCTGTCGCCGCCCATCCAGAGCGGGATCGGCCGCTGGACGGGCAATGGGTTGATACCGGCGTCCGACACGTGGTGCCACTTCCCGGCGTAGCTGAGCAGCTCCCGCGTCCAGAGCAGCCGCATGACCTCGACCTGTTCCTCGATCCGTCGGCCGCGATTGCCCGGATTCTCACCGAGGGCCTCGAACTCGACGGCGTTCCAGCCCACGCCGACGCCTAGGCGCAGCCGCCCACACGAGAGCACGTCGACTTCGGCCGCTTGCTTGGCGACGAGCGCGGTCTGCCGCTGGGGCAGGATGACGACGCCGGTGACCAGCTCGATTCGCCGCGTGACCGCGGCGCAGAAGCCGAACAGCACGAACGGCTCGTGGAAGGCGTGCCGGTACGTGAACGGGCTGTCCCAGCCCCCCGGTCGATCGGGGTTCGCCCCGACCACGCTGTCGAAGGCGAGCAGGTGCGTGTAGCCCATCGCCTCGACCGCCTGGGCGTAGTCGCGGATCACCGCCGGATCACGCCCGATCTCCGTCTGGGGAAACACCACGCCGACTTTCACGCGGACGACCTTACACCACCTGCGCGCGTGGGCTCGCGGATTCGCCGGGCCCCCGCTACCTCAGGCGACGGATGGTGGCGTGGTCAGCGCGCCGTCGATCTCCTCGATCGACCGCCCCTTGGTCTCGAATCCCAGCAGCCAGAAGGCGAGCGCGGCCTGCGCGTACCAGAAGGCCAGGTAGAGCAGAGCCGGGAAGATCGCTGCGAGCGTTGCCTTCGGGCTCACGTAGTTCGATGAGCCGACGATCAACGCCAGCCCCAGCGGCCCGATGATCTTGCCCAGGTTGCCGCCGCCGTAGGCGAGACCCATTCCGCTGGTGCGCAGGCCGGCCGGCCACACCTCCGCGAGGTAGGGCCCGATGATCGCGTAGCTGCCGTCACCGAAGAAGCGCTGGATCATGATCAGGAGGAAGAACACCGACGCGGTGCCGACGTAGGCGTCGTGCAGATAGCCGGCCAGTGCCATGGTCAGCGCCCCGCCGAATCCGATCACGATACCCGACGCGCGCCGGCCCAGTGCATCGCAGAGGTAGGAGCACACCAGCCGGCCAGCGATGCCGACCGCGCTGACGTAGATCATCAGGTACGACGCCTCGGCCGGCGTGATCTTGAGCACGAGAACGAACAGCGTCGTGATCCACAGGAGCAGGCCGACGCCTCCCGTCTGGCTCAACGCGGTGAGGCATCCCGCCGCGACGCTGCGGGGGTACCGGAAGAGTTCGCGCCAGGGCGTCGGCCGGACCTCCGGTGGGATCTCGGTCGGTAGCGGGATCGCTCTCGGGTCGATTTGCAGCGCCCACGCCACCGATTGGCGCGCCTGGTCGAAGCGTCCCTTCCGGAGCAGCCAGCGCGGCGACTCCGGGACCCAGACCCGGATCATCAGCACCAGCAGCGCAGGCAGCAGCCCGACGACGAAGAGGCCGCGCCAGCCGATGATGGGTGCCAGGTACGCCCCGGCCACCGCCCCGAGCAGGTTGCCGGCCGGCAGGAGCGTGGTCGTCAGGCCGCTCACCCAGCCGCGCTTCGACGACGGGACGAATTCCTGGACGAGCGGGATGTCGACGGCGAGCAAGCCCGCATTGCCGAAGCCGACGAAGAAGCGGAAGACCGTCAGGAAGATCCACCCGCCCTGGTCTGGCGTGAGCGCCATGATGCCGGTGGCGAGAGAGAAGTTGAGCGCGGTGGCGATGAACACCTTCCGCCGTCCGATCCGGTCGGCCATCCACCCCCAGAAGAACGCGCCGGGGACCGCGCCGAGCCCCGATGAGAGCAGGATCGTCGCCGACTGGCCGAAGGTCAAGTGCCACGACCCGATGATGAACGCGAGAACGTAGCCGATCAGGAAGAAGTCGAAGAAATCGAGCATGTCGCCGAGATTGGCGGTGCCGATGATCTTCCACTGGTTTGCGGTCAGGCGGGTCTGGCGCTCCAGGAGCTCGAGCATGGTGTCCACTCCCTCCGGCGTCCTACCGGTCCGCGAGATGAGCCTGGCCAACGGGTGGACGGGACGCGAGGTGGAAGACGGGAACCTGCTACCCGAATGCGGGAGCCTCCTTTGCTCCCCATGACCCGGGCGGTCGGTGGCCGGACGGTATGGGCGGATGCTAGAGAGGCGCATCCGCCCTGTCAAGCGACGCGCCGGCCCGCCTTCAGGCGGTGGTCCGCACGAGGATGGGCTGCTCCGGAGCCGGGAAGCCCGCCTCGCCGAACGCCTCGCGGATGACCCGGTTCGTGTCGAAGTACACCCGCCAGTAGTGATCGTTGTGGCAGTAGGGCCGCACCGCCAGCACCGGCCCGAGCTGCGTGAAGGTCAGGATCTCCACGTCCGGAGCCGGCTGCGCCAGCACGTGCGGGATACGCGCCAGACGCTCGCGCAGCAGGCGCGAGGCAGCTCCCGGCTCGACGGCCACGTGGAGCTGGGCCGTGAGATCGACGCGACGGTACGGGTTCGTCGTGAAGTTCTGGATGGTATCGGAGAAGATCCGGTTGTTGCCGATGAAGGTGCGCACGTTGTCCGGCGTGTCGATGGCCGTCACGAAGAGACCGATCTCCTGGACGGTTCCCACGACGCCCCCGGCCTGGACGAAGTCCCCGATCTTGATCGGGCGCAGGATGAGGAGGAAGATGCCCGCCGCCAGGTGGGTCAGCAGCCCGCCCCAGGCCGCGCCCACCGCGATGCCGGCGCCGGCGAGCAGGGCCGCGAAGCTCGTGGTCTCGATGCCGAAGAAGCCGAGGATGCCGAGGACGAGGCCGATATTCAGGACGACGGAGACCGCGGTCCCGATGTAGCCGGCCACCGTCTGGTCGAAGGGCAGCCGGAAGCTCCGGACGACCAGGCGCGAGACCATCCCGATCACCTGCCGGGCGATCAGCCAGATGACGAGCGCGCCCAGGATCTTGAGGGCCACGGTCGTCACCAGCGGGACGACCGTCTGCGAGATGTGGGAGAGATCCATGGTGTCCTCCTTCTGTTGGGCGTCGGCTCCGGCTATTCGATCACCCGATCCGCGCGTTGCAGAAGCGATGGCGGGATCGTCACGCCGAGGGCCCTCGCTCCATCCGTGCCTTCATCAGGCGCGGAGTCTAGCAGATACCGGGTCTCTAGTGTCGCCAGCCGAACGGGTTTCCCTCGTGGTGGCGTGCCAGTGTCGCGGGAGCGTGCGGCGAGGCGTCAGTCGGGGTAGGAGACGAAGTTGATCACGCGGCCGTCGGCGCCGAGCCAGAACGAGAAATAGCGTGTCTCCGAGGCGGTGACCATCTCGTAGTGGACCTGCTCCCGCACCGGCACGCCGAGAGACTCCGACCCGGCCGGGCGCGTATCGGTGGTGATGTACGTCAACGAGCGCAGCTCCGCCATCCGCTTGCCGAACACGCGCTTGATCTCCTCCATGCTCGGCCGCAGGGCGGCGGTGAGCCCCGGGAGGGCCTCGGGCGCATCCTCCCCTCGCCCCAGGTGCTCGAGGAAGGCGCGGATGTGCTCGGTCCGCACGGGGTCCGGATCGGGCTCCTTGGCGACCCCGCTGAGGAGGAGACCCGGGAGGTAGAGCCCGGCGACGCCGTGAGTCAGGCCCCACGCATCCACCTCCTGCCCCCCGAGCCGGTAGCCCAGATTCGTCAGGACGATCACGGTCAGGTGGTCGTCGGGAAAGCGGGAGAACTGGGTACCGGTGATACCCGGATGCTCGATGAGCCGGTGCCCGCGACGCTCCGTGACGAACCAGCCGAACCCATACGGGCGCTGGCTGCCGTCGTTGAGCCGCACCGGCGTCCACATGGCCGCGAGGCTCGACGGGGTCAGCACCTGGGCCCGGTCCAGGGCCGCCTCCCACTTCACGAGGTCGCGCACCGACGAGAGCACGCCGTAGTGCGAGGGCAAGGCGAACTGCGCGTCCCGCCGGATCCTGGCCAGCTGGTCATTGCGAAGCGTGTAGCCAGGAGCCCGGTGGGGCACGATCGCCCACTGGTTGATCACCGACGTCGAGGTCATGCCGAGCGGGACGAAGAAGTGGTCCGCGAGGAACGCGGCATACCGTTGACCGCTGACCTTCTCGATCACCATCCCCAGCAAGAAGTAGCCGACGTCGCTATATTGCCACCCATCGCCCGGAGCGAAGGACATCGGATCCTTGGTCGCCGCGTCGAACGCCTGCCCGGTCGTGGTGTCCATCCGGACGCCGTTCTTCCAGAGCGCCCCGAAGGACTCCTCCAGCTTCGCCAGCCCGGCCGTGTGGGTGAGCAGATGTCGGATCGTGATGGCCTGCCAGGCGGGTGGGGTCCCCGGCAGATACTTCGCCACCGGATCATCGACGCCGACCTTGCCTTCCTCCGCGAGCTGCATGATCGCGGTGGCGGTGAACTGCTTCGTGACCGAGGCGAGCTCGAAGACGGTGTCCGGGGTGACCGGGGCCTCGAGCTCGACGCTGGCGAGGCCGTAACCCGCCAGCTTGACGACCTGGCCGCCCTGGACGACCGCAAGGGCCAGACCGGGGATCTTCCGGCGCACCATCTGCGCGCGGATGTAGTCGTCCACCGAATCCGCGCCGGCGGGCGGCGGAGCACCGGCCAACGCAGCCAGGACGACCGCCGAGACTACGAGGCGGCGCGCGACTCGAGAAGCGACGACCTGGCCGACTAGCTCGTGTGCTCTTGTCCCCACTGCAGCAGCGCTTTCAGAACGGGTCCGAGCGCCCGTCCCTTCTCGGTCAGGACGTACTCGGCCCGGGGCGGACGCTCCGCGTAGAACTTCCTGGCGATGACGCCGTGCTCCTCCAGAGTCTTGAGGCGCGCCGATAGCGTGTTGGGACTCAGCCCCGGGAAGGCCTGTTGAAAATCCTGGAACCGGCACGGTCCGTTCCGGAGCAGATCCCGCAGGATGAGGATCGTCCAGCGCTCACCGATGATGTCGAGCGTCCTCGCGATCGGGCACTTGAGGTCGTAGCCGGCTCTCATCTCAGAAAGTGGTTGCGCGGATCATAACTATTCGTAGCATAGTGACTACGTAAAGTATATCTAATCTAATCCGCCCTGAAGATGAAGGAGACGGCTATGAGTGAACCGCTTGTCGCCCCATCGTTCGGCCCCGCTCGTCGCTTCCTGCTGGCCGTCGCGCTCGCCGCCGCGTGGCTCGGGCTGAACACCCTGCTTCCGCAGCTCGGACCGACCGGCATTCCCGCGACCGTCGCGCGGCTCCTTATCCACGGGGTCACCTTGGTCGGGCTCTGGCTGGGCCTGGCTCGCACGGACCTGCCTGGCCGCACGCGGCTCCGCGTCTGGCTCGCGGTCGCCATCCCGTTCACGCTGTGGCTGGCCATCGTCTGGCGCCTCGCGCTGATCGGGTTCTTCGAGGCGCTTCTCGGCGTGGTTCGCACGCCTCCGCCGCTGCCGGTGGCGATCTTCGTGCCCGTCGTCATCGGACTCGCATTCCTGCTGCGCTCCCAGCGCATCGCGATCGTGCTCGATGCGATGCCGCTTTCCTGGCTGATCGGTCTCCAACTCTATCGCATCTTCGGCGGGATCTTCCTCGTGAATTGGGCGCTGGGCGCTGTTCCGGGAGCCTTCGCCCTCCCGGCGGGTATCGGGGACGTCACGGTCGGGCTCTTGGCTCTACCCGTGGCGTGGTGGGCCACCTCGGACAACCCGGCCGGACGCCGGGCGGCGATCGCGTGGAACCTGCTGGGCCTGACCGACTTCGCCGTCGCCATCACGATGGGCATCCTGAGCTCGCCGGGACCGCTGCAGGTACTGGCGATCGGCCACCCGAACGTGCTGGTCGGCACATATCCCACGGTCATGGTTCCGGCCTTCGGGGTGCCGAGCTCGATCCTCCTGCACGGGCTGTCGCTCCGACAGTTGCGACGCCGGGCCCGGGGCACCGAGCGGCAGGCCGTGTCCAACCTCACGCTCAGGAGCTCCACCACCTGAGGCACCGGCTTCCAAAGGGATCCGCGGGATCCGGAGTCAGCGAGTCGGGTCGCACCAGCTCGGCCGGCCGCCGGAGTATTCCTTCCATGCGCCGGTGCCCTTCTCGTAGCAGTGTTCGGTGGTGACCGTTCCACCGACGCCGGGCCCGGGCCACGGGTTGTCGTTCGGGAAGCAGTTGCCGGGGTGCGTCTTGAGCTCCATCTCGAGCGCGCCGCCCGGCTTGTAGAGTCCCAGGACCTTTCCGCTGCAGCTCATGATGTAGCGCCGTCCGTCGGGCGCGACGGGCGAGCGGTCACCTGGTTTCCAGTGAACGGGCGGTTGTGGGCTTTGGCCTAGGGCACGGTTCCGACAGCTGGTGTACGTGGCGATGATTCGTTCGCGCTTGTTCTGCATCTGAACGGCGCACTGACGGTCACCCTGGCAGGCTCGCCACTCGCGGAGCGCCTCGTCCTCGACCGCCTTCAGCTGCTGGGTCTCCGTGTTCCGACAGTCCGCCTCGGTGTCCGCGAAGGCGGGGGTAGCCATGACCCAGGGCACGATCACGCTGATCAGGTACGCCGCCCTGCGCCCACGTTGCTTCACGACGTCAGAAGCGTGCGAGGACGGAGGTTTGTTCCGGGTCGCTTAGGGATTGCCACCGAGATCGCGCATCTTGGCGTCGAACTCGTCCTTGCCGATCTCTCCGCGCGCGTACCGTTCGCGTAGCAGGGCCACCGCGGGATCATGCGGGCGGGAGACGTCTGTCGTCTTGGTCAGCCAGCGGATGCCGAACACCGCCGCGACGATGGCGAGCACGAGGGGGATGAGGTGGAGGAGGGCCCAGCCGAGCAGGATCAGAAGCACCAGCGTGCCTGCGCCCAGGACGAACGGCCACCACAAGAGCGGCATCTCCCAGCGTCCCTCCCACGTGCGCTCCTGCGCCCACGCGAATGCCGGTTGACCCAGGATGGTCAGCGGCACCACGAGCCGGAAGGCTTGCGCCGTCGTCAAGGCTGTCGAGCGTTGGCGGGCGCGGGAGACGAGATCGACGGTTCCGGGGCCTGCATCTCGACACGGAGGGTGACCCGCCGGGCTTGACCGAGCCGGAGTGCTCCGACGTTCACGACCCGGCGGGCGATCAGCTCACCCCGGTCCTCCCACACCTCGACGATCACCGAATATTCCGAGAGCGCGGCGCGGCCGGAGTGGCGGATGATGCCCTCGACGTTGAGAGGGCATACCGTCGGCCGCGCGGTCGGACGAGGGGCGGTGACCGCGTCGAAGCGCAGGTGGCGCCGGCAGGCTGGACAGGTGAGCGCGCTGCGCAGGATTCGCTCCCCGCAGTGCGGGCACTTCCACGCCTCACCCGCCATGTTGGCGGCCACTCAGTGCGACGAGAGCGAAGAGCCGTTGTCCGGCGTCGCCTCCCCTTCTCCCTCCTTCCACCCGAACTCCATCTTCCCGCGCATCTTGGATCCGGCGGAGACGATCACACTGCCCGCCTTCACGTCCCCGATCAACGTGCCGGAGTCCTTGAACTCCACCCGGGACGCAGCGACGATCTGGCCGCGGACATCGCCGGCCACCTGGACCGACTCGGCCGAGATATCGCCTTCTATGAAGGCACCCGGCTCGATGGTCAGCTCGCCATTCACCTTGACCGTGCCCTTGAACCGGCCAACCACGCGAAAATTGCCGGTCCCCTCGATTTTTCCCTCGATCGTGAGGCCGGCGGCCAGAACGGATTCGGCGGTGTTCACGCTGCTCATAGGCATCTTGGGGCCCTCCTCCACTCGTCGGACGTCGGGGACCGGCAACGGGGCGCGTGCGACGGGCGGCTCGGCCACGGGCTCGGTCTTCGCTAGGGGTTCGTCCTTCCGCGGCGGACCGAACTTGAGCATGTCGCAGGCCTCCTGGGCAAGAGATACGCCTTCTGGGTCCCCTACTAGACGCGAGGGCGAGTACCCTGTCAAGAGGGGCCGTGACGCTCCGCGCCTTCAGAAAACCGAAGCTGTAGAGTCGCGCAAGCAACGTTTAAGCTGACCGCGTTCGTCACGACCGATACCGCTCGGTGTTCATCCGACGTCGAGCGCAGCTCCTTTCGTACACCGCGACTAGTCCACTCGGAGCAAGAGCCGCGGTTTAGCGCGTGCCTCGCGGAGATCCCCGCGTCGCTCGCGTTGGCACCCCGCCTGCACTTGGTCTTCTTCAGATTCAAGCCATCTTCAGGTTTGGCCGGAAGGGCCAACGCATTTGAAGGAGAACGTGCAATGAACAGGTTCTGGAACCGCAAGGCGCTGGGCAACCAGCGCGGCTTCACGCTCATCGAGTTGATGATCGTGGTGGCCATCATCGGCATCCTCGCCGCCATCGCCATCCCGCTGTACGCCAACGTCCAGGCGCGGGCCCGCCTCGCGAAGGCGCAGGCCGACGCCGCGACGCTCGCCTCCGCCGTCAGCATCTACTCGGCTCACATGGGTACGCTTCCCACTGCCCTGACCAACCTCACCACGGCCGTTACCAACTCCATGGGCCAGGTTGGCGGTCCGTTCATGGCCTCGATCCCGTCGGGTCCCTCGGGCTGGGGTGCGTACACCTACACCTCGACCGCGTCCGGCACGTTCGAGATCACCAACGCCGGCGACAACACCACCGTCTCGTCCCCGTAGCTCCAGCAGATCGTCACTGTCGTCCATCGCGGCCGGGGTTACATACACCCCGGCCGCGTTCGTCCCCCGCCAGTTGACCAGAGACGGCGTGCAGCTTACCGTCGCCAGCGATGAATCCTGACGTCGTCAGCGCGGTCGGGCGTCTGAGATCCGCCGGGATCCTCTCCGACCGGCAAGCCGTCTTCTTCGACCGGGTCGCCCGTCGCCGGCTCGTCTCGATTCGTTTCGAGATCCGCGCGCTGCTCTACGTGGGGGTCCTGCTGCTCACCTCGGGCGTGGGCGTTCTCGTCGCGGAGCATCATCGAGAGATCGGCCCGATCGCCATCGCCTCCGGCATCGGCCTGGCGACGGCCGCTTGCTTCGCGTGGGTGATTCGCCAGGCGGTGCCATTTTCCTGGGGGGCGGTCGAGCCACCGAACGTCGGGTTCGACTACGTTCTCCTGCTGGCCGTCGTGCTCCTGGCCGCGGAGCTCGCCTACGCCGAGGTCGAGTTCACCGTGCTGGGGCCGAGATGGACCTACCACCTGCTCGTCGTCGCGCTGGTCTACCTGGCGGTCGCCTACCGGTGGGACTCGCGGACGGTCCTGGCCCTGGCCCTCTCCACGCTCGCCGCGTGGCGGGGCATCTCGATCAGTCTCCTCCCGGGCGGGTCCTGGACCGACGACGCGCCGCTGCGCGCCAATGCCATCGTCCTCGGCACGCTCTACGTCGGGGCCGCGGCCTTCTCGGTCCGGCGGCGCCTGAAGGCACACTTCGAGGATGTCTTCGCCAACGCGGGGCTGCTCCTGATCCTCGGCGCGCTCGTGTCCGGAGCCCTCGCGAAGGAAGTGGCGCGGCCCGCCTGGCTCCTCGCCCTCCTCATCGTCGCGGGCCTCGTCATGTGGCTCTCTCTCCGCCTCGGTCGCTCCCTCCACTTCGCAGAGGCGGTCGTGGGCGCCTACATCGGGCTCGTCCGGCTCCTCTTCGAGACCTTCAGCCAGGGCTCGGGGGAGAGCAGCGTCGCATTCCTCCTCGCCGCGCTTCTGGGCGCCGGCGTGCTCGTGCTCATCTCCGTGGCCTACCGAAGGATCAGAAGCCAAGAGGACGCGCGAGAGCGATGAGAGCGGACTCGGTGGCCTGGGAGCGCGCCGCCGAGGTGCGCGGGGCAGCGACCGCCTGGCGCCTGGCCGGCTTCATCGACCAGCCGACCGAGCGGGCGATCCAGGAGCGCTTTCCCGATCCGTGCGTCGCGCCGTCGCCCGTGTGGCGCGCGCTGACCGCCGGGGCGGTGGCGGCCGTGGTGCTCTGCACCTTCGGCGCGCTCGCGGTCACGATCGGGCGGAGCGCGACCGCGGCCCAGATCGTGCTGGTCATGTTCGCGGCCGTCTGTCTCGTCGTGACCGACCGGCTGGAGGCGTCACCGCAATTCGCGCGGCGGGGGGCGGCGGGAGCGACCTCGCTCCTTGGTGTCGGGTTCTTCCTGGCCGCCGTCGCCCTGTTCCTCATGGAGACCCTGGGGCTCCGGGCCAACGAAGGGATCGACCTGTTCCTGATCGTGAGCCTGCTCGCATGGGCCCTGGGCTGGTGGCGATGGGGTAGTCCGCTCTTCGCCGCGCTGTCCGCGCTCTCGCTCTTCCTGCTGTTAGGACGGCTGTCCCACGGCCGCCTCCTATGGCTCCTGGTCGGAGCGGCCCTCGTCGGTCTGGCGGCGCGGCGTCTGGACGCGGAGTCCTGGGCGCCGTCGCACCGGCTGGGGGCGAGCGTCCTGGCCGTAGCGGGGATCGCCGCGGTGTATGCGGCGATCAACCGCTATTCACTGGACGAGCACCTGATCGAGACCCTGGCCCGCTTCTCCCCGGAGCGGGTCGCTCCGTCCCGGACAGCCTTCGCGCCCTCGGCGGTCGCCACCGCGGCCGTCCCCCTCGCCGTGCTGGCCTGGAGCCTACGCTCGCGGCGAACCTTCGTGCTCGGCACCGGGATCGTCCTCATGGCCCTCTCGCTCCTCACCCTGCACCACTACGTGTACCTTGCGCCGCTCTGGGTGGTGCTCAGCGTGGCCGGCGCGACGCTGGTGATCGTGGCCCTCGTCGTCGAGCGGGTGCTCGGGCGCGCCCCCGACCGCGAGATGTGGGGCTTCACCGGCGAGCCCCTGTTCTCCGACGAGCGGCGCCAGCACGCGCTGCAGATCGTCGGGGCGGCCGCCACCTTCACGCCGGCGACGGGCACCGACCGGCCCGGCTTCGCCGGCGAGGGCGGCAAGTTTGGCGGAGGCGGCGCCACCGAGAAGTTCTGAGGCGAGGCACGGCAAACGAGCCGCGAAGGGTTCAGCTCTTGCCGTAGGAGTGCGGAGACCGATCACTATAGCTGATGACCGCTGTCACTTCTTTGCATTCGACGGGTCACCCTCGTCTACCGGATGCTGATCGGGACGACAACGCGGCCCTCGGCCCGCGCGAATCGCTGTGAATAGGACACACGCGGTCCCCAAGCACGGAGACGCCAGGGCGGCAATGACCGCAGGACACGATGCTTGCAGGAGGCACGCCATGGACCGGACCGGCGTTCGGGTGGAACCCTACTCGACATATCTGTAGCGATACCTGGAGGGCCGCCGCAAGGGGCCAATCAATCCCGTGATCGTGGCGGGTGGCTTCGTCTTCGTCTCCGGCCTCCCGCCTTTCGATCCGCAGACCGGTGAGCTCAAGCGGCAGCCCTTCGAGCGGCAGGCGGACATTGTCCTCGCCCAGATGCAACGGTGCCTCGAGGTGGCCGGGTCGTCACTGGAGCGGGTGGTCAAGTGCAATGTCTATTGCGCGGACCCTGCCCATTTCGGATCGTTCAACGACGTCTATGGCCGGTACTTCACCGCCGACCCGCCCGCGAGGATCTTCGTGTGTGTCCCATCGTGGCCGGGGCCGTTCGACATCGAGGTGGACTGCATCGCTGTGACGTGATGCTCACTTCTCCTTCGGCCCGCGCGGGTCGACGGTGTCGGGGAGGCAGGTAAAGAGAGCTCCCTGCCACGTCTCGCCTCGCCGTGCCGCCTCATCCTTCAACGGTGCCTGATACGTATTTGCGCCCTGAGCAACCTCCTCGCAGTCGCTCTGCTTCTGAAACACGACCTCCCTCGTTCTGGCAAGTCTCCAATGGTCCGACCCGACGGGCATTTCCATCCACAACACCCATGCGTGGCTTGGGGAGGAGGGGGCGGTCGGCTGCCACCACGCGACGGTCTGTAACCCGAACGCCGCCGCGAGGAGCAGCGGCCCAGATAGGGACCAGAACGAGATGGCCCGTCCACGTGGTAGGAAGGCGAGCAAGAGCGCCGCGACGAAGCCCAGGACGAGGGACAGGCTCATCAGGTGAGCGGGACTCATCGTGGGCTCCTCACTTCGCCTTGGGCCCGCCCGACCGCGAGGTTCGGCAACAGGCACCCCAGGAGCAGGGCGGACCACAATCGGCGAACCATGGAACTCACCACCTCCGCTGTGTCAGGTCGGTCTACTTGGGCGGTGGACCGGGGGACCGGCAGTTGTCACGCCCGTCCCGCCGGCAGGCATCGTACTCACTCTTGTTCATGTTCCAGAACATCTGGGCCTTGCGCAGCCGCTCATCTTGAGCCACCGCGCGAATGTAGGCGATCCGCTCCGCCGAGCTGTGAAAGGTGTGCCCGAGCGGCGGGGCCGTCAACACCATGCGCTGGATGAGCGGGCCCAGCATCGCCTGCTCCTCCGGCGTCCGCGAGCTTCCGTCAGTGCCGTGGTTGTCGCGGAGGTACTTGGCAAAGAAGGCGGCCTGGCCGTGCCCTTTGGCGGCCGCCTTGTCGTACCAGGTGATCGCCGTGGTCAGATCCAGCGGCACTCCGATCCCGTACTGATAGGCCCGCCCGAGCGAGAACATGCCGTACTCGTCGTCCTGCATGGCGCTCTTCCCGTACCATCGCGCGGCCTCGTCCCAGTTCTCCTTCACTCCACGCCCCGCCTCGTAGAGGGATCCGAGCGCAAACTCACACCGTGCGTGGCCCTGGGCGGCCCCCGCCTGGTACCATTTCGCGGCTTCGCCGGGGTTCTTCGGGACGCCGTCGCCGGCCTCGTACAGGTACCCGATCTCGTTCTGCGCGTCGGGATTGCCCGCCTGGGCCGCCTTCAGGATGAGTTGGGCGGCCGCCGGATGGTCCCCGGCGAGATAGCGCTTCTTGCCCTCCTCCCACAGGTCGGTCCCGGGGACGCTCTTCTTTCCCTGCTGGAGCTCCGCTAGCTTGCGCTGGGCGGGGGCCAGCCCTTGCTTGGCCGCGGCCTCGATCAGGCTCCGGGCGCGAGCCGGGTCCTTGGGCACCCCGTCGCCCTTCTCGTAGAGGAGTCCCAGATTCAGTTCGGCGCCGGCATGGCCTTGCTGGGCCGCCTTCTCGTACCAGCTGACCGCCCGACCGATGTCCCGCGGCACGCCCGCCCAACCGCGCTCGTAGGCCAACCCGAGCGTAGCCTGCGCTTCGACGTTCCCGAGGTCGGCGGCCCGCTGGTAGTGGCGAAAGGCCGCCGCTTGGTCTTGCGGTCCGTGCGTGCCATTTGCCGCGAAGATCCCCTGACAGAACTCAGTCCATCCCGCGTCCGCACTTCGGTTGTTCAGCATGGCCTCGCAGTGCTGAACCATGCTCTGGGCGTGAGCCGATACAGGCAGTCCGATCGTCAGGGCCGCGGCAAGAACGAACCATGGTCTCATTGGCTCCGGCTCTCCCTCGCAGGACGTAGCGCCCTGGACCAGCACCGTCTCGGCTCAAAGAGGCGTTAGCGAGAGTATATTTCGGTGGGCAGGAGTGTCGTTCAAGTTGCGTGCGCGCCACCGACCTTTGTCCCCGCGGGTGCCGCAGTCATGGTCGAGGTCCCCACGCCGCCAACATCTCGTGCTGGGCCTGATCGAGTGTCATGCGACCCGAACACACGGCGCGGTGTAGCCGGAGCTCGTCCCGGTCCTTGGCCGCCGCCTCCGTCCACGTCTGGACCCAGAAGTTTTTGGGCGATTGCGGGTGTCCGCCAAGCCCGATCGGGATGAGATGGTCGAGCTCGTAGTCGGCCGAGGAACCAGGGAGATCCAGCGCCAGCTTGCGCTTGATGGCATCTGTGACCTTGCGGGGTGGCCGGACCTTCGCCGTGTATCCCGGCATGCAGATCGTGACCCGGATTGTGGCTTGAGTCACACGGGGATCGACCTCTCCAGACACCGGAGCCCGCTGGTGGACTTGGGCCGCTGCGGGCAGCAGGAGCGGAACCGTACTAGCGACCATTGCAAGCAACGCAGCGACGGCCCTACGCCGGTTTTTCATGTGGCCGATCGACGCAAACGGCCGTCGGAACGGACGCGCGATCGGCCCACCGCTTCGCGTGATTGATCGGTCAAGCCTCGGCCTACAGCACCTCGTTTGGCCGCGGCGGTGCCCACAGGTAGCCGCCGAGCGCGGCCAGGTCGACCTCGATCCCCGTGCGGCACTCGGCACCGAGGCAGCGCACGATCACGACCACGCCGTCCTCGATCGCGGCCAGTACCGGATCCGCAACCACCAGCCGCAGCCCGCAGGCGGGGCACTCAATCCCGATCCGCCGGTTGAGTTGATCCCGCTTCCAGACCGTCAGCACTGCGCTTCCCTCCGCGCCGTGAGTGGAGCATCCGCCCTCGACCGGCGCAAGAGGATCGTAGCCCTTCCGCAGCGACCTGCTCGGCTGCCATCCTGCTGTCGGAGTCCAGAGATCTTCAGCGTTCCTTCAGGTGACCTTCCCTGCGGGCGCGGCGAGTGTCGGGGGGTACGATGCCGAGAGTCGTCCGGATCGATGCATTTGCTCTGCTATGATTCGGGGTGCGAACGGACAAGTGGATGAAGTGTCACATCGTCCGCAGAATCCAGACCTCGGATGCCGGCGAGGTGCACCTCCAGATGTTTCGGGAGCTGCCGATCGTGCCAAGTCCGGGGTGGACCCTTCGCGACGCGAATGGTCGAGTGGTGTCCGTCGAGAGCACGAGAGTGACCTTGCACCAGGATGGCGTCGCGGAGATCCTGTGTGCTCTCGAACAGCGTGATGCGGTCGATTTGTCCCTCGAGGCGCACGCGGGATGGTCAGCATTCCCGTGAGAGGCAGGCCGAGACCCTCTTGACACGTCCGCGTCCGAACGATATTCGCAGGAAATCAATGAAAGGCTCGCGCTCGAGCTTCGCGCTCACGCTCATGCTGCTGGTAGCGCTGGCCGCGCTCACGCCCCTCGCATATGCGACTCCGCCGGACCCGACATGGCTGAGCGGCTTCTTCGATGACGACGACAATGACGACGGTGTGTTCCTCGTCACCTCCGGGACGGCTGCCGTCGATCCCTTTCCGCTGTGCGCCTGGCATCCCATCGTCGTCTCCTGGCCGGCTTGCCACCTGGAGGATGGGCTGGTTGTCCCCACGCCGTGCCCCTCGACGGCTGACGCTCGCGCCTCCCCGCTCTCCTAGTCCCTCCTTCCAGCTGGCCGCGGTGTGACACGCGGCAAGCCTCGCTGAAGAGACCCGCACCCGCGGATCGGTAGCCGGCCGGCCAGGACGGCCCGCGCCCTACCGATCAGCCCATCACGAGTCGGGACCGGTGCCGGTGCGACCCACGTTCGCACCGGGAAGATAGGCAGGGAGACGGATGCCTCGTCGTGTTGATGCTACCGGGCGTCGTCGGCGGCGTGAGTCTGAGGGGCGCGTAACGAGCGCCTTCCGACGAAAGCGGCCGGGGACGCGTCGTGCTCTCAGCGGCGGGGCAGATCCCGTGGAGGTGTTCTGGCTACCGAGCTACCTCAACGTGTTCATCGGCTCCCACGCGTTGTGTCGAGGACGTCGGCGCACGAGCCTCAAACGGACGCCGCGTGGCTATCGGAGAGTCACGCTGCGATGCGCCTGCGGGGCCGAGATTGCAGGTTGGGTGACTCCGGAACAGGATGAGGCGAGGCTGCGGCTGGCGCTGGCGGTATTTCGTCGCGATAAAGTCGACACCATCGTCGCGAAGTCGAGACTCGCCAAGGCGAAGTGGGCGAAACGACCGCACAGCGGTCGGCTCGTCACCCGACCGCGCCCGTCAGGATCGGACCGAAGGGAACGTAGCGCTCGCCGTCGAAGCGCCTCATCTGAGCCTGTCTGATCGGCGCAAAGTTGGTCGGGCTCGTATTGATCGTGATGCCGGGCAGCAGCATCGGCAGCTCGAGATGTTGCAAATCGGCCGCCTGCTTCATCACGTTCTCACGGGTCAGGTCATCGCCGCACTGCTTCAGCATCTGAACCGTTGTCGCGGCAATCGACTGCCCGTAGACGTTCTGTTGATCGGTCTTGTCGCCACTCGGGTCATACTTGTCCATGAACGACACCCACGATTTGTAGCCCGCATCGGTTTCCCATTGGGGGTCGGTCGGGTCCTTGAAGGAGTTGTCGCTGATGATCCCCTTGGCGTTTTCGGGGCCGGCCGGCTTCAACGTCACGCCGACCGACGAAGCGATCCCATTCAAAATATGCAGCGGTTTCCATCCGATTTCGGCCACCTTCCTGATCGCCAGGGCGCCGAATCTGGGAATGGCGATGGTGACGAGGACATCGCAGCCTTGCCCCTTCATCTGGATGATTTGCGAGTCGACGGTCGGGTCGGTGGTCTCGTAGGACGTCTTGGCCTTGATCATTCCGGTCGCCTTGTCGCCGAGCCCGTCGATCAGCCCCTTGAGATAGTCCTTGCCGAAATCGTCGTTCTGATAGAGCACGCCAATCTTGCCGTCGGGCTTGTTCTTCAAGATATAGTCAGCGTAAATGCGGCCCTCCGCCTGGTAGCTGACGAAAAACCCCATGGTCCAGGGATGGCCCTTCGGGTCGTCCCACTTGGTGGCGCCGGTGCTGACGAACAATTGCGGCACCTTTTTCGCGTTCATGTAGTGCCAGACCGCGCTGTTGGTCGGCGTGCCGACCGCGCCCGCGATACACAGGACTTGGTCGCTCTCGACCAGCTTGCGCGTCATCTCGACCGTCTTGGGTGGCGAATAACCGTCGTCAACGGAAATGAAGGTGATCTTGCGCCCGTTTACGCCGCCCGCCTCGTTGATCATCTTGAAGTAGGCGGCCATCGATAGCGGAATGGGGCTGGCGTTCGAGAGCGGGCCGCTATAGGGGCCGGTGTTGCCGATCTTGATCTCGCTGTCGGTGACCCCGGGGCCGTATTGCTTCGCCGCTCGCGCCGGCCGGGCGACCAAGAGCGGGCCGGCCAAAGCCAGCGCGACCGGGGCGGTGGCGAGAAACGTGCGACGCGTGAGACGCTTCATATAAGCCTCCTGCTCCTGAACCGCGTGCCATGCGGGCGCTGCGTGATTGTCGCCCGCTTCGGGGGCGGTTAGTGTGAGGGGTAACGCGACCGTTCGCGCCCCTCACACTCTCCGCGAGCCCACGTCGTTACTTCAACAAGTCCGCCCCAGCCTTGGCGACCTGAGCATCCTGCTCGGAGGCGGCGCCGGACACGCCAATAGCACCAATGATCTTCCCGTCCATGATGAGCGGGATCCCACCTTCCAACGGGCTGGCGCCCGCGAGTCGCAGCAGCCGGAGATTGGCCCCACCCTGAGCGACGAGGTCTTGGAACACCTTGGTGGGGCGGCGGTACATCACGGCCGAATACGCCTTATCCTTCGCCGCCCCGATGCTTCCGAGCTGGGTGCCGTCCATGCGCTCGAGCATGACGACGTGGCCGCCGGAATCGAGCACGACGATCACCATGTTCCACTTGTTCTTCGCCGCCTCTGCCTCTGCACCAGCCAGTACCTTTTTCGCCTGTTCGAGGTTGATCGGAGCCCCGTAGGGAATTTGCGGCGGGGGTGGCGCCACGGGCTGTTGGGCCCGGGCGGGCGGAGACGCAACGAGCAATCCCATCAGAGCGGTCAGCGACAGCAGCGTTATCCGAGTCATCCTCATTGGAGGGGTCCTCCTACTGGGAGCGGCCGTTGAGTGCACGGCTGCCGCCGATTCGGCAGCACGGGCCCGAAGCGGACACCGCGGAGGATCAGCAAAATAGTCTCTCGAGTCAAGTCGTCTCAGGCACCCGTCGAGGATCAGGCTGTCCTATCCGCCGGGGAGGGGCCCGATTCCCTAGTCTTCCGGGGACTCGTGCTGCGGTGGCCGTCGGCCGAGCCTACTGACGGGCGGAAGGGCCTCTATTGGGGCGGCGAGGGGCGCCAGCTTTGGCGGGAGGTTCATCCTGGGGAGGTTCGTGAGTCGAAATTGGCCATGCGACCGGCGCGAGCGTTCGCGGCTCCTTGCTTCGGTCCGCAGCCCTTCCGAGACGAGTGAACATGATCACGAACCCGACCAGGACGAGGAGGCCCACCGCGAACAGGATCCCGTAAGCGACCGGCGGGGTGACAGCCATATTCCAGTATCCCCCGTCTGAATTTTCCCATGGTCACTTCAATGCCGAGGGCGAGGGCCTGTTTGTTGAGCGACCTGCGGAAGATGACTGAGGCTCTCAAATCTCAGCGGATCAAGGGCTTCCTGAGGTTCGAGAGTCCAGGAAACCCTGATCCACCCAAGATGGTGCCCCGGGGTGCGAGCATCACGACAAGCACCTGCGCGTTGATCATCTCCACACGCCTCCTGGCTCGATCCTCCATGGTCGCCAGGCGCCTGGCACGCAGGCGAACCTGCTAACGGACCTGGTACTGGTCAAGCCCGATTTCCCCTTCGCCTCTATTTCTCTTGCCCGGTGGGCGTCGGGCCTCATGGCCTGTATCTCCGCCACCTGGCATTCAGCGTGTGTTTGAAACTCTGTCAGCCCAACCGGTGTCATCTCAGTGGCTTTCCAGTGAAAAGACCAGCCGTTCGGGATCCACCAGCGTTCCGTGAAGACGGTCTCCTGCTGCCACAGCTTCCAGGCGGATTCGGCATGGCCCGTGGCGGCGGCGAGAAGGGAACCGATCAGGGTAAGCACCATCCACGACCCCACGCGGGTGATCATCGGCTTACTGCTCCTCCTCTCCTCTGCCCGCGACTCTACCACCGCGGTCGCGCGGAGGGACCGGAGGGTGCGGTTACTGCGTGTGAAACCCTTGAGGCTCTATTTGCGCGTGACAGCGGTCGACCGAGAGCGCCGAAACATGGTGCGGCATTCTGCCAGTGACAATCTCGGATGACACGGGCGCAGCATCGACTTCTGCGCCGGCCGCGCACGGAAACACGCGTGCTGACTATTGTCGGCAATGTGGTGCTCAGTATCTTCCGGCGGCTCCCGCGCAGACCATGCAAGCGAGTCGCAACTAATGGAGGACGCTCGGAGATCGCCCCGTCCTCTGTGGTTTAGACCGTCGAGCGTTGCTCCGGAGGACAGATCAGCCTTATCTACAGCGTCCGCTGCACCGACCCTGACACGGCATCACCCGCACCCAGGGCGCTCCCAGATGCCGGTCGCGACGGGACCGACGCTCAGAGCAACCCCCTACCTCGGGGTCAAGTGCGACAGCGTTTAGCGGGGCGCTTCTTCATGGGGTCTCGCCCCTGCCAAGCTTCTCCGTGCTGGCCAAGCACCACGACTAACTAACGCCTTGGGCATTGCTGGTTCGTTGCGGGGGCTGGATATACTGAATGCTACACGGTCCCTGAAACCTACTGAATCCATCTCAAATCGTAAACGACGATAGCCTCGACCGGATTCGACCCCGTGTTTGCCGTCCGGCCCGGCGGTTCAAGAACATTTCAGAGCCTTACGCGACGTTGATAAGTTCTGAAGCGCTGGATCGTTCGACAACTCGGGATCTGCCCGGGGCGATGGGGTCAACACGATCCGGCCGTCGCCGAACGGCTGCCACCCCGCGAAGCGGAAGCGGTTCCGGTAAGCGCGCCTGAACTCGGCTAGAATGGCGCCCGAGGTCACGTGATTCGACGGGCGACGATTCGCTGGGGTACGCGAGTCCTGTTGGTGGCTCCCATCGGGCTCGCGATCGCGGGGTGCTTTCTCGCGCCGTCAGCTCCACGCCCCGATCCGGCGGGATCGGTTTCCGGACCCGCCCCGTACGTCGAGGAGTGTCAGACCTGCCACGCGGTACGGATCGGCGCGCACTACGCCCAGAGCATGCACGCGACCAAGGGAATCCGCTGTGGGCAATGTCACACGCCCGGTCACCATCCAGACTTCATGCAACCCGTCCGGGACGGCACGTGTGGAGGCTGTCACCAGCCCCAGTACCAGGAAACCCTGGCCAGCACGCATTTCGCTTCGCGGGAGCAGCACGCGCTGGACGGCGATCGAGCAGCGCGGACGGAACTCCGGCGGGCGGGCTTCATTGTCGCCGCGGCGAAGTCTCGACGGTTCGTGGGTGACTCTTCCTCGGGCGAGCTCGGCGGTCGTCTCTGTTCGGCGTGCCACTACGACGACCATCGCCTCGGCCTCGGCGCCGTGCAGCGAGCCGACTTCTGCACGGGCTGCCATGCGGGGCGTGACACTCACTTTCCCATCTCCACGCCCGGCTCGACGAATCGCTGCGTAGGGTGCCATGTTCGCGTGGGCCAAACCGTGAGCGGGCAGGTCGTCAACACGCATCGATTCGCCAAGCCAGGAGCCGACGGCGACAAGTGATGGGCGCACAGGCCCGCTTCGACGCCGACCTCTCCCGGGCCATGAGCCGGCGGCAGTTCCTGGCCGCTCTGGCCCGGGCCTCGAGCGTCGCCCTGGTCATCGCCTCGCCGCTGGGCTGCGGGAGGCTGCAGGGCGCGATTGAGCGCCGGCGACTCGGCAGTAAGGCGCCGATCTTCAACGCCGTCCAGCAGGAGGTCGTCGCGAAAATCATCGACGGCTTCAATCCTCCTGACACCGAGATTCGGCGGCGACTCGCGCAGGACGATCCCGACTACGACCCGGTCGACGCCTATGCGGAATTCGCCTGGGCCAGTGGCGACGAGTTCCTCTCCGACATGAAGTTCCTGATCGACTTCCTCAATGTCTTGCCCAGCCTGACCCGGACCTTCTCCACCCGTTACGGCCTGCCGGCGCGTCTGCAGCTCCGGCGGTTCCATCCTGACGACGCCAACCGCTACTTCCTCTTTCTGCGCGACAGCAGCATCCGGGCGCTGCGCAACGTGTTCAGCGGAGCAAAGTTCATCGGGACGGCCCCTCTCTACACCAACGAGAAGGTCGTGTGGAAGGTCATGCGCTATCCGGGGCCCTGGCTGCTGGATCCCGCGAAGCCAGATACGGATCTCGCGCACGCCACCTCGTTCGACATGGCCCGCGAGACCGACGAGAACGTGACGATCCTCCGTCGCCGCGTCGTGGCCCACGATGCCCTGCGCCATGGGCTCGAGGCGGCCCGGATTGCGGACGGGTCCGACGGCCTTGTTCTGGAGACCGACGTGGTCGTGGTCGGCTCCGGGGCCGGTGGATCCGTCGTGGCGGCGGAGCTCGCCGCGAAGACCGATCGCCGGATCCTGATCCTCGAGAAGGGGGACTTCATCGAGCCCGCCCGGTTCGTGCAGCGCGAGCGGCTCATGATGCCGCAGATCCTCGACACGGAATTCTCGGTGCTCCGAGTTTTCGGGCGGGAGATCCCGACGGTCTCCACGGTCGTCGCCAGCGGCAAACTGGTCGGAGGCTCCGCCACCATCAACCACGCGCTGGCATTCGAGCCTCCGCGACCGGTGATCCGCGACTGGCACGACCGCCTGGGCGCGGAGTTCGGCTACGATGATCTGGTGCCCCACCTCGACGCGATCCGAACGCTGCTGCGAATCGGCCCGGTTCCGGAATCGCAGATCTCGGGCAGCAATCTGGCGCTGCGACGGGGCGTCCAGACACTCGGCTTGCTCCACCACGGCCCCGCTCAACGCAACGCCCATCAGTGTATCGGGTGCGGCTATTGCGATCTGGGCTGTCGGTACAATCGCAAGCTGACCCCGCTGAACATGATTTTGCCCATGGCGGCGCGCCGCGGCGCCCAGGTGCTGGCCAACTGCCGTGTGGAGGGATTGCTCCTCGAGCCCCTGCCGGCCGATGGCCGCGGTGGACGCACACGGCGCGTGACCGGGGTCGTGGCCGCGCTGACCGACTCGCGGGGCAGCAGCCAGGAGCGCGTCGAGATCCGCGCGCCACGGGTGGTGCTGGCGGCCGGGCCCTTCGCGTCATCGCGCATTCTCATGCAGAGCGGGGTGCCGCGCTTGCGGTCCGCCAAGGGGGCCGCGCCCGCCGTGGGAGAGCGCTTCTCGACCCATGCCACCATTACCTTCGCCGCCGACTTCGACGAGGCGCTCTATCCCTCTGCCGCCACGCCCCCGATGGGCTACTTCGTGAAGAAGTACGACGTGGCAGAGCAAGCGGCGGCGGATCCCGCGAAGGACCACGTGCGGTACGCGCTGGAAGGGATGCTGAACCACCCCCTGGCCCACGCCCAGGTCGTGCCCTACGAATCGGCGGAGAGCCACCAGGCCTTCATGAAGCGATTCAACCAGACCATGACCCTGGCGGTGATGTTCCGCGATCGGCCCGTCGGGCGCATCACGGCCAACGGGTTCGAGTATGCGCTCGCCGAGGAGGACCACGCGGGATGGCTCGACTCGCTTCAGACCGGCGCGCGGATCATGTTCGCGGCCGGGGGCCGCCGTGTCTTCTTCAACAGCCATCGGCCCCTGATCCTGAACGGACCCGACGAGATCGAGAGCACCTTGACGCTCGAACTGGTACGGCAGCAACGCATCCAGATCACGAGCGGGCATCCCATGGGGGGCTGTGCGCTGGGCGGTGATTCCAAGCGTGATGTCGTCGATTCTCGAGGGCGTTCCTGGGACGTGGACGGCCTGTACGTCGCCGACTCCTCCATCCTGCCGACCTCGCTGGGCGTGAATCCGTGCTATACGGTTTACGCGCTGGCTCGTTACATCGCCCACAACATCGTGGACGAGATCCGCGCGCAGAGGTGACGGACGGCGGTGGCGGCGACCCTCGCCTGGCGCCGGTCGCGACTGGCTGACGGAGCCCGGGGCGTCCTTGCGGCCGTCTGCATTGCCCTCCTCGCGTCCGCCGCAGGCGCCGAGCCCCTCGGCCTGTCGGTGGATCAGCGAGCGCGCCTCGCTGCCGGTGAGGTGGTCACGCTCGACACCCTACCCCCCGGCGCGAGCGAGTCCGCCCATGGTGGCACCGCGGTGGCCCTCCTGCACGCCACGCCGGACCGCGTCTGGCCCATCCTCGTGGACTATCGGGGGCATCCCCGGTACTACCCCCGGGTCGTTAGCGCCGAGCTGGTGGAAGCCGACGCGCATCGTGCGCTGGTGCGATACGTTGTGGGCGTCGGTCCGTTCTCATTCGGCTTCTACATGATGAAGTACCCGGATCCGGTTCGGCATCGGATCGACTGGCATCTCGACGCCAGCCGTGCCAACAACTTTTTCCGGGAGAACGTCGGCTACTGGCAGGTGGACCCGGCCGAGAGCGGGAGCCTAGTCACCTACGCGATCGCGGTGCGGACCATCCTCCCGGGTTTTGCCACCCTCGGCGCCGAGCGCGAGAGTCTCGTGGACACGATCAAGAAGCTCCGGAAGCTGGTGGACGACCAACAGGGCACCGCGACGCGTTAATTGACTCCCGGACGGAGACGCCGTAGCCATCGCGGTCCTCGGCACCGGTCGCAAGGCCTCATCGGGATAGGCCGCTGCCTTACGCTCAGTCCGGCATAGAGGCGGGTCACGAGGTCCGTTCCCTAGCGGAGTTCGATCTCACGCCCGCGCCCCCCGAACGATTGCGACTCCCTGGAGCAGGAACGCACCGAGCTCTAAAGAAGATCGAAGCGTGGCAACACGAGGCCGCTTCAGTCCATCCCGGCCCTCACCGCCGCGAGTGGCTCGATTGGCAGATGAACAACGCACGTCGCCGGATCCCGGTGATCACGGCCCGCCTGGCGACGTTGGAGGACCCGTCATAAGCCCGCGTGCCTTGTCTCCACGCGTCCGACCTCGCGTGGCCCAGAGCCGCGAGGGTTGGTACTGTTCTGAGCCGGTCCGAGATCGCCCGGGCCTCTGCAAGAGGCAATCAGTTGGAGGTGGCTCGACGTTCAACGGCTGCAGATCGAAGCCGCCTGTCTCGCCCGTCCGGATGGCGTCGGAGGCAGGGCCGGCTTCCGTGGCGTCCCTGACGGAGTCTCTGAACTAGGACACGAGAAAGGAGAGCATCATGCCCAGAATCATCCAGCTCGCGCCCGACGGCGGCGCGCGCTACATTGCGGTCGACCGGGATGGGAACGTGTGGCGCGGAGAGACGAAGCGCCAGAAGACCGGCGACGAGGAGTATATCCAGTGGAAGCCACTCCCCTCGGAGTTTCCGAAGGACGGCTGATGAGCGCCTGAGCGCCGACACCTGCTCGCCGGTGCGTCCCATGCGGATCCGTCCCGCGCGGGTGATAAGCGTTTGGCTCCGAGGGCAATAGTGCCACCGTAGCCAGGAACGGATGTTCTCCTTAAGCCCCTTGCCAACGTCTCGGAGGTCGAGCGACTGTAGGGGTCATGAACTACAGCCAGGCGGGGGTACTCGCCGCTCAGGCGCATGTCCTCGACCGACTCCGGGGCTTCCTCGCCGAGCGGAATATCGCACTCGACCCTGGCTCGCCCCTCTGGTTCGACGGGCGCCTGGATCTCCCGAAGCCGGGCGAGCCGTGGAAGATGAC
>Ga0187766_10000018_pt1 | contig 86896 bp, 74 predicted proteins | sample 0216_QUI02_MP05__4_FD_132971 | JGI IMG/M metagenome (GOLD analysis project Ga0187766, IMG submission 132971) | Tropical peat soil microbial communities from peatlands in Department of Meta, Colombia - 0216_QUI02_MP05_20_MG | ecosystem: Environmental > Terrestrial > Soil > Wetlands > Peat ... | reverse complement strand
TAACTGGCAGTTGGCGGAGGCGCACCGCGCCCAGAATCAAAATTTCGTTGTTCGCTTGAGCCGTTGCGTGAGGGCGAAGGAAAGAGTCGGCGGCGTGCGAGTGGTGGTAAAAGGAAGGGTTAGGCCATCGATGGAGCCATCCACAATCAGCCATCGACGATTTCCTTCACTCCGCTTGCTTGGAGATATTCAGTAGCACTCCCACGCATCCCAGGGTCACGAACAGCGATGATCCCCCGTAGGACACGAGCGGCAGCGGGATGCCCTTGGTAGGCATCAAGCCGAGCACGACGCTGATGTTGATGAACGCCTGCATCACCACCATGCTGGTGATGCCCACGGCAAGGCAGCGTCCGAAGGGATCATGCGTACGTAGGGCAGTGCGGGCACCGCGCCATAAGAACACGGCGAACAACGCCACCACCAGCAGCGCGCCGACCAGTCCGAGTTCCTCCGCCGTGACCGCGAAGATGAAGTCCGTGTGCGGCTCCGGCAGGTAGAAGAGTTTCTGTTTGCCTTCCATCAGGCCCAGTCCCGTGACCCCACCGGTCGACACAGCGATCAGCGACTGAATGATATGGAAACCGCTCTTCTGCGGGTCGGCATAGGGGTTCAGGAAGGCGAGAATGCGGTCGTGCCGCCAGGCCACGCGAAACAACAGAAAATACAGCGGAAGCAGCGAGGCCAACAAGGCATACCCGAAATACCGCAGGCGCATCCCGGCGCCGAACAGGATGCAGGCGGCAATGCCGGCGCAGGCGATGGCCGTGCCGAGATCGGGTTCGGCCACGATCAGCAGAAGAAAGACCAGCACCGGCCCGAGCGCCGGGAGCAGCGTGTTTCGCCAGTCATCGATTGCCTCCGTGCGGCTCTCCAGGAAAAAGGCCAGGAAGAGGATGAGCGCGGGTTTGGCCAATTCAGAGGGCTGCAGGGAAACGCCTCCCCAGTGGATCCAGCGATGGGTGTGGTGCGAGCGGTCCACAAGAAACACGACGAGCAGCAACAGCGTAGTCACCGCGAGGAGCGAAAACACCACTGCAGGATGCTTGTAGCGGCGGTAGTCGAGGCGCACCGCGATCATCATGGCCACGATGCCTGCCAGGGCCCAGAAAAACTGCTTCAGGACAAAGGTGTAAGGCGAGCCGAAGCGCTCCTTGGCCATGACGGCCGAGGCGCTGAAGACCATGACCAACCCCAGGAAGACGAGCAGCGCGGTGATGGTGAACAGATAGCGGTCGACACTGACGCGCTTGGCCATGAAGGAGTCATTTCAACACAGTTGCACGGAGGCGCGCGGGGGAAGGAACCGGGAAATCTGACCCGGGGGTGACGGGTTTGGTTCGGGCCTAGACCCTCAGGTCAATGCCGGTCCCCATGGTTCCTCCGCGGCGGGCGGAGCCCTGGGCGTCCGGCTGTCCTCGCGTCGCCGGGGGGGATTGCCTAGCGGGCAGCAACCGCGGCCAGGCCGTGCACGACTTCTTTGAAGACCCGGCCCCGGTGCTCGTAGCTCTGGAACTGGTCGAAGCTGGCGCAGGCGGGAGCCAGCAGAACAATGTCGCCGGGTTGGGCGGCGGCGGAGGCGCGTCGGATGGCGTTCTCCAGGGTTTCGGCGTGGACGACTTCGGCGGCGCCTTTAATGTGGGATTCGATCTTCGGGGCGGCCGCGCCGATGGTGTAGACGCGCTTCACGCGCTGGCGCAGCAGGTCATTGAGCACGGCGTAGTCGCTGCCCTTGTCCTTGCCGCCCAGTATCAGGTGAATGTTGTCGGCAAAGGATTCAAGCGCCTTTATCGTGGCGTCGACGTTCGTGGCCTTGGAGTCGTTGTAGTACTCAACGCCCCTGATGGTGGCGACATATTCCAGGCGGTGCTCTACGGCCTTGAAGGCGGCCACAGCCGCGCGGATCTGCTCCGGCTCGACGCCCAGCAGGGCGCCTGTACAGATGGCCGCGAGGACGTTCTCGATGTTGTGCGCGCCCTTGAGGGGGATCTCGCTGACCAGCATGATCTGCCGCAGGCCTCTTTGGTCGCGGAAAAACAGCTTACCGTCGCGCACATAAGCGCCCTGGGGAACCTCTTTCCTGCGACTGAACCAGTAGAGTGACGCCTGGGGGCGGCCGGCGAGGTTGACGGTGGCAGGGTCGTCGCCGTTAAGGACGGCGAAGTCGTTCCGCCCCTGGTTCTCAAAGATGCGCGCCTTGGCGTTGGCGTAGACCTCGAACGTGCCGTGGCGGTCGAGATGGTCGGGTGTGATGTTGAGGATGACGGCAACCTTGGGGTGGAAGGTCTGAATCGTTTCGAGCTGGAAACTGGAAACTTCGAGCACGACGACGGTGTCGCGGGCGGCGCGCTCGACCAGCGAGATGGCGGGCGTGCCGATGTTGCCGCCCACCAGGGTGGGAAACCCGCCGGCGGCGACGATTTCTCCGGCCAGAGTGGTGGTGGTGGTCTTGCCGTTCGAGCCGGTGATGGCGACCAGGGGGCCGGGCAGAAACTGCGCCGCCAGTTCGATCTCGCCAATCACGGGCTCGCCCAGGGCGCGGGCCTGAACCAGCGGCGGAGCGTCAAGCATGACGCCGGGGCTGACCACGATCAGGTCCTGTCCGCGGAAGGTGCGCTCGCCGTGCCCTCCGGTTTCCACCGTGACGCCGTGGTCAAGCAGGAGCGGGATCTCGTCGCGGAGCTGGTCGGAGGACTTGGTATCGGAAGCAGTGACCTGCGCTCCGTGGGCTTTGAGAAACAGGGCAGAGGCCACGCCCGACTTGCCGAGGCCCACGACCAGGACGCGTTTGTTGTGCAGGTCCACTGGCTACTTCTACCACGGAGACACAGGGAAGATTCGCTGCTTTACTTGTCGATCGCCAATCGATTCCCGGCCATCGGTGGAATCTCTTCCTCCTCCTTCCTCATTCAACCATCGACCATCCGCAATGGCTCATCGCAATTTCAATGTGGTCAGCGCGAATAATGCGAAGACCAGCGAGGCAATCCAGAAGCGCACGATGACTTTCGACTCCGACCAGCCCAGCAGTTCGAAATGATGATGGATAGGCGCCATCTTGAAGATACGCTTTTTTCTCAGCTTGTAGGACGCCACCTGCAGGATGACCGAGAGCGCTTCGATGACGAAGACACCCCCAATAAAAGGCAGGAGCAGTTCCTGTTTGATCATGACGGCCACGCTGCCGATGGCACCGCCCAGGGCGAGGGAGCCGACATCGCCCATGAAAACTTCCGCCGGGTGTGCGTTGTACCAGAGGAAGCCGATGGCGGAGCCGACCATAGCTCCACAGAAGATGGTGAGTTCTCCGACCTGGGGCATGTGCGGCAGGCCGAGGTAGGTCGCGAAGGCAGCGTGGCCGCTCACGTAGGTGAGGACCGTGAGCGCGCCGGCGGCGATTACGGTGCAGCCGATAGCAAGGCCATCGAGACCGTCGGTGAGGTTTACAGCGTTGCTCGAGCCCACAATGACGAGGCAGACAAAGATCATGAAGGGAGTGAAGGCCAAGGGCCAGAGGTAGGGGTCGTGCGCCCAACGGCCTACCACCAGGTCGGGGCGGAACTGCTTGATAAAGGGCACGACCAGGCGGGTGGAGTACGAATTGCGCATCTCCATGAAAATCAGCGCCACCGCGATGAGGAAGCTGGTGAGGAACTGAAGGCCGATCTTGGCGCGGGCGGTAAGGCCCAGGTTGCGGCGGTTCACGACCTTTATATAGTCGTCAGCAAAGCCGATGGAGGCGAAAGCGCAAGTGGCGAAAATGGCGATCCAGACAAAGGGGTTGGTCAGATCGGCCCACAACAGGGTAGGCACGACGATAGCGATCGCGATGAGCAGGCCGCCCATGGTGGGCGTGCCGGCTTTTTTCTGATGCGCCTTGGGACCTTCCTCGCGGATGTACTGGCCGATCTGGAATTCCCGCAGGCGGCCGATGATCAGGGGACCGACAATCAGTCCGGTGAAGAGGGCGGTAAGGCTGGCGAAGGCGGTGCGGAACGTGAGGTAGCGGAAAATGCGGAAGGGCGGAACGTAATGGAACAGCTTCAGGTACAGCAGCCAGTAGAGCAATCCGCCTCCGAGGTCAGTCGTCAGTCGTTGGCTGGGCGGAGAGCTGTCAGCTTCAGTCGGGAAGACACCCGTAGCTCGACCGCCAAACCTTGGATTTTTCCCCAGTATGTGGCCTGGTACCCGGCTAAGAATTGCTTATCCACGCGACTCCTTGAACCTCTCCAGTGCTTTTTCGAGCTGCACGCCGCGTGATGCCTTCAGCAGGATCACATCTCCGTCCCGGGCCTCGCGAGCCAGCCAATCGCCGGCTTCTGCGGGGGTGTTCGCGAACTCGGCGCGCACTCCGGCGGCTTTCGCGGCTTCCACCATGGGCTCGGCCAAGCCCCGCACGCCGAGCAGCACATCGATATGGTGGCTGGCGATGTGACGTCCTGCCTGGCGGTGCATTTCCTCCGCGGCGGGCCCGAGCTCCAGCATTTCTCCGGCAACCACAATGCGCCGCCGGGCGGGCATGCCCGCCAGAGCGTCAACCATGGACTCGAGCGCTTTTGGATTGGAATTGTAGCAATCGTTGACGATCCAGATGTTACCCACTTGGAGGACCTGCCCGCGTTTGTCGGCGGCTGCAAGGGAAGCCAGGGCGGCGACGGCATCGCGAAGCTTGATGCCACGCTCCAGACCGACGGCGACCGCAGCCAGCGCGTTGTAGATATTGTGTGCGCCGACCAGAGGCAGGGTGGCGCGCTCGCGGCAACGGTCCACGACGATGTCGAAGGCGGAGCCTTCCGCGGCGCGCGACTCGATGTTTTCAGCGCGCACATCGGCGCGGGCGCGCAGCCCGTACAGGATTACCTTGCCCTTGAAGTCGCGGCCGAACTGGGAGACGTATTCGTCGTCGGCGTTGAGGACGGCGGCGCCGTCCGGCGGCAGCGCTTCGACCATCTCATACTTGGCGCGTGCGATGCCCGCCAGCGAATCGAAGAACTCCAGGTGCACCGGCCCGACGTTGGTCACGACGCCGATGTCAGGTTGAGCGATCTTGGCCAGCGCCGTGATCTCCCCGGCGTGCGACATCCCCATCTCGATGACCGCGACTTCGTGTTCGGGCTGGAGCTTGAGGAGCATCAGAGGCAGGCCGTAATGATTGTTGAAGTTGCCTTCCGACTTGAGAACGCGAAAGCGGGCGGCGAGCACATGGGCGATCGCCTCCTTGGTGGTGGTCTTACCAGCCGATCCGGTCACGCCCACCAGCGGCTTGCCCCAGAGGCGGCGCACGGCGGCGGCCAGAGTCTGCAGAGCAAGCAGAGTATCGTCCACTGCCAGCAGGCAACTCTTCACCGTGTAGCGCGCGAGCAGGTCCTTGCGAACCACGGCGGAGACCGCGCCTTTTTCCAGCGCCTGGTGAACGAAATCGTGGCCGTCGAACCGTTCCCCTTGGACCGCGAAGAACAGCTCGCCCGGCCGGATGGTGCGCGAGTCGATGGAGTAACCCTGCGCGACCTCTTGGAGTTCGCACTCGCCCGAGGCGGCGGAGAGGAATTCCTCGATGCGGGAGAGAGGCAGTCTCATGACGGTTTCCCAGCCCCCGCGCTGGCGGTCTGGCACTCGTAGCCGGCAGCCTCTAGTGATTGCCGTGCCACTTGTACATCGTTGAAGGGACGCGGACCTTCGCGGCAGACCTGCACGCTTTCGTGACCCTTGCCGGCGATGAGGACGATGTCCCCAGGAACCGCCTGGCGGATGGCAAGCGCGATCGCCGCGCCCCGGTCAGGCTCGACGGCATACTTCGCCCCGGACCGCTGGAGGCCGACCAGGGCGTCATTGATGATGGCGAGCGCATCTTCGCTGCGGGGATTGTCCGACGTGAGGACCACGAAGTCGCTGCCGCGTCCCGCGGCCTCGCCCATCAGCGGACGCTTGGCGCGATCCCGATCGCCACCGCAGCCGAAGACGGTAATCACCTTCGCCTTCTGTCCCCCCCGGGTGACAAACTCGCGCGCCACCGTGGTGAGGTTCGAGAGTGCATCGTCGGTGTGGGCGTAGTCGACCACGACGGTGAAGGGCTGGCCGCAGTCGACGCGTTCGAAGCGGCCGGGCACGCGGGCGACCGCTCGGATGCCGTTCACGATGGCTTCGCGGCTGCAACCGCGAGCGCAGGCGGCGGCGGTGGCGGCGAGAATGTTGTAGACGTTCACCTTGCCGATCAGGGGAGAGAACAGAGCAAGGGTCTCGTGGGGAGTGTGCAGGTCGAAGCGGGTGCCCCGGGCGGTAATGACTACCGACTTCGCATGGAAGTCGCCTGCGGCGAGACCGTAGGAAAGAATCTGTGATCCCTGCCTTCTGCTGAACGAGGTGAGCTGACGGCCATATTCGTCATCGAGATTCAGAACGGCCACGCGGGGAGGGTCCGTGCCGCAGCCTGCGAAGAGGATCTTCTTGGCGGCGAAATAGGAGTCCATGGTGTGGTGGTAATCGAGGTGGTCCCGGGTGAGGTTGGTGAAGACAGCTACATCGAACGGAATGGCAAAGACTCGCTGCTGTTCGAGAGCGTGAGACGAAACTTCCATCACGGCTTCGCTGGCGCCCGTGGCCAGGGCCTCGGCGAGCATCTGGTTGAGTTCGAGAGATTCAGGTGTGGTATGCGGCGCCGGAAGAAGCCTTCCCGCAACGTGATACTCGATCGTGCCCATGAGGGCACTCTTGCGTCCTGCCTGGGCCAGGATCGATTCCACGAGGAAACTGGTGGTGCTCTTACCGTTGGTGCCGGTGATGCCGGTAAGAGCCAGCCGTTCGGCAGGCCGCTTGTAGAAGTTGGCGCTCAGGCGAGCCAGGGCGCGGCGTCCGTGGGGTACCTGGGCCCAGGCTACGCCGGAGCGAGGCGGTTCGGTGGTCGAGTCCGTGACCACGGCGACAGCCCCGGCCGCAATCGCCTGGTCGATGAAACGGTTGCCGTCGCTGGCTTCGCCGCGCATGGCAATGAAGACAGAACCGGGCTGGACCCGGCGGGAGTCGTAGGCCAGGCTTCGGACCGCAGCATTGCCGCTGGCGGACAGGATCTCGGCGCCCTGGAGGAGGTGTTCGAACGTCATTAGGATGATTCTAGAGTACGACGGACTGACCACAAAGAACCCGAAGGACGCACAAACCGCGGCGCCCACGGGTGTCCTTCAGGGTCATGGTTTCAGTGGTCGAACTTGACCACGACGGTTGTTCCCGCAGCGACGTGCGAGCCGGGAGTGGGTGTTTGCTCACGGGCGATGCCGCTGCCGACAGGGCTGAGTTCGAGGCCGCTCTGCTCGGCCAGTTCGAGGGCGCTGCGCAGACTCTTGCCCAGGAACGACGGCACCGCAATGCCACCCTGCTCCACGTCTAGGATGACGGTTCCGTGGGCCGGAGCCGGCGGTGCCTCCGATATAGGCGATGCCGGCGGCTGAAACGAGCCCGCAGCCGCGGGGCGCGCCGCAGCCGCGGCCTGATCCTCTTCCACCATCGCGGCCGGAACCAGGCTGCCGGCGGGCGACGGCTTGAACGACGGCGCTGAATCAGCGGGTCCTCCATCCCCCCCGCCCAGCGACGCGCCCAGGTGATCGGGAGAACTCTCCTCCAGATCGGAGTCTTTCACCTTGTTCTGGGCGACCCATACCTGTCGACTGGGGGGCAACTCGAGGTCGTGAGGAACGTGCAGGTATTCCAGGACTTGCTGCGCGATGCGCTGGAACGCGGGCGCGGAGACCTGTCCGCCCTGGTGCAGTCCCACGGCGGAATCGAGAATCACGACCACGGTGATGGCAGGATTGTTGATGGGAGCGAAGCCCGCGAACGAGGCCACGTACTTGGTATGCGAGTAAGCGCCGGTGGCAGCATCGACTTTCTGTGCGGTGCCGGTCTTGCCTGCCGCGGAGTAACCCTCGAGAGCAGCTTTTCGCCCGGTGCCGTGCAGCACCACGGCCTGCATCATCTGGCGCATTTCAGCGGCAGTCAGCGCGGAAATCACGCGATGCTCGTTCTGGGGATGGAACACCATCGGGGACGCCGCTGGCGGCTGTGCGGTTGCGGCCACGATGCGCGGCGCCACGTACACGCCATCGTTCGCGAAGGTGGAGACCATGGCGGCCAATTGCAGAGGCGAGATGCCGATTTCCTGGCCCATGGAGATTGCGGCGATGGAGACCCTGGACCAGCGAGCGACCGGCTTCAGCAGACCTCGCGTCTCGCCGGGCAGATCGATGCCAGTGGGCTGGCCAAAACCGTAGGCGCGGATGTAGTGGTAGAAGCGATCCTCGCCCAGGCGGAGGGCAATCTTGATGGCGCCCACGTCGCTGGACTCGGCCAGCACATCGGTCACCGAGAGCAGGCCGTGCGGCCTGCTGTCACGAATGCGCATGCCGTTGATGACGATCGAGCCCATCTGGCAGTCGAACAATTCGCTGGGCCGGGTGAGCTTTTCCTCCAGCGCCGCCGAGATGGTGACCAGCTTAAAGGTGGAACCGGGCTCGTAGATGTCGCTCACGGCACGGTTTTTCAGCGCTTCGTTGCGGATTTCCTTCCTGACATTGGGATTGAAATTCGGTCGGTTCGCCAGCGCCAGAATCTCTCCGCTGTGAGGGTTCTCGACGATTACGGTGCCGGCGATGGCGTGGGTGTCCTCGATCGCCCGCTCCAGTTCGCGCTCGGCAATGTACTGGATCTCCTGGTCGAGGGTGAGCACCAGGTTCTTGCCTGGCTCGGGCTCTTTTTCAATGCGGCCGAACCACTTCCTACGGGCATCGACGGAGATCAGCATGCGGCCGGGCTTGCCCTGCAACTGGTCGTTGAATTGGCGCTCGATGCCGCTCAAGCCGGTGTCGTCGGTGCCGACGTAACCCAGGACCTGCGCCCCCAATTCGCGTTTGGGATAAAAGCGCTTGGATTCCCTCTGGTAATGAATGCCCTGGAGGTTGAGACGCTGCAGCCGATCGATGATCTCGGCGTCGGCCTTGCGGGCGACCCAGCAGAAAGTTTTGTGCGCCCGGCAGTCGGCCAGCAGCAGGCGGGGGTCGCCCCCGGTGATGCGGGAAACCAGGGCGATGGTGCCGGGCAGGTCCGGGATTTCCGTGGGCACGGCGAAGGCTGAGTCCACCAGGATCGACATGGCCAGCTCGTGGCTCTGGCGATCGTAGATGATCCCGCGCTTGGGCGAAACGTCGATGGAGCGCTGCTGCTGGTGTTCGGCGCGCTGTTCGAAATCCCCATAGCGGTAGATCTGCAAGTAGACCAGCCGCAGGCAGATCGCCACGCACCAGGCCAAGAGGAAGCCAGCGAGGAGATAAAGCCTCAGGTTTACCCGGTTGGATGTGGAAGCGGCCACGCGAATGCTTCCTCCTGAGACAAGCATGGCGGCTCAACGTCAAGGTCAAGCCGCCAGAAAACCGTGTGCACCACCGGGAGAGACCGGCAGCGTTTTATTGCGCCACGGCGACCGCAACCGGTGTCATGCCGGCGATGACCGGCACAGACGGGTCGGAACTCTGCATGTCCAGCTGCAGCACCTGGCCGGCGACCGGCGACTGCAACCCCAGCCGGCGGGCCAGTTCGTCAATGCGTTCGGGATCACGCAGCGAGGCGTCCTCGAGGCGCAGGGCGCGGTTCATCTCGACCATCCCGTCGCGTTCCGCCTTGAGGGACTCGATGCGATAGCCGTATTCGATGGCTTTGAAATGCTGCCAGGCGTAGGTCATGACCAACAGGAACAGGCAGGCCAGGGCGCTGCCGAACTGGCGCATCTCCCGGGCACGGCGCGGATCTTCCACCTTGACCAGGCGCGAGTTGTCGATGGCCTTGGTGAAGTAGATCTCGGGCGTGCCCATCCAAAAGGGCTGGCCCTGGGTACTGACTGCGGCCGCCACTTACGCCACCCCGAGCAGATCAGGCTGGGCCTCGGAGAGGTGCGTGTACCAGACTTCCGGATCCGCCGACGGCGTGCTCTCGCGGGCGTGCTGTTCGGCGCGCTCTACGGCGGCGATCAAGTCTTCAATCAAGGTTCCCGTGTGCATGGCCCTGTTCTCCTGCTCCTACCGTTTTACCTCTCCGGGACGGCATCGAGAGGTCGGTAGGATTTTTGGTTTCGCCCTTTTGTGGGAGGCGATGCCGTCCCGGAAAATCAATTCTGCAGCGTGCCCGGCACGCCTTCCCGTGAGCGTGCCGGGCTTCCCTTCACCCGTCATTGCTGCCCCAGCGTAAGAAGCGGTCACGCCGGGGACCCCGGCGGGTTCTCCGGGGTAAACCTTCGGGCTAGCGCCGGCGTCTCGCCGGCTGTCCGGCGGCCGTGCCGCCACCACCCTAAAGCTTCTCCGCAGCTCGCAGCTTGGCACTGCGGGAACGCGGGTTACCATCCATTTCTGTTTGCCTCGGGGTCACCGGCTTCTTCGTCAGTAGCCGATAGTGGCCCTGCTTGACCCCGTCGCGGATGGCATCCTTGACCAAGCGGTCCTCGAGCGAGTGGAAGCTGATTACCACCAGCCGTCCGCCCGGTTTCAGCAGCTGCGGGGCCGCCCCAAGCAGGTCCCGCAGATCGTTCAACTCGCGGTTTACGAACATTCGGAGAGCCTGAAAGGTTCGCGTCGCGGGATGAATGCGCTGAGGTTTCATTGACCGGGCCGCGGCTGAGACGACATCCGCAAGTTGCGCAGTGGTTCGTATCGGCCGCGACCGGACAATGGCTCTGGCGATTCTCCGCGACCTCCTTTCCTCACCGAATTCGTAAATCAGGTTGGCGAGCGTGACCTCGTCGGCCTGATTTACCACTTGTTCGGCGGTCACGCCGGACTGCGGGTTCATGCGCATGTCGAGCGGTCCTTCCGCCTGAAAACTGAAGCCTCGCGCCGCGTCGTCCAACTGCAGGCTGCTGACACCGAGATCGGCGAGAATGCCGTCAACGCCTACGCTCGTCAGCCGTCGGTCGTCGGCTAAACCGGCAAAGGACCCGTGCCGCAGCTCAATCGTTGGCCAATCCGCCTGATCCTCAGCCGGGGTCAGCCGTGGCTCCGCAGCTCCGCCCCCGACCGACGATCGAGGACCGAGCACCGCTTTCGCGATTTCCAGCGCCGCTGGGTCCTTATCGACCCCAATCAAATGTCCCGCTGCGCCCAGGCGTCTTGCGATTTCGAAACTGTGCCCGCCCAAGCCCACCGTGACGTCGATATAGGTCCCACCGCGCCGGATGGCTAGAAAATCGATCGCTTCCTGTAAAAGAACCGGAACGTGTCCAACCACCCCACGTCCACCCCGCTCGGGGATGTCTTGTCCAAAACCTGCGTCCACTAGATGCCCAGATCGTCGAGCGTCTTCTCATCTTCCGGCGTGAACGTTTCGGTCTCGATCTCCTTACGGAACGCTTCCAGATTGCGGATTTCCAGGAACGTCAGGTTGCCGAGCACGGCGACCTCGCCCTTCAGCGCGGCGTTCTCGCGCAGCAGTTGCGGAAGCAGCAAGCGTCCCTGGTTGTCCATCTCGACCTGCTGTCCCCAGTAGTTCGCACGGGACAGGAACTTCTTCTTCGTGGGATTGAAGGTGGAGAGCCCGGCCAGCTTCTGCTCGATCCGCTCCCATTCCTCGAAGGGATACACTTGCGCAACCTTGCCATCCAAGCTGGTGATGTAGAATTGCGTTCCGTATTTCTCGTCGATCACGCGCTTGAACTCGGCGGGGACCTTGAGGCGTCCTTTTTCGTCCACGCGAGTTGGGTGATTGCCGCGAAACATGTGTCCGGCCCCTCACCGGGGCGGTGAAGCTTTTGACGGCTGCTACCAAGGCAACTAGGGAGGAGGTAAAAGCGGTCGCAAGGACGGTCAAATCGGGCTCGTTCGGGCTAGTTTTTGGGGTGTCAGTCTCAAATTCCACTGGCGCCTCTGATGCCATCACCGCTGCCCACGATCTGTATTGGTTTGACCACTTCCAACCACTTTTGACCACATCCTACCCGTAAATGGTTTATTGTCAACAAGAAAGTTATAGGTAGCCAATGGCTCCGAGGGCGGTCGGAGAAAAGCACGACGGGTTGTAGCTAACTTCGAAGGCGACCACAACCGGTTGGGTTTTTCACACTGATTCTTTCGATCTTTCTTCGCTGCCGAGTGGGGGCGGCCTGGGCAAAATTTCTGTGGAAATTCAAGACGGCGAGGGGCTCGGCCTCCGGGAATATGAGCGTGGGAGGGTGTACCGGCTGGAGTTGGCGAAGGACTTCCTGGCTGCTCCATCCTGAACTACTGCCCGGGATTTCCCGGTGGGCGAACCGCCGACTGCGGGCCCTCAATCTTGAGCCTTTGCCTTTACCCTGCGGTTACCGAGCGCTGCCTGCGAGCTGCTAACGTTCACAGCTTCGTGCTACACTCCCGCCCGTTGTTCTCGGCTCTGCTCCGGAATCTCAGCGATGGAGGTGCTCGATGGGCCTAAACCGGGGACGTTTATGGCTCGGAGGAATCGTCGGCGGCGTGGTCTGGGTGGTGTGGAGTTTCATTATCAACCTGGTGGTGATCGGCCCGTCGCGTTACACGGAGGCACAGAACGCCGGGCAGTTTCTGAAGCTGCCCCGCTACCCCGCTTTCGAAGCGCAGTGGATCGTGATGCTGTTCGTGCTGGCGATGATCCTGGCACACCTGTATGCCTGGGTGCGGCAGACGCTCGGTGCGGGGCCGAAGACGGCGTTGAAAGTTGGATGTTTAGTCGGCTTCGCCACGGGATTTCCCAGCAACTTCGGAACCGCAACCTGGGGGACCATGTCGCGGATCTTTCCCCTCGGCTGGCTGCTGGAGTTGTGGGTCGGATCGATCCTGGCTACCCTCGTCGCGGGTGTGCTGTACAAGGAGTAGGGGTCTGATTTTCCATCTCTGATTGCCCGTCGCAAACGCTCGGCTTGGCAATCTGGCAATTGGAATTCATCCTCTGATGGGTTCCACGTACACCGCAGTGCCATAGGCCAGCACTTCGGTAACGCCCTGCATGATCTCGGTGGCGTCATAGCGGGCACCGAGCACCGCGTTGCCCCCCAGTTCCGCCGCGTGCTGCAACATCAGGTCGAAAGCCTCGGCGCGGGTCTTCTCGCACAGATTGGTGAGCAGGGTGATGTTGCCGCCGACCAGGGTCTGCAACCCGGCGCCGATGGTCCCGAAGATGGAGCGGGAGCGTACCACAATGCCGCGCACCACGCCCATGGTGCGCACCACGCGAAAGTTATCCAGTTCGAACTGCGTGGTCACCATGTTGTGCGCCACCATGCGGCCGGGGGACGAGGAGTATGTGGTCATGTAGATCCTTCCGGGCGTTCGCCGCCCAACACTATAGCGCAAAGTTCCGGGACCGCGACGCCGTCATCAGGCCGCCTCTGGCGCAGCCGGAAAATCCGTTTTCCCGCACGCTCAACCCCTAGCCCGGCAGGCGGCCACCTGCATGGGATAAAGTTCGAAACGGTTCAGACCGGCGTGCACCGAGGGATCGTTTTCGCCGAATCGCCGGGCTTCGGCCTCATCCACAACCTCGAGTATCCCCAAACCAAATGCTCCTTGTGGCGCCATCACCGGACCATAAAGAAGGAGCTTGCCCGCATCAAACTCCTGCTGGAAGTACGCCCCGTGCTTGTCCATCAACGCCTTCTCGTCTTCGGTTATGTCGTAGGGAAAGGTAGGGCGCGGCGGAATCAGTTTGAAGTAGAAGTGCCGTTTGTCCATGGCCAGACATCATACCGGGGAGTTCGAACAGCAGGAACTGATCGGAGGATTGCAGTTGCCTACCCCGATGACCGCCGGGGCTTGCGCAGGGGGTGGATCGTCTGGTTCTGCTCCAGCATTTCGACGAACTCGCGGATCTTCCTCGCTCGGGTCTCAGGCTTTTTCGCGGTCTGGATGCGAAACAGCACGGCATATCGATTAGCGCCATCGAGTTCGGTGAAGAAGGCCTGGGCGCGGACATTCGCGTTCAGCGCCGCCTGCAGATCGGACGGGACCAGAGCCCGGCTCGGGGAATCGTACGCCCGCTCCCAATGTCCGCTGCCCTTGGCCCGCTCGATCGCTTTCCTGCCAGCCGGCTTCATCTTCCCGCTTTTGATGAGCGCCAGTGCCTTCTGCCGGTTGATCTTTGACCAGACGCTGTGGTCCGAGCGAGGAACAAACTTCTGCAGCCAGGTTTTGCCGGTCTCGCTCTGCTTCTGGCTGTCAATCCACCCATAGCACAATGCGACTTCGACTGCTTCCGGGTAGGAGACGGACTTCAGTCCGGAACCTTTCTTCGCCAGGCGCAGCCAGAGGCCAGGCGACTTGCGGTGATATTGCTCCAGCCAGGTCGCCCAAGCTGCCCGGCTGGCAAAGCCGTGCACCTGGGCCACGTCGGGAATCTTGTTGTTCTTCGCTTTCACAATCATCTGCTCCGCGGGTGCTCCCAGCGATTGGGAGATCTCTGGTGGAGGAGCCGAACTCATCACCGATACATTGGTGACTATTCATTCGCATCCTTGCCACGCAGCCTGTCTCTTGTCGGTGCAGAATCGCCATCTTCCACCCCAGCTCGTCGGACTATCCTGCCCGCCTACCAAGAAGCCTCCTCCAGCTCTGCCGCGATCAAGAAAATTCCCCCCGATCCCAGCTCTCGCGCAGCAGGTTGAGTTTGCATGAAACCTGGCAGCTCTCAAAAAGCTTTGATGACGGCCGGCGGCTTCGTCCTCTGAGGTTTCGTTGCACGCGCTGTGCCGGCGCACGGCAAGCGGGCGTCCACGAAAAGGAATTGTAGGCCAGCGATCAGCTTCGAGAAAGCGCAGGGCGTTGCTCCTTCTCAGGCTCTATAATTCTGACCCTATGACCTCCCGACGAAACTTCCTGCAGGCAGGTGCGGCGGCTGCCGGAGCGGTGCTGGCCAGTCTGGCGGAGGAGAACCCCAAAACCCCTGCTCTCCCTCCCTCGATCGCTACTTTGAAATCGATGAAGGAACAGGCACACCCCATCACAAACGAGGAGCGGCGCGAGCGTCAGGAGAAAGCCCGGCGCCTGATGGAAGCCAACGACCTCGACGCCATCTTTCTGATGGAAGGCACATCGCTCAAATACTTCACCGGCATCCGCTGGTGGGGCGGGGAGCGCATGTTCGCCATGGTGCTGCCAGCCAAAGGCGCCGCCTTCTACGTGTGCCCGGGTTTCGAAGAGGACCGGGCGCGCGAGCAGATCGTCAGCGCTCCCGAGGGCGTGCAAGCCGACGTGCGCATTTGGCAGGAAGACGAGAGCCCCTACCAGCGCGTCGCCCAGGGCCTCAAAGACCACGAACTGCTCACCGGCAAGATCGGGATCGAAGAAACTGTGCATTATGTCTTCTATGAAGGCCTGAGCAAGGCGGCGCCGCAGACGCAGCTGCAAAGCGCGACTCCGGTCACCGCAGGCTGCCGCATGATCAAGAGCGAAAACGAGATTGCCCTCATGCGACTAGCGTCACGCGTCACGCTGACCGCGTACGAGGCCGTGGGCCGGGCGCTGCGCGACGGGATGACGCGAGACGAGGTCGAGTACCTCGTCGACGCGGCCCACCAGAAGCTGGGTTTCCCCGGCGATGCTCTGGTGGAGGTCGGCGAGTTCGCGGCCTTCCCGCACGGCTCGACCCAGGCGCAGGTGGTGCGGGAGGGCGTGCCGGTGTTGATTGATGGCGGCTGCAAGGCGGAGGGCTATCAATCGGACATCACGCGCATGCTCATGATCGGGAAACCATCGGACAAGATGAAGAAGGTTTTTGAGGTCGTCCATCGCGCGCAGAGCATGGCCTTGGCTACGGCACGGCCTGGGGTCGAGTGCGGCGCGGTGGATGCGGCGGCGCGCAAGGTGATCACGGACGCGGGCTACGGTCCAGACTATAAGTTCTTCACCCACCGCCTGGGACACGGGATCGGCATGGACGGGCATGAGTGGCCCTACCTCGTGCGCGGCAACAGCACAAAGCTGGCGGCACACATGACCTTTTCGGACGAGCCGGGCATCTACCTGCGCGGTGAGTTCGGCATTCGCCTCGAGGACGATATGCACATCACGGAGAATGGGGCGGAGTTGTTTACACCCCAGAGCCCGGCCCTGGAGGACCCGTTCGGGAAAGGATGAAAAGCGAGGCGGCGCTCTGCCGCCACTCAGCGGGATGGGCGTCATGGGACATCGTCTGCGTTGATCCCAAGACGGTGCGAACGTCTTCTTCCGGTGTCCAGGTAAAAGGAAGGCCAGACCTACCAGGTTTCGTGGAAGGGCGGTTTCTGCTCAACGCCGAAATTGCCGGCGAAGCTCTATGCGTTCCCGGGGGCAGCAGGATTCGGGTGTCCTCTCCCCGCCGCAGATGGGGTATTGTTGCTTCCGGCCACATCCGGGCGATTTGAGAATCCGAAGAACTCGGCGCGCCACTCACCGAACCGCCAAGGGAAGCAGTTCGTCGAGTTGCCGCTTCACGGCGACGCTCAACCGCCGGATGCCTTCCCGGATCTGCTCGGGCGGGGCAGCGGAGAAGTTCAGGCGCAGGTGGCGGCGTCCGGCTTCCTGGTGCCCATTTGGCGCGTAAAAGGAATCGCCCGGCACGAAGGCGACGTTCTCCTTCAGTGCCGTTTCAAACAGCCGTTGCGCGTCCATGCCTTCCGCCAGTTCAACCCAAAGGAACAGGCCGCCCTTGGGGCGGGTCCAGCTCACTTGCGGTGGGAAGTGTTCCGCAAGGGCCTCGAGCATCACGTCGCGGCGCTCGCGGTAGACCCGGCGGATCAGCTTCACGTGCTCGTCGAGGAAGCCGTCGCGGGCCACTTCGTAGGCAACGATCTGGGCGAAGGTAGAAGTGTGCAAGTCCGCGCCTTGCTTCAGCTGCACCAGCTTGGCGATGACGTCAGGCGGGGCGACGATCCAGCCCAGCCGCAGGCCGGGCGCAAGGGTCTTGGAAAAAGTGCTCAGGTAAATGACGTTGCCGATGGAGTAGCCGTTGTCGCGGCGCAGGTTCTCCCGGTCCAGCACCACCAGCGGGGTGAGGTGCTCGCCTTCGTAGCGCAGTTGCCCGTAGGGGTCATCTTCGATGATGGGGATGCCGTAGCGGTCGGCTACCAGAACCAGCTCATGGCGGCGCCCTTCCGAGAGCGTGGTCCCCCCGGGATTCTGGAAGTTGGGCAGCACGTACATGAACTTGGGACCGGAGCGCAGTGACGCCTCGAGCTGATCAGTGCGCAGGCCATCTTCGTCGCTCGGCACGCTGACATATTCCGCGCCGTACACGTCGAAGGCTTGGAGAGCACCCAAATAAGTGGGAGCTTCCACCAGCACACGGTCGCCCGTATTGATCAGCAGCTTACCGATGAGGTCGAGTGCCTGCTGCGAGCCCGAGGTGATGAGGACGTTCTCCGTGCGGGCCTGGATGCCGTAGCGCGCGATGTGGCGGGCAATCATCTTGCGCAAAGGCTCGTAGCCTTCCGTGGCCCCGTATTGCAGGGCCAGATGTGCCGGCTGGTCGAGAACCTTGCGGCAGGCTTCCCGAAAGCGCTCGGTGGGAAAGACGTCAGAGGCGGGCAGACCGCCGGCAAACGAGATGACTTCTGGGCGCTGGGTGATCTTGAGCAGTTCGCGAATGGCCGAACTCTTGATGCCCCGGGTGCGCTGCGCGTAACGAGAGGCCCAGGCTGTGGACATAGTTCTCCTTCTTCTCCACTTTAGACCAACTGCCGTTAACTTTAGGACAAGTTTAGGACCTCCGGCTGTGACCCGCGCCTGATTCGAGGTGACGAAGATCACCAAAACATGTGACTCCAGGACCGCACGGGTGGAGTATTGCGGAGATTGCACTCTGGTTTCATCAGAAGGGGGGAGCACGGGCGGGGAGCCGATTGGTTACTTGCGTCACACCTCCTGGCCATCTCCTTACCTGACCGCCCGAAGGCGGCTTCGGTAGACTCGGGAACAGCCCAATTCCTCTCAGACTGTTCAGCAGGCCGTCCTGTCCAATGGTTACAGTGCGTTCAGCCACGTTCCGTGTGTCGAGGCGAGCCCTTTGGGCGCCGCGCGTTTTGACCGCCCAGGGAGCGGCTCGCATCTCCCATTTTGATTGCCGGAGCCGGCGGTGGGAGGGAATTCACGAGAATCGGTTCGTCGCCGTTACGCGCGCCCAGATGCGCCTCTTGGGGCGCTGACGTGGGGGCATCTACTGCGGAACCACGGCTAGAAACGCAACTGGCTGAGGTAGGTGTAGCTGGCCTGAATGCTGGCGAACGGATCCTTGGGCTGGTCGTGCTCGACGAAGTAATGCCGTATACCGGCCTTGTCGGATTGTGCGAATATAGCCTTCCAGTCGATCGAGTTGTCTGCTGCGACGCTGGTCATGTTCCCTGCCTTGTCCTTTCCCTTCACATGCACCAGGGGGAAGCGTCCCGGGTAACGGTTGAAATAGGCGAGTGGGTCGGCGCCAGCCGTAACCGCCCAGTACAGGTCCATTTCCATCTTCACCAGGTTGGGATCGACCTCCGCCAGCAGGATGTCGTAGGGCAGCTTCCCTTCCACCGGCTGGAACTCAAAGGTGTGATTGTGGTAGGCGAACTGGATGCCCGATTTGTGCGCCGCCTCGCCGGCCCGGTTGAAGGTCTCTGCAATCTGACGCCAGGCACCGGGCTGCTGGCGGATCTTCTCGTCGATGGAGGGGCAAACCACGTAACTGTGTCCGATCACCTGAGCCGCCTCGAGCACCCCGGGCCACTTATCGCTCAACTGGTCAAACGGTATATGCGTCGAGGGCGCGGCCAGACCTACCCGGTCCAGCGCTGCTTTGACCTCCTTGGGTGAGCGGCCAAAGTAGCCCGCGAACTCCACTTCGCGGTAACCGATGTTCGCGACCTCGGCCAGGGTGCCGTCGAAATCGCCCTTCATCGCGTCCCGTACGCTGTACAACTGCACGCCGACTTTTTCAATCTTGTGCTCGTCGGCCGCCAGGCTAAAACGCCGGGCCAACAACGTCGCCGCCGTCACGGTGCCCAGAAAAGTGCGCCGGTCCATCATCGATCTCCTTTCCGCAAAGCCCACAGGATAGTCAGGGGCAGACGCGGGCGCAACTGCAGCGCGGCGCCTCACACTCCGACCCCACCTGCCGTACCACTACTGTTCCAGGAACATCGTCGTCGAGGAAGACAACGTATCCGCGGTCCCCACATTGGTGAGCATACCGGTAAATGCCACGACTTCGTATGACCAGATGTTGTGATCTGTCTGGTTGCCTACGTACACGTAAAGCGCGCTCGGATCGGTCAGCACGAAGGCCGGCCCATTGCCGGTGGCGAAGGGCGACCCCACGATCTCGGTGGGCAGGCCGCTCATGGGGTCCAGGGTAAAAACAGAGATGTTGTTGGACGTCAGATTCGTCACGTACAGATACTTGCTGGTGCTGCTCACGGCCAGCGAACTCGGGTTGGTGCCGGCTAAGAACGGCGAGCCCACCATGGCCGTCAGCGCTCCCGTATTCTGGTTGATGCTGAACCCCGAGAAATTGCTGTCCAGCAGGCTGGCCACGTACATGAACTTGCCCGAAGGGTCGAAAGCAATCCAGTTAGGACCATTGCCGACCGTGTTGGGCGACCCGGGAACCGGGCTCAGTGCTCCCGACGAGATCGCGAAACCCGAGATCGAAACCCCGCTGCCGTTGGCCACGTAAAGAAACTTCCCGGTCGGTGTAATCGCCACCCGCACCGGGTTGAAGCCCGTGGCGTAAGGCGACCCAGGAGCCTCCTTCAGGGTGCCGCTGGTGGCGTCCACCGCAAACACGGAGAGCGTGCGGGAAACGGCGTTGGTCACATACAGGAAGTCCCCGGACGGGTCCAGCACCAGGCTGGAAGGATTGAGCCCGGTGCGCGTCCGGGGCATAACCTCCGTCAGCTTTCCAAAACTGTCGACGGTGAACTCCGAGATGTCCGCCTCGCCACCGTTGGTGACATAGGCGAATTTGCGGTTGGAACTGACTACGATCGCCGTCGGGGAAATCCCTGCGGCATACGGCGAGCCCGGAACCTGGCTCAATCGTCCCGTAGCGGCGCTGACGCGGAACGCCAGCACCCCGTTGTTTAAGGGCGTGGTTACATATGCCGTATGGGTCGAGACTCCGCACCCCGGCAGCATCGCCAGGGCTAGGCTGGCGGAGACCGCAAGCATGGTTCTCATCAACACCGTTCGTGTTCCTCCAGATCTGGAACAGTCCAAGGCAGCGGACGGGCCAACCCGTCAATTGAATTCAGGCTAGAGATTGAAATTTAACATTTTATTCTATCGTGGGATGTTGCCGGGGCCTTTGACCTGGCGGCATGCAGCCTTCGTCGAGAGCACCGCTCCGACCATCTGCCTTCTGATGGCAGCGCTGAGTGATCGGTTGCTCGGGTTGCAGCGGCGGCACGACCTTCCGTCTTGTATCAGCACGCCGGCTCTCAGGTTGCAGCACCCGCGTCCGGGTCGCAACCTGACCTGTTCCGAAGGGTTGTTCTGGCTCCAGCTGAAGCAAGCGTTGGAAGCCACCAAGTCCAGCAGGGGACGGCAGTCCGTCCACGGTGTAACCCGGGGCCGGAGCCGCCGCTGACTGTCGGCGTTACTGGTGGAGGCGCGGGGGTTTCACTCCGCTACCAGCAAACTCTCCGCAAACGGCCACTCCCGGTCCACCCATTGCGCCTCGCAGCGGAAGCCGGTCGCCGCCGCCATCCCGTTGATCTCCTCACGCTGGTATTTGTGGCTGCTCTCGGTCCAGATGGTTTCGCCCTCCATGAAGCGGACCGCGACTCGCGCCGATGGGATGCTCACCACTTGCGCTCGCCGCGAGCGCAAGTGCATTTCCACACTGCGCGCCGTGGGATTGTACCTGGCCACGTGCTCGAACTGATTGAGCGCGAAATCGGCATCGAGTTCCCGGTTGAGGCGAGCCAGCAGGTTCAAATTGAACGCCGCGGTCACGCCCACAGGATCGTCATATGCCTCGAGCAATTGACCCTCCGGCTTCATCAGGTCGGTGCCCAGCAGCAGGGCATCACCCGGCTCGAGGGTCCTCCGAATCTCACACAGGAAGCACGCTCCCGCCGGCCGGTCGAAGTTGCCGATGGTGCTGCCCAGGAAGAGCACGAAGAGGTGCTGTCTCTCCTTTCGCCTGGCCGCTACCTCGGCCAGACCTTCCAGGTATTCGCGTTCGAAGCCGACGATGCTGATGGAATCAATGTCCCCCAACTCGCGCCGGCACATGGCCAGCGCCGTCGGCGAAATTTCAATCGGGCAGTAAGCGGTGTGCTGGCGCCGGCTGAGCGCCTTCAGGATCCAGCGTGTCTTCTTGCCGCTGCCGCTGCCCAGTTCCGCCACCACCACCGGCGCCGGCAGCCGTTCCACGATGTCCGAGGCGTTCTCCCGCAGCAGCCGCTCGTCGGCGCGAGTCAGGCCGTATTCGGGCAGCGCACTGATCACTTCAAACAGCGCCGAGCCCACATTGTCATAGAGATATTTCGACGGCAGTTCCTTCTGCGGCTTGAGCAGCCCGTCCCGCACTTCGGCGGCAAAATCCGAGATAGGATGCGCAGTAACGGCACGAGTCAGCATGCTCGCTCCCGGTTGCGTTTTAGTTCTTCACGCAACGGAATCCCGCGTACACGTACCGATAGTGCGGCTGGAACCAGTTGCGAAACGAAGGGCGTAACAGGCAGGCGGCCGTGCGCGCAGAGCCGCCTTTCATCACGTAATGCTGGTTGTCGAAGAAATCCGCGGAGTAGCCTCGGTAAAACGGAAAAGGTTCAAATCCGGGGAATGGCGCGAACAGGCTGGACGTCCACTCCCAGCCGTTGCCCACCATTCCGCGGACGCCGAGGGCGCTGGGGCCGGCGGGATCGGCGCCCACCGGCATCGGATCCCAGCGGCGGAAGTCGAAGTTCCCTTCCCGCAGAACCGGCGCAGCCGCGGCGCCCGACCGCTCGGCCCCGTCGGGTCGTGCCCAGGCGGCGCGCTGCCATTGCGCTTCGCTGAGTAACGACTTGCCTGCCCAGCGCGCGTATGCGCTCGCCTCCGCCTGGCTCACATACACTGGCCCATCAAGGGGCAGGGGGATCTCGTCGAACATAGTGCGCAGCAACCAGCGCTCGCTGTCACGGCGCCAGAATCCGGGGTGAGCCACACCCGTGTTGCCGATCCAATGCCAACCCGCGTCTGTCCACAGCGACCGTTCCTGGTACCCGCCTGCGGTGACGAACTCCAGGTACTCGCCATTGGTCACCTTGTGCTTGTCCACGACAAATGCCGGAACACTCGTGGTTTGCTCTTCGTCCTCGTTGTCCCAGCCGAACCTCGACGCCTCGCGGCGCAAGCCGAGCGTCACCGGCCCCGCTGGAACTTCCACCATGGCCGGAGTCGCGCGCGGCGCCAACGGTTCGGTGTCGCGCATGCCGCGCACCTTGCAGTCCAGCGGCAACTGGTGAAGCATGTAGGCGAGCGTCTCGGCGTGCATCAACCGGTGCTCAATGGCAACGTTCAGGAGGAGTTCGGGTGGAAACTCACGTGACTGCGCATCCGCCATGGCTGCATCGAGGACACCGTCAAGCGCTCGGCGCACCCGCTCCACGTAGCGGCGCACTTCAGCAAGCGATGGCCAGTCCGACGGCCCATCCATGGGCAATCCGGTACTGACCGGATCGATGCCGAAAGCGAACAACCGGTCGAACTCGGGGTGAAACGAGGGGAGATTCAGCAGGCGCTCGCGCAGCAGGTTCCAGTCGAAAGCCTCAAGGTGACCGATATAAAAAATGATGCGGTGCCGCTCTGGAATCGGTCGGTCGTGGAGCGCTTCCGGCTTGACGATGTCAAACAGCGCATCGCTCTCGCGGCGTGCTTCCCCGAGTCGGTAGAATAAAAGGTGCTGGGTTTCCAGGCCGCTCGGTTGGGCCACCATCTCTACCTCCTGAAGCCGAGTGATTCTCCAAGCCACACCTGGCCAACTGACTATGATGCCCCCGGCCGAGAAAAGGCTCAGCCAAGTTCGGACTTTTCTCAGGTCCGGAACAACCCTGCGCGGAGTGTTATAAACGGTGGTCTTTCAGCAACATAGGAAGATGGTTCGCGATGGATCAGGCTGGCTGGACGCCCCCGTTCTTGCGGGGGCAAGTGCGAGCACAGAGTGAACTGTCGTGCGTGGCTATCTCTATGGGTGTCCAGCCAAACCCTCGTCGGGCACGGAAGGTCGCTGCACGTCCGTCACTTCTGACACTTCCTCTCTGCATCTAAGATCTCCGGTTAAGAAACGGCGCCACTCCCCCGAGATGGGCTGTTAGGGACGCTTCCGAATAGGAGCCGAATCAGGAAGGGGAAAGCTCTCGGTATCCCGAGAGTCCACCTGCGAGAGTCCTTCGCTCGACCGGAAACAGCCCGCCTCCCTCATCAGGCCAACTAAGACCGCACCCCGGCATCCCGGGCCGTTTTCGATCGCTGAACAAGCTGAAGCGTGTCTCTCGTCTCCTCAATAAAGCAAAGCCCGGATCCCCCTTCGAGGCGTGCCGCACACCGCTGCCAGCGTGAGTGGCTTTTCACCCGCCCGGGCGAAACGACCTTTTCCCCCATTGGATTGCCAATCCAGGTTCGAGCACGGCCAACCCTCCCATTGTGGAAAAGAGTTCTCTTTGCCCATCCTTTTTGCGATGATGTAACCCCGCAGTGCTTCGCTTCACGACGTGGAGAGAACCCTTATGCGTGGATTGCTGATCCGCATCCCGCTGGTCGCCGTTCTATGTCTCCCGGCTCTGGCTCAGCAGCCGTCTGCCAACGAGTCCGCCACCGCCCTGTGCAACTTTGAGGACGGCAAACAAATCACCGCCCGCTACATCGCCGTCGCTGCTGGCCACGCCGACACCCTCCCCTCCAGGGTTTTTGTCCCTGGAGGCCAGGCCATCACCTTGTTTACCGAGAACGAGGTGATCCTCAACAATACCGTTATCCCCACCGGCGGCTACACCATGTATTTTATCGGCGGCAAGAAGGATTGGACCCTCATTGTCAGCCGCAACGTCGATGTCAACGCCAAGTACGACGAGTCCAAGGACTTAGCCCGCGCGTCCATGGAGATCGCTCAGCTCAGCTCCCCCGCCGACAAGCTTTCGGTCTACTTCGGTCATACCGGTCCCAAGCGCTGCGAGATCAACGTCGACTTCGGCAAATGGCGCGGATGGGTCGAATTCCGCGAAAAATAAATCAGGGCAGTTAAGGCGGACGCCCCCGTCCGCCGTTGCTGACGGCTGAGAGCTTACAGCCTCAAGGACTTTGACTTACTGGCGAACCAGCAGAGCAAGGCGGGGGAAGCGGAACTTGCCGGCGGCATCGTCGATGACGTTGACCTGGCAGGTGTAGAAGCCAGGTTTCAGGGAAGCCAGGGGGACATCAAGTTGAAAAACGGCGGCGTGGCGTTCCGGGGCGTTGAGTTGTTCGCGCTCGACCACGGGGGTTTCGTACGCCTTATTGTTTCCCTGAAAGAAAGCCACGCTACTGAGGAGACGAATGCCGGAACTGGCGCCGGATAGGCCGACATTCCCGCGACGCGAACCGGAATTCCCGCCAGAAGCAACGCCACTGGCGGCGCGCAGGTCGGGATCTCCGGCAGATGGGGCGGCATTCCCACCATGTGGGTTGGAATTCCCGCCGGATGAGCCGACCGGAGTGGTTCCGCGCGCAGGGTCATAGACCTCGTAATAGAGATAAAGGTGCTGGCCCGAAGAAAACACGTGGGTGACGCTGGGAACGACCTCGGAGCCGTCACGCGCCAGAGGGTTCTCGGTCTTGTGCTTGCCTGCCGGGTTGATCTGGCTGGCCAAAACAACGGAACTCATTTTCACCGGAAAGTCCTTGAGATCGGGAACGCCGAAATCGGTTTCGAACGATCCTAACCGGCCACTCTGATTTTCGCGCACTACGAACTTGAGGTGGTAGGTGCCCGGGGGAAGAGTGAAACCGGTGTCGTACTGCACGTTCTTACGCTGGACCAACTCAGTCGTCCTGAGAGCAAGTTTGATGGTGTCGCGGACCTGACCAACGGGATGTTTGTCGGGGGCGAGGACTTCGCCCAGGACGTCGAGGGTGGCGCGATCTTGGTCCTTGTTGCGGGCGAAAGGAATCTCCCAGCCCGGGACGACAACCGAAACCGGCACGTAGAACTTGTTGCCGCCGAGGCGAAAGTAGGCGGCCGAGAGATAGACAGGGAGATCGGTACTGGGCAAATCAGAGGCGAGTTCCTCATTGAGCTGGCGCTCGCGGTCCTCCTGGGTAGAGTGCTGGAAGTCGGCGGGGGCGTAGTAGCCGCGGCGGAATTCCAGTTTCAGCCCGGGGCGGTTGACCTTGACGGTGATCCGGCGAAAGCGCCCGTCGCGCGCGGGATTGCTGCTGTGGTAGCCGAGCAGGTAATAGAAGGAAGTGTCCTGCTGCACGCCGGTGAAGACCCGGGAGAAGTCGTTGGTGTCGAGGAAGGCCCGGCCTCCGGTGTCGCCCGCGAGGGTGACCAGGGTCTCCTGGGTCGTGAAATTGGAGGTATAGGCGCTGAGCTGGGCCTGGCCGGAGTAAGGCGACTGGCCGCGCAGACTGGCGTTTTGCGCTTCGCCTCCGGGAACGATGGCCTGCAGACCGCGGAGGTCCATGGTGTAAATGGCCATGTTGGCTCGGACGGCGGCGTTGGTGGCGGCGCGAAGTTCGGACTGGTTCTCGATCCCGGTGCGATCCATGCCGCTGGAGAAATAAATCAGCGACTTCTTTTCGTCGACACTCATGAGCCGTTCTGCGACGGAGCGCAGAGCTGCCAAGCGGCGGTCGGTATTGAAAATGTTGTATTCGGTGTCGTCCACCGTGAAGGGCGCACCGGTGTCGGGAGTGCCTTCGGTGCTTCCGGTTGTTCCCTCTTCGAAGCCTTGGCCGCCAGCCGGGTTGAGCGCTTGCAAGGCGGTCTTGAGCCCGGCTTTGTCAGAGGTGAAGTCCTGGTTGACGGTCAACTGGCTGCCCAGCGAGATGATGGAGACCATGTCGGCCGGCGACATTTGCCGGTCCAGGTAGTTGCCGGCAGCGTTGGTGGCGCGCTCGACGTCATCGGGCTGCATCGAGCTGAGATCGAAGAAAAGGATGATGAGCCGGCGGTCTTTCAGTGGGCGGGCCGCAGTCTGCTGGGCGGTGACGGGCTTGGCAGACTTACCCGTGGCGAGCAGAGGCGCTTCCAGGGCGGCGCTGGAGACGACCGCCTCGGTGTTTTCGAGGTCAAAGGAGACGACCTGCTGGGGCTTGCCATCCTCGAGAACCGTGAAGTCCTCGCGCCTGAGATCCTTGACCAGGTTGCCCTGGTGGTCGCGCGCGGTGACGTTCACCAGGACCAGCTCGGTCCGACTGCGGAAGGTGTAATCGCCCTGGGACTCCTGTGAGAGCAGAGGCGCAGGGGAGAGAGCCAAGACCAGCAGCGAGGCGAGCGCTTGGTGGATCCATTTCGAGCCGCGCGATGGGGAACACATATTTCCTCTCCTCAGAAGCGAAATCGAGCGGTCAATTGAATGGTGCGCATGGACCCCACAGAAATGACACGTCCGTAGGTGGGCGAGTTCAGCGTGGTGTCAATGGCGGAGAACTGGGGGGTGTTGAAGATATTTGCCGTTTGCACCCGGACTTCGAGAGTCTTGCCCTCTTTGATGGGGAACAGTTTGGTGAAGGCCATATCGAAGACGCGCGTGGGAGGGCCCTCGATGCTGTTGCGGCGGGCATCGCCGAAGGTGCCGGGCGGAGGGGCCGCGAAGGCGGCGGTGTTGAACCACTGGGCGACGGAAGGATGGGAGATGCCGACTGACTGATCGGGGACGATGTTAGGGCGGAGTGTGCCGTTGGTGCCGCGATTCACGTCGGCGAAGTCGCCCAGGATTCTGGGGGTAAAGGGGATCCCGGTGGCGATGGTCCAGTCGCCGCTCCACTGCCAGTCCCCCAGGATGGCACGCCAGGGGCTGTTATTGGTGAGCCAGCGGCGATCGTGGCCGAAGGGCAACTCCCAAAGATAATCGGCGCTGAATTTGTGGCGCTGATCGAAGCTGGAGAGGCCGCGTTCGGCGGCCAGATCAAAGGCGTTCTGGGCAACGACCGTAGCCCCGCCACCGATGGTGGAGGCGTTGTCGATGGACTTGGACCAGGTGTAGAGGCCGCCGATGGAGATGCCGTGCTGCAAGCGCTTGCGGAGGCGAACCGAGCCGGCGGCAGCGGTGGAATCTCCCTGGGAAGTCTGCCAGTCGAAGGGCTGCACGTCGGGGATCCGGGTGCCGTTGGCGCTACGGTTGGGAGCTTCCAGGATGTCGAGGCGCGTTCCCTTGGTGCCGGTATAGTCAAGATTGAGCAGCAAGGTGGGCTGGATCTCCTGCTGCACATCCAGGTTCCAGATCTGGACGTAGCCGAGGCGGTAGTTGGGATCAACCGCGTAAGAATTGGTGATGAGGCCGGTGGCTGGGGGGGGAAAGCCATTCTGCAAAGTGAGCTCGCCGGTGACCGACTGCACGTTGGTCATGGCGGTGGCGAAGGGAGGCTGGAAGGCAAGTTGTTGGGCAATGGTCTGGTAAGCGCCGGTGTTGTAGTTGATTCCGTAACCGGCGCGGACCACGGTTTTGGGCGTAGCCTTCCAGGCCACACCGAGGCGAGGCGCAAGGTTGTTGCGATCGGGGCGGACCAGCATGACGGGAAACTGGCCGTGATAGGGACCGGTTTGTCCGGGTAGGACGATAACGGCCGCGGTGACATCGGGGGAAATGTCAAGATTGGCGATGCGGTTGTTGAGCTCGGTAAAGGGAGAGATGTATTCGTAGCGCACGCCGAGATTGAGGGTGAGGTTGGCGCGCAGCTTCCATTCTTCCTGCGCGTAGAGATCCCAGGAATTGCCCCGGAAGTGATAGCTGTTGGCGCCGGGCTCGGTGGACTGCAGCGAGGTCTGCTGGGCCAGCCCGAGCAGAAAATCGGCGAAGTCATAGCCGGTATATGGAACGGTTTGTCCGTTGGCACCGGGTAGGGCAGTGTTGAATCCGGTGAAGACGAAGGAGCCGCGGGCGTTCTTGCTGGTCTGGGTATTGAGCTGGATGCGACGAAAATCGCCACCCCAGCGCAGGTTATGTTTGCCGTGAACCCATACCACGTTGTCGGCCAGGGTGATGGTCTGGTTGCGCTGGCGGACCGGGTTAATGTCCTGGATGCCCCCGAAGTGTGAGAAGGAGAGCCCGGGGAGCCCCCAATCAAAGGGGTCGGTAGAGACGCCACCGATGCCAAGCGTACCTGTGATGTCCTGCGAGAAGGCGTAGAGGTTCAAGGTGTTGGTGCTCGTGCGGTTAAAGTCGAAGCGGGCGATGTTGGTGAGCTTGCCGATGCTGCGGATGTAGGCGACGGGAACGTCGTAGCTGCGTATGGTGGTGTTGCCGCCCACGCTGGGGAAAGGATTGGTAAGAGCATTTTCGGCACCGTGGTAATGGAAGCCGAAGGAGAGATTGTTGCGCGGGCCGCGGAAGGAGCGGGAACCGATGCCGGCGCCGCCGAAGTTGCGGATCAGGCGGATGTTGGCGTCGTCGCTATTCTGGGCGGCGGTCGTGATGTAGTGAAAGTTCTGAAAATCACCGGGGAGGTTGGGCACGGGGATGTACTTGAGCAGTCCCGCGGCGGCGGAATTGATGTTGGGGATAGTCTCGTTGGAGAACGGGAGGTGCGTTACCGGATCAAAGATCTGCACCGGGGCGGTTGTGCCGGGGCCGGTGGATACGGTGGTCTGGGAGAAGTTGCCCTGGCGTTCGAGCAGCGTAGGGACGGTAGAGAAGGCGTCGTAAGGATTCGCTCCACGGAAGCCATTGTAATTGACGAAGAAGAAGGTCTTGGTGCCGCCGTGGTAAATCTTGGGAATGTTGAGCGGGCCACCGGCGCTTCCGCCGAAGCGTTGCTGGAGAAAAGCGGGCTTGACGACCGGAGCACCGGTGAGCGAGTAGGGAGACGCGTTCAGGGCTGAGTCGCCAAGGGTGTAATACAGGCTCCCGTGAGGGCGATTGATGTCGAAGCGGCCGCGGCCACCGCCGAGGATGAAGGCTCCGCCGCCACCGCCGCGGGACCCTCCGCCGAAACCACCACCGGGACCACCGCCAGGACTCCCCCCGGGACCAATAAGTGCGAAGTTACCACCACCCGGGCCTCCGCCGGGGCCGCCTTGCATCTCGCGCTCTCGCATTCTCTGCTGGATTTCGTCGGTGCTCATGCCGAAGGTGTTGGCGGCGGATTCATTGCCGGAGACCGCCACCGATTCGGTGGCGGCATCGGGAGACAGGCCGGGCACAGGCATCCCTGAAGGGACGACCTGGCCGGCGTTGGATGCCTGGTCGGTGGCTTCGCTTTGCAGGACGGAGAGGCTCTGAAAGCCGCGGATGAGGTTTCCCGCGGCAGCCGCACGCTGCGACATTTGCGACGGCGAACCCGGTCTTGGCTCAGAGGGTGCGGTCCGAGACAAGAGATTGAGGTTGAAGTCGACGCTGGCACCGGGAGGAGCGGCGGTCACTTCACGGGTCAGGGGCTGAAAAGCCGTCATCTCGGCGCGGACAGTGTACTGACCGGCAGCCGGGACTTGGATCGAGTAGCGACCGTTGAGGCCGGTCCAGCTGACATATTTCGAGCCGGTCGCGGAATCAGTTGCCGTCACGGTGGCCCCAGGGATGACGGTGTTGCCGGAGGTGACCACGCCTGCGATGGATAGGGTTTGAGAAGCACTTTGGGCGTTTGAGCCGAGCCCTACGAACAAGATGAGGAGTAGTGCCAGGACCGTCGAGCGGCCGCCAAGATGAGTCTGGAAAACGGTAGTCATGCCGACAAACCGGTCCTCGCCGGCGCACCAATCCGCAGCCGAAAAGAACCGCTCATTATGATTTCAACACTGCAAGCGGGGCAATGCTGTAAGAATACCGTCTAAGACCGTAAAGTTTTGTAAATGTCGGGCCAGGAATGAGGAGACTGCGGCTTCGGGCAACTAAGGGGCTGGAGTTGCAATCTCAACAACGAAACCTTGTGTGAACCTCTGTGAGAACCCGGACTCGTGCCCTGAAGATTGCCAAGAATCCACAGACACATTGTGCTGCCGGGCGGTTCCTCGCCTGGTCCTGCGTCGCGCTGGGGATGGTATCCCTCGGGGGGGCAGGGCTGAGCGGGCAGCAGCCGACGATTGCAGTGAACGTGAAGGTAGTAAATGTGCTGGCGACCGTGCGCGACAAGCACGGGCAGATCGTCAACAACTTGAACAAGGATGATTTCTTCCTGCAGGAGGATGGGAAACCGCAGAGCATCGGCTATTTCAGTCGAGAGTCGAACCTGCCGTTGACGCTCGGGCTGCTGGTGGACACCAGCCTGAGCCAGCGGCGAGTGCTCGAGCAGGAACGCAGCGCCAGCTACAGCTTCCTGGACAAGATGCTGCAGGCGAAGGACACCGCTTTCGTGATTCATTTCGACCGGGAAGCGGAGTTGCTGCAGGACCTGACATCGTCGCGCGAGAAATTGCAGGCTGCCCTGGACAAACTCAAGTTGCCGGAGGAGCCGGAACTGGCGCGGGGCGGCGGGCAAGGTGGCGGATCGGGAGGCGGATGGCCCGGTCCCGGCGGCGGCGGGCATCGTGCAGGTCATGGCGGGCGAGACCACGGGGGCGGAACGGTACTCTATGACTCGATCTACCTGGCATCGGATGAATTGATGAAGCCGCAACAGGGGCGAAAGGCGCTGATTGTGCTGTCGGACGGTGTAGATCGGGGCAGCAAGGAGACGCTAGAGGCTGCGCTCGAGGCTGCCCAGCGAGCCGACACGGTGGTGTATTCGATCCTGTTCAAGGACGACGAGGCGTACTCGCATTGGGGCGGCGGTTTTGGCGGTCCCGGAGGAATGGGCGGGCACGGAGGCGGGCATCGCTACCCGCCGGAGTCGCGACCGGATGGGAAGAAGGTGCTGGAGCGGATCTCGAAAGAAACCGGCGGACGTCTGTTTGAAGTTTCGAAGAAGCAGCCGATCGACAAGATCTACAGCGAGCTGCAGGAAGAGTTGCGGAACCAATACAGCATCGGCTACACACCGGACAAGAGTAACGAAGGAACGGGCTTCCGCAAGATCACGCTGACAACCAAAGAGAAGGATCTCGTGGTGCAGGCTCGGGACGGGTATTACGCGGAGCGGTAGGGCCAGTAGCTTGCCAGCTCGGGGCTATTAACCTGGCAGTCGCCCGTCCCCGCCCGACGCCGGGGGCGTGCGCATTCTCTCGCCCGCCACATTTGATCAGAGTCTCTTCCTGACTGGAGTCTCCAGCCCGCCAGAAGTGTGCAGCCCGCGCAGGGCCAAAGCCCACAAGCCTCCGTGCGGCGCTGCGAGCGCGGCTTCATCCGCAATCGGCTCCCTGCAGACTGCCCGCGGCCGGACGGCGGCCCACGATGTCCCCAGTCTTATGGCGGGTCACGCTCCTCAAGTCGTCTGCAGGTACGGCTGCCACCGGGATCAAGGTGCTACTCCGCCGTCCTGCCTTCCAATCTTCGCCTGCACTGTATTTTTGCCGCCGTGAGCGTGGAACAAATCTCCCGCCATGGAAAGGGCTACAACCCCCGGGCGGGCCGCGCAAGCCAATATTGCTCGATCTCCTCGAGACTGCGGCCTTTGGTTTCCGGGACCACGGTCCAGACAAAAACGATGGCTGCGATACACACGACGCCATAGAGCAGGAACGCGACGGGAGCGGTTAAGAGCTGCACTAGTGACAGGAAGGTGAGAGTCACCGCCAGGGTGCCGCACCAGAGGAAGACCGTGGCGACTGACATGGCTCGTCCGCGGACACGAGTGGGACAGATTTCCGCCATGACCACCCAGGTTCCAGTGCCTACGCCGACCGCAAAGCAGGCGACATAGATAAGAACAAAAATCAGGACCAGGAAGGGGGGAGCCTCGGTGCGAATCGAGGCCGCAACACCTGCCAGGGAAACCGCCATGCCGGCGAAAGCCGACATCAGCAATGGCTTACGGCCCAGGCGGTCGATGAGATACATGCCGAGGAAGGTGAAGAGGAAGTTGATGCCGCCAATCATGACGTTGGCCCCAAGAGCGGTGCCAGCGGTCTGGTGGGGAACGTGCTCGAGGAAAACGAGAGAACCGTAATAGATGATGGTGTTGATACCGGTGAACTGGCTGAAGAGGGCGACCAGGATGGCGACGATTAGGGGCCTGCGGAAGGCGGGATCAAGCAGGTTGCCGCTTTCCTCGGCGACGGCAGACTGGATAGCACGGATTTCGGCCTGGGCGGCTTCGCGGCCGGCGAGCCGCGCCATGAACTCTTCGGCCTCAGCCTCGCGGCCATTTTGAACGAGCCAGCGCGGGCTTTCTGGAACAAACAGCAAGGCGACCAGGAAGAATAGGGAGGGAACGGCGGCGGAGGCCAGCATCCAGCGCCAGTTTCCCGGGCCCGCGCCGGTGAGGCCGTAGTTCACCGTGTAAGAGAGGAGGATGCCGGTCACAATCGCCAGTTGGTTCACGCTCACCAGCAGGCCGCGAATGCGGGCAGGAGCAATCTCGGCGATGTAGAGCGGGGAGAGCGTGGAGGCCAATCCGATAGCGAGGCCGCCGAGGAGACGGGCGAGCACGAATTCGGTGAGGTTGCGGGGCAGGGCGGCACCGATGGAGGAAGCCGTAAAGAGCGCGGCGGCGGCGAGCAGCACCTTCTTGCGGCCAAAGCGGTCGCTGGTCAGGGCGGCGAGACTGGCCCCGAAAACGCATCCCACAAGCAGGCTGCTGGCGCCGAATTCGGTCTGCGCGTCGGTGAGTGAGAACTGGCGCTTGAGGAAAACGATAGCGCCGTTGATGACGGCGGTGTCGAAGCCGAAGAGCAATCCCCCGAGTGCGGCGACAGCGGCGGGGAGATAGACGTAGCGGGCGAAGTCACTCCGAATGCCGGTTGCGTCTTGCAGGTTAGTCGAGTTCATCGCGGTTCACGTTCCTCGTCGAACGGATGCATGCGTGATGAGACCATCAAATGGTCAAGAGGCGTTCTTGCAGGAATACCAGTCCGGCAGCGCCCGCGACGCCTCCGTATCCCAGCACATTTTGCAGGACGATCGGCACTTCCCTGCCCAACAGCACCCTGGTCCGGCGCGCGACCTCGGTATGGAGGGGAGCAAGCAGTTGTGCTCCGGCGGCCGCGATGTTGCCGCCAAGAATGAGCACTTCGGGATCGAACACGTGCAGGAAACTGGCCAGCGCAGCCGTAAGAGATTCGAAGGCGATATCGAGGACGCGGCGGGCACTGGGGTCGCCGTCCGTCGCGGCCTGGAAGATGGCCTCGGTCGAAGGCACTTGGCCGTTGACGGCGACCGACAGACGTGCGAGCGAAGCCCGGTGCAGGTGGGCGAAGTATCCGGACTCAACGGCGCGGGATGAGAAGCAGGTTTCCAAGCATCCGTAATTACCGCAGATGCAGAGGCCGCCGCGGATGTCCATAGTCACGTGCCCGAGGTGGCAGGCGGCACCCGAGGCACCGCGCATAATGACACCATCGATCAAGGCCGCGCCGCCCACTCCCGTGCCCAGGGTGAGCAGGAGAACGTTGCGGCGTCCACGGCCTGCGCCCCAGAGTACTTCAGCAACCAGGGCTGCGCGCGCGTCGTTGTCGGCGGAGACGGGCAGGTCTCCGGCTTCGACGAGTTCCCTCAAAATGTGTCCTTCGAGAAAGTGAAGGTCGCCGGGCAGGTGGTTGACACGGGTCGTCGTGGCGTCGATGACTCCCTTGCAGCCGATACCGATTCCGACCACGGGTCCCGGGGCGTGCCTGCGTACGGACCAGACAAAGTCCCGCAGAGCCGAGGTGGTGCGCGGCGAGGCTTCGCGAAAATTGGCGAGCAAGTCTCCGCCTAATCCCACCAGGGCGGCCTTGATGGCGGTGGCGCCGATATCGACGCCGATGGCAACCGGATCAGGATGAGCCCGAGGGCGAGTTTCACTCACAATGGTTGTGCATTATACTCACGTCGATCCTGGGCGGGTTGGCGCGCAGGCGAAAGGAGTTGCGATCATCCGTGCCCAAGCCGGATTCCAGCAGTGCGGTAGCCGGTCCGAAGCAGGCTGGCCTGGCTTATTTCAACCGGGCGATGGGCCTGCTCGAGGAGTTGCGACGCACCCAAGCGGAGGTTGTCCAGAAAGCAGCGGAGTTGTGTGCGGAGCGGATCGCGCGCGGCGGCCTGGTGTTTCTGTTTGGCAACGGGCACTCGCGGATGCTGTGCGAGGAGATGACGCCGCGGCAGGGGTGTTATCCGGGTTTCGTGGCGCTGGTGGAGTTGGCGCTCTCCAACCATGCGGCGATCGTGGGCGCAAACGGGCTCCGCGCGCCCTTGTACCTCGAAGGCTACGAGGGGTATGCGGAGCAGATTCTGAAGAGCTTTCGCTTCGGCGCCGACGATGCCTTTATCGTGATTTCCACCAGCGGGATCCGGCCGGTGGTGGTGGAGATGGCCGCAGGCGCGCAACGCCGCGGGCTGCCGGTGATCGCCATCGTTTCCCGCGAGCATTGTGAGCAGGCGAAACCGGCGCACTCTTCAGGCAAGAAGCTCATTGATTATGCCGACCTGGTCATCGACAACCGGTGCCCACCGGGCGATTGCGTGGTCGAATTGGAAGGGCTGGAGTGGCGCACGGGGCCGGTTTCCACGGTTACGGGCGCGATGATCATCAATATGATCCGCTGCGCCACCGCCGAGTCGCTGCTGGCGCGGGGCATGAAACCGGTGCTGCTGCCCAGCCACCAGTTCGTGGGAAGTACCAGTGCGGCTGAACAACTGGAAGCGTTCTACGAGGTCTATCGCAAGAGCCTCAAACACCTTTTCGAATAGGGGCCACGTGAGCCAAGTCCTGCTGCTGACCGGATCATCGGGTATTGCTGCGGCCACGGCCCGGCTGTGGGGAGCGAGCGATCCGGTCTTTATTGTCGGGATCAAGCCGCAAGAGTGCCAGGCGCTGGCGGCAGAGTTGCCGAACGCGAGCTTCCAGGTGGCGGACGTACGAGACGAGACGGCGGTGAGGAAAAGCGTGGCGACTTGCCTGGAGCAATTCGGAAAAATCGACGCGCTGTTCAACGTAGCCGGGATCAGTGCGCGCCCCCTGGGCGACGGCCCGTTGCATGAATGCGCCACCGAAGCCTGGGACACGATCATGGATGTGAATGCCAGGGGCACTTTCTTGATGTGCCGGGAAGTCTTGTGCGTGTGGACACAGGATTCGCATGAGGGCACGATTCTGAACACGGGAAGCGTGCTGGCGCAGCATCCCCAGCGGGAATATTTCTCGACTGTGGGGTATGCCGCGAGCAAGGGAGCTATTGAGGCGATGACCGTTTGCGCGGCGGCTTATTATGCGCCTGCCGGGATTCGCATCAACGTGATCGCGCCCGGGCTGGTGCGCACCCCGATGAGCGCTCGCGCGCAGGGCGATGCCCGCGTCTTGGAATTCATGAGCCGCAAGCAACCGCTGACCCGAGGGTTGCTGGCGCCAGAGGACATCGCCAGGGCGGCGTGCTTTCTGCTGAGAAAGGACTCGAGTCCCATCACGGGCCAGGTGGTGACGGTCGATGGGGGCTGGACGGTGAGCCCATGATGCAAGCGAACGGGGAAACCGGTGTGGCCCAGGCGGCTGCGGAACGACGAGGCAAACAGAGGAAGCCTTTACGGACAACGGTGGTTGGCAGCTACCCCTTTCCGGCATGGCTGGAGTACGCGACCGAGCACCTGGAGGAATTTGGCGAGGACGACGTCCAGGAGATGCGGAAGGATGCGGTGATCGCCGCCATCCACGACCAGGTGCGCGCCGGGCTCGACGTGATCACCGACGGAGAACAGACGCGGTACGACTTCAACCTGTCGTTCTACGGAAGGCTCCAGGGAATCGGGACGACGCCGTATTTGCCGCGCCGCTTCGGGCCGCCAGCTCATGATCAGCGCGGAAAGTATCCGGTGACCGGGACCATTGCCTCCGGGCATGGTCTGGGCGCAGTCGCGGAATTCAAGCTGCTGCAGACGGTCGCGCCGCCCGGGCCGGCGTTGAAAGCCAGTGTGCCCGGGCCCTACACCCTGAGCGGCCGCATCGAGCCGGGCGGAGCGTACAAGAGCCGGTGGGATGTCACCGAGGCGCTGATCCCGATCGTGCGCGCGGAGCTGGAACAACTGGTCGAAGCCGGCTGCCAGGAGATTACGCTGGACGAGCCGTCCATGAGCTGTTACGGATATCGCGAAGATCCTCGCCGCTTCACCCAGATCTTTGCTGAAACGGTGAGGCCGATCGTGGGCCAGTGCCGGCTTTCCACGCACCTGTGCTTCGGCAACTACAAGGGACGCGCGGTGGCGCCGCGCCGGTATGCGCCGCTGTTTCCGGCATTCTTCGAGCTGCCGGTGGATGAAATTCACCTGGAGATGGCCAGCCGCGAGTTTGCCGAAATCGAAGTGATCGGAGAGATCGCGAAACACGCAATCGACGTGGCGGTGGGGATTATCGACGTCAAGAATTATTACCTGGAGACTCCTGTCGATGTTGCCGAGCGGGTTCGTCGCTGTCTACAATACGCGCCCGCGGAACGGCTTGCGTTTGCGCCCGACTGCGGGCTCAGCCAGACGGCTCGGTGGGCGGCCCGGCAGAAGCTCGCCAACCTGGTAGAAGGAGTACGCATGGTGCGGCGGGAGCTGGGGCTGACGTGATCCGGCCGGCACAGTCCCACGAGGCTCTGCTCGCCGATATTCGTGCCGCCGACCGGTGTGATGCCGGCTTCCGGCTCTGGTGGCTGGGACAAAGCGGGTTCCTGCTGCAATGGCAGGGTGTTCACGTGCTGCTCGATCCTTACCTTTCCGACGCGCTCACCCACAAGTACAGCCAGACCGACAAACCCCATGTGCGGATGACGGAACGAGTCGTGGATCCCGCACAGCTGTCGTTTGTCGACATCGCAACCTCTTCCCATAACCATACCGATCATCTCGACGCGGAGACGCTGGATCCCATTCTGCGGAGCAATCCGCAACTGCAACTCGTGATTCCTGAGGCCAACCGCGCCTTCGTCGCCCAGCGATTGAAGATCGATGCCAGGATGCCGGCGGGAGTGGATGACGGTAGCATGCTTGAGCTGTCCGGAATTCGATTCACGGGTGTGGCCTCGGCCCATGAAACCGTGGAACGCGACGAGCTGGGGCATGTCCAGGCGTTGGGCTACGTGCTGCAGTTCGGCGGTTGGAGTTTGTATCACAGCGGTGACACGATCGAATACGAGGGCATGGTCGAGAAGCTGCGGCCGTTCTGCGTCGATGTGGCCCTTCTGCCCATCAATGGGCGGGCACCCGAGCGGCGCGTAGCCGGAAATTTGTGGGGGCCGGAGGCTGCGCAATTGGCACACCACATGCAGGCAAAGCTGGTAATCCCATGCCACTTTGAGATGTTCGAATTCAATACGGCGTCACCGGACGCGTTCATCGAGACCTGTCGTCACCTGGGACAGCCTTACCGTGTGCTACGTTGCGGGGAGCGATACAACGGCAGCCGCAAAGGTTGACCGCCCTCCCGGCGCGCCGATGCCGGTTACGGGCTTGTCCGCCATCGGTTCTTCGGATGCCTGCCCACTTTTGCAGGTCAGGTCGCAAGGAGCGCTGTCCCCGTTGGCTGCGGCTTTTCGGCGTGGCGCGGCGGGAGTTATCCTGTGCGGCGGAGGACAGTGCCATGCTTGAGCTGAGCGCGGTCCGCATGGATTTTCCGGCCGATGCCAACATCATTGTCGGCCAGTCGCACTTCATCAAGACCGTCGAAGACCTCTACGAGGCGGTTGTGTCCACCGTGCCGCAGGCCCGATTCGGACTCGCTTTCAACGAGAGTTCGGGAGCCTGCCTCATTCGCTCCGAGGGCAACGACCAGGCCCTGCGGGATGCAGCCATCGGCAATGCCCGTGCGCTCGGAGCCGGGCACACATTCGTACTGGTGCTGCAGAACGCTTATCCGATAAATGTGCTGGGCGCTATCCGCAACGTGCCCGAGGTGTGCTCCATTTTCTGTGCGACGGCCAATCCCGTGGAGATCATCGTCGCCCAGAGCGGGCAGGGCCGGGGTGTGCTGGGAGTGATCGACGGCAGTTCGCCGAAAGGCGCAGAAAGCGAAGCTGACATCACCTGGCGGCACGATCTGCTTCGTAAGATCGGATACAAGCGCTAAGCGGTCATGGTGGGGAGGAATCGTTCCCAGGGCCAATAGGCGAGTGCCCGAATGGAAGTGTGACCTTAGCGGCTGAAACCGGTTATCGAAACGACCCATGGAATCGCAGGCAGCGTTGCGCACCCAGCCGGGGACTAGCCGAAAAGGGAAAAGTGCGCTAAGCGCTGCGTTTGCGATCGACGCGGACCCTTTCCATGTAGTTTCTGGTCCTGACGTCGAAGCGCACAACCTCGCCCGGACCGATGAACAGTGGAACTCGTATCAGGAGGCCGTTATCGAGGACGGCTTCTTTCCAGGTACTGTCCTGTTGCGCGTGCACAGGGGGAGCGGTATCGACGACGCGGGCTTCAATGGTCTCAGGGAAGATGACGCTGATGGTCCTCCCTTCGAAGAATTCCACTGGCAGCCGCATGCCTGGCTGGAGCAGCGGAGCCGATGCTCCCACAAGGGCACGGGGAACTTCGACCTGTTCGAAGTTCTCCGGGTTCATGAAGGTGCAGGCGTCGGCATCTTGGAACAGGAATTCCATGGTTTGCCGCTGCAGTTGCAGATCCTCCAGGCGCTCCTGGGGGCGGAAGTGAGGCTCCCACAAACGGCCGGTGGCAACATTGCTGAGTTTGGCCTTGACGACTCCGCCCAGCTTGGCGGCTCCCGCCTTGGCCTCGACTTCCAGAACCTTGTAGACCTGTCCTTCGATGCGAAGGGCCATTCCTTGCCTCAAGTCGAATGCGTTGACCATCCCCAAACCTCCAGCCGAGTCTGGCGGCAGAGGAGGCTCGACGCATCCTCCGGACTGATCCTACACCCGCATGCAGGGCCGCGCTACGGTCGAGCAGGGAATCCCAGACCAAGGGCCGTTTCCGGATGACAGTGCCGCGAAGGTCGCGACTCCCCACGGCTACCGAAAACCACAGTCCTCGACATTGAGGGCTTGGCAGCGCTGAAAATCCGGCAACGGCAGGAGGGAAAAACCCTGCAGCCAGCCGCGAAGCGTGGGGATGTACCTGGCTGGGACCCGTTTCCGTGATATAAACGCAGGCAAAAGCCATGTTTCAACGATTCCGACCTGTGGCGACCGCACTGCTGGCTCTGGCGCTGATGTCCGGTCCAGCCGGAGGAGGGCTTATGGGTTTCCAGATTTCGAGCGCCGCTTTTTCGGCTGGCGAAACGATTCCGAAGAAGTTCACCTGCGACGGGCCGGACGTTTCTCCGCAGCTGCGATGGGAAGGTGCGCCCTCGGGGACACAGAGCTTTGCGCTCATCATGGATGATCCGGACGCGCCGGTGGGCACCTGGGTGCACTGGGTGCTCTACAACCTCTCCCCGGGCAGCAAGCAATTGCCGGAGGGAGTGGAGAAAAAGGATCAACTGGACGACGGGGCGATGCAAGGACGGAATGATTTTCGCCGGGTGGGCTATGGAGGTCCGTGTCCTCCGGCGGGCAAACCCCACCGCTATTATTTCAAACTCTATGCGCTTGATCTGAAGCTCAGTCTGAAAGCCGGGGCGAGCAAGGCCGAAGTGGAAAGCGCGATGAAGGGGCATATTCTGGCGCAGGCGGAGGTTATGGGGAAGTATGGGCGGTGAGAGGCGAGGCCGACCGGCTGCAGTCGAACCCGGGCCCCGGGGCGCAGAACGCAGACCGTCCCCCGAGGCCGGATAAGTCGTTGCCGGGCTGGGCCGCTGTTTCTCCTACACCTGAAGCACGTCGCCATCGCGCGCGACCATCTCGTACAACACCGGATTGACGAAGAACCCGATAAACAGCCGCGAAATCAGGCCGGCCACAATCACGATGGCGAACGGCTTCTGTGTGTCCGAGCCAATCCCGGTCGAGAGCGCTGCCGGCAACAGCCCCAGGCACGCGACCAGTGCCGTCATCATGATCGGACGAAGGCGGAGCAGGGAGGCTTCTCGCGTGGCCTCGCGAATCGCCATTCCCTCCTGTCGCAGCTTGTTGATGTATGACACCAGAATGACCGCGGTCTCCACGGAGACTCCCAGCAGCGCGAGCAACCCCAGAATTGATGACACGCTGAAGGGTGTATGTGTAACCTTGAGCGCCAGCAAGGCTCCCACCGGCTCAGTCATGATGACCCCGAGCGCAATGGTGACGGGAAACTTGAAGTTTCCGTAGAGTGCAAACAGGATCATGAAAATCAGCACTACTGCCAGCGGACCGATGAAGTACATCTGCGATCTTGCCTCGACCAGCTGGCTGTATTCTCCACCCCAGGTCATCCAGTATCCCGACGGAAGGCTCACTGCCTTGGTGACCGCCGCCTGCCCATCGCGAACGGCTCTCTCCAAATCGCGGCCTTCGATGCTGTACTGCACGCCGATGTAGCGCGAGTTGCTCTCGCGATAAATGAACGATGCTCCGTTCCCTTGATGAATATCGGCAAGTTGGCTGAGTGGAATCTGTTGCCCATCCGGCGTGCCCACCAACAGGTTCCCAATCTCATGAGCGCTGCTGCGGAACGGAGGTTGCATGCGGACCACCAGGTCAAACAGCTTTTCTCCTTGAATGACCTGCGTAACCGCTTGCCCGCCGACCGCCGCCGAGACCACCGCTTCCACGTCGGCGATATTAATTCCATACCGCGCAATCTTGTCGCGATCCACATCCACCAGCAAGCTGGGCTGGCCCAGTTCGCGCACTACGGTAAGCTCCGTGAAACCAGGCACCTGTGCCAACGCGTTCTTGATCTGGATCGCTTTATCCTGAAGCACATTCAGGTCCGGGCCGTAGATCTTGACCGCCAGCGAGCTTTTCAGGCCGGTCAGCGCCTCATCGACCGCGTCCTCGGCCGGCTGCGTATAGTTGAAGATAATTCCCGGGAAGGTCGTGAGCTTGTTGTTGATCGATTCGATGAGTTCCTTCTTGTCGTGAATCTCACCGCGCCACGCCAGGTCTTTGTACGGCTTGAGTCCAACGTAGAACTCGCAGTTAAAGAAGCCTGTGGGATCGGTGCCATCGTCGGGCCGCCCCAACTCCGAGCCCACCACCGTCACCTGCGGATACGACATCAGGATCGCGCGGATCTGCGGCGCGATCTTGCTGGCTTCCTCGAAGGAAATCGTGTATGGCATCGTGGCCCGCACCCACAGCGCGCCTTCGTCAAGATGCGGCATGAATTCGCCGCCGATAAACGGAACCAGCAGCAGGGTGGCCCCGAAGATGAGGGCTGATATGATCACCGTCGTCTTGGGCCGCTCGAGCGCCCAATCCAGTTGCTTCGCATACTTTTGTTTCATCCATTCAAAAGCCCGGTTCCGTTTCTCCCGCACGCCGCTCTTGAACCAATACGAGGCCAGGACTGGGACTAGCGTAAGGGTGAGGATGAGCGAACCGAGGAGCGCAAACGACATGGTCTCGGCCATGGGATGGAACAGCTTCCCCGAGGGCCCGCTAAGCGCATAAATCGGCAGATAACCCGCCATGATCACCGCCACCGAGTAAAAAATCGGTCGGTCCACATCCTTCGCCGCGGCCAGAATGACCTCATTCAGCTGGTAGCTCTGCGCTTCGCGTAGCGCCAATTCGCGATAGATGTTTTCCATCATCACCACAGTACCGTCGATGACGATGCCGAAGTCGATTGCGCCGATGGAAAGCAGGTTCGCCGCCACGTCGTGAGCGTGCAGGACGATGAACGCAAACAGCAGCGACAGCGGAATGGTCAGCGCCACGATGATCGCGGCACGCACGCTGACCAGAAAGAAGATCAGCACTAGCAGCACGAGCAACATGCCGCGTAGTAGGTTGTTCTCTACCGTATCGGTAGTCAGGCTCACCAGTTCGCTTCGGTCGTAGTAGGGACGAATCTTAACGTCGGGCGGAAGGATCTGACGGTTCAGCTGCTCGGTTTCAGCTTCCACTCCCTTCAGCACATTCTGCGTCTGCTCGCCACGCAGCATCAGAATGACTCCTTCCACCGCGTCGTCATTCTTCTGGAAGCCGAATTCCCCCAGTCGGGGCGCATGTCCGATGGTGACCTGTCCTACATCCCGCACCCGGATGGGCACTCCCTTGTTCGCGCCCACAACGATGTTCCCGATGTCATCGGTATTGCGCACCAACCCGATCCCGCGCACGTAATAGAACTGTCCGCCTTGCGAATAGAATCCACCTCCCGCATTGGCATTGTTGGCGGCCAAGGCCGTCATCACTTGCGGAACCGTCAGGTGATAGCCATAGATACGCGCCGGATCCAGCAACACCTGGTATTGCATCACCGTACCGCCGAACCCCGAGTCGTCGGCCACCCCATGAACCGAGCGATAGGCCCGTTCCACCACCCAATCTTCGATGGTTTTCAGTTCTTGGGGAGTGCGATCCGGACTCTCCAGCACATACCGGTACACGAGCCCACTGGGGCTGAACAAAGGAGCCAGGGTCGGATTGACTCCTGCTGGCAGCGTGGCCTGCCCCAGCCGTTCAAACACCACTTCCCGGGCAAAATAGTCGTTGGTGCTCTCTTCGAAAGTCAGCCGGATGTCGGACAAGCCATAGAGCGAGATCGACCGCATCACCACCATGTGGGGGACGCCGTTCATCTCAATTTCAAGCGGCAGCGTCACCAGCCTCTCGACTTCTTCCGCGGCGTGGCCCGGCCATTGAGTGATGATTTCGACTAGGGGCGGGGACAGATCCGGATAGGCATCCACCGGCATCCGCTGAAACGACAGGATCCCGCCGACGGTAATGAACACCGTCAGCATCAGCACCAGGAACCTTTGCCGCAGAGCCGCTTGGACGATTCGGTGAATCATTCCGATGTGGTGGGCACTATCCTCAGTTGAAATTGCACATCCCGTCCATGCCGGCGCAATGCGGCTAACGTTGCAGCGAATTCGCAAACTGCAGGAATAAGCTGCCGTCTCCGATGACCTGGTCGCCGGGCTTCAGCCCGCTGGTCACCTCGGTTTGTCCGTTCAAGCTTTCCCCCAAGGTCACAGAGCGCCGGCCAAACTGGTTTGCAGATATTGCGGCATAAACAAAAGGCTGGTTCTCGCTATCGCGCAAGACCGCCGCATCCGGAAGCGCAATCGCATTCGGAATCGTGCCTGCTTGTACGGTCGCCACCACGTACATATCCTTCTTGAGTTTCCCGCCGGGATTGTTGGTGTCAATGCGCGCCTGCAGCGTGCGCGTGCTCGGATCCAGCGACGCGGCCACATAAGAGATGCGCCCGTGGAATAGCTCGGGATAGGTATCGGTCTGAATGGTTACCGGTTGTCCCACACGCACGTAAGGCAAGTCCTTCTGGTAGATATTCACCATCACCCAAACGTTGGTTGTGTCGGAAATCACGAAGCATTGCGTGCTGCCCGGCTGAATGAGTTGCCCGGCGGCCACATCCTGCTCCACCACCAGTCCGCCAATCGGTGCCCTCACCGGGACCTCAAAGGAAGGAGGCCCCTTCACCAGCGTGTCCGGATCCGTAATCCCCAGAACCTTGAGCGCAGCCTGCGCCGCCGCCAGGTCGCCACTGGCTTGCACTTCAGCCGATTGCGCCTGCTCCAGGTTCTGCTGGGCAATCGCACCGTGATCATACAGATCCTTGGCGCGCACATAGGCCATCTGCGCCAGCGCGTGGGCATCCTTGGCCTTTAGATAGTTGCTACGCAGTTGTGAGTAATCTGGACTGGAAACGTACAACATGGGCTCGCCCTGGGCGACAGTCTGCCCGGGCACGACGACCACTCGGCTCACTGGCCCGCTCACCTGGGTGATGACCGGCGTGGTGCGAAAACCGTTGTAGGCCACTGCCCCTGTCAGCCGCAGCACCCGGGTCAGTGTCCTAGGCTGCACTTTGACAACCTGCACATGCGACATCTGCTCCTGCGGAATCGTGAACAGTTCGGGATTGCTCGAGTCTTTCGCGTAGCTGGAAGTATTCCGCCCCTGCCCTTGGCAGGTGACCAGCCCGAGAGTAATCGCTGCCACGGTCACCACACTCCCCAGTCGCTGGTAGCCTCCACACCGCTTCATGGCAGGTTCCTGGTTCCGATGGCTTCTTTCAACTGCTCCACGGCGGTCATGTACGAGGCCAATGTCTGCCGATAGGCCAACTGGGTCGCTCGGTAACTCCGCTCCGCATCCAGAAAATCCAGCAGGCTGGCCGCACCTCGCTTATACGCGTACTCGCTGATGTCACGGGAATCCTGCGCCTGCTTCAAGTACCCGGAAGTGTACAGCCGCACCACTTCATCATTGCTTTCGACCGCCTCATACGCATCGGATACGTCCGAAAGCACCATATCGCTGGTCGCTTGCTCCTGTTCCTGGGCTTGCGTGAGTGCATAGCTGGTGCGCGCAATCTCGCCCTGGTTGCGATTGAAAACAGGTAACGGGAAATTCGCGAAAACTGAAGCGCCGCTCTGCCCGGAGACGTGCGAGAAGTCAAGCGTTCCCGTCACGTCGACTTTGCCATTCGCTTTGGCCAGCAAAACCTGGCTCGTCGCGGCCGTAATCCCCAGCTCCGCCGCCCGAAAATCCGGGCGCGTGCGCAATGCCAGCGCCTGCAAGTCCTCCAGATGTGCCTGCACCGGCTGGTATTCCAGATTCCCGATCACATCATAGTTCGCCGGTACCGCATCGTACCCCAGCAATTGACGGAGCCCGACCAAGGCCTGCACCCTTGCCAGCCGCGCAGACGAGACGTCCGTCTGAAACTGCAGAAGCTGCAACTTGATCTTAAGCAGGTCGCCCTCTCCGATGAAGCCTGCCTTGTACTGGATCTCACTCAGATCCACAGTCTTCTCGAACCCCTTCAGATCCTCCAGTGCAAATTCAAGAGTGGATTCCGCCAGTAAGACGCTGATGAACTCTTGACCTACGTTGAAGGCCAAAGTGCGTTCGGCGTCGGTGACCTGCGCTCGCGTGACCGCAGTCTGGTCGCGCGCGGCCTGCAGTCGATGCTGTCGCTTTTTCCCGCGCTCGAACAAGTAACTGATTCCGACGTCAAACTGCTGGTTCTGGTTCAGGTTGTCTTCGGAAAAGTTGTCCGGACTGAAAAGTGGCAGGAATTGGCTGTCCACTCCGAAGACCGGATTGGGCCGCAGATTGGCCGTGATCTCCTGCGCCTGATTTTGAAGAATCAGTGTCCGGGTGGCCTTGAGCGTATGGTTATGCGCCAGCGCCATATCAATGGCCTGGTCAAGGCTGATTAGGGTCGGGATCTGCCCGGCTGCCGTTTCCACAAGCACAGGAAACAAGGTTGCCGCAATGGCAAACATCAGAACGCAGGGTAGCCGCATGGGGGTTAAGATCAGCGTCTGCCCGTAGCAGGGCAGCCCTGACACAGATGCGCAGGATTTTCCAGCTGTTGCCAATCGTCAGCGTCTGACCCCTCTTCTGACCGACCCTCTGCAGTGTGACGTATCCGGGAGATCGTTGTAAACGGGGGGTAATCTGGGAAGGCCACATGCGCAGCAGGGAGCGGTCGTTCGGCTGGCGGAAACGGAGACGAATAAACCCCCTGGTGCCGAAGCAGGCGAACGGCCGGCCACTGGCCGAAAAGGCCTGTGACACAACCACCTCTCCACTGCTAGATGGAACCGGCCCAGAGACACCGGCTGGCAGCCGAGAGTACGGCAATCTACCGCGCCTTCTAGGCTGTGGAATTACCGAGTCCGGGCCGGCGAATCCGTAACGCCCATCTCGCAGTCAGGGGCCTAAACCGGTTGACCCGGGAGTGGTGATTGCAGCGAATCTGTCCCCGGCGTAACCTTGGGCGCCGAGCTGGTGGCCGGCCCGTTATCGCGGGACGATGCGTTGAAACTTCACCTCCACAGGAGTTACTGCGGCAAGCCCATGCGCTTGAGTAGGTCCTGATAGCGCGGGTCGGATCGCAAGGAGTCCACCATATGGTTGGTCTTGAGATATTGCATGGCATCCGATTTCTCTTTGAAGGCTTTCTCCAGCCAGGCAAAGGCCTGATCCTTATCACCCGCTCTCGCGTAGATAAATCCGACGAAGGCGGGATCTTCGTATCGGCGCTTGTTCAGTTCTTTTTCTTGCTCTGCCCATTCGCGAAGCGCGGGTTGCACTCCCGACCGGGAATAGACGTCGCTGACTCGCTTGAAGATCGTCTCATACTCCGGCTGGTGGGCAAGGCTCGCGCCGGTTTCCGACTCCTGAAGCCACAAATCGTACTTGCCCATGTCCAGGTATGCGCCAGCTAGGTCACCGTGCACCGACGCGAAGCTCGGATCCATCTCAATGACCTTCTTAAATTGCTCCACGGCCAGATCGTATTCCCGTCCCGTGGCATATTCCTGTCCCAGGTTGTCGTTGTACTTGAGATTGAGCGGATCCAGGCGAATTGCGCTCTTGATTTCGGCGAGTGCCTCTTCATGATGGCCCAGGGAAGACAGATAAAGCCAGTACAACTTGTGCGCATTGGCAGAGTTCGGATTGAGTTCCAGAGCACGTTTGAACTCACGGTCAGCCGCACTCCAGTCCCACTGGTTGGCGTAACCATCAGCCAGGATTGCATGGGCTTCCGCCAGCGAATCGTCGATGGCCAAAGCCTTTTCCGCCGCCACGCGCGCTTTGGGCACCATCTCACTCGAGGGAACAGGGGCGTAATCGGAGAGCACGTCGTAGTAATCGGCCAACCCGAGGTAAGCCAGGGCATAGTTGGGATCCTTACCAATCGCCTGGTTGAAGTTGTCCCGCGCCTTGTCCAGAGATTCGGGCGTCCGCTTCTCCCAGTAATAGCGGCCCTTTAAATAGAGTTGGTAGGCCTCAGGGTCGTTGGTCCCGCCTTTGGCCGCCTGCTTTGTCGTCTGGCCGGACAACCGCTCGCGCAGCCGGGAAGAGATGGCACGAGTGATTTCATCCTGCACGGCCTGAACATCAGACAGCTTGCGATCGTATTGCTCGCCCCACAAATTGTGGTTGGTGCGGGCATCGATCAACTCCGCACTGATGATGAGCTGGTCTCCACGCTGCACGATGCGCCCTGTGACTAGGCCTTCGATTTTCAGATCGCGCGCGACGGTCTGCGGATCCACGTCGCGCCCCTTGTAGTGGAAGACGGAAGAGCGGGACATCACGGCCAGATTCGGAATCTGAGAAAGGGTGTTGATCAATTCCTCGGTCAGGCCGTCGCTGAGGTATTCGGTGTTTGGATCGTTGCTGGCATTGACGAAGGGTAACACTGCGATTGACGAAATCTCCTTCGAACGGCTTGAGCGGTACAGAAAATAGCCAACGGCAGCTAATGCCAGGACCACAATTGCCGCTATGCCCGCAACCCATCGCCAAATGTGGGTGATGGGCGGAGTTCGTGACCCCGACACGGGAGCGGCAGCAACGCTACTGCTACGACTCGTATGTGCCCGCGGCGCTGCCGAGTCTGGGGCTTGTGCCGCTCCGGCTAAAGGTTGTTCCGGCGCTGCAACCGCACTTCGGCTGGAACTGGTGTCGCGCTTGAGCCGCTGCAGGTCGGCTCTCATTTCCGCCGCAACCTGATAGCGCAGATTACGATCTTTCTCCAACGCTTTGTTGATGATGTCTTCCAGTTTAGGTGGCAGGTCGGGATTCAGGCGCATCACCGGGGCAGGAGCACGGTTGAGAATCGCCTCGAAGATCGTGGCCGAGCTTTCCCCCCGAAAGGGCAGGGATCCGGTGGCCATTTCATAAAGAACCGCCCCAAAGGAAAAAAGATCGCTTCGCGAATCCAGTTCTTTGCTCTTGGCCTGTTCGGGCGACATGTAAGAAATCGTTCCTACCGTCGTTCCCGGGTCCGTTAATTGCTGATCGTCCATCGTGCGTGTCAAGGTGTTCACTGGGGAGTTCGGGTTGGATGGACTACTGCCCGTAGTCACTTTCGCGAGGCCGAAGTCCAAGATCTTGGCATGGCCGCGTTCAGTCACAAAGATGTTGGCTGGCTTAATATCCCGGTGAACGATCCCCTTTGCATGCGCCGCATCAAGCGCATCCGCAATCTCAATCGCTAACGAGAGAATTGTCTCGATTTCCATCGGGCGCCCACTGATGAGGTGCTTGAGCGTCATGCCTTCCAGAAACTCCATAACGATGAACGGCCGGCGGTCTTCTTGCCCAATTTCATGGATGGTGCAGATATTCGGATGGTTCAGCGCGGAAGCAGCCTGAGCCTCCCGCTGGAATCGGGCCAAAGCCTGCGGGTCCTTAGCGACTTCGTCTGGCAGGAACTTGAGGGCTATATAGCGGTGGAGATTTATGTCTTCGGCCTTGTAAACCACGCCCATACCACCGCCACCCAACTTTTCAACAATACGGTAGTGAGAGACAGTTTGGCCGATCACTGGCGGATCTTACGTTGGCGAAAGGTGTAAGTCAACGAACCAGAGGAGTTATAGGAGTTGTCAACCTCTCGTCGAAAACAGGGGAACCCTCAGGGAATGCCACGTCCCGCGCCCGACTATAACAAACTCCGCGATCTTGGCTTCAGCGACGTTTGCGCCAACCAGCATTGAAACCAATTCCGACGAGCAGAGCACCAGTCAATTTTCTCCGATCGGTGATCGGAACAAAACGGTTCTGCTGGTTGCTAACTCTATGACACCAACAGGAACCGCCCGCACTCCTCCACCACCACCTCCGCCTTCGCCTCGGGTGTTCTTTTCGTCGATACCTCCGGTGCCCGCCCCTGCGTGTGATTTTTGCGATAGGAATAATGGGTTTTTCGTATGCTGAGACGGGTTCGCCGTAGATGGCCTTTCCATTCCCTTCGCGAGAACAGTTTCCTTCAGGGATTGCAAGAGAGCGAGAGGCTGCCCCGGGGGAGAACTCCTTGAAGTGAGACATTGTGGATCATCCTGCCGGGACTTGTAGTGAGCCACGGTGCTACGAGCCATTACATGGACGAGACTTGCGGGTGGAGGCCGTACTGACTGGACAGGTGGTTGAGCATGGTAGCGACCTAAAAGTTGAAACGGAATTGGTCCATGGTGCAACCGGAACCCAACTCTGGGGTAATCGATACACCCGAAGCTCCAACGACGCTTCGTTGCTTCAAGCTGCCATCACGCACGACGTGGCTGGCCAACTGCGGCCAGAATTTGTGGTAAATCAACGGGAGCATCTGGCCAAGATCGGAACGCAGAACGCGGAGGCATATCAACTATATCTGAAAGGGCGGTACCACTTTGACAGATTCACCCAAGAAGACCTCGAGTTGGCGGCTGGTTTTTTTGAAAAGGCTGTTGCTCTGCACTGCAACTATGCGGCTGCACATGCTGGACTGGCGGACGTGTATGCCTTCCAAGGTTATTCTGGCTATGTTCCGAGCAGCGAAGCCTTCAAAAAGTCACGCGAAGCGGCGAGACGAGCCTTGGAGTTAGACCCTGAGATTCCGGGGTCGCATATTTCTTAGCGATCTCCGACATGTACTTTTTCCACGACCTCCGGGAGGCACAGGCGCCACTTCAAGAAGCGTTGGCTCTAGACCCCAATTCCGCCTATGCGCATAACGTTTCTTGCTGGTTGGCGAACATATTGGGAAAGAGTTCGGAGGCCGTCGACGAGTGCCGAAAAGCTGTAGAGCTCGACCCTCTTTCTTTGAGGTTGCGCTTAGTGACGGGCAACTACAAGGGGGCGATCGAGCAATGGATCAAGAACGAAGAGCTCTTGGGCAATGAACAGCGTGCCAAAGACCTGAGAAAAGTTTTCGAGAAGTCAGGTTATTCCGGTTACCTCCGAAAAGACGCCACAAACAAAGAAGATGCGGGCGATTTCTATGACGCGGCCAGCGACTACGCTTTGCTCGGTGAGAGGGACGCCGCTTTAACAACTCTGCAAAAGGCAGCCGAGCCAGCAAATCGATTTCTTCATGCTGGATCCCTCGTTGGACAGCATCCGTTCTGACCCGCGTTACAAAGACATGCTGCACCGGATCGGTGTGCCCTAGCTGTCCTGGCGCAAAGCGAGCTGTCGCAGCTGTGCTCTCAGCATCGTTACCTGATTTGCTCGGAGCGGGTTCGCCTCGCAAGGGCCGCGAAATCAGTTCATTGTGTCCCCGCGAGTCCGACGATTTCGCCCTCTTTACACGGGAACGACTTCGACAGTGCGCGAAAAATCTCTTTCGGACTTGGCTCGGACCGTTCTTCCGGATGCTCTGAGAGAAAATTGACTACGATCTTCGCAACCGCACCGTTGGACATAAACCCATGCGGACAGGCACGACCCAACAGAATCGCTGTGTGCGCGACACCCGACACGTAACCTATCGCAATGAAGTATCGGTTGTAATCCTGCTGGTCCCAATCGCTGGAATTGGCATCGCCCGCTGCCAGGATCTGGTGAAGGTTCTGCGAGTCCAGCATGTTTATGTCGGGCATTGACTTCTTCTCTTGCGCAGCCGCCGGCTTCGCCACGACAAGCACGACAAGAAACGCAATGAGGACTAGCACCTTTAGCACTTTGAGGTTCGACATGACCCCTCCAAGGTTGTGGGGCCATCGTGCTGACCAGCCCTGCTTGAATTTTGCGGGGCACGCGGTGGAGAGTAAAAGATCACCAGCGGTCCTGACCGACGGACAGCACGAGGATGCTCAAGCTGTCCCCGGCGGGGAGGCGGAGAACCTGACCGGCAAGACGCGAGGCGGGCCTTTACGACTTTGGCGGTACGACTGTCTCGCTGACGAGCTTAGCACTGTGACTGGGGGAGGGTTGGTTCTCCTGGACGGCGCGATACAGCGCTGTGGCGGAGATGGTTCCGCAGTCGTCGCTGCAGTAACCTGGTACGCTCGGGTTTTGAGATCCACGTCACGCCAGAAGACGAAGACCGGCTCCTTCTTGCGGAGCCGGCCATCAGCAGGAACTCAAGAAAGACCCGCGCTTCCACATCACAGACGGCACCCGACGTAAGCGACAGATTCCAAAAGTAATGGTGCCGAAGAAGGGACTCGAACCCCCACACCCTTGCGGGTACATGGACCTGAACCATGCGCGTCTGCCAATTCCGCCACTTCGGCTTGCACTGCGGCCGGCAGCCCTCGCGGACTACCTTCAGGAAAGAAGTGCGAGTACTATTTTACAAGGGCCAAGCGGCCTGTCAAACCTCCGGACCGGCATACGTCGGGACAGGCCCGCAACCTGATTATGGCGTCGTCTGAAGACATCAGTCGCCTGCGCTCGCTTACCCACGACCTGAGCAATTCCATGGAGACCATTCTGCAGGCCTCCTACCTGCTTGGGCAGGCCGAACTGAAGGGCAACTGCCGAAAGTGGGTCCAGTTGATTGAGAGCGCAGCTGGGGACGCCGCCCAGATCAACCGTCAGATCCGCGAGATCTTGCGCGCCCAGCCCTGACCACTGGTCGCACCTTGCTTACTTTTCCAACTTCGCGTTCATGGTGATCTTGGCGTTCAACACCTTCGACACGGGGCAGCCGGTTTCCGCAGCCTCAGCGTATTTCTGGAAGGTAGCGGCATCGGCATTGGGAACGCGGCCCACAACATCGATATGACTGGACGTGATGGTCCATCCCGAATCCAGCTTTTCCAAGCTAAGCGTAACGTTCGTACTGATGCTCTCCGGGGTGAGGTTGGCGCCACCCAATTGCGCTGAGAGGGCCATCGAAAAACACGCTGCGTGGGCGGCCGCAATCAGTTCCTCCGGGTTCGTGCCGGGCGCATTTTCAAAGCGCGTGGTGAACGAATATGGCGTGTTCGCTAATACTCCGCCGGGAGCGGAGATGGTTCCTTTTCCGTCCTTCAGACCGCCCTTCCAAACCGCACTCGCCTTGCGCTGCATGAGTTCTCTCCTCGCTCTTGAAATGTGGCTCGAATTCCGCCGGGCCATTGTAGACGGAAGACGGTACTTACGCACGGGCGGGGTTTCGCATCCGCCGCAGGATTCACCCGTTAGCTCTCCGCCCGGTGGGCCTGCCGGCTGTTCACGGAGATCTGAGTACAGACACCGGGAGCAACCAGTGACTGCGGGCGATCAGATGTCCGCGCGTCCGACGGCTCTTAGGGCAAGGCGTGGGAATGCCCGGCGCTACCTCCGCTTCTGCGGGACTGTGAAGCCTCATCAGTAGAAATCCGAGCAGCTCAGATAAAAACCGCAGGTAGGACAATTGAGCTTGCAGCCATGCTCGATGAGTCGACTGCAACAATTCGGGCAGTAGCGGGACAGGTCGGTGGCGGCCGTGCCCGTCCCATCTGCCGGGGCGGGTTCCGAAGGCCACCCGGTCTTAGGCGGACTTGGGCACGTCATTGTTAATGATGGTGATCTTCTCGGTCACGGAAATGGGTTTTTGATCAACGCTGCTCGGCAAGGAAGCGGGCAGGTTGCTCGACCAGCAATCCGCCATCATGCGCCAGGCGCCAATCCGCCGCCAAACCTTTAGAAACTTGCCGCGATCGATCTGCTTGGCGCCGTGCGCACTGAGAATCGTCACGTGGTAGCGACCCAGCTCCATGGCCATATCGCCAGAGCAGTCCACACGCAGGGTTTCCACGCGCAGATCCTGGTACCCGGCCTCGCCGAACTCCCGCAGCTTGCGCTCGATGGCCTTGGGCCCGATCACAGGTTCCAGGTGCGGAGCCATGAAGACTCCGTCGGGGCCAAACAACACGGCCCCCTGATCGTAGTTTCCCGTGTTGAAGGCAGTACAAAAATCCTGGCTTAAGGAGCGAATCGTTGCTTCTACGTCATGGGAAGAAGGGGTGTTCCCGGCTGGGCTGGTGTACGGCCGATACATCGCAGGTACCTCCTGGGGAAGGGCGCCGCGCAACCACAGCTTCCTCAGAGAAACCGGGAGATTCGTGGCGCGCGTCAAACTTGTGGCCGAATTGTAGCGCAGAATTCGGGACGGAAGAAAAGTAAGTTTTCCACCGGATACCGCTTCGGCGGCGGATTTCTGGGCGATGACTGGCCGCTGTTCCCCCTTACGCCAGTACTTATCCGGCAGACGGTTTTTGTCTTGGGCTATCCGCAAGATACGGTTGCGGTGGTAGTCTAGAAGCGAGGTGCTATCGCGGGAGGAGTGGATTCGCTCCTATGCACGATGATTTGATCGATTTGGAAGTGGATTTTTCCCCGCCCGAGGGCGTAACCCTTCCTCTCTGGAGGTCACTGGCTCGTAATCTGCGTGATCGGATTGCGCCCGAGAAGCTTCCGCCCCTCAAGCTTACCTCGCGTCCTGTCAGCCTGGGCCTGCTGCTGGGGGACTATCTCGACCTTCCCTGGTACCGGACCGTCTTCACCAACTTGGGGGATGTCATTTCGCCCGAGACTCGGCCGCCCCTGCAACTGGAGTCCAGGCCGGTTGACGTGGGCGAACTGATCGGGGACCAGATCAGCCGTCCCTGGTGGACTTCCCTGTTGCGAAACTTGGCCGACCGTGTTGCACCGGAGCGACTGCCTCCGCTCGAACTGACCTCCGCGCCTGCCAACCCGGTGGTGCCGTCGCAGGCATTGCTGCTCACCTGTTGGTCCAACGTGATCGCAACCCCGAAGGTTTTCCTCCCCGATTCGGCCACACCTGTGCTTACGCCGGCGTCACCTGGTTTGGTGCTTCCGGCGATGCCGGCGCCTGCGCCCGATCCAGCCCAGATGGAATTCGTGCACATTTTGGAGAGCGATCTGCGCCGCGACCTGCACCACTCCCGGCTGCGGGAACGTCTGCTCATCGCGGTTTTTGCGATCGAGGTCATCCTTCTTGTGGGGGGACACTTCTGGCCGCGGTAAGTGCGGCTTGACAGTCCCGGCCCGCAAGCCGGAGAATGCGCGAGCCTTTCCATCCTGCTAGCGGCGGGATTTTTTATGCCTTGCCGGTTGCGCATTGCGCTGACCCTGGTCGTGCTGCCGATTGCCATGAGCGCCCAAGATCGCTCCTACGCCCGGTCGATGGTGATCACTCCGGACGGGATTGTGGCCACCAGCCACGTGCAGGCGTCGATCGCCGGCGCCCAGGTCCTGGCCCGGGGCGGATCCGCGGTCGATGCCGCCATCGCTGCCAACGCAGTCCTGGGCGTGACCGAGCCAATGATGAACGGCATGGGGGGCGACTTGTTCGCCATTTACTGGGAGGCCAAGAGTGGCAAGCTGTATGGTCTGAACTCCAGTGGGTGGGCGCCTCAGGGACTTACCCTCGAACACCTTCGCGGCAAAGGCACCACCACCATGCCGGCCGCCGGCATAGACACGGTGACTATCCCCGGGGCGGTAGCGGGCTGGAACGCTCTTCACCATCGTTTCGGAAAGCTGGCATGGGGGCAACTTTTTCAGCCGGCGATCTTCTATGCTGAGAACGGCTACCCGGTTCCCGAACTGGTCCACGGCTTCTGGGAGGGCGAAGATGCCCCTCTCTCGAGCGACCCTGAAAGCGCGCGCGTTTTTCTGCCCAATGGGCGTCCGCCCGCGGTGGGAGAAATCTTCCGGAATTCCGACTTAGCCAAGGCCTTGCGACTGGTGGCCCAGGGGGGCGCCGAAGCCTACTACAAGGGAGATATCGCGCGCGCCATTCTCCGCACCTCGCAGGAATTACACGGTACCATGGCCGGCGACGACCTGGCCGAGTTCACGCCGGAATGGGTCGAGCCCATCTCGACCACCTACCGCGGCTGGATCGTCTACGAACTGCCTCCCAACGGGCAGGGTATGGCGGCGCTGGAGATGCTGAATCTCATGGAGATCTCGCCGGCTTCGCCCGACGGGCCTCTCGGTGTCGCCGAACTTCACAAAAAGATCGAAGCGATGAAGCTGGCCTATGCGGATCTTTATCGCTACAACGCCGATCCGCGTTTTGCCGAAGTGCCGGTGCCGGGCCTGCTGTCGAAGGATTATGCCCGCCAGAGGGCTCGGTTGATTGATCCGGCCAAAGCCAATTGCCAGCCCTCTGCCGGCAAACCCCCTGCGGGTGAGACAACCTACCTGTCGGTCGTGGACCGCGAAGGCAACATCGCTTCGCTGATCCAGAGCAATTACTCAGAATTTGGATCGGGCGTCACGGTGCGCGGGATGGGGTTCGTCCTACAGAACCGCGGGGCACTTTTCTCGCTTGATTCCGCCTCTCCCAACGTGCTGGCGCCAAGGAAGCGTCCCTTTCACACCATCATTCCCGCTTTCATGGAGCGCGGAGACCAGCATATCGGCTTTGGCATCATGGGAGGCCCGAACCAGCCGCTGGCGCATGCGCAATTCGTATCCAATGTAGTGGATTACGGCATGGACATCCAGGCCGCATTGGAAAATGCCCGTTTCACGGTGAGCAGCCAAGGCGGTTGTCACATTCTTATCGAGTCTCGGATCAAGCCGGAAGTGCGAAACCAGCTCAGCTCGATGGGGCACCTTCTGGACGTGCAACGCGAGTACTCGACCCGTATGGGGCGCGGGCAGGCGGTGCTCCACAATTCCACGACGGGCATCAACTATGGAGCCTCCGACGCGCGGGCCGATGGCTCCGCCGAGCCGGAGCCGCCGCCATACTTCGCCAAGTGAGGACCCGGCTAGAGGAAACGTGAAACCAGCCTAGCTGACAGCGCCTCCGGAGCTCAACTGCGATAGCACCCCGCCGCCGAACCTGAATCTTCTCCCCTGCTGTCACATCTAGTTCATGGCAGAGAGGGTTTCATCGGAGATGGCTCTCATGATCGACATTACGCGTATTGAACAGGTGCTGCTGCCGGACGGGGTGTGGCACAAGGTCGAAACCGGTACCTTTGCCATCGAGGACTATGCCATCGCGCACGCAACCGATTCCGGATGGCGCATGAATTTCGAGGCAAACAAGTGGGCGGCGGGCGACCTTGGCTCCAAAGTGGCGCTGTGGAAGGAAGACAGTAAAACGGTGATTGTGCCTTTCGCTTCGGTGCGAGGTTTCAAAACGAATTGATCTGGCACACCGCCTGCGGGGGCAAGACCCACTAGCCCTTTTCGAGTGCCAACGTAAAGGCATCGAGCGACAGCGAACGAAGAAGGTTCCGGCGCAGGCCGCGCTCAACTTCCCCCAACCGGTCCGCGGCGGCGGCAATCCAGTCAAAATCTGCGTCTTGGGACAGCTTGGCTAATTCTCCCTGGACGTCTGTGTTGCGCACCAGGTCGGGCACTCCCGAGTTGAGAAACACGAGGTCCTGGAGCAACGCATAGAGCGTCCCCAGCAGATGTTCGATCTTCTCCCGCCCCTCCGGCCCAGGGCGGAAGCTCTCGGTCACTCGAAACAATTCGCTGTGGTCGCGGGTGCCGAGCGCGGTGGTGAGAATGGTAAGCGCCTGGTCGCGGGCCGACGTGTAAGCCGCGAGATCAAACGAGGACGCTCGCCCGACCGCGCCTTCCGCCAAGCGTGCGACCAGCGAGCGCTGCTTCGCGTTCCATTCCGGACGGTGCTTGGCGAGATAGCGCTCGACTTCATCCGAGGGCAGCGCGGCCAGGGTGAAGATCATCGCTCGCGAGCGAATGGTGGGCAGGAGTTCTCCGGGATTTTCCGTGAGCAGGAAAATGGTGGCAAACTCGGGCGGTTCTTCGAGGACCTTCAACAGTGAATTCGCGGCTTCTTTCATGAAGCGGCCGTCGGTGAAAATGTAAACCCGCTCCCGCGCCTCGGCAGGACGAAAATACATGCCCTCGATGACCCGCCGTACCTGGTCGACCTTGATCATCATCTGCGGGGGATCGGGAGGAATCACCAGCACATCGGGATGAGTTTGCACGAAGATGCGGGTTTCTTTCTTGTCGATCTCGCGCAGGTTCTCCCGCGCTTCCACCGCCTCGGCGAGGCGGGCGCTGAGGTCCTCGGCCTGGGCGATCCGGAGGCAGTTGGCACAGTGGCCGCAAAAGTCCGGCAAACCGTCGGGGACGGGCGGTTCGAGGCAGTTGATGGCGCGGGCCAGCATGAGGGCCAGTGTGTACTTGCCAGCACCTGACGCACCGGCCAGGATCACGGCATGCGGAAAGTGTTGGCGCCGCAACATGTCGCGCAGGCGATGGACAATTTCGGCGTTGCCGTGAAAGGCGGAGAAAGGCACGATTCAGACTATCACGATGCCGCCCCGAGCCTCCGGGGACCGCGCCGCAGCTAACCGGCGACCGTTGAAGAACGCAGAGGCCCGGCGCTTAGCTCGCCCTGAGCGGAGTTAAGGCTCCCGCCCTCGGGACAGCCGGCCAGATGGCGGCGCTACGCTACCGCGCGCAGCGGAAATGTTCACCCGGTCGGAGCGCTAGCGTGCCCTAAGCCGCAATTTGCGGAACACTGCATCCACGATCTGGGCGTGTGTCGCCGCCGGAGTGCCGCGCGCATCCACGACGACCACCCGCTCCGGTTCCCGCCGGGCAATGGCCAGGTAGGCGCTGCGCACACGCGCAAAAAAGTTGCGACTTTCCTGTTCGAAGCGGTTTTCATTCCGACTGGAACGCTTGAGGTTGCGCCGCCTTGCCCGTTCGACGCTGGCGGCGACGTCGGAATCCAACAAGATGGTGAGGTCGGGCCGCAGATCGCCGCATAGGATGCGGTGCAATTCGAGAACGGTCTCACCGCCTAATCTTCGTCCACCACCTTGATATGCTTCGGTCGAATCCGTGAAGCGGTCACACAGCACTGTTTTTCCTTCGGTCATCGCCGGTTCGATCACTTCCTGGATATGCTGAGCCCGCGACGCGAACATCAGAGCCATTTCCGCCAGAGGCGAGAGCCCGCTCGTGGCAGAATCGAGGATAATGTGCCGGATCGTCTCGCCGGCGGCCGTGCCGCCCGGTTCGCGCGTGACCACGACCGGTACTCCTCGCCCGCGCAGAGCCTTCGCCAGTTTCTCGATTTGGGTACTCTTGCCTGTGCCGTCCAGACCTTCGAAGGTGATGAATCTGCCCCGGGGTGACATTGGTAGATGATGGTTCGGGGGTCAGCATGGCCGATCCGTTTCCATCGCATCCCCTTTCAGTAGGGTCGAGGTCTGGCGCGCCGCATCCCTTAGGTTCCGCCTACCCGGGCCTCCCCGTTTCCTCTGGGAGTGGACTCACTAGCCGAACCGTAGACCGGTTTCCGGACCCCGCCACGTCAAACCGAGCGTGCCCATTTCGAGCACTCGGCTTTCCTGGTGATTTTCTCATCAGGGTTATGAGACCTATCGTACTGGAGCCACTGTCGGGATGGACCCGTACTGCCGCACTCGGTAGCCATTGAACAGCCCGAGCACTTGATACAGCCATTCCCGACTCCATCGCTTCCAGCCGAATCCCTTGCGTTTTCTTGCACGCATCATATGTCGCCGAGTTTTCTTTTCCACCCAGTCCTGGACAAACGAGATGCACCGACTGGAGTGCCCTACCGCAAAGTAGTTCACCCAGCCGGGTAGGATCGGATTGATCAGCTCGATGACCTTACCCACGGGTTGGCTCGCGTTCCACTGGAAGATCTCCCGGAGTTTCGCCAGTAACGCCGTCCGCTTTTTCAGTTTGGGTGTGTACTGCGATCGCCACGTTCCTTTCAGGCTGCGAACGAGGCGAAATTCGAAACCCAGGAAGCTAAAGCTTTCGTTCTTCCTTAGGTCCACGATTCGGCTCTTTTCTTCGTTGATCTCGACTCGGAGTTTGCCTACCTCTTCTCGCCATCGTTTGGTCACCGCCGCTACGAGCCAGTCATACCGCGGATGGGCATCCAGCAGTATCACCAGGTCGTCCGCACATCGTGCATATTGGACGGCCGTGTACTGTTTAAAGCGGGTGGCCTTGATCGCCCGTTCCAGCATCCGATCGACCTCGTTGAGGTAGAGGTTACTGAGTACAGGCGAGATCACCCCGCCTTGCGGGACCCCTTTCTTTCCCGTTGCCTTGAGGATCATCTTCAGGAGTCGCATTACCTGATCATCCCGGACTCGCTTCGCCACCTTGTCCAGCAACAGAGAGTGCTGAACCCTGTCAAAGTAGGCTCGCAAGTCAAGATCGATGATTTTGGTCTTGGTCTCCACGATCCCTTGGGCCACACGGTTAATCGCTTCATGAGCTGTTCGTTTCGGTCGGTATCCGTACGATCCCGGTTGGAAGTCAGCTTCGAAAATCGGCTCCAGAATGAGCTTCAGCGCCCCCTGGACCACACGGTCTCGGATCGAAGGAATGGAGAGAACACGCACTTTGGTTCCTCCGTCTTTAGGAATTTCCTTCTTCCGAACCGGCATGGGTTGATACGTGTTGGTGGTTAGTTCTTCCCTGATCTGCTCGAGGAAAACTTTCCACTCCGCCCTCTTCAATGGCTTCAAACGTGACTCCGTCAACACCTGGCGCCCCGTCATTTTTCTTCGCCACCTCGTAGGCTTTCTGAAGAGTCTCCATAACGTGGGTGTACAGCCCCCAGAATCGCCAGGTTGGTTCAGCCTTCGCCTTGATGTATAGGTTCTTCCTCAGGTCCTGCAAACTAACGGGTGTTTTTATCATTCACCCTTGCCTCCCATTTTGTTCGAACCTTGCCACCAGCAGGGCCTCTTCGCTCCACGGACATTACTCCGCTTCGTCGCTACTGTTGACCCCTCCGACTCCCTCTCGCCTTCCACCGCTTTCCCGGTGTTTCCGGTTATACAGCTTCCTGCTCCACCCCCATTTCTGGAGTGGGGCGAGGAGGGTCTCTCCAGTCGCTTGATGTGTCTTTGTCATCGTGCTGCTGCTATAACCCCGCCAGAGTGGAATGTCGCGTCAGCCAGTTTGCGCCTTTCCATGCTGCCTTCGCTCCACGGTTGTAAGCTCGGCCTTCTGGGACTAGGCATTTTCGAGGCCATATCTGCATTCACTTGCGTTGCGGCCCGATGACTCGCTCACCATCCTTAAAGATGGCTTTGTCGATAGGCTTCAGTGATTCGGTTTCCCTCCTCCCCGCTATCCAAGCTACAAGGCTCTGACTCTTTACCTTGGTGGGATTGTCTCCCACTAAACACACTAGCTTTATTCTCTGGACACACAACCGTGCACGCCGTTTTCCGGCACACGGCTTAACGATGATCTTCGCGGTCGGCGTGCGTCCGGTATTCGACCGTTCCATCCCTGTCTGTATCCCGTATCGCGGGCCAGCCGCGAACTACCGGCGTTGACGATCTGTTCGACCTCATTCCCGCTTTGCCGCCCGCGGGTGAGCTGTCGTAGGCGGCCCCAGAGTTTCGTGGCCTTCGGGCTTCGCCATCGCTGAATAGAATGCCGCCGTGGCTTGCGCTGGATGCTCCTCTTCTTGCCAATCGTGCATCTGCTTGCCAATCGTGCATCCCAGGCATACGAAGCGCACTCTCCCGCGTCTCAACGCCGAACACCTTGAGGCTGATTATCTGTTGAGGCTATCGCACTCACTTTGTTGCAACCCGCAGGTTTGCCCCTCGTGATCAAAAACATTTGACACTCCGCTCGGCCCAGCCGAATCGAACAACACTTGCACCTATTGGAACAACGATCTTTTAGGACGCCACATGGCAGGATCATAGCAGCAATCCCCGGCACCTTCGGCGCTTAGCGAATCCCGAATCACCGCACTTTGTGTCAGCCGCTAAGGCACTGATATATTGCAGGGTTCCTCAATTGTGGGACTTCAGACGCCAACAAGGAGTGGACGGATGACGCCTTCCCGGTTGTGGGCAGGGGTGTGTCTGCTGGCCTGTGTGTCCGGAGCATGGGCCGCGCAAGGACCAAGTCTTTCCCTAGTGGTGGATGCCAGCGACGCTCCCCGGAAAATTTTTCACGCGCGGATGAAGATCCCCGCCCCCCCGGGCAGGTTAACTCTCTACTATCCGAAGTGGATCCCCGGAGAACATGCGCCGACCGGTCCGGTCGTCGATCTGGCCGGGTTGAAGTTTACAGCTGGCGGCAAAACGCTCGACTGGCGCCGCGATTTGCAGGACGGCTGGACCATTCACGTGGAGGTGCCGGGCGGCGAAAATGAGGTGGATGCCAACTTGGACTATCTTTCCCCGGCTGCGCTGGAAGGTGGGTTTTCGGAGGGTTCCTCCGCCACCGACAAGCTGGCGGTCGTGAGCTGGAACCAGGTGCTGCTTTATCCCAAAGGCTGGCGCTCTGATGACATCAGTGTGTCTGCCTCGCTGAGGATCCCAGCGGGATGGAAATTTGCCACTTCCCTGCCCGTATCTAGTGTCAACGGGCAAGACATTCACTTTGCTTCAACCTCGCTGACCCTGCTGATCGATTCCCCTGTGCTTACCGGGCAATATATGAAGGTCGTGCCGCTGAATCCCGGCCAGACCTTCGCAGCCGAATTGGACGTGGCTGCCGACAGTGCCGCGGCGCTTGAACCGCCCCAGGAGGTATGGGATCAGTACAAGAACCTGGTTGCCCAGGCGGGAGCGCTTTTCGGAGCTCAGCACTACCGCGACTACCATTTCCTGTTGACGCTCAGTGATCACGTAGCGCATTTTGGGCTCGAACATCACGAATCCGACGACAGCCGCGTCGAGGAACGCGGACTGGTGGACGAAACCAGCCGCAAGCTCGACGCCGACCTGCTGCCTCATGAGTACGTGCATTCCTGGAACGGCAAATTCCGCCGGCCGGCCGACCTGGCCACACCCGACTACCAGCAGGTCATGCAGACCGATCTGCTATGGGTGTATGAGGGCCTGACGACGTATCTGGGCGACGTCCTGGCCGCCCGCAGCGGCCTCTGGACGCCAGAGCAATTCCGTGATCACCTCGCTGGCCTTGCCGCCGAACTGGACCATCTTCCCGGACGCACCTGGCGCAACCTGCAGGACACGGCTGACGCCGCTCCCCAGCTCTACTTCGCACCCGGCGCCTGGTACTCCTGGCGGCGAGGCGCCGACTTCTACGAGGAAGACGTACTTAACTGGCTGTGGGTGGACGTGATCATCCGGCAGCAGACCAGGGACACGAAGAACCTGGACGATTTCTGCAAGCTCTTCCACGGCGCGCCAAGCGGGCCTCCGGAGCTCAAGACCTACACCTTCGACGACGTCGTGAACGCGCTTAACCAAATCGCCCCCTACGACTGGCGCGGATTCCTTTCCGAGCGTCTGACGAATCATGGGCGCGCGCCCCTGGTCGGGGTGGAAGGCAGCGGCTGGAGACTCGTCTACGATGAGACGCCGTCAGACATGTTCCGCAGTACCGAGCGGGGCGAAGGCGAGGTGCGCGAAACCTACACCATCGGTTTGCTGCTGCGCGACGATGGCGAGGTGATTGACACCATCGAGGGCATGGCCGGCGCGAAGGCGGGCATTGGCCCCGGCATGAAGGTCCTAGCCGTGAACGGACACCGTTTCTCGCCCGAAGTCCTGCATGCGGCGATCAGGGCGGCAAAGGGCGGCTCAGAACCTATCGAACTGCTGGTGGAAAACACCGATTACTATAAGACGTTCAAAGTTGACTATCACGATGGCGAGAAGTATCCGCACCTGGTGCGGGTCCAATCGAAGGCCGATCTGTTGGGGGAGATAATCCGGACGAAGTAGCCGGTACCCGCACTTCGTCGCCGCCCGCCAGACCGGCCCGCTGCCTTCCTCTGCATTGACGGAGGCAAACCGACGACCGCCCAGGATCAGTCTGAGCTAGCAATGCCTTCGAACAAGTCCGTTTCCCGGGTCGCGACCGCCGGTTGCGACGTGGCGGCGAGATGAAACCTCTCTTCCCGACCTCGCGCCAGAATATGCTCCCGCACGGAGGGGAATACTGGCGATTGTGTGCCATGCGCTTCGAAGGCGCGCACCTTCGTCTCCCTGTGCCGCCCGATCGTAATGACGGTTGTGGTGGGCGACGGGGAGATAAGTGGGCGCTCGGGCAGGGTGAAGTCCGTCGTCGCATAGTAAAGCTTCTGGATCCGGTGCGGCTGTAAGCCGTTGCTGACCTGGTCCGGAAACCGATTGCTGCGCCCTGCCCACTCGTAGGCCAGCGTTGCAAACACGGATGCCATCGAGTGATCGGTATGCCCAGTCACCGACCCCTCGGGTCCGAACGTTAGCAACACCTGGGGACGGAAGGTGCGGACGTATCGCGTCAAGTCCTCCACCACTCTGTATAGGTCCGCGCGGTGCAGCTTGCCATCCGTGTAATCGAGCACTACGCCCCGGTCTACGCCCAGGATCTCGCACGCACGAGCGAATTCCTGGCGGCGCACCGCGGCAAGTTCCTGATCGGTCCGCGCCTGGCCCCGATGGGAGGCAGCTTGCCCTGGTGTCAGGCAAACCACCGAGGTCTCGACGCCGCGCTCGTGATACACGCGCAGGGTGCCGCCGAAGGCGGCGGCTTCGTCGTCCGGGTGGGCGGTGATGCAGAGCAGGCGCGACATCAGGTTGATTGCTCACTCCCAAGAAAAAATCGCTAGCCCGCCTCAAGGTCGAACGCACCGTTCAGATCCGCCGCTTCCTCCTCCAGCATGAACTCGAACTCGTCCTGGGGAATGGGGGCGTTCCACACCGGCGCGAACGACTGCCGGTGCAGCGGCGACGGGCCGTACTCGCGCAAGGCGGCGAGATGCTGGGGCGTGCTGTAGCCTTTGTTGGAAGCCAGTCCGTATACGGGGAAAACGGGGTCCCAGGCAGACACCATGCGGTCCCGTTCGACCTTCGCCAGGATCGAGGCGGCGGCGATCGAGGCTGAAACTGCATCGCCGTGAACGACGGCTTTCTGGGACACATCGCAGTCCAATCGCACCGCGTCTACCAAAAGGTAGTCGGCCCGCGGCTGCAACTGGAGCACCGCGTCCCGCATGGCTACCCGCGACGCCTCATAAATATTGATCTGATCGATGCGGGCTGCGTCCACTGCCGCCACTGCCCAGGCGATGGCGTGTTCGCGAATGCGTTCGGCCAGCACGGCCCGGCGTTCTCTGGGCAAGAGCTTGGAGTCGCGCAGACCGCGGATGCGGTAGGCGCGGTCAAGGATCACAGCTCCGGCAACCACGGGCCCGAAGAGCGAGCCCCGGCCAACTTCATCAACGCCAGCAATCAGAAGCGCGCCTGCTTCCCAGGCTTTCTTTTCGTAGCGCAGCGTGCAGCGCAGTTTTTTCAGCAGGCGCAGCTTGGCAGCGCTGGTGGAGACGCGGGATCCTGCGGGTTGGGACCTGGTGGGCACGGAATCCGGAGATATCTGCATCTTCGCCGAGGAGCCTGTGTACGTGCAAGGGGAGGACCGTCGGCGCCGCGTGGCAAGCATGTCATGGCTCGTCCGTAACCCGGCGTTTGGGTACATCGGTAAATTGAGCGTCCATCCACACGTTGGTACTGTGGCGGTAAGAGTACCCCAGTTAAGGAGCCTTTTCTGAGCCGGGAACCAGCCATGCCGACCCACGAGCGTGACGAAAAACGGATTCACGTGGCTATACCGATCCGTATCACATGCTTTAACGAACAGGCTCAGCCCCGCCTCGAGATGGCCTGCACCTACGACATTTCTGCCCATGGGGCCCGCATTACCGGACTGCGTTCTGAAGTCAGAGAAGGCGAGATTCTGGTGGTGGAGCGGGGCCGGAACAAGGCTTACTGTAGAGTGGCGTGGATTGGCGCCCCGGATTCGCCCCTGCAGGGGCAGGTCGGCATCCAGTCGGTGGAATCGGGGCGCACTCTATGGGAGGCTGAACTGCGCGATATGCGCGAGGTCTACGATCCGATTGCTCGGGATGGGATTCTTTATCGTATGAATTCCGCGGGCGGATCCCACAATGGCAACCGGCGGCGCCAACCCCGTTTCAGCGTCCAGGGCCTGGTCGACCTGGTACAGAGTGCCCCGGAAACGACCTACCTGGCAGCGACTCTCAAGGATGTGTCGGAATGCGGCTGCCTGGTAGGCGTGAAGGACCTCCTGCCACCCGGTACCAGTCTGAAGCTGGTGCTCAAGATCGAGAGGTTCGATTTGGGCTTTAAAGGGGAAGTGCGACACGCGGCCGAGGGCCTGGGCCTGGGAATCGAGTTTCGCGAGGTCCGCAAGGGCGACCGAGCGGTTCTGCTGCACGTACTGCGCAAACTGGCGGAGACCGAGAAAGAGGGCAGTAGCCGGAGCACAGTTCAGGCTGCGGCGGCGGCCTTCTCGCAATAGCCGGCCCTGCTTCCTACTTTGCCGCAGCGGTCTCGGCGCGCTCTTTCTCCACGTCTTTCAGACGTGCCGCCTTGCCTCTCAGTGCGCGCAAGTAATACAGCTTGGCGCGTCGGACACGAGAGGAACGGATGAGTTCCACCTTGTCGATAACCTTGGAGTTCAGGGGAAAGATGCGCTCCACGCCGTGCCCGAAGCTGATCTTGCGCACGGTGAAGCTGGCTTGCGGGCCGCGTGTCCGAGCAATCACCACTCCCTCGAAGGCCTGTAAACGTTCCTTGTCGCCTTCCTTGATCTTTACGTGAACCCGGATCGTGTCGCCTGGGACAAAACCCGGGATGTCCGTCCGCTGGGTCTTGGCCAGCAGCTTCTCGATAATAAGATTCGACATAATCTCTTCCTTCTCTCGCGCCGTGTCCGAGGATTCGGGCGCGCTGGAAAACTTGAAAAACTTTGGACACCTGAAATTTAAGACTCTCGCTCGATCTCGGCCAGTAGCGTCCGGTCCTCAGCACTTAGCCTTGCCGGATCGAGCAGGTCTGGGCGGTTGCGCCGCGTCTTCTCCAGCGCCGCACTACGGCGCCAGCGGCGGATCTGTTCGTGATTGCCGTTCACCAGCACTTCCGGCACTGTCATGCCGCGAAACTCCGCCGGCCGCGTGTAGTGCGGGTAATCGAGCAGCCCGCCCGAGGTGCAGGTCGACTTCGGCTCCTCGCTCTCCATCTCGGCCGGGGCCGTGAACGATTCCTGGCGGGTCGAAGCTTCGTTGCCCAGCGCGCCCGGGATCAATCGCGCTACCACGTCCACGATCACCGCTGCACCCAATTCCCCTCCGCTGAGAACATAGTCGCCGACGGAGACCTCGCGGTCCGCCAGGAACTGACTGACCCGCTCATCGACGCCCTCGTAGCGCCCGCAGATCAGTACCAGCCGGCTCAGTCCGGCCAGTTCCTGGGCCTGGCTCTGCTCCAGCTTCCGGCCCTGCGCGGAGAGCAGAATGACCGTGTCCCGGGCCTTTCCCGCCATGCGATCCGGGCGCGGGGTCACGCCCAGCCTTTCGATACATTCAAAGATCGGTTCCGGCTTGAGCACCATGCCCTCGCCCCCGCCGAACGGGCGGTCATCCACGGCGCGGTACCGGCCGTGCGCAAACTGCCGCAAATCGTGGATGTTAACTTCCACCAGTCCCGCTTCCCGGGCCCGGCGCAGAATGCCGTAGTCCAGCGGCCCGCGAAAGAAGTCGGGGAAAATCGTGACGATATCGACTTTCATGGCGGAAACAGTAGCTGGTAGTTAGGAATTAGGAGTTGGAGAGCACCCGAGATTTTCCATCAGGACGCTACCAGCTACTAGCGACTAACTACTGCTTCTCCCGCTTTTCCTGGTCCGTCAGCGGGGCGTTGATCTCCAGCATGCCTTCCGGCAATCGCATGCGGATCTGCTTGCCATCGAGGTCCACGCCTGCCAGGTAAGCTTCGGCATACGGGATCTCGTAGAGCATCCTGCCCGCACCACGCACAATCAGCAGCGGCGCTTCTCCCGCCCCGAACTTCACGTCTTCAACGCTGCCGATCTTGCGCGGGCCGTCGAAAACCGTGCAACCATTCAGTTCGCTGATGTAGGTCCAGCCGGCCTCGAGTGGAGCCCGCTCCTGGAGCGGCACCTGCAACTCGCAGCGCAGCAGCGGTTCCGCGTCCGAGATGGAATCGACGCCGCGGAACTTCAGGACCAGCAGGCCCTTGTGGGGCCAGGCATCTTCGATCTCCAGTTCGCGCCGCCGGTTGGTTTCGCCGAGCACGAACAGCCGCATCCCCACAGCAAACCGGTCCGGGATCACCGTGTGGGGTTCGACTGCGACCTCGCCCCGCCGACCCTGCGTTTTGACCACGCGGGCCAGGGTGATGAAATCGTCGCCCATCTGCACCCGTTTCCCGGACCCTAGCCTACTCGAGAATTTCTAGGGAGTAGCGCTTGTCGGCTTTGATGCCGGCGGCGCCCAGCAGTGCACGCATGGCCCGCGCCGTGCGCCCCTGCTTGCCGATCACCTTACCCAGGTCGTTTTCCGCTACTTCCAGTTCGACCACGCTGTCCCCGTTCTCTTCGACCACGTTCACCGAGACCTGGTCCGGAGCGTCCACGAGCGCCCGGGCAACGTGTTCAACCAGAGCCCGCACATCTCCGCACTGTTCGCTCATAGGCAACTCCTGACCTGTACGGTGGGTTGGCCGTCTGCTTCCGCCAGGTTACGCGGCCGGCCCAGCGGCCGCTGCAACCGGCTGCGCCATCAACTTGCTGACCCGCTCGGACATCTGGGCGCCCTTCGATACCCAATACTCGATCCGGTCGCGCCGGAGGTTCACATGCGCGGCCGCGCCCCGCGGATTGTAGGTTCCGACCACTTCGAGTGACCGGCCGTTGCGGGCCCGCCCTTTCTCGATCACCACCACACGATATTGCGGCTGTTTGCGCGCACCCGTGCGCGCCAGACGAATCATGAGCACAGAAATTGCTTCCTTTCCTAGTCCTTCCGGGAGGGATGAGGGAAACCATTATTATCGCGGAAGTTAGGTGGAATGGCAAGTTGGTTGCGCCCCCAGCGGACGTGTGTCCTCTCGCGAACTCCCGAGCGCCGAATGGAATGGGGTAGCGGCTTCTTGAAGAGAGGTTAGGGCCCGATAGTCACGAACTCCCCTTGAATCCTGGTAACCTCGACGACGAGCGATCCACCCCGGGGAGCTGCTTGACAGCGTTGCCCTGCCTCCCGCCCTAAATGAGCCGAGAACCACCACTCCGGGAACAGAATCACAGCGGAGGCCTTCCGCACCGCAGCGCCTCGAGAATCTCCGCCGGTTCCGGCCGCTCGGTGTAGTCCTCATGCACCGAGGCGTAAAGCACCGTGCCATCACGCTCGAAGATGTAGGTTGCCGGAACTGGCAGCTCCCAGCTCTCGTCCCCATTCACAAGGGGTAGGTTGATGAAGGCTCGCCGGTAGATGGTCTGCTGTTCCTCCGGCACGCGGTAGACGAGTCCAAACTGCCGCGCAACGCGGTTTCCGGCATCGTTCAGCAGGCGGAACTGTAGCCGATGTTGGTCTGCCATGAAGAAGGATTGCTTCACCGTTTGCGGCGAGAGCGCCACCAGAGAGGCCAGAGATGTCTCGATCTGGGGCAGAATGCGGTTCAGGGCTTCCAGCTGCCCGCAACAGAAGGGATCCCAACGTCCGCGGAAAAAGCACAACACCAGGCGGCCGCGCGCCAGCAAGTCGGAGGATGAAATGGTATGGCCGCTGTGATCCAACAGTGTGAACCTGGGAGCCTTGGTACCTACGGGCAGGGAATTCAAGGCCAGCGCGCGAGCTCGGAGCTCCGAGACGACTCGGGCATGCACGGCCTGCGTTTCCGCCGGTACGTACTGCTCGATCAATTTCTTCCTCTCGGCAAGAATCTTCCCCAGTGAGCGGGTATCGGCCCCGGGAGTCGATTCTTCGAGAGAGCGCCATTTCATAAAAAGCGGTTGGTTCCACGGAGGACTGTCTCTTGCTGACGACTAACGACTGACGACCAATTCCCCCTTCACTGCATTCTCATCCCCGCCAGTCGGCGTGCAAAGCTCGCCTTACCCATCTGCTTGAACATCTTCTTCATCTGGGCGTACTGGCGGAGCAGGTTGTTGACCTCCTGCACGCTGGTCCCGGAGCCGCGGGCAATGCGCTTCCGCCGGCTGCCGTTGATCACCTCGTGGTGGTTGCGCTCATAGGCGGTCATCGAGTTGATGATGGCTTCTACCCGGTTGATCTGCTTCTCGTCGACCTTGTCGGCCGCTTTCTGCAGCCCGGAGAATGGCCCAATCGAAGGCAGCATTCCCATCAGGCTCTGGATCGAACCCATCTTCTTCACCTGCCGGAGCTGGTCACGGAAATCTTCAAGCGAGAAACCATCGCCGGCAAGCGCTTTGCTTGCGATCTCCGCGGCTTTCTTCCTGTCAATCTGCGCTTCGGCCTTTTCGATCAGCGACAGGATGTCGCCCATGCCCAGGATGCGCGACACGACGCGGTCGGGATGAAACGCTTCGAGCGCGTCGTACTTTTCCCCTACGCCGATGAACTTGATGGGCTGTCCTGTCACGCTGCGAATCGAGAGCGCCGCCCCGCCACGGGCGTCCCCGTCCATCTTGGTGAGGACCACGCCCGTTAGGGTCAGCTTCTTGTGGAACTCGTCGGCCGAGCGCACCGCATCCTGGCCGGTCATCGCGTCGGCAACAAAGAGGATCTCCGGTGGGTTTAGGATCCGCTTCAGCGACTGCATTTCCTCCATCAACTGTTCGTCGATGTGCAGCCGGCCTGCGGTATCGACGATCAGCACGTCGCAGCCGGAGTTGATCGCCTCCCGCCGTGCCTCCTTGGCCAGCCGCTCCACCGTAGCGGTGTTCGCCTCGTCCACCTGCCCTTCGTAGAGGTTCGCCCTGATCGCCTGGGCGACCACTTTCAGCTGTTGCCGCGCTGCCGGACGGTACACGTCCACCGAAACCAGCAACGGCCGGTGCCCGCCCTGCTTCAGCCAGTTCGCCAGTTTCCCTGAAGTGGTTGTCTTGCCGGAGCCCTGCAACCCGGCCATCAGGACAACGGTCGGAGGCTGCGAGGCAAACTTGAGCTTGGCCGTATCTTTGCCCAGAACGGCCACGAGTTCGTCGCGCACAATCTTGATGACCTGCTCACCCGGTGACAACGCAGTCATCACTTCCTGGCCGACCGCCCTGGCCTGGATCTGGTCGATCAGTTGCTTGACGACTTTGAAGTTGACGTCGGCCTCGAGCAGCGCCAGCCGGATCTGCCGCAGCGCCTCCTGAATGTTTTCTTCCGTCAGGGTGGCCTGACCACGCAGGGTCTTGAAGGCACGTTGGAGCTTTTCTTGGAGATTCTCAAACATGGTCGTAATCCGACATTTTAGCGTATCGGGACCGAGCTACCGAGAGTGCGCAGAAGAACGGCGATGCGGCTGAGATTGGCCCGGCAGGTGCCCTTCCTGCCCTGCCGAACCACGTTTTCACCGCAAAGCCGACAAAAAGCAAGCACCAAGAAAACCCAGTGGCCTGCAGTTGGTTCTTTCTGCGCCCGGGCGAATCCCGCCCGCTGTGGCCAACGGCCTCGAGGGCGGCTTCACTCACCGCGACGACGGTGAAGGTCTTTACCCATCTTGATCAAGTGAATCGGTACTTTCATCCGCCCCGGTGCCGGGAAGGGCTCCGCCCCGGTCTCGACGTAACCCAGCCCGGAGTAGAAGCGCAGAAGGTCGGTCCGCAGATTGACGACGGTCAACTCCATGGTGTGACGGCCGGCTTTCCACGAGTGTTCCTCGGCTGCAGCCATCAATCGCGAACCCAAACCTGCATTCTGGCGCTGGGGATGAACTGCCAGCAGTCCCAGGTAGCTTCTCTCGCCCCGCGGCTCCAGATACACGCAGCCGATCAGTGCTCCCTCCGCTTCCAACAGCAGGAATTCCCCCTTCCCGAGCAGCTCCAGAATCCCGGCCGGATGGGTGCGCTCGCCTTCGAGAAGAGGCCGTTCCACCAGGAAAGCCAGGTTGACCAGGCGGGCAATGTTCTCCGAGTCCTTCGGGCACGCCAACCGGAAGGTTGCAGCCATCGGCTGCATTGTAGCGGGAAACCCGCAGCGAATTGTGGAATGGCTCTGCCCTGAGGTTCGATTGTGCCCAAGCTCCCGGTCCCGACCCAGCTCGGATAGCTGACTTTGGGACCCCAAGCTACTAGCCCCTGGCTGCTTTGCTTCTTCAAACGTCGCAGCAGGAGGGACGTTGTATGCATCCCCAGAATCCGCGCCGCCCGCGTCTGATTGTTCCGGGTGACCATCACCTGCAGGCACTGATTTCTCGACCTCGCACAGGCTGACCCGCCTGCGGCGTCAATGTCGACTTGCGACGGATGCATCATCGTGGGCTCGATCATTCGGCAGGCGCAGGGTAGGCCAGGCCGGTAACTCCCTCTTCGCCCGGAGGCGAGCCGGGAGAGTAAAAAGAGCACCCAACCCAGGGGGAGTTGGAACCAGGCCTTTCCGCTAAACGAAGAGTCTGAAAGCGGCAGGCGATACGGGTGCTGGAGGACGCGCGGAGTGGTGGTGGCAGGACTCGCTATTTCTGGTCGCGGGTTCGCAGCCAGTCAATGAACATCTGTTCAATCGGCTTGTCGTAGGCCATCAGCACGTGCCGAACCGTTCGCCCGCTGACAAAGTGGCACACTTCTTCGGCAAGATTCTTGGCGTGATCACCCGCGCGTTCCAGGCACTGGGTCATGAAGATGACCTGCAGGCTGGCCTGCCTGGCCATGTTCTCCGGGTTTTCGATGTGGCGCAGGAAGATCAAGTTCCGCAGCCGGTCCATCTCTGCGTCGGCGCGCAGCACCTCGACGGCCTTCTTCACGTCACGTGCGGAAAACGAGTCACCGACATCAGTCAGCATCTTCTCCAGCAGCGTGGCCATCTGCGTGAGCTCGCGGGTATCCTGGGGCTCCAGGCGCCCGTCAGCAGCCTGAGCGCTGTTAGAAAAGCTGAGCAGCAGATCCCCAATGCGCTCCAAGCCGATCATGAACTTCATACAGGCCAACAGTTCGCGGGCCTGGGCCGCGCTGACCTGAGTGATCGTCTCGGTAACGCCTTCGTCGATCTCGCGATCCAGCAGGTCCAGCTCTTTTTCCCTTTGTCGCAGGGAGCTGAGCGTCACGTTCGACCCAGTGGCGATCCCCTCGGCGGCTGCGGCGGCAGCATCCTTCGCGAGCTGGCAGGCCTGCACCGTTAGCTCCACGAGGTGGCTGAACGGCGGCTTGCGCGCCGGACCGTTCACACTGGGCATGTTCATGCGCCCTGTCCTCCGCATGCGGCCGGCGGAAGGCTGATTTCCCCCCGGCGATGCCCGCCGTTGCTGTCGATCGACGCCCAAGTCGTCAGCATAGATGGTTTTCTTTGCGGCTTGGTTAACAGGGTGTGAATTTTGCCACGAAAACGGTGCATTCGGAAAATCACTCCTCGGGCGGGGGACGTAAGGGATTGCGCGCAAGGGAAGGTGAAGGCCTCTCAGGCTCCGCCAGCCCGTGGCAGTGTGAACAAGAAGGCAGCGCCGTGATTCAATTCGCTTTCCGCCCGAATCGTTCCCCCATGCGCCAGCACGATGTGCTTGGCAATGGCCAGGCCCAGACCGGTCCCGCCCGACTCCCGGGAGCGCGCTTTGTCCACCCGATAGAAGCGCTCGAACAGGCGTGGCAAGTGCTCGGAGGGAATGCCAGGACCGAAGTCCCGGACGTAAAACTCGACTTTGCGATCCGCGCCGCGTGCACCCAGCACGATGCGACCTCCCCGACCGCCGTATTTCATCGCGTTGTCGATGAGATTGGTAAACACCTGGTGGACAGCTTCGCGGTCGGCCATCACCGGCGGCGGTATCACCTCTTCCACGGCCAGTTCGATCCCCTGGCGCCGGGCGATGTCCAGGAAGCTCTCCACCGCGTCGTCGAGGAGTTCACTGGGGGATACGGGCTGCACATCGAAGCGGTGTTCGCCGGATTCCACGCGCGCCAGTGTTAATAAGTCTTCCGTCAGCCGGGACATACGCGCGGCATTCTTGCGGATGATCTCCAGAAATTCCTGGGCGTGTCCGTTCTCGTGAGCGGTGTCGAGCAGGGTTTCGGCGTATCCCTGAATTGAGGTCAATGGTGTTCGCAACTCATGGGACACGTTGGCAATGAAGTCCCGGCGCGTCTTTTCAACCCGCTCGGTCTCGGTGAGATCACGCAACACCGCCACTGCTCCCCCATCCGGCAGCGGCGCCGCGGTCACGTCGAAGCTGCGCCCGGGAACAATCGAGATCGCGCGCGCCGAGGCCACTTTCCGTTTTTCCGTGGCTTCCTGCACCGCCGCGAGGAACTGCGGGTCCCGCACGGTCTCGACCACCGGCGCTTTCAGCCGCGTACCCTGTGGCACCAGCCGTTCCATGCCGTGGTTGGCCCATTGCACGCGCCCGTCGGCGCCGACGGCGACGACCGCGTCCTGCATCGAATTGAGCAGGGTCTCCAACTGCCGCTGGCTGTTTCGCAAAGCCACAAAGCTGTCTTCCAGCTTGCGCGCCGTCTTATCCAGCGATGAGGCGACCTGGCCGATTTCGTCAACCGATCCGGAGGCGATCCGAGCCGTCAGGTCTCCCGCCGCGATGTGCTCGGCAAACCTCACGATGCGGTGCAGGCGCCGGCTGGTGTAGTGCGCCGCGAAAGCCGCCAGCACCATCCCGACGGCGAAGGCAATTGCAGAGCCGGTCAGCAGGGCGCGATGCACCTTTCGCGTAGATGCCTCCAGCTCCGCCAGGGGATACGCCAGGCGCACGGCGCCCCCGGGAATAGGTGCCGCTACATACAGGGAGGGAATTCCCGAGGCAAGGGTGCGGCGCTCGTCTGCGCCCATCTGTCCCCCAAGTGCCGTTATGACTTCCTTGGCGGCGCCGGGATCGTCCTTCGCCGCGCCCTCCCCCTGCGATTCGGCGAGCACCTTTCCGGAAGCATCAATGATGGTGATTCTGGCGCCAGCCGCTTGCGCCTCCTCGCTGGCGATCTCCGCCGGCGCATGCGCCCGATCGGTCTGCACCCGGTTCGCCAGCATGCGCGCCTTCTGCATAAGGCTGCCACGGATTTCGTCGCGCAGCGAACCCTCCCAGATCCGGCGCACGGCAACGTCCAGGGTCAGGGCCGTCACCAGGATGACGAGCGCGAAAGCGGCCAGTAGTTTGAAAAAGACGCGCTTTTTCACTTCGGCGCCTCAAAGCGGTACCCGGCTCCGCGCACAGTCTTGAGGTATCGCGGATTTTCCGGATCGGGCTCAATCTTCTCCCGGATCCGCCGTACGTAGACGTCGACCGAGCGAGGCGTCACGTACGACGTATCCCGCCACACCGAATCCAGCAGGTGGTCGCGCGTGAACACCCGTCCCTGGTGCCGGGCGAAGTAATCGAGCAAGCGAAACTCGGTGGCCGTCGTCGTCACCGGCTTGCCGTTTACCGTCAGGGTCATGGCTACCGGATCGATTTCGATCTCGCCGACCCGCACCGGCCCCAGCTCCAGCGGCCGCTCGAAGCGCCGCAATACGGCCTTCACGCGTGCCACCAGTTCCCGCGGACTGAACGGCTTGGGAATATAATCGTCCGCGCCCAGTTCCAGGCCGAGCACGCGGTCTGCCTCACTGCTGCGCGCCGTAAGGAAGATCACCGGGATCGAAGCCAGAGACTGCGTCTGGCGGATCTGACGACAGAGTTCCAGGCCATCTTTGCCTGGAACCATGATGTCGAGAATGAACAGCGTGGGACGGCCGCGCTCCGCGTCCGCGAGCACTGCGTGGCCGGTGGGATAGAGCTTCACGGAAAAGCCCGCGCCGTCCAGGTGGTGCCGCACCAGGCGGGAAATATCTGGATCGTCCTCCACCACGAAAATGTTGGGTTTCACAACCCACATTGTAGCTGTGCTAGCGGCCCGCAACTAGTTTCTCGCAGCTTTGCAACATTCCTTTAACATTAGCGGCCGAGTGGACTGCGGCGCGCCAACCTCTGCTTTCTGCCCCGGAGACTCAGCGTGCAGGTTCAATTATGAGATTACCCACACGATCCACCCAGAACTCTGTTTCCGGTGGGACCACCGAGGTCGCACTGTACTCAGCAATCACGGCCGGCCCGCGACGCTTGGCCCCCGGCTGCAGATTCTGTCTCTCGAGCACGTCGGCGGCAATATGCTTACCGTCAAATATCAGCTGAGCCTTGGTCAGCTTGCGGGCTGGGCCTAGCCCAGGTGCGGCCGTCGCCGACTGCCGCAGGTGGCCTGTCCGAGCCACGCCACGAGAACGCACGACCGCGCGCAAGCGGAGCGTTACCAGTTCTACGTCCCGCTGAGGATCACTGTATCCGTAATGCTGGGTATGAGCTCGATGAAACGCGGCGAGCAGATGGCGGGAGAATGGCAGGTTGAGCTCATATCCCTGGCCCGAGTAGCGCACGTCTACGCTCCGCTTTTCGCGAATCGGTCCCTCCCACCCTTCCGAGCGCAGTTGCGTTTCCGCCGCCCGGCGCAGCCGCACAAATTCTCTCTCCAGCTGGTCCAGAGGAACTTTGCCCTGGACTCGCCACAGCACCGTCTGCGAATGGTCCTTGACGACGTCGCTTACCAGGATGCCGAACGCCGAAAGCGCTCCTGGCCGGGCCGGCACGATGACTCGCTCGATCCCGAGGGCTTGGGCCAGTTCGCAGGCATGCATCCCGCCGGCACCACCGAACGCCAGCAGGGCGAATTCCCGGGGATCGTAGCCTCGCTCCACCGACACCACCCTGATGGCTTTTTCCATGGTGGCGTTAACCACTCGAATCACCCCTGCCGCGAACTCCTCCAGCGACATCCGCCGATGGTGTACCTTCAGCCACTCTGCAACCACATGGCGGGTACGTTCAAGGTCGAGGCGGAACTCTCCCCCCAGGAAGCGGTCCGGCTGCAACCGGCCCAGCAACAGGTTCGCGTCGGTGACCGTGGGCACCATGCCCCGCCCGTAGCAGACGGGCCCGGGATCAGCTCCCGCAGACTCTGGCCCCACGCGCAGCGCACCCGCCGCGTCGAAACGAGCCAGCGAGCCTCCCCCGGCACCCACCGTGTGAATGTCGAGCATCGGCACGCCCACCGGCAGCCCCGCTACTTCCGACTGACTGCTGGCCTGAGGTTCGCCATCCACCAGGGCAACGTCCGTCGAGGTCCCCCCCATGTCGAACGAAATCACCCGCTTTACCCCGCCACGCCGGGTGCTCTCCGCGGCTCCGACCACGCCGCCGACAGGCCCGGAAAGCACGGTGCGCACCGGTTCACGTGCAGCCGCGTCCAGCGTGGCAATCCCCCCGCTCGATTGCATCACGAAGATCCTGCGCCGCACGCCGCGGTCCACGGTCACGCGGCGCTCGAGGCTTTGCAGGTAGCGCTGCATAACCGGTTGGAGGTATGCATTCACCACCACGGTACTCGTCCGCTCGTACTCCCGGAACTCCGGCAGAATCTCATGGGACGCCGAGATCGGCACTCCCAGACCCTGGAGGGCGGTAACCACGGCGCGCTCATTCGCTGGGTTGGCGAACGAAAACAGCAGCGAGACCGCCACAGACTCCGGCCGCTGCGCGCTGACCTGCTTCGCGAGTTCCCCAAGCTCCGCGGAGGCTGCCGCTTCCAGAATATTTCCCTCGGAGTCGGTCCGCTCCTTCACGCCGAACCGGAGTTCGCGGGTTACCAGTGGTTCCACCCGGTCAAAGAAGAAGTCATACAGTCTCGGCCGGGCCTGCCGCCCGATCTCGATCGCGTCCTCAAATCCTGCGGTGGTCACCAGCGCTACCCGCGCTCCTTTCCGCTGCAGCAGTGCATTGGTCCCGACCGTGGTGCCATGCAGGAGCACCGCCCCGCGGCCAGGGGCAATCCGCTCCACCGCCTCGGCGATGGCCATCGACGGATCGGAGGGCGTGGAGAAGACCTTCAGGATCCGCTCCTGCCCGCGCTCTACCCATACGCAGTCCGTGAAGGTGCCTCCGGTGTCGATGGCAATGCGAAGAAGGGATGTTTCCCGATGTGGCATAGCCGTTCCGGGCGGAAGGCTAGACTACCACCGCTCATGGGGAGCCAGCACGCTCCCGTTCTTCGGAGGCTCCCAGAACTGCCGTTCGGGAGCCCGAACCAGGACCGCTCTTCATCGCAGGGAACTGGGAGGCGGACGAAAAACCGAAGCTCTGGTTCCGTCACTCCTTACCGTCAGGAAATGCCAAGGCAATCAGTGTCTTCTGCTCCATCTCATGCGCCCCGGCCGAACCGGTCGAAGGACTCGGACTGGCCGAGCGTTTCACCGACAAGACCGCGCGCTGCCCCGCAATGTGCCGCAACCGCGGCAGCATGTAGAACAGGGCTCCCATATTGGCAGGCTCCTCCTGCACCCACACCAGCTCGCGCGCTTCCGGGTGCATTTGGATCGCTGTCTTCAGTTCCTCTTCGGGAAACGGGTACAGCTGGTCCAAAAAGACGATCGCAGTCCGCCAATCCTTCCTTTTTTGCCGCTCCAACCGCAATTCGTGCCCGATCTTCCCCGTGCAAATGAGGATCCGCTTCACATCCCTTGCTTCCTCATCAGGCCGGACCAGCAGAAAACGGTCGTGAGCAAAATCTTCAATCGGGGAACAGGCATCGGGGTGCCGCAACATGCTCTTGGGCGTGAACACGACCAGCGGCTTGCGCCAGCGCCGAAGCGCCTGGCGCCGCAGCAAGTGGAAGTACTGTGCAGCGTTGGAAGGCTGGCAGATCTGGAAGTTGTCGCGCGCCGCCAGCTGCAGGAAGCGCTCGATGCGCGCGCTGGAGTGTTCCGGTCCCTGCCCCTCGTAGCCGTGCGGCAGTAACAGCACTAGACCCGAGAGCAGTCCCCACTTGTCTTCCCCGGCGCAGACGAACTGGTCGATGACCGCTTGTGCCACGTTGGCGAAGTCGCCGAACTGCGCCTCCCACAGCACCAGGGCCTCGGGGTAATCGCGGCTGTAACCGTACTCGAAGCCCATGACCCCGGCTTCCGAGAGGGTGGAGTTGTAGATGTCGCATCGCGCCTGGCCCGGATCGATGTGCCGTAGCGGTACATATTCCTGCTCGTTCTCGATGTCGAGCAGCACTGAATGGCGCTGGTTGAACGTTCCGCGCCGCGAGTCCTGTCCACTCATGCGAATCGGAATGCCCTGCTTTACCAGGCTAGCAAAGGCCAGCGCCTCGGCCATGCCATAATCCACGGATCGCGTACCTTCGCCCATCTCTGCCCTTTGCTCCAACAGCTTCTTCACCTTGGGATGGATGTGAAACGGCTCCGGGTAGCGGGTCAGCTTCTTGGTCAGCGCCTGCAGTTCCTGCGGCGGAACCCCGGTTTCGACTTCGTACTCCGGCTTGTAGCGGCCGCCCACATAGCGGTCCCAGTATGTCGGCAGATCGCGCAGGGTTGGTTTCTTGGTGATACTGCCCGCTCGCTTCTGTCCCTCTTCGTACTCAGATTTCACCTGTGCATACTGGGCCTGCGCGTCTTCGAAAGCATTGTCCTCGGCATACACCTCCCACAGTGGCGGATGGTCCCTGATCGCCCGGTAGAGCAGCGGTTGCGTCACCGTCGGGTCATCGACCTCGCTGTGCCCGTGACGGCGGTAGCCGATCATGTCAATCACCACGTCGGTCCCGAAGGTATAGCGGTACTCGAGCGCCATCCGCCCCACCCGCACCACCGCGTCCACATCTTCCGCGTTCACGTGGAAGATCGGGATCGACTGCCGCCGCGCCAGGTCCGCGGAGAAGCGCTCCGAGTGCTCCTCGCAGTAGCCCGTTGTGAAGCCCACCAGGTTGTTCACGATGATGTGGATCGTGCCCCCGACGCTATATCCCGGGAGGTCGGCGTAGTTGATCGTCTCCGCCGTGATGCCCTGCCCCGCGAAAGCCGCATCTCCATGCACCAGCACGGGCAGGTATTTCTCCCGCCCCCCTTCTCCAGCACGGTCCTGCTTCGCGCGCGTGCGGCCCACCGTGACGGGGTCGACCGCCTCGAGGTGGCTCGGGTTCGACACCAGGTGGATATTGACCTTCCCGCCGCTCCGCGTTACGTACTCGCCCGTTGCGCCCAGGTGATACTTCACGTCGCCCCCACCCAGCACGCTGCGCGGATCGACATCCTCGAAGCTGGCGAAGATTTCTTCAATCGCCCGACGGGCCACGTGAAGGATCACGTTCAGCCGGCCCCGGTGGCTCATGCCCATCACCAGGTTCACGGCGCCGCGTTGCGCCGCCTCGTTCAGAATCCCATCGAGCAGCGGCAGCAGCGCCGTGTTACCCTCCAGCGAGAATCGCTTCGTCCCCAGGTAGCGCTGCTGCAGAACTTGCTCGAAGGCGTCCGCCCGGATCAGCAAATCCAGCACCTGTCCCTGGTCCACGGGAGCGGATCCTCCCTCCATCTGATCCTGGATCCAATGCCGCCGTTCCGGCTGCGTAAGATGCGAGAACTCCACGCCGATGGTCCCGCAGTAGATGTTTCGCGCCTCGCGCGCGTACTCGCCTTCGATCTTCAGTTCAGGGTGAGCCAGCGGCCGGAGCAGCCCCAATGGGTCCAGGTCCGCCTCGAGGTACCCCCATCGGCGAAACAGGCCAAACACCCGTTCCCGTTCTGCGCTCAGCGGTTCCAGAACCGCGGTAGGCCGGTTCGCGGTGGGCGGTTTCAAATTGCCAGCAGCCATAGAAATCGTTACCAAGATAAGGGATGCGACCCCTGCAACGACAGATTCAACCGCGCAGACTCTCTTCGTACCGAGCCCGCGGTCAAGAGCTCTGCTGGTTCTCCATCTCCTTGGGCGCACCGACCTGAGTCAGTCCTACGGTCATCGTAACCGCCACCCGCCATGAACAGCGGAATACCCACGCCACCCCATCCAGGGGGCGAAGGCGTCGGGCCGGGAAACTACGATCCTGAAATGAACCAGCGGTCCCGGCCGTACAAACGAGGCCAAAGTCTATCCCAAGTCGCGTTTTTCCTCCTCGCGGTGTAACGTAGGGACGCTCAGGCTCTCGCCATGACCGCCCCATTAACTGGAAAAGGTCCGTGGGGACCGCCCACACTCCTGGGCGTCCCCTTCGATGCCAACTCCTCGTATCAGCGGGGGGCAGCCGGGGCGCCACCCTTGATCCGGGATGCGCTGACCTGTGAGTCTTCCAACATGTGGACGGAGTTGGGAGTAGACATCGGCGCCCCGGCCGCCTTCGCCGACGCGGGCGATCTGAACCTGCCGCTGGAGGGCACGTTTGCGGCCATCGAACATGCGGTTAGCGGGCTACTGGAGGTACGCCGGCGCCCGGTCATCTTGGGAGGTGACCACTCCATCACGTACCCCGTGGTCCGCGCCTTCGGCAGGATCTTCCACGACCTCACCATCATCCATTTTGACGCACACCCCGACCTGTACGAAGAATTTCAGGGGAATCGTTATTCCCACGCTTCGCCGTTTGCCCGCATCATGGAGGAAAAACTCGCCAAACGCCTCATCCAGGTCGGCATCCGCACCCTTAACCCGCATCAGCGCAAGCAGGCCGAACGCTTCCACGTGGAGATCTTCAACATCGGCCACAAGCGCGCCCTGGAGGAGGTCAAGACCTGGTGCCCGGTCTATGTCTCGTTCGACATGGATGTGCTCGATCCCGCCTTCGCCCCTGGCGTCTCCCACCGCGAGCCCGGCGGCATGACCGTACGTGAGGTCCTCGACCATCTGCATTCCATCACGGCGACGATCGTGGGCGCCGATATGGTGGAATATAACCCCAGCCGCGATGTGTCTGAGCTCACTGCCGCAGTCGCCGGCAAAATCCTGAAAGAACTCCTCGGCAAGATGATCACCGAGTGCCGATGTCCGTAGAGCGTGGAAGGAGGACCTGGAAGACAAGAGCGCCGGGCGCCTCCTAGGTTACGTCTGGGCGCGTGTATCCCTTCTCCCCGGCCGGTAATCTTTGCCCGCAAATGAAAATCGGCTAACGACGAAGGCCGACGCCCCACAACAGCTGGAAGGCGTCGGCCTTCGATCGGTCGACGGAAAGGGTACTAGCCGCGGCCTCCTCGTATGACACACCGATGACAAACCAAATATCACTTGCGGAACAGCCGCAGAATTATTCTGAGCGTGTCGTTTTACAAGAACATGAAGGGAATTTGAATTTGCGGTAAATCCCGGCAAGCAAAGGCTTGACCAGCAAGGTCCGAACCGCGTACCAACGCCGGTGGTTTCGGTCGACCCGGGCATGATAGGAAAGCCTGTGGAATAATCGGTTGGCGAATCTTCGATTGTGTGAGGTTCCATGGCCACCGACCAAATCGAGGAGAAAGAGCTTGTAGCCCGCGTCAGCCTCAAGTTCGTTCAGCACGGCCAGGTCGTGGGCCTGGGCAGCGGTTCCACCGCCACCTGCATGATCCATTTCCTGGGAGAGCGAGTTAGAGCCGGGCTGAAGATCGTGGGTATCCCATCCTCGATCCACTCCCGCGACCTGGCCTCCAGTCTGGGCATCCCCCTCACCACTTTCGATCAGTGTCAGGAAATCGACGTCACCATCGACGGCGCCGACGAATTCGACCCTGCCCTCAACCTCATCAAAGGCGGCGGCGGAGCACTCTTGCGCGAGAAAGTCGTGGCCTCGGCTTCCCGCCAGTTCATCGTCGTGACCGACTCCTCCAAGCAGGTTCCGGCGTTAGGCTCGTTTCCTCTGCCCGTGGAGGTCATACGGTTTGCCCAGCCTCTGGTCGAAAAGAGAATCGCAGCGCTGGGCGCTGTGGTTACCCTTCGCACCATCGCCGGGGGCAAGCCTTTCGTCACCGACGAGGGCAATCACATTCTCGACTGCCATTTCGGCCGCATCGACGATCCTGCGGCCCTCGCCCGCAAGCTCAGTGACATGCCTGGCATCGTCGAGCACGGTCTGTTCGTCGGCATGGCAGATGTGGTGTTGATCGCCAAAGGCGACGCGGTTTTGGAACTGCGAAGAAAGTGAGATTACGGTTGATCGCTGGACGGCCCCTGTCCCCCGCTCGGCCGGATGTGCGAAACGCCGGTCTCTCCCCTACGAATCTTCACGTGGTCAGGGGGACCACGAAGAACCAGAGTCCCAAAACTAAGCGCTGATCTCCCGCAGGGCGCCGAGCAGTCCGTCCACTTCGTCGACCGTATTGTAGTGACAGAGTCCAATGCGCAGGAACCCGCCATCTTTCTCCACATCCAGCCGCTCGGTCAGCTGCAGGGCGTAATAATTCCCATCCCAAGTGAAGAACCCGCGTTCCCCCAGTGCACGTGCCAATTCCAGAGGTGTGTGCCCTTCGATACGAAGGGCAATGGTCGGGCACCTTTCCTCGAAGCGTGCCGGCTGTGCGATCCCGTATAGCTTCAGGCCGGGAATCATCCCAAGCCCCCGCACCAACCGTTCACAGAGCCCCCTCTCATAGGGCATGATCGCCTCAAATGCCGCCTCCAGCGCTGTCCGCCGCGAACTCACCTGCGGTCTCAATCGGCGTCCGATCTCCGCCAGGTACTCCACACAGGCCGTGATCCCTGCGATGCACTCGTGATTCAGCGTCCCCTGCTCCCAGCAATAGGGGATCTCGTTGGTGTTGGCACGAACCTTGTAGGGGATCAGCCGTTTCAAATGTTCTCGTTTCCCGAAGAGCACGCCCATGTGTGGACCAAAGAATTTGTAGGTCGAACACACCAGAAAATCACAATCCAGCGACTCGACATCAATCAGCCCGTGCGGCGCATAGTGCACCGCATCGATGTAGGCCAGCGCCCCCACGCGGTGCGCCATGCGCACGATTTGCTTTACTGGGTTGATCGTCCCCACCGCATTGGACGCGTACCCCACAGCCACCACCCGGGTGCGCTGGTCGATCTTGCGCGCCATGTCGTCCAGGTCGAGCGTGCAGTCGCTTTCGCGGATCCCGACCGGCCGCAGGGTCACGCCCTTCTCCTCCAGCGCCTGCCAAGGAGAGAAGTTTGCATCGTGGTCGAGGAGCGTGACCACAATCTCGTCCCCCGGCCCCAATTCCCGTCCCAGGGCCCGGCTCATGGCGAACGTCAGTGAAGTCATGTTCGGGCCGAACACCACCTCATCGGCGGCGCAATGGAAAAAATCCGCCATCGCGGAGCGCGCCGCTGCGATCGTCTTGTCCGTGCGGGCGCTGGTCGCATAGGCTCCGCGCGTATTGGCGTTGGAGTGCGCCAGGTAGTCGCGGATTGCGTCCAGGACGCGCTGCGGCACCTGCGTGCCTCCCGGCCCATCCAGGAAAGCCGCCGGCCGCCCATGTACCGCCTCGGCAAGAGCGGGAAACTGGGAACGGATCCAGCCCAGATCCAGCTTCATAGCGATGCCGTCTTCCGCGGCCTGCATTGGACCTACTCTCCTCGGTGACTGTCAGGTCCGGAAAAATCTCCGGGCAAAGCATCGACCAAGTTCCTTCGGCAGGCCAGCGCGATCACCCACCGGACCGCTCTCCTTGCAGCGCAGTCAACCGACTTTCACACCACGTCCCATCCGTCGCCCGTTCGGGATCCGCAAAGTCCATCACCGTCGCTGCAAACAGGCGCTTGGCTTTCTTCTCCGTGACTCGAGCACTGCGCAGATCCAAGCTACGACCCCGGCTTGTCCGCTCCTACGCCTCGCTCTACCCCATCATCGACGTATGCTCGGGCTTCACTTTGTACATCACCCGCACCTCGCCCGGCTGCGCATATGGATACTTGTCCACCCCGAGATATTTCTTGGCCATCTTGTTGATATGTTCGTCCGCTCCCTGCTCGGTGATCTCCGCGACCCGGCCACGGATTTCGAGATAGCGGTACGGGTTGTCGGGATCGACGATGGCCATCGCCACGCGCGGGTCACGCCTCACGTTGCGGTCCTTCTGACGCCCTTTGGCTGAGTTGAAGATCACGTGCTCTCCGTCGTAGTCGCACCACACCGGCGTCACCTGCGGACGCCCGTCCGGCATCAACGTTCCCAAGCTGGCAAACGCCCGTTTCTGGAAAAGATCGCGATACTTCTCAGGAATGGGGTTGGACATGGGTAACACTCCTCCTTCTCACGGAACACTGGATTATAGACGCCTCTAACCCTTGCGCGGACCCGGACGGTTCTGCGAAGGCGGAGCGGCACCTGGAACTACCGAAGTCGCTCAACCTACGCCGCAGATCCGTTTAACCGTGCAGCTAGCCCCCCGGGGACTTGAGCCCTTTCCTTGCTTTCAACTTCCCCCGTCCGCCTGTACAATTTCGGGCCTTACTTCGATAGGTTTCCGCGTGGCCTCGCCCGGGAAGTGCCCTTCGGGGAACCTCGCCCTACCTAGGAGTCGTACGTGACTGAAATCCCGGTTCGACGCCGTTTGCTGTTCCGCTTGCTGCGCGGCTGGTTGTTATTGACTGCGCTCGTGCCCGCGGTCTGCGCCCAAGAAACCCCCAGGTATCCCCAGACCATCGTCTTCATGACAGACTTCGGCACAGGCGATGACTCGGTGCCCATCTGCAAGGGCGTGATGTGGTCGATCGCCCCCGACGCGCGCATCGTCGACCTCTCCCACGAGGTCACCCCGTTTTCCATTCTCGACGGAGCACGTTTCCTTTACGGCGCGACACCCTACTATGCCGCCGGGACCGTTTTCCTCGTGGTCATTGATCCCACCGTTGGCAGCACGCGCAAAGCCGTGATCATCAAGTCGAAGCGGGCGCAGTACTTCGTGCTTCCCGACAACGGACTGATTACGCTTGTCGCCGATCGTGACGGACTCGAATCCGCCCGCGAGATCACCAGCCCGCAATGGATGATCGGCCAGGCTCTCTCCTCCACTTTTCACGGCCGCGACATCTTTTCCCCCACGGCCGCTCACCTGGCACGCGGGGACGACTGGACGCGGGTTGGCCCGGAACTCGACCTCGCCCGGCTCGTCCGCGTCGAGTGGAAACTTGCCTCCGTGGACGACCACGGCCTGCAAGGACAGGTCATCGCGACCGATGGTCCCTTCGGCAACCTGGTCACCAATGTGAACGCCGATGAGTTTCTCAAGTTGGGGTACCAGCCTGGCCAGGCCGTGCCTGTCACTTTGGGGACTGCCAGGATGGCGATCCCCTTCGTCAAGACCTTCAACGACGTGCCGCTCCAGACACCCCTCTTCTACATCGATTCCCGCGGACGCTTAGCCTTGGCGGTAAACCAGGGAAGCTTTGCCGCTACCTATGGCATCAAGCCGCCCCTAGCCTTTTTCATCCCCCGCGCGAGATAGACGCAGGGATGTGAAGCGGGCGACAGGCCGCGACTAGGAGCCCGCCGCGAGTAACTCTTTTTCCATCCTCGGCAACACGGAGCGCAGCAGCGCCTCGAACATGGCCCGCACCCTTTTCCCAGTCTCCAGCACCTCTTCGTGGTTGATCACTTGGTCCAGGATTCCCGCCGCCATGTTGGTCACGCACGAGATCGCCAGCACCTTGATCCCCATATGCCGTGCCGCGATCACCTCGGGCACGGTCGACATCCCTACCAGGTCCGCCCCGATCGTACGCAGGTACCGGATCTCCACCGGGGTTTCGTAACTCGGCCCCGTCAGCGCCGCGTACACGCCTTCGTGCAGCGTGATCCCCAGCTTGGCCGCCTCCTCCAGCGCAAAGGCCCGGTACGGCTTCCAATACGCCTGCGTCATGTCCGGAAACCGCGGCCCGAACTTTTCCTCGTTCGCCCCGATCAGCGGATTTTGCCCCTGCAGATTGATGTGGTCGCAAAGCACCACCAGGGCCCCCTGCTGATACTTAAGGTTGATTCCTCCCGCCGCATTGGTCAGCACCACGGCCTGGATTCCCATCCGCCCGAACACTCGCACGGGGAAGGTGACGTCCTTGGCCGAATACCCCTCGTAGAGATGCACTCGCCCCTGCATGGCAGCGACCGCCAGGTCTCCCGCCTTCCCGATCACCATCTGCCCCGCGTGTCCCACGGCCGTCGACCGGGGGAATGACGGAATCTGCCCATACGGCACTCGCGCTGCTTCGCTCAGTGCATCAGCAAAGGCCCCCAGCCCCGATCCCAGCACCAGCCCGATCCGTGGGCGCAACCGCGTCTGCTCCAGCACAAACTGCGCCGCTGACTCCGCCCGCGTGAACTCATCCATGGTCAGCTGTCCGCTTTCTGTTTCGAGTTGTTGATTTTCCAAAAGTCGTCGCGATCTCCGCAGACCATGAATCGTAGCCCGTCATGAATCTCTGGCTGTCACCTGACTTCTTCCATGGTCAAGGGTCGCGACCCACTTGCGGGATGCTCCCGGGCTCCCCGCCTGCAGCTTGTTCACAAATCATCATCCGCCAGGTAGCATCCGTACCCGTTGCCTTCAAGCCAGCGATACAGATGAACCTGGTACAGATAGGAGGCGACAATTTCCGCCCCCAATTCGTGAGTTTCCGTACACAGAAATGGCACGCGTAACCCCGCCAGGATCGCGATTAGCGACTGGGTGACCTGGTTAGGATTGACCCCGGAGTAGGCATAACGGCTCTTTACTTGGCTCAACGGGGAGGTGATGACCAGCAAGCGGTGAGGCACTTCCTGCATGCGCCGGAGGCGGTTTACAAAGACCTTGCGTTCGGTTGACAAGGAGTTCACCAGGTCGCCCAGATCCTTGCGCTCCACCACGCATAACTGTTCCATTCCTTTTACCGTGTAGTCGCCCAGCGCCAAGGCACGGTGTTCGATGCCGGCAAACCATCCGCGAAAAGGCCCGAAAGCAAATGGGGACTTCTCCCGCGTGTCCACCACGACGACCGGCTTCGGAGTCTTGATCTGGGTGCCGCCCCGCTCTGCAATCACCGGCCGCAGCGGCGGCGCGACCGGCGTCGCCATCTGCTGCCATTCCAAGGGCGAAGGGATCAGCGTTCGATGTCTGGCCATGCTGGCTCCCGCGAACGACCCGGCCGAACTGAATACTCTGGCCGAGTGAAAATCATGCAATTCCGCGCAGAAAATCGAGCAACAATAACGGCTGTGCCCGCCCCGCGTCCAGGCGCTTGGCCGCCTTGCTTTCGCCAGTCTGCGCCATGGCGACCCCCATCGCTGCAATGCTCACACCGAT
>Ga0187766_10000012_pt1 | contig 96569 bp, 89 predicted proteins | sample 0216_QUI02_MP05__4_FD_132971 | JGI IMG/M metagenome (GOLD analysis project Ga0187766, IMG submission 132971) | Tropical peat soil microbial communities from peatlands in Department of Meta, Colombia - 0216_QUI02_MP05_20_MG | ecosystem: Environmental > Terrestrial > Soil > Wetlands > Peat ... | reverse complement strand
TACCTGGCTTCGAGGCGCCGTGTAGGCCCTTGCCGGATTCGCCATTCTGGGTGAGGGAAATCTGGGAGCGCGCTTGGTGGCCGCGGCGGCGAGCGACACATTCGTGCAGAGATTCACGTTGAGGCTCAGTGAAACGCTGGGGATCTCTGCTCTGGCGATCGCATTTCTGTTTCTGGTGGTAGGCCTGGGAATCTGGACTCTCAGGAACTGGGCGCGGACGTTGACCTTGGCGTTCGCTGGAATCTGGTTGGTCTTGGGCTTGTTCCGGATGTTTCCGCATCCCACGTCGTGGCAGATCATCCGTGCTGCCACCGATGTGGTTATCGTCGCATATCTCTTCCTGCCTGACGTGAAGCGCTCCTTCCTCCGTCCGGCAGGTTTGCTCGAGAGCGGAAACCAGGCCTGAAAATAAGAAGCGCCCCGGACTCTTTTCGAGTCACGGGACGCCCGAACAGCCCTCCCCCAGAACTGCTCGAAATCCACGTTAGTAGCTTGCTCGGATCCTGTAAATAACACTTCGGTGCCAAGAAGGTGGCACAACACGGCTATCCCGATGCGCACTCGCCATCATGATCTGGCCGGACCGACCTCTGACTTCTTGCCGTCCGCGTAATTCCGGCTGTCAGCGGATCTTCTCGTGTGTTCGGCGGCTCCTACGCAGTCCTATAGGCCGGGTCGGGCGATTCTCTTCAGCTCTCTCCAGGGCGCTGTTTCTGAAGGAGTTGGCGCACCACACGGGGCTGGATGTGGCGCGGGTTACCAGTTACCGGCGTAATATGCCGGAGGGGCTTTGATGTTGACCTGCCCATTCACCAAACTTACATTCGCCTGCAGGGGGTTGTATGAAGGACATCCATGAGGTTTTGCGCCGAAAGCAGGCGAAATACGCACAACTAGCCAAGCAGATCGAAGCTCTGCAGCAGGCGGCGGAGAAGTTGCGCGAAGTTGCTCCCCTGCTGGCTGAGAATGAAGAGGACGATAACGTCGTTCTGGCGGAGATGGACGACGAATTGACTCAATCCAACGTGATGGCCGCAAAAGCGTCCAGTTCCCAGCAAGGTGGGAGCGGTTCGTCGGCTAAGCCGGCCCGGGGAGTTGCTCCTCGTTGGCCCTAATCCGTGGAACGACGTGGCAGATGTGAGCGTGGTATGACCCTTCAGGCTTTGCTGGTTACCAAAGACGATAGCGCTGCCGATGTCCTCAGCCGAGTGCTGGCCAATCTGGGCGTGGCGGTCGAGCGTTTCAGCGATTCCAACGTCGCAGAGAATCGCCTGCGCGAGCATCGTTTTGACGCACTGGTGGTCGATTTCGACGAGCCGGAGACGGCCAGCCAACTGTTGCAGGTTGGGCAGCCTTCGGGGTCCGGCGCCATCATGGTGACCGTCGCCCTGGTCAACCAGGAGTGCACGGTGCGACAAGTGCTGAAGGCCGGAGCAAGATTTATTCTCTTCAAGCCCGTCAGCCCTGATCATGCGGCGGCTGGCCTGAGCGCGGCCACCGCCTTGTTGAAGCGCGAACGGCGATCCTCGTTTCGCGTAGCTGTCCAAGCCCCGATTCAGTTAAGCCTGCCGGGCGGGGATCCCATGGAAGGAATCATGCTCGATTTGAGCCAGACGGGCATGGACGTGCTCGCAGCACAGCCGCTGCATCCGGCGGCCCTCGTCGGACTGCGTTTTACCCTTCCGGACGGAAGCCTCGAAATTGAGACCCGCGGGGAAGTTGCGTGGGCGAATCCGAATGGCCAGTCGGGTGTGCGCTTTCTGGATATCCCTGCCGATGTGCTGGAGAAGCTGCAAGCCTGGCTCCTGGCCAATGCTCCGGAAGTTCCCTCCGAGGACACGGACTTCGTTTCTCATTGCAAGCTCACCGACCTCAGCCTGGGTGGGTGCTACGTCGAAACCGACTCTCCCTTTCCCGAGCAGGCGCTGGTGGATCTCTGCCTGAAAGCGGAAGACATGGAGATCCACGCCGATGGCGTCGTGCGCATCATGCATCCCGGCTCCGGCATGGGCCTTGAGTTTCCTTCTCGTACTGAAGAACAGCGCGAAACCGTCACCAAGTTCATTGAGTTCCTCGCCAGCCGGCCTGGAACTACCCCTGAGCTCCTGATTGCTCCGCGTTCCATGACCGCTGATGAAAGCCAGTTCCAGTCGGCTGGCAGCGCCGAAGACACACTCGACGATCCGCTGCTGGAATTGCTCCGTAATGGCCCAGCGCTCTCGGAAGAGGAGTTTCTCGTGGAGCTGCGCCGCCAGCGCCATTCCGAGTCCATTGCCTCCAACTGAGCAGGTTTTGGAATAACCCTGCGTCCGCCCAGAGACTGTTTCCAGCGATCCTGAAGGTCGGAGAGAAGTCCTACACGGGTATCCTGGCAGGAACCGCAGCGGCAGTCTGGCCTGGGAACCGAAGGGCCAGCACCCCGTCTCTGGCGTGACCCCTCGAGTTCCCAGTGGTCTGTTCCACCTCGATGCGAAAGACGCTAAAGCCCGGGTGTTACATGAATATTGCAATCGTGTGAATTCTCGTTGAAAGAAAATCAAAGCTTTCCACACCCTGCGCTCACTTGTCTTGGTGACAGGAGTCACTGCCTCTTCGGCCATCCGGTCCTAGGGTAGAAGTAGGGGTTCCCGGCGGGAACCAGGAAGCGAAGGCGCTTATGCCAACCGCGAAGACAAGTACCCGCCTTACCTTTGATAACATTCTCTTCCCCACTGATTTCACTGGGGCATCGGACGCCGCTCTGCCCTACGTTTTGGCTGTCGCCCGCTGGTACGGAGCCAAAGTCTTCATAACCCACGCGGTCGCCCCGCCCACCCCGCTCAGCATTCCACTGGAGCCCATTCCCCTCGAGATGGATGCGCTCTGGCAAGAAGCCAGGAGACGAGCAGATCAGTTCCTGCAGTCACATTGCCTACAGGACACAAAGAAGGAGGTCATACTCGAACAGGGCGCTTTGTGGAGCGTCCTTTCTGATGTGATCCGCAAACACTCCGTCGATCTTATTGTGTTAGGAACGCATGGACGCCATGGCTTGAAGAAACTGGTCCTTGGTTCTTCGGCTGAACAAATTTTCCGTCAGGCTCCCTGTCCTGTCCTGACGATTGGCCCGAAGGTCAGCGCGAACTCCGTCGTCGATCGCTTGAGAACCATTCTGTTCGCCACCGATTTCTCCTCCGGGTCGCTGCACGCACTGCCTTATGCTCTGTCGCTAGCCGAGGAGAATGAGGCCGCGATTACGCTTCTGCACTCGATCCCACTGGTGCCCCTGCACCATCAGGAGACGGTGAGGGGAAGTGCAATCCGGCGGCTGCAGTCCCTGCTCCCGTCCGATGCAACCGACTGGTGCCGTCCGAAATCGGTGGTCCGCTTCGAATTTCCGGTAGAAGCAATTCTCCGTCAGGCTGAGGAGGAGCAGGCGGACCTGATCGTGATGGGCGTCCATCGGCAGACGCCGCACGCCTCGGCGCACCTGCCCTGGGCCATCGCGTACGAAGTTGTGTGTCGCGGATCTTGCCCGGTGCTGACCGTGCGCGGCTGACGGTGGTGAACATTAACGGCGGGCGCGGCAAGATGCGCCCGTCGTTTCTTGGCGTTCCACCTGGAGTTCCCGCTCCTCACACGAACTGGTACAGTTAGGGCTGCGTCCCCAACCCACCTCAGGAGCCGCGCTCTCTGGAACCGTCGCCCTCAGTCCCAAGCTGTGTCTCGGATAAGGGAAAGGCCAATTCTGCGCCTGATTTGTCTCTATTGCTTACGCCGGGCCTTGCCGTGATGGCGGCATCTTTCGCCGTGGTCGTGTCCTTTTCCTTCCTAGGCAATCCGTCAGGCCATGACTTCGAGTTCCACATGTATTCGTGGATGGAAGTCCTGAACCAGTGGAAACAAGGTGTCCTTTACCCACGATGGGCCGCGTTATCCCACTGGGCCTACGGCGAGGCTCGCTTCCTTTTCTACCCGCCTGTTTCGTGGAGCCTGGGCGGAATGCTGGGAGCTGTGCTCCCCTGGAAAGCCGTGCCGGGCGCGTTCATCTGGCTGGCACTGACCGCCGCTGGCTGCTCCATGTTTACGTTATCCCGCCGCTGGCTCAGTCGCAGCGATGCGGTTGTGGCCTCGGTTGTTTACGCCGCTAACCCCTACCACATCGTGATTGTGTATTGGCGGAGTGCTCTCGCGGAGTTGCTGGCAAGCTGCCTCCTCCCGTTGTTGCTCCTGCTGATTTTGAAGTCCGTGGACGAGGGAAATCGGATGGTGTTTCCCCTGGGCCTGGTCGTGGCTGTCGCCTGGCTGACCAACGTGCCGTCAGCGGTCATGGTGAACTACTCCTTGGCGTTACTCGTCGTTGTCGTCGCGGTTGCGCACCGCGCCCCACGCGTGCTCTGGTACGGCGCGCTCGCGGTTGTGCTCGGGGCTGCGCTGGCAGCGTTTTACTTGGTGCCAGCGGCCTACGAGGAGAAGTGGATCAACGTGGACCAGGTTTTCTCTCCTGGGGTACGACCGGAAGACAATTTTCTGTTCACGACCATCCCCGACCCCGACCACAACAATTTCAATCGTATCGTTTCCACCATCGCTGTCGCCGAGATGATTGTACTGGCGGGCGCCCTTGCTCTTTCACGCCGATTGCGTAGAGATCACAAGGCCGCATGGTGGAGCCTGGCCCTCTGGGGAATCGCGGCCGGCGGACTGATGTTCCCCATCACCTTGCTTTTCTGGCACTATCTGCCCAAGCTGCGCTACTTGCAGTTTCCCTGGCGTTGGCTGCTTTGCCTCAACGTGCCACTCGCGATTCTGCTCGTGATGGCATGGCGCCGCTGGGTCCCACGCGTAGTCTTGTATGTTTTACTGCTTGGGGTGATCGCAGTCGTTTGGCACCGAGTGCAGGAGCCGTGGTGGGACAATGCCGCCGACGTAAAAGAAATGCAGGATGCCATCGCTGACGCGACCGGATACGAGGGCACCGATGAGTATGTCCCAGCGGGGGTTGATCCCCTTGATTTGAATAAGAACGCTCCACTGGTGGCCGCGGAACCGGGGACGAACCTTCAGATCAGGTCGTGGAAACCTGAATCCCGGAGCTTCGTTGCCGAGGTGACGAGGCCGGAAGAACTGCGTTTACGCCTCTTCAACTATCCGGCCTGGCGAGTTGAAGTAAACCATAGGCAGGTTCACGCTGAGACTACTGCCATCACAGGCGAGATGCTGATTCCAGTGGAAGTCGGCCGCAATGAGGTCATGGTCAGTTTCGAGCGCACGTGGGATCGCTCCCTAGGTGGGATTGTGTCGTCCGTCTCTGCCCTAGGCATGGTGCTGTGGCGCATTATGCAATGGCGGGAGCGTGCTTTGACCAAAACGACGTCCTGAGCATTGGTTAATTGAGGGATGATGTCCGCCGCCTGCAGTCTGATCGGCTCGTTATGAGGAGAATTCTCGTCGCCACGTCCAACCCCGGCAAACTGCGGGACTTTGCCGCAGCCGCGATCGGGCACGAAATCGAAATAGCAGGGATCCCGAACTTCGCCGCGCTGCAGCCGGTGGTCGAAGATGGATCAAGCTTCGACGTGAACGCATGCAAGAAGGCGCAACAGTACAGCCTCGCTGCTCCGGAGGAAATTGTGGTCGCCGACGACTCGGGTCTTGAGGTCGACGCCCTCCAAGGTGAGCCCGGTGTGCGCTCGGCCCGTTACGCCGCCGAAGATCCGAGCCGGGCCGGAAGTAATACGGATGACGACAGCAACAACGCGCGCGTGCTGCGTGAGCTCCGCGGCGTGCCGCTCGAAAAACGTACGGGACGGTTCGTCTGCGTCATCGCCGCAGCACGGAACGGAAATTTACTGGGCACGTTTCGGGGAGTGGCTGAAGGGCTCATCCTCGATCACCCCCAGGGCACCGGCGGTTTCGGTTACGATCCCCTCTTCTATTTTCCTTCGCTCCAGAAGACCTTTGCTGAACTTCGGCCGGAGGAGAAAGCGCGGTATAGCCATCGCGGCCAGGCGCTGCTCAAATTTCTAGCCTGGATGGATAAGCGGGAGGGATCGGTTGCGTGAAGGTCGCCCTGACCTGCCTTCCACTTCCCTAGTAGTCAATTGTTTCAACTAGATAGGCTTGGACTGGTGTCCAACTGATGTCCAATTGGGATCCTGGACGTTCGTCTCAAACGTGGCCATGGCCTTCCGGACCTGATCATCCACGGGGAGAATGTAGTAAGCCTCCGTGGTCTTCACATCGGAGTGACGAAGAATCGCCTGGATGACCTTGGGCGGCACTCCCATGTAGTAAAGATTCGTACCCAATCCACGACGGCAAGCGTGCCAGCCGGCTCGATCCCTGTGTGCATCGCGACTTTGGATGCGGTGGGAAGGATCCACGGCATCACCGACTGGCGTCCGGCGGCTCCGGCGGCTCCGTCGTCTCCGACTCCACCTTTGCCGCCGGTGATGCTGAGCACCTCGGTGTCGGGAACCACCGGCACGATCATTCCCGCCACCGTTCCTCCTCCCAACACCCTGGTTCAGATCTGGCAGATTCTCTGCTCGACCACCTCCGCCTCGACCTCAACCACCGCAACGATCTCCTGGCTCGTCTACGTGCCCCCGGGCACCGCGCCGGTGCCGCGGCCTACCACCCAGACGCTGGTTCTCGATCCCCGACCATAACCAGCCTTGCCCCAGTTGTGGTGCAGTGGTTTCCTCAATCCTTCTAGGCCGGGGCGGGACGAAGATGCTTTCCTCCAAACCACGAGGACGATTTCCTGGCCGACCGGGCGGACTGGATTGTGCTCATCAAAAGATGGCGGCCGGGAAGGCGGAGGCGAGGGCCTAAAAATCAGAAAGACCTCCCCTGGGCGGCGTCCAGGCGGGATTGAATCTCTCTAATTGCAGCCGCTGAGCCCGAGGTCTGCTGGATCCTGAGGTACTTACTGCCAAGGCCGCGGAGGTTCGGCAGTGCATCGTACGCAGGATCCGTATGTAGCGTGTTCTTCGCTTTGGTTAGGAAGCTAACGAGCTCCGTATCCCCTCCCCGCTTATAAGCGCTCATCGCACCCTTGTAGAATTCACGGGCGACTGCCCTCCCCTCTATCATCTCCCAAAGCCCCTCTCTCCCAATGACCGGATCCAACAGAGTGAGATCGCCCCAAGTTGAGCCGTCGGAGAATTGGACCAACAATGGAACTACCTTGGTGATGGCAAGACCGTTGGCGGTCACAAAGCTCGCGCCTGGTGGCTCACCGCCTGGCTTGAAATAAAAGTCATCTGCTCCTAGGTTGGTTACTAGGAGAATAATCGTTTTCCTCGAGACGTTTGTAGCAGTGCCATTGACGCTGAAGGTTACTGGTGGACTCGGATCTGGCGTCTGACCTGTGAGTGTCACCGCCAAGGCAATAATTGTCCCTGTTAACCACCGCCACCTCGTTCCGGTCATAGCCCCCCCCGGTTTCCGCGCTGGTCACGGCGAGTCAGGACCTTTTTCATCTGCCCGCTGGGCCTGTCTACCCAATTAGAATGACCTCCCCTTGGCAGCGTCCAGATGTGATTGGATTTCGTTAATTGCCGCCAGTGATCCCGAGGTCTGCTGGATCCTGAGATACTTGCCCCCCAGTTCGCGCAGGTTAGGGAATGGATCAACAGGGTCCCTATTGGTGGGGGGCGAGTTCTTTGCTTGGGTAAGGAATTTGACCAAATCATAGTCCCCGCCCAGGTCATACGCGCTGATTGCGCCTTGGTAGAACTCGCGGGCAACGAGCCTGCCTTGCATCATGTCAGCAAACTCAGTCTGGAGCAGAGAACTGTCGCCCCAAATCGTTCCGTCAGCAAACTGCACAACGACCACCTCAGCTTTCGTAATTGGGAGCTGATCTGGACTCGGCCCCGCCATCTGATAAGATTCGCCAGCAGCCAAAGGCTGAGCAGAGCAGCAGACTACAAACCCAAGGTTTCCGCATGTCGTCTCCTCAGAAGCGGCGTGATCGCAATTATAGTCACAGGGCCGGGTCAGGAAAGGGGCGGCTTGCAGGGGTAGAAGGCCGTTGTTTAAGCTCGCCTGTGCACGTGATCTTGAGGGTGTGGTTGCGACGTGCAAGCGGGGGCGCTACATGGAGGGCGACCACCGCACCAGCTGGGTGAAGATCAAGAACCGCAAGTACAGCCAGAGCATCGGACGCGAAAAGCTTTTCGAAAAGCGACAAGCTGACTCACATAAGAACAAAGGCCTCGCCTAGAAGGAGGGATATGGACGTTTATCAGGCCCTGGCGCAAAAAGTGGTGGATCTGGAGCGGGTACGGAAGGAAATCGCGGCTCTCCACCTTGCGATTCCGTTGCTGGTCGAAGAGGCAGACTGGGCGGAAAATGGCTGTTTTCCCAAGAGCCCTAGCAGTTTGCACGAGCGGGAACCGCAAGCGTCATAGGGAGTCGCACGTCGTCCATCAAGAGAGGGACACGCTTGGATGCGGTCCCCCCTCTGGTTGGTAGCCCTGCAGTATCTCCCCACGCAGGGCCACGTTCCCCATATGCATGGGCGATTCTAGCCTAGGAGTGCCACCTGCCTGTTGCGTATGTGGATGCACTATGGGTACGAGGTGCCTTACCTACCTTCGGCGGGCTTTCGCAATTCCGTTTTCTCAAGGCGAAACTCTGTGTGACATTGCAAAGCGACGGGAGGCTTCGTCAGGTCATTGAGGACGGGAAGGGGGGGTGGTGGTTCCGCTCGCAAACGCACCTCAATTTTCTGACTGGCACGACCTGCTGGGCAATCTCAATCTCCTTTTTAGCCCCAAGGCCGAAGAAAGCGTTGGCTGGTATTGTGACAGGCAGAAAGATAGCGTCGAATCCCGATAACGTGGCAAAACTAAAAGGCCCTGGCCATTTAAGCTCCAGGGCCCGGACCGCAAACAGAGAAGAAGAGAGTTTACCGCCGCAGGACCTACCAGAGCCGGGCAGAAAAATAGGGCGGAGTTCCCGAAAACCCCACCCTAGAGGTACATCGTTGGTCAGCGTCGACGGGCCTCATTCCGCCGACACATCGTGGACTCTAGCGCGGTGGCAAGGAGAGTCAACTGTAAGAAGTGCCAGTTGTCTTCTCAACGGACTATCCCCCAGCCTAGGAAATGACGCCAATGGTCCCTTTTGTGTTGGGGAACGACCGACGGGACCGTAGGTCAGCCTGGCGTTGAGGGCAGGGGGCGCCTCCCGCTCCGTCTTTCTTTATTGCCTGCACTATTGCAGTCACCGCCTGCGGACACAGTAACGGACGCGCGACACCGTGAAGGCTGGGCCCCCGATTTACTGAATTGTGCTGGCAGCTTGCGAAAAAACGTTGCTGGCGTTTGAGCCAATCAGCCGGATCGTGCCCACCGGCGATGTCCTGACCTTGCTCGTCGGACCATAGTCGGCTAAAGCAACATGCAATGGATCTCCTGCTGCGAGGTGCGACCCAAGGGGTGTTGCTTTGATGGGGGTGTCCCTCAAAGCAAGCAGAACGCCCCCGCATTTGAGTCGCACCCGATGTAGAAAAGTAACTTCTGCGGCGAGCAATGTCGTTGCTACGAAGCAAGCATGTCCTTGCTGGCAGGAAAACGACTCTGCGCGTGGAAGGGGCGGCTCATGAGGCTCTCCGCCTGGCAGTCATGGCCATCACGATGTCCACGCTGGCATCCTACGAAATGCGGGTGATTTCGCGCAGAGCTTCGAGAGCGTTCGCCTTGGCAGCCTCGATCAGGCCCGGATCGTCCATCCGCAGGAACTGAATGGCGGTTTCGAGTTTGTCGAGTTGATGTCGGATGTCCCTCGCCTTCGCGGCGAGGTGGGCAGCTAGAATGTTTGCAGCCATGTGGAGCCCGCTCCGGGCGACTCGGTGGTTTAGGTTCCGCTCAGGTGTTCCAGCACCTGGACGTTGGTGTTCAACTGGTGTCCAAAGAGTCTCAAATCAAAAAGTCTCAAGTGAGCTGGTCTAGCGTGGTGTCACGAGGTCTCAGGACACCCTATTGATATCGCGGGCATGACCTCCTTCGTCCGGTTGCCTTGACTTCCCTTCTCCCGCGCCAAGATAATACAAGGTTCGCGACTCACATTTGAACGGGCAAGGTGCAGTTACTGTGGCCTCAACGGCAGCTCCGATGCGAATCAAACCGGGAGTGGCTCCGCTGCGGGCCGGTCAGGGGACTTCGTTCCTCTTCCGACGCCTGCATTCTCTCACCGGTATCGTTCCGGTGGGGGCATTCCTGGTCGAACATTTCATATCCAACGCCTTCGCTACGAAGGGTCCGGCCGCTTACACCAAGCAGGTCGAGTTGCTCACGAGTTTTCCTTTTGTGGTGGGACTTGAATTGTTCGGGATCTGGCTTCCCATCCTTTATCACGCGGGCTATGGCTTGTACATCTGGTATTGCGGCGAGAGCAATCTCGGAGACTATCCCTGGACTGGAAACTGGCTGTACACCAGCCAGCGGTGGACGGGCGCCATCGCATTCCTTTACATCGTCTATCACACTTGGCATCTGCGCTTCACCGGCATTCACCTGCTCAGTCACCCGGCCGCAGCCTTTGGCAAAGTGCAGCTTGAGTTCCAGAACCCGTTAATCGTTGCCTTCTACGTGGTCGGCATCGTGGCCGCGTCCTGGCATTTCGCGTACGGACTGTGGCTGTTCGCGGCAAAATGGGGCATCACGGTGGGGCCGAACGCCCGCCGCCGCTTTGGCTATGTGTGCCTGGTGATCGCTCTCGGTTTCATCGCGGTCGGACTTGCGTCGGCTTACTCATTCCTTTACTACCCGCAACAGCCCCTGGACTTCGGTTCGTCCAGCGACTCCGTGGTCATGATGCGGTAGTTCCGGGCGCAACCCGGCAGATCGGAAGCGAAATCGATGTCCAATCCCCGAATCATCGTAGTGGGTGGCGGCCTGGCGGGCTTGTCGGCCGTGATCAAGATCGCCGAAATGGGAGGCCAGGCCGATCTGTTCTCGATCGTCCCGGTGAAACGTTCGCACTCGGTCTGCGCCCAGGGCGGAATCAACGCAGCCAAGAATCTCAAGGGCGAAGGGGATTCCACTTGGCAGCACTTTGACGACACCATCTACGGCGGCGACTTCCTGGCCAACCAGCCTCCCGTCAAAGCCATGTGCGAGGCAGCGCCCGGTATCATCGATCTGCTTGACCGCATGGGTGTCCCGTTCAACCGCACGCCCGAAGGCCTGCTTGATTTTCGCCGCTTCGGCGGCACGCTCTATAACCGCACCGCGTTCGCCGGGGCTACCACAGGCCAGCAACTCCTCTACGCCCTCGACGAGCAGGTACGGCGTTACGAATCGGAGGGCAAAGTCAAGAAATACGAGCACTGGGAGTTCCTCTCGGCGGTGCTCGACGGCAAGCGCGTGTGCCGCGGTATAGGCGCGATGGATCTGCGCACCATGGAGATCCGAACCTTCCCTGCGGACGCGATCATCATCGCCGCCGGTGGGATCGGCGCGATTTTCGGCAAGTCGACCAACTCCGTGGTCTGCACAGGATCGGCCCAGTCCGCGCTGTACCAGCAGGGTTGCTACTATGCCAACGGAGAATTCATCCAGGTCCACCCCACGTCGATTCCCGGGGAGGACAAGCTGCGGCTGATGTCGGAATCGGCGCGGGGCGAAGGCGGCCGGGTTTGGGTACCCAAGACGCAGGGCGACAAGCGCGACCCCAAGAGCATCCCAGAGAGCGAGCGCTGGTACTTCCTGGAAGAGTGGTATCCGAAGTACGGAAACCTGGTGCCGCGCGACGTCGCAACTCGAGCCATCTTCAAGGTTGTCTACGAACACCACTTGGGCATCGATGGCAAGCCCATGGTCTATCTCGATCTCACCCACATCGACCGCAAGACCCTCGACAAAAAGTTGGAGGGCATCCTGGAAATTTACGAGAAATTTGTGGGCGACGATCCGCGCGACACGCCCATGAAGATCTTCCCGGGCATGCACTACACCATGGGGGGCCTGTGGATCGATTACAACCAGGCCACCAATATTCCCGGCATTTACTCGGCGGGCGAATGCGAATATCAATACCACGGCGCGAATCGCCTGGGAGCGAACTCGCTCGTCTCCTGCATCTTCGGAGGATTCGTGGCCGGACCCAACGCGGTCCAGTACGCCTGTGGACTGCAGAAAAGCGACGGAAACCGCCATTTCGAGGTCGAGACGAAACGCCAGCAGGAAATCAACGACGCCCTCATGAAGTCAGACGGCGCGGAGAACCCATTCCGACTGTGGCAAGAGTTGGGTCACGAGATGACCAAGAACGTTACGGTCATCCGTTACAACAACAACCTTGCCGAGACGGACGCGAAGCTTGTCGAGCTGCTGGAGCGGTTCCGCAAAATCAACCTCAGCGACCGCTCGCAGTGGGCCAACACCACCATCGCCTTTGCGCGCCAGCTGTACAACATGCTGCAGCTGGCGCGAGTGATTGCCCAGGGGGCGCGGCTGCGGGACGAGTCGCGCGGCTCCCATTACAAGCCCGACTTCCCTGAGCGCGACGACAAGAACTGGATGAAGACGACCAAAGCGGTCTTCGCTCCCGATGCCGACGAACCGAAATTTGAGTTTGAGCCGGTGGATGCGTCGCTCATTCCGCCACGGGCGAGGAAGTACTGACATGCTGAGCTCTATCGCATTCCGTTCTACGGCGAGCGATGGTGGGCCGGCGGTTCGTAGGGTTGCCGCAGCGGCTTCCGCACCAAGGTTGGACAGAATCATGAAAAGGTGAGGGGTGCTCGATCCCCGTCCGTGCGTTTTGTGACTGGTACGGAATTGCATCGCGTCAACCTAGGGTGTGGTCAGGGGCCAATGCGCTGGGAGTTAAAGGCTGGAAGCTAAATGGCAAATAGCAAAACCTTCATCATCAAAATCAAACGTCAGCTCAATCCCGACGCCAAGCCTTATTGGGAGGAGTTCGAGCTTCCCTACAAGCCGAACATGAACGTGATCTCCGCCCTCATGGAGATCGCAGCCAACCCGGTAACGCGGTCCGGCAAGGCGACGACACCCATTACCTATGACTCGAATTGCCTCGAGGAAGTTTGTGGCTCTTGCGCGATGATAATCAACGGGCGTGCCCGCATGGCCTGCTCCGCCCTGCTCGACAAACTGGAGCGACCCATCCGGCTAGAGCCGTTTTCCAAGTTCCCGCTGGTGAGGGACCTGGCCACGGACCGGGGCGTGATCTTCGAGAATCTCAAGGCGGTGAAGGCCTGGGTTCCGGTCGATGGCAGCTACGACCTTGGCGCCGGGCCGCGCCTATACCCCGAACAGCAGGAGGCGATGTATCCGCTTTCCCGCTGCATTTCGTGCTGCTGCTGCATGGAGGCCTGTCCCCAGTTCAACGACGAGACAAATTTCGTTGGGGCAGCGACGATTTCGCAAGTCCGATTGTTCAACGAGCATCCCACCGGCCGCGCTCTCCAACGCGAGCGCCTCACCGCCCTGATGGGCGATGGAGGCATCCAGGAGTGCGGCTATGCTCAGAACTGCGTCGAGGTTTGTCCCAAGGACATCCCGCTCACGACTTCGATTGCTGAAGTTGGAGGCGAGGTCATGAAACAGGCGATCCGCGACCTGTTCCGCCGCTAAGGGAAATCTGGCCGCCGTTTCCGGCATTTTGCTCTGTTCTGCGAACTCAATAGGTTAGGCTGGGTAATCACGCGTAACCGTTACCAAAACAGTCCCTCGGTAACTGGTTCAGGAACGATTTCCTCTTGGCATCTTGACAGGTGAGGTTAGAATAACGTTCTGCTTCGGGCTGCCGAAGCGCTCCCCCAGGGTTCGAGGCCACTTCGTGTCGACTTTAATTCGGTGGTCCCTATTGTGGAGAGGGTTGTCCATTCTGGCCGTGTGCGGCCAAGCCTTCGGTCTGCACAGCTACACACCTCCGCGTCATCCGATCAGACAAACGGCCCGTCGGCACACGCGCCGTCTCGCCTGGAATCCCATGTTCCGCCCGTCCCACGAATCGCTACTGCGTCAGAACGAGGAAATTGACCGCCTGGACTTGCCCAGGATCCAGGACGACGACGAACTGGATGCGTTGAAGGCCAGCGGGGCCCTGGTGCAAATTCGCGTCGGTCAGACGCTGCGCATCGATCCCCGCCTCGACCCCAGCCGCCGCTACTGCCGTCCTTGGACTCGGGATTTTGTGGAAGATTTGAGTGATGCTTTCTACGAGAGATTCCACGAACAGATCCAGCTCAACTCAGCCGTCCGTACCGTGAAAGTGCAGAAGAAGCTCCGCCGGCACAACCGCAATGCTGCTCCGGCAGACGGCGACACCGCCTCCTCGCACCTGGCCGGATTGACCGTGGATCTGCAAAGACGAGGAATGACCCGCGATCAGGTCCACTTTGTGGAGCGATACCTCTTCTACCTTAACGCTCTGGGCCTGGTAGAGCCGGAAGAAGAGCGGCGCCAGTGGGTCTTCCACGTGATGGTTTCAGAACGCTACGCGGACTGGCGGGAAAGTCAGGATGTTATCCACTGGGACTTCGACCCTGTTGTCGAAGTCAGCCAGAAGTAGCCAAGGCCTCCTACTCGACCGCAGCACCCTGCTGGCCACGAATCCATCTCTCACCCCACCGTCCCTCGTATAGAATCAAAGCCTGCGTCCAAACGAAAAATCCCAAGGTTCAACATCCATGCGCAAGTTGATTCACTGGTCGTCCGTCTTCGTACTGTTGTTCTGCCCATTTCTGGCGGCCCAAAACAAGCCCTCGGCCATGTCTGGCGTCAGCCTTCGGGCTCTGAGAATTCACGACTCCGCGATCATAGTGGACACCCACGCCGACACCCCACAACGTTTCCTCGACGAACATTTCGACATTGGAAACACTGATCCCAAGGACCCGGGTCACATCACTCTCGATCGGGCGCGCGCTGGCAACCTGGGGGCCGAGTTTTTCTCCATCTGGGTGGAGCCGTCCTTCAAAGGACAGTACGCCCACCGGGCCTTGGATCTGATCGACTCGGTGTATGAACAGGCGGCTCACCATCCCGATCGCATGATGATGGCGTTTTCCGTGGCTGACATCGAAAAGGCTCACCAGCAGAAAAAGCTTGCTGCCTTACTCGGCGTCGAGGGCGGCCACGCCATTGAGAACGACCTCGACCTGCTGCGCGACTACTACCGACTCGGGGTTCGCTATATGACCCTGACCTGGTCCAATACGAACGCGTGGGCGGATTCCTCCGGCGACATCACAGACGCCAAGGTTGAACACCACAATGGGCTTACTGACTTCGGCCAGCAGGTCGTCCTAGAGATGAACCGGCTGGGCATGATGGTCGACATCTCTCACGTCTCTGACAAGACGTTCTATGACGTGGTGGCGGTTTCCAAGGCGCCGCTCATCGCTTCTCACTCTTCGGCGCGGGCCCTAACCGACGCGCCCCGCAACATGAGCGATGACATGCTGCGAGCTGTCGCCAAGAACAACGGCGTGGTCATGGTCAATTTCTTTAGCGGCTTCATCGACGAGAACTACTGGAAGGCGGCCCAAGCCCAAAGCAAGGACCGCGATGCCGCCGTGGCTGCGCTTGTCGAGCAAAGCAAAGCGGATGGCAAGCCGGTGACCTACGTTGCGTACGACCGCATCGAGCGGGCGTGGTTGGCCCGCATCCCCCGACCTCCGCTCGAGTCCCTGATCGATCACATCGACCACGTGGCCAAGATCGCCGGCGTGGACCACGTCGGTCTGGGTTCCGATTTCGATGGCATCAGCGGCGCCACTCCCCAGGGAATTGATTCCGCCGCCGACCTGCCCAAGATTACGCAGGCACTGCTCGATCGCGGCTACGGTGAGAATGACGTCCGCAAGATTCTCGGGGAAAACCTTTTGCGGGTTTTCCGCGAGGTCGAGCAGGTCAGCCTCCGAATGCAGTCGGCGCCAACCATTGCGGCGGAGCGCTAATCCGTGTCAGCGGGCTCGTGGCGTACAATGTGACGTTATCATCACAACTAAGACGGCGGGAAACCGATCCGCTTTCACAAGGAGTCTTGCATGCACCAGCGTACAAGTCTGTTCGTGGTTATCATCTTGTCCCTCGCTGCCTGGTCACAGACGTCCACCCCACCCAATCGCACGGCCGGGCAGCCCTCCGCTGCGACAGAAGCTAACCCGGTGGCGATTATTGACACCACCGCCGGCAAAATGCACTGCACCCTGTTTCCGAAGCAAGCTCCCATCGGGGTCGCAAACTTTATTGGGCTCGCCACCGGCACCAAGGACTGGACCAATCCTGCAACCCATGCCAAGAAACACGGAGTTCCCTTGTACGATGGCACGATTTTTCACCGCGTGATCCCGGATTTCATGATCCAGGGCGGAGATCCTCTGGGTAGCGGCACCGGCGATCCCGGCTACAAGTTCAAGAATGAGACTTCCCCCCAGCTTAAGTTCGACCGCCCTGGGCGCCTGGCTTACGCCAACGCCGGTCCCGACACGAATGGCTCGCAGTTCTTCATCACCGAGGTGCCTTACCCCAGCCTGAATGGCGGATACACGATTTTCGGTCAGTGCGACGAAGCAACCATACAACTGGTCAAGCAGATCGCCCGCATGGGAAGGGATGCGAATGACCGCCCGTTCCGTCCCGTGAAAATCAACCACATCGCCATCGAGCAGGCCGGAGCAACGTCACACTAAAGAGCGAAAGGCAAGGTTAAAACGAAATTTCGATTGTCGCGTTTACATCGCCGACTCAGAAAGGACCGCTATGACTCGCACATCGGGCAGCTACGCCATCTTCCAGACCACCGAGGGCACCATCGTCTGCCGGCTGTTTGAAAAAGATGCCCCCAAGACCGTCACCAATTTTGTGGACTTGGCCGAAGGCAAACGCGAGTGGACCCATCCGGTCAGCCGCAAGAAGAGCAACGACCGGCTTTATGACGGGACGATTTTTCATCGCGTGATCCCGGACTTCATGATCCAGGGCGGCGACCCGGCCGGCGACGGCAGGGGTGGCCCAGGCTACCAGTTCGAGGATGAAACCAGGGGCTCGCCGCACAAGTTCGACAAGGCCGGCAAACTGGCAATGGCCAACGCCGGGCCCAACACCAACGGCTCGCAGTTCTTCATCACGGTTGCGCCCACCACCTGGCTGACCGGCAAGCACACCATTTTCGGGGAAGTTGTGGAAGGCCAGGAGGTGGTCGACAAGATCACTAAAGTCCCTCGCGGCCGACAGGACCGGCCGGTAAAGGACGTTGTGCTAAAGTCAGTCGCGATCGAGCGAGTCTAGGCCCTCGCGTCTCGGCACTCGCGGCTCTCGTCGACGAGCACGTGTCTTCGCCTCTACCCTCCCACTAGACTCCGATCACACTCACCAGTTCCTTCACCGCCGAGGCGCTCTTGTCAAGTTCAGCCTTTTCGTATGGGGTGAGCTTGATCTCCACGATTTGCTCGATGCCCTTTCCTCCCAGCTTTACCGGAACACCTACGAACAAGCCTTTGATGCCGTACTCACCCTCCAGGTACGCGGCGCACGGCAAAATCTTCTTCTTGTCCTTGAGAATCGCCTCCACCATTTCGGTGACCGCCGCCGATGGAGCGTAGTAGGCCGAGCCTGTCTTAAGATACTTCACGATTTCAGCCCCTCCGTCCCGGGTGCGTTGCACGAGTTGCTCCAGGGTTCGCCCCTCGAGCAACTCGGTGATGGGAATGCCAGCAACCGTGGAATAGCGCGGGAGCGGCACCATGGTGTCGCCATGCCCGCCCAATACGAAGGCGGTAACGTTCTCCACGCTGACCTGCAGTGCGTCGGCGATGAAAGTCCGGAAGCGCGCCGAATCGAGAATCCCGGCCATGCCAATTACCCGCTCTCGCGGAAAACCACTCATTTTGTAAGCCGCCTGAGCCATGGCATCCAGAGGATTCGACACAACGATGAGAATACAATTCGGTGAAAACTTGACCGCCTCACCTACCACCGCTTTCATGATCTTGTAGTTGGTGTTAAGCAGGTCATCCCGGCTCATGCCCGGTTTGCGCGGGACACCAGCGGTAATGATTACAATGTCAGAGTTCGCCGTATCCTTGTAGTCCTGCGTGCCCAGGATGTGCGAGTCCCGCTTCTCGATCGGCATCGCTTCCAGAAGGTCGAGACCCTTGCCCTGGGGCACGCCATCGATGATGTCAATCAATACGACGTCGGCCAGTTCCTTGGAGGCAATCCAATGGGCCGCCGTAGCGCCCACGTTTCCCGATCCAACGATCGTCACTTTTTTACGCATGAAGCAGTTCCCCTCTCTGACCCCACGTGCGGGTTTCACAAAACATGGTACCCATCACCGAGCGCCCGTGAGCACCTGAACATCCATGTTCTCAATGATGTGACTGGCGAACTCGCTGGTTTTAACCTTGGTTGCACCTTCCATGAGCCGTTCAAAATCGTATGTCACTTTCTTCTGCTCAATCGTGCGCCCCATGCCATGCTCGATGAGGTCCGCCGCCTCTTCCCATCCCAGGAAGCGGAACATCATCACGCCTGAAAGAATCACCGACCCGGGATTGATCACATCTTTGTCAGCATATTTAGGCGCGGTCCCGTGCGTAGCCTCAAAGACGGCGTACCCATCTCCGATGTTGGCGCCCGGAGCGATCCCCAACCCCCCTACCTGGGCCGCGCAGGCATCAGAGATGTAATCGCCGTTCAGGTTGGGTGTGGCCAGCACGGAATATTCGTCGGCTCGCGTCACCACCTGCTGAAATATGGAATCCGCGATACGATCATTGATCATCAATTTTTTCTTCCACGCGCCCCTTCCGTGGGTAGCGTAGATTCGATCCAGAACGTCCTTGATCTCCCGGTAGACCGCTTGGCGGAAGTCATCCGTGGCAAACTCCAGCCCGGGCTCAATCAGGTTGGCATTCTCCTCGACGCTGAGATTCGAGTTTCGGTCCTTGTTATCCAGAATCCAGCTCTCGCGTTCCGTCACCACTTTTTCCCGGAATTCCTCGGTCGCAAGTTCGTACCCCCACTTGCGGAAAGCACCTTCGGTGAATTTCTGGATGTTGCCCTTGTGGACCAAGGTCACGGCCCGGCGGCCGGTTTGGAGAGCATGTTGGATGGCCATTCGCACCAGCCGCTTCGTGCCTGTGACCGATATCGGCTTGATGCCCACGCCCGAGTCCAACCGGACCTGCTTTTTGCCGCCCTTCAACATCTCATGGTTCAGGAATTCGATGAGCCGTGCGGCCTCCGCCGTGCCCTCCTCCCATTCGATCCCGGCGTAAACGTCCTCCGTGTTCTCCCGGAAGATCACCACATCCATTCGTTCAGGGTGCTTAACGGGAGACGGCACACCTTTGTAATATTTGACCGGCCGCACGCAGGCGTACAAGTCGAGAATCTGTCGCAGGGCGACATTCAACGATCGGATACCTCCACCGACTGGAGTGGTGAGAGGCCCTTTGATGGCAACGCGAAACTCGCGCACGGCGTTTACCGTATCATCCGGCAGCCAGTTGTCAAACCTGGCTTTGGCCTTCTCCCCGGCAAAGACCTCGTACCAGGCGACCCGACGTTTGCCTCGGTAGGCTTTTTCTACCGCCGCGTTGAACACCCGCCCCGAGGCTTTCCAGATATCCCGGCCCGTGCCGTCACCCTCAATAAAAGGAATGATGGGGTTGTCCGGAACCTGGTAGCGTCCGTCGGTATAGGTGATGCGGGCTCCATCCACCGGCACGGCCGAGCCGTTGTAAGACTGCGCCATGGGAAATTCCTCCACTGCGGGAAAAACCCTCAATTATAAAGAACTCATGCGCCTGCACGAAATGACTCGGGGCAGACGCCACAGCGCTTGACAACATCCCACCTCACGCACACAATTTTGGTTATCTTCGATTGAAGTGCGGGCCTGTCGACAAGGGTTGCCAGACGCTATGAAATATCTCTTGCAGGTTTTGCTCCCGGCGGTCATCTTTGCCCTGGTGCCTGTGGTTCACGCTCAGAAGACGGCGGACATCACACAGTTTGGCCACGATATCCACGTGCAGCCGGACCAGAAAGTTGGCGACCTCACCTGCTTCAACTGTTCTATCTACGTACGCGGACAAGTTGCGGGCGATGTAACCGCCATTCTCGGCCGCATCTTGATTGATGCAGACGCGCAGGTCGCTGGAGATGCAACCACCATAGGCGGAGACATCCGGATAGGCCATGGCGCAAAGATCGCGGGTGACCTGACGGCCGTAGCTGGTTCGGTGAGTCGCCCTCCAGATGCCAGTGTGGCCGGAGATGTTACCTCTCTGGGCGGTATGTGGTGGCTGGTCCTGATCTTCGGTACGCCGCTCATCCTGCTTGGACTGGTCATCGCCGTTATCGTCTGGCTGCTGCGGCGGGGAGCGGCCCCGGCCCCGGTTCGTGCCTGACCCGGCCATCAGGCGATTATCCTGTCGTAGACTTGCCGCACCATCCGGAAGGTACGCTCGAGTTCTGCCTCGAGGCCCTGGGAAAACCGCTGCTGCAAGATCGAGCCCGCAAGTTCTTGCGTGACCTGCCGCTGATGTTGCATTGCCGGGAGCCACTTGATCGCCTTGCCCCCGGCCAGTCGCACCACATGCTCAGTCGTGCGAACCAATTCAGACGCATGGTCCAGCACCGCCGCATCGTTCTTTGGCAGAAAGCCCGCATCCGCACATTGCCATATCCGGTCCCGCAACCCGCTCCTGATGCTGCGCGCACCATGTTTCACGAGCAGATAACCGGTTATGAAGTCCACATCGTAGAGTGCGCCCGGGCTGGCCTTGAAGTTTCTCTGTCCAGAACTTTCTAATTTCTGACGCATTTCGCGTGTCGCCGGCGTGAAATCCGGATCCTGTGCGAACCGCGCAAACAGGTTCTTGGTGGCAGCGATGGCTTGTGTTGCCGCATTGGCATCTCCGGCAAGGTAGCGCAGCTTGGTGAACATCAATGCCTCCCACGGCTGGGCTTCCCGCGCAAAGTAGCTGCGCAACTGTGCGACCGACACCAGAAGATCTCCTTCCTCTCCTCGCGGCCGCAATCGCGTGTCCACGGGAAAGACCGTGCCGTCCTGGGTGTAGGCGGCAAGCGCTTGGACGATTCGCTCGGCCGACCGCGCCAATCCGCTGAGGCCCGAGTCTTCGCAAACGAATAGCAAATCCGCGTCCGAACAGATGTCGAACTCACGGGATCCCAGCCCTCCCAAACCCATGACGGCCACCCCTGAGGGACTGCCGGCGATGCCAAAGGCAGCCCGAACCGCGTCCTCGGCGGCCGCCGTGGTCGCGCGCAACGAACTGTACACATCGCGCAGACTGTAGACATCTCGTGCGCCCTCCAGGAACATCCGGTGCCGGTATTGGGTCCGCAGCAGGGACAGCTTCTCCCCGTAGTTTGCCGGCGAGGATGCCAGGTAGGAGAAGACGGGGTCGTCCGAGCGTGTGGCGTCGTCTTGCTGTGGGTCAAACAAGGTGAAGCTGGGTGGCGATGCGGGAACGTCCTCCAGCACCGCCAGTGCGGCAATTTCCTCCGGGTGACGTACGAGAATGTCAGTGAGGTACTCGCTAGCATGAAGAATGGAAAGCGCTCTGGCCAGCGCCTCAGGCTGACGTAAGAGCGCACCGTACCGCTCAGAACTGGCAAAAGCGGCGCTCACGAAACGTAGCGCGTTCTTGCGCGCTTGGGGGCTCAGGTCGCTCCGGCGGAGCGTGGCATGCAGTTGCGGCGAGTCTTCCGCCAGCCGCTCCAGAATCTGCGCATTGGGCGCATCACCCGGCACCGCCTCCACGCCAGCTTGCAACGCAAACAGGACATCACCCGCCTCCCGGCGCTCCCGCACCTGCTGCTGGAAGATGACCCGCTTGTAAATGGTGGACACTGCGGCCATGCGCGCGCGAATCGCCTCCACCAGGTCCGGACCGCGCTCCCCGGATAGGGCATGCTTTTCCATCGATCGCCGCAGGATTTCCAGCTCTGCCGGCGAAGTCGGCAGCCGGTGGGTTTGCTGCCCCCGGCGAAGTTGCAAGCGATGCTCCACATTCCGCAAGAATTCGTACGTTCCGCTTAAGGCGTGGAAGTCCTTGCCGCTGATGGACCCTTTGTCGTGCAGCCGGTGCAAGGAGAACAGCGTTCCCCCCGAACGCAACCATGCATCCCGTCCGCCATGCACTCTTTGCAGGCACTGCACCAGAAACTCGATGTCTCGAATGCCGCCGTGGTCCAGCTTCACGTCAATCGCCGTCCCTTCCTGCGTGTTCTGGAATCGGCGATGGCGATCCATTCTTTCCCGCGCCACCAGGGCGGTTTTGATGGCGGCGAAGTTCAACGGGCGAGGTTCTGCCTTCTCCTCCCCGGAGCCCAAGCCATACACCTGGGGCTGCACGCCCCGAATAAACTCGCGCGCCAGCCGTTCGTCTCCTGCGGACCGGCGTATCTTGATCAGCGCCTGCCGCTCCCAGTCTTCGGCGGTGCGCGTGTAATAGCGCAAGGCCTGGCCCAGGCTGATGGCTAACTCTCCCTCTCGGCCTTGCGGGCGCAAACGCAGATCAATTCGATAGACTGGCCCCTCAGGAGTCTGGCGTGAGAGCACTCTCGTCAGCTGCTGCGCGAGCCGGATAAAGTATTCCCGGTTGCTGATGCCGGTCTGCAGCTCCGCCCCATCGTCGGCAAACAGGTAAAGCAGATCGACGTCCGAGCTGTAGTTCAGTTCATTGCCGCCCAGCTTTCCCAAGGAAAGCACCGCGAACCCAGTCCCGACGAGACGACCTCCGGAGTCCAAGTGCCAGCGCGATCCGTACTTCCCCTGCAGGCAGTTCTCTGCCTGGCGCAACCCCTCTTCGATCAGGACATCCGCCAGGGAAGAGATTTCTGCCGCGGTCTCTGCAAACGCTGCAATGCCCAGAACGTCGCGCAGTACGATTCGGACGTACTCCATTCGCTTGAAGCGCGCCAGCGAGCATGCGATGTCCTCATCCGGGTTATGGGCACGAAAGTGCGCGAGCCGGTTCTGGAACTCCTCCCGCGAGTAGCTTTGGTCAAGGCTCCTAGGATTCAGGAAGGAGCCCAGCAGGTCGGGGTTCCTGAGCAGCGTTTCCCCCAGGAAACGGCTGTGTCCGAATAGGGCGATTGCGTAGTGGGCCAGCGTGGGATGCTGATTCAGTAGACTTAACACTTGGGGATCAGATTCATCGAGGAGCCTGCTGAAGAAAAGCACGGCCGCATCCGGATCGGGCGCCTCGGCAAGCAGGGCGGGCAGTGCCGCAGCGAGCTTTGGTGACAGCTGATGCAAGGCCCGAGCAAGGTGACGCCCTGACTTCTCAACCTCCTGAAAGGGTATGGTCTGAATTGCCGCGGCCAGGTCCGGCGACTCCCGGGAATCGGATGGCGGTATCTCCCGCACGGCTCTCTGCTCGAGTTCCCAGGATAGCACGCGTCCAGCTCACCTCCACCTGGGGGCCGAGGAACGCCAAAGCCCACTCGAAGCGGGCGCCTCTCACGGTTCCCTTCTTCCAAAATACTTCCTGACGCCGAAGGCGTTATACCGTCCCCAAGGTCCGTTCAGGCCCAGGTCGGCGGGCCCGAGATAGCGGTCGCGGGCCCCGAAGCGCTGGAAGAGGAAGTGTTGCGTGACCCGCATCTCGAAGCCGCGGCCGAAGTCGATGCCCAATCCCCAAGACCGCTCCCAACCGATTCCATCCCACGACCAGGTATAGAGCGTCTGGGGAACATTCTTGCCGAACAGGAAGGTGGGAGCACCGAAGAACATCAGGCGCCTGAGCGGTGTTCTAGCGAACGGCCGAAACTCCACGTATCCCGACAGCATGTAACGCGCAAAGGCGTTGCAGGGCGCATCCTTGCCCCCGTAGTTGCCGGCGTTCGCGGCGCACAGATTGGGATCAACCTCATTGTGAGGCGGTGCGATGTCAAACTGCGCCCAGGCCCAGATGACGTTCCGGGGAAAGAACAACCTTTCGCCGCTCACCGCAGGTTGCCGAGTCTCCTGCGCAAATGCTGGCAGCACTCCCGTTAGCAGAACAGCAACCACGAACACACGTTTCATGAAGACTCCGCCAGGCTGGTTGAGATTTCTCGCTTTGGTTGGAAACCTTTCCGCAAGGCACGGCGCGATTGCCGATGGCGCCCTGGTCCCGCCCAATTCGCTGAGAGCTAGCGATTCTATCCTCAAACTGCAAAGGATCAACAGGCTTGCCAGTCCACAATCGGAAGACCACCATTCCGGCAACCAAAAAAAAGGCCCAGCATCTTGGCCAGGCCCTCCGAGCCGGAATCACTTAATCTTCGACGGTCGGTACGACAAAGGCTTCTTCTAGATGTCGTAATAGAGTGCGAACTCGTAGGGGTGCGGCCGCAGTCGAACCGCGTCCACCTCCTTTGCCCGTTTGTAGTCCACGTACGTCCGCAGCACCTCCTCGGTAAAAACATCGCCCTTCAGCAGGAAGCCGCTGTCCCTTTCCAGCGCGTCCAGAGCGTCCTCCAAGGAGCCCGGCATCGACGGAACCTTGGCCAGTTCCTCGGGACCCAGGTCATAGATGTCTTTGTCGAGGGGTTGTCCCGGATCCAGCTTATTCTCGATGCCATCCATGCCTGCCATCATCATGGCCGAGAAAGCCAGATAGGGATTACAGCTGGGATCGGGCGGACGGAACTCCACTCGTTTGGCCTTGGGTGACGCCGAGTACATCGGAATGCGGCAGGCTGCCGATCGATTGCGCCGTGAATAGGCCAGGTTCACCGGCGCTTCGAAGCCAGGCACGAGCCGCTTGTAGGAATTGGTCGTGGGCGCGATCAGGGCCGACAACGCCGGTCCGTGCTTGATCAGACCGCCGATGTACCACAACGCCAGCTGGGACATTCCGGCGTAGCCGTCACCGGCAAACAGAGGCTTTCCACTCTTCCACAGCGACTGGTGCGTGTGCATCCCGCTGCCGTTGTCTCCGTAAATTGGCTTGGGCATGAAAGTTACGGTCTTGCCGTACTGGTTGGCCACGTTCTTCACCACGTACTTGTACAACATCATACTGTCGGCCGACTTCACCAAAGAGTTGAACTGCAAATCAATCTCCGTCTGGCCGCCGGTCGCCACCTCGTGATGATGACACTCGACCGTCAGCCCTGCGTTTTGCATGGCGATCACCATTTCGCTGCGCAGGTCCTGGTAGTGGTCCGTCGGCGGCACCGGGAAGTATCCTTCCTTGTAGCGCGGCCGGTAGCCGAGATTGTTCTCCTCACGTCCGGAGTTCCACCTTCCTTCTTCCGCATCAATGAAATAAAAGCCGAACTGCTCTTTCTGATCGAAACGCACATTGTCAAAGATGAAAAACTCGGCTTCCGCCCCGAAGTACGCTGTGTCCGCGATCCCCGTCGAAGCCAGGAACATCTCGGCCTTCCTGGCGATATAGCGCGGATCACGGTCATAGCGCTGTTTGGTCACCGGATCGATCACATCACACACCATCACCAGCGTCGAAACTTCTGTGAACGGGTCCAGCAGGTAAAAGTTAGGATCGGGAATGAGCAGCATGTCGCTTTCATGGATCGCCGCCCAACCGCGGATTGACGAGCCATCCATGCCAAAGCCTTCTTCAAACGAGGCTTCACTCAACTGCTCGATGGGAAACGAAACGTGGTGCCAGAGCCCGGGCAAATCCGTGAACCGCAGATCCAGGATCTTGACATCATTTTTCTTCGCAAACTCCAGCACTGCTTTTGCATCAGCCATGGGTATCTCCTCGTGGAATTCTCGGCGATGACAGGGTCGAGAGGGATGGCGTTTTCAGTCGCGGTGACCGGTCGGAGTAGAGCAGAGAACACTCCGCACAATAACTAGCGAGTCTAGAACCGTCTGGCGATCGCTTAAAATCGATTGTTTTTATGGCCGGCATAAAGGCTCTTTATTCACCTGCAAACCCATTGGATTCAGCAGCATGACGAGTGGAAAACTTTCCCGGGTCACTCGGAAGGTGGGCGCGACGGTTTATGATGGTGTGGATTCGAGCGTAGAGAGCTGGTTCTGTTGTTCGGCGGGACCATCGGTTAACTGCCCCTATGGATTTCGACCAACTTGAAACATTCCTCGAGGTCGCCCGGCTGAGTTCGTTCTCGCGCGCCGCCGAAAAGCGCTTCCGAACGCAGCCCGCGGTCTCGTCTCAGATTCGAGCTCTCGAGGAGGAGATCGGCGCCCGGTTGCTCGACCGATCCGGCGGCAAAGTCTCGCTCACCGCGGCTGGCAAGCTGTTCCTCCGCTATGCCGAGGATACCCTCGATGCCCGTAAGGCGGTCTGCACCGCGATTGCCGAGACCGAACGCATTCCGCGGGGCGAAATCGTGGTCGGGGCCAATGAGGGGACCTGCCTCCACATCCTTCCCGAGGTGTTCGCCCAGTTCAAGAAGAGTTACCCGGAGGTCGCGGTCAGTATCAAGCGTGCCGATTACGCCAAGACTTTGGAGTCGGTAGTCGACAATTCGGTCGATTTCGGGGTGGTTTCGCTGCCGGTCACGGATCCCAGGCTCACCGTCGTGCCTATCCACCGCGACGAACTGGTAATCATTGCCCCCCCGCACCATCCCTTAGCCCGGCTGAAATCTGCCACTGTCGAGGAAGCCGCCCGCTTTCCCCTGCTCATGCCCAAGACCGGCCACACTCGGGATTCCCTGGAGAACCTCTTTCACGAACGTCGGCTCAAACCGCAGTATTCGATGGAACTCGACTCGAGCGAACTGCTCAAGCGCTTTGTAGCCGCCGACGTTGGCATCGGCTTCATCCCCCGTTCGAACGTGGCCGAGGATCTCAGCGCCAATGCGCTCCGCATCATTCCCATTGCCGACGCCCAGCTTCGCCGGGACCTGGCGCTCATTTTCCGCAAAGACAAGGCGCTCAGCCGCGCCGCCCTGGCCTTCATCGACACTGCCGTGAAACTCAAGACCCCGGAAACGGTCGGTCTGGCCACGACAGTTCCACAGCGATAGCGGGAGCCTAGCCGGGCGGACGATAAGCGCTTCGGCTAGAATTAACTCGCGTGCAGCCCTCTTCAACCTACATTTTCCTGGTTTTCTTGCTGGGTGGAGCCGGCTTTGTCCAGGCACAGGCCGGACATGGTCCCAAGGTTCCGGCCGACCAAAAGCTCATCTCCATTACCGTTACCGGGACGCGGCGGTTCACTCCGGAGGAAATCACCGCCGCCTCCGGCCTCCAGATCGGCGCCATTGCCACCGAGCAGGATTTTCAGAACGCTGTGGCACACCTAGGTGAATCCGGCCTCTTCACCAACGTCGCTTACAGCTATAGCTATTCCCCCGCCGGCACTAAGCTCGAACTTCACCTGGCCGACGCCGCCCGCCTCGTCCCCGTCCGCTTCGACGATTTTGTCTGGTTCTCCGACCAGGAACTGCTGCAAAAGCTTCACGAGCACCTGCCTCTCTTCAAAGGCGAGGCTCCACCTGAGGGCACCATCGCAGACCGCATTTCGGACGTGTTGCAGGCCCTACTGCTGGAGCGCTCCCCTACCGGCGTGGTGGACTACGTGCGTGAGGGCAAGAACAACGGGCCGGTCGAAGCCCTTGTCTTCCGCGTTGACAATGTTCACGTTCGCGTGCACGGCCTCGACTTCCCCGGAGCGTCCCCCGCCGACCTACCGGCGTTGAACGCGGCCCTTGCGCCGCTGGTCGACAACCCGTATGTCCGCTCCGATATCAGGCGGTACGTTGAGATCCGCGTTCGTCCCATCTACCTCGAGCGCGGCTTCGTCAAGGCTACATTTGCCGATCCACAGGCGAAGGTCGTTCACGAAGGTGAGGATGAGACTCTCGTTGACGTAGCCCTGCCCATCGAGCCTGGCCGCCAGTACAAGCTTTCGCAGATCGAATGGGTCGGAAACAAGGCCTTCCCAGCCGACAAGCTTCAGTCTCTGGTGCCTTTGCCGCCCGGCGAGCCGGTGAACGCCATCCTGCTGACGTCAGACCTCGAAAAAGTGCGGAAGCTGTATGGAACCTTGGGCTATATGGCGGTGCGCGTGGAACCCGAACCGGAATTCGACGAAGCAGCGGGGACGGTCGGCTATCGTCTCAAGGTCAATGAAGGCGACGTCTATCACATGGGCGATCTCGACATTCGCGGCGTCGACCACAAGACGGCCGACCGCCTGGCACAGAGCTGGACCCTGCGGCCAGGGGATCCCTATAACCAGAGCTATCCCAATCGCTTCGCCAACGAGTCCCTTAAGTTGCTCACGTCAACTCTAGAGTGGTCCGTCAGCGTGCGCGAGGCCGTGAATGATCAGGACAAGACGGTCGACGTGACCCTGCGTTACAACCTGAGTTCTACCCGTTAAGCTTGGCGGCCAGAAACCGGGGTTTCCATATCTTTTGTAACCTTTTCCTGAGGTGATAATCTCTAAGTTACGGGTTCCCTTGCGGGCCACGCGAGGACATCCATCCCTGACAGGAGAATCATTGCATGACATCCCGTGTGCAGAATCTGGGCAATTTGCTCGTTGCTGTTCTGATGACGGCCGGCCTAGCTGTGTCCACCGCTTCCGCGGCTGGCAAAACCCAGTCCTTTGTTGGCCAGGTCGGCGACTCGATGTGCGGCGCTCATCATATGGGCGGGACACCCGCAGAGTGTACGCGGATCTGTGTCTCGAAGGGCGCAAAGTATTCTCTAGTGGTAGGCGACAAGGTTTACACTCTGGATACTACTGACAAAAACGAATTGGATCGACTGTCCACGCTCGCCGGCGAGAAAGCTAAGGTTACCGGTACTGTCGACGGCGACATCATCAAGGTGGCATCGGTCGAAGCCAGCAAATAGATTGCGGTTTTCTGCTGCCCTCCCCCACAGGCGCACGCAGGCCGGGCGGGGGCCTTCTGGCCCCCGCCTTTTTCGTCTTCGCTGGATCTTTTTATCCAATGTTCACAAATCGCTATGTTAGATTTGCGTTTTCTTCCGCTCGGTTTGAGCGCTGGAGGCAAGTGAATTGAGCAAGGACATGGTCCCGAAGCGGATCTTCTTCACCAAGGGAGTAGGCAAGCACCGTGAACGGCTTACCTCATTCGAGCTTGCCCTGCGGGACGCCGGTATCGCCGCACAGAATCTTGTGCGCGTCTCCTCCATTTTTCCTCCCAATTGCAAACTGGTGCCCCGCTCCGCCGGACTCAAATACCTGCACCCGGGTGAAGTGGTCTTTGCGGTGATCGCGGAGAACAGCACCCGGGAGGCCCACCGCCTTCTCGCCTCCAGCATCGGGGTCGCCATCCCCGCCGATCGAACGACCTACGGCTACTTGAGCGAGCATCACTCCTTCGGCGAAACGGAAGACTCTGCCGGTGATTACGCCGAGGAACTGGCTGCCGAGATGCTCGCCACCACGTTGAACGTCGAATTCGATCCCGACCGCTCTTGGGACGAAAAAAAGCAGATTTACCGCCTGTCGAACAAGATTGTCCGAACCGCTAACGTCACCCAGTCGGCGGTCGGAGACAAGCGGGGCCTCTGGACAACCGTAATCGCGGCTGCCATCTTGATCTTCGACTGATCGCCGCCAGCCTGCCCGGAGAACAACCGAAGGTACCAACCTCGGCTGCCCCTATCTCGCCGCCATCTTCTTCTTGGCCTTCCCTTTGAGGCCCTTATCCTTCTCCAGCCGTTCTAACACCGCCGCCGCAATGATCGGTAAACCCACGGTCGCATCCACGAAGGCCTCTCCAAACTTCCCTCCCTCGGCCGGCGGTACAAACTTGCCCCAGGAAATCGCCTCGCTGTACGGACTGCCGGACAATCCGCCCCAGTACACCGGCTCCGGGCAAATGCGTACCCCATAGTGATAGCGCTTCAGGGGAATGTTCTCCCCCAGCCGCCGGTGCCGCAGCTCAATGAACGGACCAAACTGCTGCGACCAGTTCCGCGGCACGCCCCCGCCGATGGTCAGCAGACCCAGCCGCTTCTGTCGCAGTAAGGTCGCAGCGAAATGCTCTAGGTCCAGAAACGGATCGAAGCGAATTTTGTGGCGTCCGGTCGACTCCCGCAGCCGGTTATTCAAGGCCACGTCCAGCCCGAGTTCCGAATCCGTAAAGGCAGGGACAAAGACCGGAACACCCTGTTCAAACGCCGACTTCAAAATTCCACGCTGGTCCTTCGCCGTCCTGACCAGATGCGCTCCGATGGCGTGGTTCAGCTTGTAGGAGCACAACACCTCGCTGTGATCCCAGCCTTCGAGTATCTCGGATATTACTTCCTCGACGTCATCCAGGTTCTGCTCAGGTTCTAGGGTGTCATACACGCGGTTGTACCCTTGCTGATACAACTCCTCGTCGGAGACCTGGGGATTGACCCGGAAGTGTGCCCGTCCGGTTGCTTCCACCAGCCCATGCGCCATCAGTGCCCCGGTCGAAACCACTGCATTTACGATTCCCCGGTCGATCAGCTCGGCAATAATCAGGCCTTGTTTGGCCACTGTCATGGCGCCCGCCAGCGTCATCACCACAAAGCAGTCCTCGTCACGGGCCATGGCTTCCAGCACATCCGCAGCTTCGCCCAGCTGACGTCCGGTGAATGCGGTCTTCGCCATGGCACGCACCAGGTCATCGATCGACCGCACTTTGGTCAGATCCAGGGGCTCCAGCGGAACAAGTCGGTCCTCGACGGGATTGTGCAGTTTCCGGTCAATTCCCGCCCCATCCCCCGAAACACTATGATTGTTGTGACTCTGGTGAGGGTGCTTGTCATGATTCTTCAAATGTCACCTCCAAGCTCCTGGCGTATGAATGCAAGCCAATACTCTACTAGAAGCGCAGCTTCTCTGGCAGTGCGCCTGTCTGCCACAGACAGACCGGTCTTCAAGCTCTGCTATCCTATCTGTCCACCTCGGGGAGGATGCCAAGCTTGCCACCACAGAACTTCAGCCTAGGGCTCATCCAGATGTCCTGTGGCCCGGAGCCGGAAGAAAACATGCAAAAGGCGTTGGCTCGCATCGGCGACGCCGCCGCGAAGGGCGCCCAGGTGGTGTGCCTTCCCGAGCTGTTCCAGACTCAATACTTCTGCCAGCGCGAAGACCACGCCCTGTTCGAGCTGGCCGAGCCCATCCCCGGCCCGAGCACCGAAAAACTCGCTGCAGCCGCCCGCCAGCATGGCATCACCCTCATCGCATCGCTATTTGAGAAGCGTGCCCCTGGCCTTTACCACAATACCGCCGCCGTCTTTGACACCGATGGCACCCTCCGCGGCATCTACCGTAAAATGCACATCCCGGATGACCCGCTCTACTACGAAAAGTTTTACTTCACGCCCGGGGACCTTGGCTTCCGGGCCTTTGACACGCAATCCGGCAAGATCGGCGCGCTGGTTTGCTGGGACCAGTGGTACCCGGAGGGCGCCCGCCTGACCGCTCTGCAGGGCGCCACTATCCTCTTCTATCCCACCGCCATCGGCTGGCATCCATCGGAGAAAGCCGAGTTTGGCGAAGCCCAATACGACGCCTGGCGTACCATCCAACGCGCCCATGCGATTGCCAACGGAGTCTACGTCGGCGTAGTGAATCGTGTCGGCTTCGAGACCGGAAATGTGCGCGGTAATGTTGCTTCCGGCACAGGGCTGGAGTTCTGGGGCGGCTCCTTCGTTGCCGATCCCTTCGGACGCGTGCTGGCGCAGGGGTCGCATGACAGGGAAGAAATCCTGCTGGCCGAGGTCGACCTGCGCAAGCTCGAAGATATTCGTCGCAACTGGCCATTCCTGCGCGACCGCCGCATCGACAGCTACGCTCCCATCACCAGCCGCTTGATCGATTGAGGACCGACCGCAGCCGCCACCGCCAGACCTCTATGAAACCCGCCCACCACCGAAGCGCAGCCCACAACCCAGCCGACGCCGTCATGCCGGCGGAATGGGAGCCTCACCAGTCGACCTGGCTCGCCTGGCCGCACTTTCGCGGCGATTGGCCGGGGAAGTTTGAGCCCATTCCATGGGTTTATGCCGAGATCATCCGCAACCTCGCCCGCCACGAGCGGGTCGACCTCATCGTCAACAACGCCGAGTCGGAGAGACGCACGCGTAAGACCCTGAAGCTGGCGAACGCTCTGAAGCGAAACATCCGCTTCCACCGCTGGCCCACGAACCGGGTCTGGACCCGCGATTCCGGCTGCACCTTCGTATGGAGCGCAAACGCCCACGCCCGCTCCGGGACAAGCCGGCCCGCCGGTGTCGATGAAAATGTGACATCATTGCAGGCCATCAAGTGGCGCTTCAACGCCTGGGCCAAGTACCGGAACTACCGCCATGACGACAAGGTCGGCTCAATGATGGCCAAGGCGGCAAGGACGCCGGAGATTCGAGCCATTTACAACCACGTGCCTGTGGTTCTGGAAGGAGGCTCCATCGACGTGAACGGCCGCGGAACTCTGCTGACGACAGAGGAGTGCCTGCTCAGCAAGGTTCAACCGCGCAATCCCGGTTTCCGGCAGAACGACTACGAGCAGGTGTTCGCCAACTACCTTGGCATTCAAAAGGTCATATGGCTTGGCCGCGGCATCATCGGCGATGACACGCACGGACATGTCGACGACATCACCCGCTTCGTCGCCCCGGATACGATCGTCACCATGGTTGAGAGCAATCCCGGTGACCCCAACCACGCTCCGCTGCAAGAGAATCTGGCCTGCCTGAAATCCGCCACCGATCAAGATGGCCGCCGGTTCACCATCGTCGAGCTGCCCATGCCGCGGCCCGTTGTATTCGAGCGACGCCGTCTTCCCGCCAGCTACGGAAATTTCTACATCGCCAACGGCCTCGTGCTGGTTCCCGTCTTCGACGATCCCAACGACCGTCTCGTCCTCAACATCCTTGCGGACCTGTTCCCCGGCCGTGAGATTGTTCCCATCTACTCCGGCGACCTGATCTGGGGCTTGGGGGCGCTGCACTGCATGAGACAGCAACAGCCGGCGGCTCAGCAGCTTTGATTACACCTCGATTCGTTCTGGCCTTCGCGGTTCGAGAAAAGCTCATGCGGGGGCTGGAGAGGCGGGCGTCGGCGCCCGTTGTGCGACTGGCGCAAGGGCTGAAGTGAAAGGCGTGGAAAGACCCACTCTCCTTATGAATTTGTTCCGCTCTCGGGTCCGGCTGGTGAGTTTGAAGTTAGACGGGGTGCGAAAATTGGCCGGTTGAGGTCCACTATTTCTTATACACCGTCGGCTCCGGCCCCTGTTCCAGCGTCTGCCGGTCCCAGATCATACCCTCACGGGAGTAGTTGGCCAGCTCGAAATCCTGTGTCAACTCCAGCGCGTCGGTGGGACACGCATCCTCGCACAACCCGCAGAACATGCAGCGGCTCAGGTCGTAGGTGAAGTTGGTGAGTTCTTTGCGGCGGGTTTTTTCGTTGCGCTCGCTCGAGACCACGATCAGGTGCTCGGGGCACGCCAGCGCGCACAGGTCGCAGGCAATGCACATGGTCTCGTTGGTGTCGGGATTGACGTTCAGCCGAGGCGCACCCCGGTACCGCTCCGCCACCTGTGGCCGCTCTAGCGGATACTGCTCAGTGTAAATCTCCTTGGGATCCTGGTACCGGAACGTAACCTTAAGCCCCTGCATCAGGTCTAGCAGGAATACCTTGCGCAACAGGTCGGGGATTCCCATACTTGGGTTAGCATACCACGCGGCCCCCATCCCACAACCGCTGGGCAGCCGGGCTCCGTCCTCTAACCCGCCTGTTTACAGCCTCTTCGGAACAGTTGGATCATCGGAACCTTTTGCCCTCCCGGCACGTATCTAGCTGCGAGAGTGGGAACCGTGAAAGCCTTCCTGACATTGCGGTCCGACTGGCGCTGGGCTCTGTTGGCAGTCCCGGTGCTGATCGTGGCTCACTGGATGATCGTCACCGTCGGTCCCGTGGTCCTTCGTACCGTAGTCCCAGACACCGTGCGCACAGTCTTGCATTTGTTGTGATCTGCCCTTTTCTCGGCTTGCTGGCCGAGCCGATAGAATGAGTGTCGGGTTGAACGACGAGAACCAACAACACATGAGTTTGGCCAACGACCAACGAGCAACGACCAACAACTATTCCGCGACCGATCCCCAGGATGAGTTCTTCATGCAAGAGGCCCTGCGGGCTGCACAGCGCGCCCTAGAGTTGGGCGAGGTGCCGGTGGGTGCGGTGGTGGTCTGTGACGGGCGCATCATTGCCTGCGGCTGGAACCGCAATATCACCGACAGCGATCCCAGCGCGCACGCCGAGATCATCGCGCTGCGCGAAGCGGGTGCCGCCGTTGGTAACCACCGCCTGGGCGACTGCGAACTGTTTGTTACAATTGAGCCGTGCGCCATGTGCGCGGGCGCCTTGGTTCAGGCCCGTCTCCGGCGCCTGGTTTACGGAGCCGATGATCCGAAAGCTGGCGCAGTGCACTCGGTCTTGCAGGTGCTGAATCACCCGCAACTGAACCACCGCATGCCAGTCCGCGCGGGAGTTCTATCCGGTCGATCAGCGCAGCTACTGCAAGAATTTTTCCGAAGCCGGAGATAGAAGCTGTTGGTCGTCAGCGATCGTGCTTAGCGCGTGGAGAGGTGCGTGAGTGGTTGAAACGATCCGCCTCGAAAGCGGACATACCTTAACGGGTATCGGGGGTTCGAATCCCTCCCTCTCCGCCATTACCCTCGTGATCCAGCCCCCCCGATCGGGCTGGGGCGCGCTGTGCTCGTAAGCGTAGATTGACGTTTGCCACCCACTACGATCGGGGCGCGAGTGTCGCTACTCGGGAGCGACCCGCCAAGTGACGATCGAGGTAAGACAGGAAGATCTTTGTCGTCGCCTATGTCCACCACACAACCGCTTAGCTTGCCTAAACCGCTATCGACCAGCGGTGCCAACACGCCTTTCTCCGCGCGCCTGGTCTGCCTGGACGTCTTCCGCGGACTAGCTGTCGCAGGCATGATCCTTGTTGACAACCCCGGCAGTGACGATGGCGCTTACTGGCCCATAAAGCATGCCGAGTGGAACGGCTGGACCCCGGCTGACTTCATTTTTCCATCATTCTTGTTCTTGGTCGGCGTTTCCATGGTGTTCTCCTTTTCGTCGCGCCTCCGGCGTGGCCAGTCACGCCGGCAGATTCTGTTCCACGGTTTCAAACGCAGCCTCATCCTGATCGCGATCGGGCTGGTGGTGAACGCGTCTCCCATTGTTGGTCTGGATCTGCGCACCTGGCGGTTTGAAGGTGTAACCCAGCGCATTGCGCTCTGCTACCTGGTGGCCGCAATTCTTGTACTGTGGTCAAGTCGTCGGGGACAGTGGATTGCGTTGGGCACCTGTCTGGTTGGGTATTGGGTGATACTGCGCTTCGTCCCGGTGCCCGGCTTGGGCTTGCCCGGACGGGACATTCCGTTCATGGACCCCGATCGCAACCTTGTTGCCTGGCTGGACCGAAAGTTGTTCGCGGGACATCTTTATAACGGTTCCCGCGACCCGGAAGGCATCATCAGCACAATTCCGGCGATCGCCACTACCTTAATCGGAGTGCTGACCGGACACTGGCTCCATTCCGCAAAGAACTCCGGCGCCAAGGCACTTCGCCTGCTACTTTTCGGAATTCTTGGCTTAGTGACTGGTCTGGTGTGGAATCTCTGGTTTCCAATCAACAAGAATCTTTGGACCAGCTCATTCGCCCTCTTTAGCGGCGGCTTCGCTCTGGTTTTTCTTGCTTTTCTCTACTGGGTGCTGGAAATCAAGCAATGGCGTGGTTCCTGGACTATGCCAATTTTGGTCTTCGGGATGAACGCAGTTGTAGGATTCCTTGCCGACTCGCTGGTGTACGGTCCTGGATATACTTTCACGGTGAAGGATCGGAATGGAAGCCCAACCAGTTGGCATGACGCCGCACAGGGTTTTCTGGTGTCCCTCGGCTTCAACGTGGCCAACGCGTCACTGGTCTACTCCCTGGCTGCGGTGCTGTTTTGCTGGACTCTCCTGTGGCTCCTCTGGCGAAAACGGATTTTTATCAAGGTCTAACGCCGCACCGACTCCCGCCCAGGTACCCGTCTCCCGTTCGACATCCCAAACGTCAAGGGCCGACCCACCCGTTAGACGTTACGAATTGGGAGGTTCCGCGTCTCATTCTTGAGGTGCATTCATGCGGTCTCTCACGGTCTGGGTGGCGCTTGCGATTCTCCTATCCCCTGTTGCGGTCGGCGCTCAAACACAACTGGCGAACGATGGTTGGGCGAAGATAGACCCTGCAGAGGGCGGTCTCTCTGACGCCAGACTGCACGCGATGAGTGTGGCGATCCGCTCCGACCAGTTCAAGAAAATCGGGAGTGTTCTTATCGCCCGTCACGGCAAGCTTCTGTACGAGGACTATGTTGAGGGTGACGCAAGCACCCTGCGTGATACGCGGTCGGCCACCAAGAGCATTACCGATGTCCTCGTGGGCATAGCAATTGATGAGAAAACCCTGACTGGGGTAGGGGCTCGCATCTTGCAACTGCTGCCGGGCCATGCGGCTAAGCTCGAAAACCGCGATCCGCGGAAGGACCAGATGACGGTGGAAGACTTTCTGACTATGTCTTCCCCTCTTGAGTGTGATGACTGGAACGACGCCTCTCGAGGCAACGAAGAACGGATGTACCTGGTCGAAGACTGGACGCAATTTATCCTTGACCTCCCCATTCGCGGACATACGCATTTGGGTGAGCAACTTGAGCCGCCTCCCTTCGGAAGATATTTCAGCTACTGCACAGGAGGAGTCTTCGCGCTCAGCGAGATCCTTGAGAACGTGACTGGTTTGCGTACCGATCGCTATGCGCAGCTAAAACTCTTTGGGCCGTTGGGAATCACTGACGCGCAATGGGTTTTCTCGCCCATGAATATCCCCATGACGGGCGGTGGACTGCGACTCTCCAGCCGCGACCTGTTAAAGATTGCCGAGCTTTACCGCAGCGGAGGCCAATGGCACGGCCAGAGGATCGTCGACGAAAGCTGGGTACACACCTCCGTCCAAGCCCATGCCCGGGTCGACGAGACAACCGAGTACGGCTACCTGTGGTGGCTCAAGTCGTTCACCTCCGCTGGAAAGAGCAATCCGGCGTTCTTTATGAGTGGGAATGGCGGTAACAAGGTCGCCGTGTTCCCTGGCTTAGATCTGTCCGTTGTCATCACCAGCACCAACTACAACACCCGCGGCATGCACGAGCAAACTGAAAAACTCCTGACCGATCATGTTCTGCCTTCTGTCGAGAAGTGAAGCAGTTTCCTCATCGATCGAGCCACGACGTCTCAAAACGCCAGGGACAGGTCAATCTGTCTCCCTTAACCCAGGTGCCATGAGGAAGGGATCAGATGAGTAACGACGCTGTCGAGAGAGTTAAGTCAGAGCCGTGGAGGCTGATTCGTTGCGCTCCGCCATGCTCTGGATGGCGGAACCGGATCGGGGACGATATAGTGGTCCCGCACTTCATCCATCTCACAACAACCTTGGACGGAGAGACATGGCACCGAGAAAATTTGTGTTTCTGGCCTTGATCCTGGTGATAGCGCCTTCGGGCATGCTTTTCACCCAGGGTACGCAGGCAATCGTTGACCTCATCGTCAGTGGCGGCACGCTCGTGACCATGGACTCGGCTCGAACCATCCTGCCTGATGGTGCCGTGGCCGTGCTGGGGGATTCGATCGTGGCAGTCGGGCCCCGACGCGAGGTCGAGACGAAGTACAGGGGCGTGCAGACCATCAAGGCCCAGGGCGCGTTGGTGCTGCCCGGATTCATCAACGGGCATACGCATGTGCCGATGACGCTGTTCCGCGGGCTGCACGATGATGTCACGCTTAACGACTGGCTCTACAAGTACATCTTCCCTGCCGAAGCCAAGAACGTGAACGAAGAGTTCGTTCGCTGGGGCACACGCCTGGCAGCGGCCGAGCAGATCCGATTCGGGGTGACGACGTTCGCCGACATGTACTACTTCGAGGACGCGGTGGCCGAAGAGACCAAGGCGGCGGGCATGCGCGGAGTGCTGGGGGAAACGTTCATCGACTTCCCTGCCCCGGACAACAAAACCCACGCCGAGGCGCTGGCCTACACCGACCGCTTCCTCAAGCGATGGCAAGGTAACCCGCTGATTCACGCGGCCGTAGCTCCGCACTCGATCTACACCTGCTCGCAGCAGACCCTGGAGCACGCGGCGGCACTGGCGCGGCAGTATCATGCACCCATCCTGATCCACGTGGCCGAGATGAGGAAAGAATGGCAGGACAGCGAGGCGCAGAATGGCATGTCGCCGGTGGCTTACCTCGACAAGCTCGGCGTGCTGGGGCCTGACGTGGTGGCGGCGCACTGTATCTTTGCGGATGGGTCGGACCGCAAAATCCTGGCCGAACGCCAGGTTGGGTGCGTGCACAATCCGTCCAGCAACATGATGCTGGCCAGCGGTGTCTCGCCAGTGCCGGAGATGCGTGCCGCCGGGGTGGCCGTCGGATTGGGCACGGACGGGCCCGCAGGCAGCAACAACGATCTTGACCTGATGGAAGAGATGGACCTGGCGGCCAAGCTGGCCAAGATCTCGAAGATGGATCCCCTGGCGCTCAACGCCAAGGCCGTGGTGGAGATGGCGACCATCGACGGCGCGCGCGCCTTGCACCTCGAGAAAGAAATCGGCTCGCTCGAAGCGGGCAAGAAAGCCGACATCGTTCTCATCAGCCTGGACGAGCCCAACGCCGTGCCCATGTATGACACTTACGCGGCGCTGGCCTACGCCCTCAAAGGCAACGATGTGGAGACGGTAGTGATCGGTGGGCGAGTGGTGATGCGCGACCGAAAAGTGCTGACGGTGAACGAAGCGGAGGTGCTAGCCAAGGCACGGGTGTACCAGAAGGCGGTGGCGCGGTCGTTGGGGATGGAGTAGGAGCAAGTTGTCGGGCCAGAGGCCTTCCCACCCTTCCAAAAAAAGCAAGGGATGGCATGGTTCTATTCTAGGAAGGACTTCCGCCCGGTCCTTACTGGGACTGCAAAACTACAGCGTCATGCCAAGATGGCTCGCGCGAGCGTCTTCTAACGACAGGCCGCCGGCGTGCGCGCCCTCCCGTGCGTTAGACTGTCGACTAGGACATACTCCAAGGATTCTCTGGAATTGAGCCAGACTGTCTTCATCGAGCCGACCGCGTCGTCGGTTCATGCCTCGTCGCCACACGGCAGATTTCCCTATCTTGCCCTGGTGCTCATCTTCACGTTGGTCTATTTCGTATCCCTCTTTCCTCCGGCGCTGTTGGACGATGCGGACAGCACCCATGCCGAGGCGGCGCGCGAGATGTTCGTGAGCGGGAACTACGTCACTTTGCAGGTGAACGGAATCCGGTATCTGGAGAAGGCTCCTCTTCCCTACTGGCTGGCGGCCGTTGGCTATCGGATTTTTGGGGTTAACGAGTTCGCCGCTCACCTGCCGAACGTGCTCGCCGTGCTGCTGCTGGGAGTGCTGGGGCTGGTCTGGGGGCGATGGGCGTTCGGCGAGCGCGGCGGGATCTACGCTGCGCTGTTCTTGTTCACCTGCACCGGGATGTATCTGTTTACCCGCATCTTCATTCCCGATGCGCTGCTCAGCCTGCTGATCAGCGCGGCGCTTTACTTTTTCCTCACGGCCCTTGAGCCCGGCGAGCGACGCTGGCGCTGGTATGCCGGGTACGCGTCGGTCGCGCTGGCGGTGCTGGCCAAGGGACTGGTGGCGTTGGTGTTTGTGGGGGTTACGGCAATCCTCTTTGTGGCGATTACAGGCGACTGGCGGCGGTGGCGGGAGTTCCGGCTGTTCACAGGGCTGCTGCTGTTGTTTGCGATCGCAGCGCCGTGGCACATTCTGGCGGGGCTGCGGAATCCCCGGTTCTTCTGGTTTTATTTTGTAAACGAGCACGTTCTGCGATTTCTGGGGAAGCGGTACCCGCGTGACTACAACAAGCTTCCGGCGACTCTGTATTGGACACTGCACCTGGTATGGCTGTTTCCGTGGAGCTTCTACCTGCCGGTGCTGCTGGCAGGGGTGCGGGCACGACGAACTTCGGTGGCTAAAGCCCCTCCATCCTCGGGCCCGATCGGCCCGGCGGGAGCCTTCCCAGCTGTGGGCCTCGCAGGTGCAGCGCGCCTGGGTTCACAGACGGCCGTGGAGGCCTCTCCCGTCCCTCCCAGGGATCCGGACGCGCGTCCGCTTCGGTTAGGTCGGGTGGAAAAGGACGGGCACTTCCTCGGGCCGGTTGCCGAGAACGATTCCAGCAGGTTTGCCGCGCGGACTCGACTGCTGTGCTGGCTTCTGGCGGGCTTCGTTCTGGTGTTCTTTGCCATTTCCACCAACCAGGAGTACTACACGCTCCCGGCCTACCTGCCCCTGTTTCTGTTGCTAGCAGACGGACTGGTGCGCCGGGAGGCGGTGGAGACCGCCGCGAGCGGGGGGCAGTGGCTCTGGATGTCGACTGCGGCGCTGGCTGTCATCGGGGTCCTCGGCAGTGTTGCCTTGTTCGCCGGGTTGTGGTTATCACGGAAGCTGCCGTTTGTACCGGACATCGGAGAGCTTCTGGCCCGGCACAACCTCTCCACGGACACGCTTTCCATGTCGCACATGCTGGATCTTAGCTGGCAGTCGTTTGCCGCGCTACGGCTGCCGGCGGTGCTGGCTGGCGCAACGCTCATCGTCGCCTCGGTGCTTTCCCTCGTACTGCGCTGGCGCGGGCGCCACTACGCAGCAACCTGGACATGGGGCTGGGGGATGGCGGTCGTGCTGCTCGCGGCGTTTATCGCGTTTGGGCGATTTTCTCCCTATCTCTCGTCCAAGCAGCTGGCGACGGCGATTGCGGCACGGGCGGGGCCGCAAGACAAGATCTTGATCTACGGCGACCAGTCGTTTGGTTCGTCGCTGCTGTTTTATCTGCGCCGGCCCGTTGCCTTGGTGAACGGGCGAAGTTCGTCGATGTGGTTCGGTTCGACGTATCCGGACGCGCCGCGGATTTTCCTGAGCGACGCAGACGTGCTCGAAGAGTGGGCTGGCCATGGCAGAGTTTTCCTGTTTGTTCCTCCGCACCTCAATGCGAAGGTCGAAGCACTGTTGCCACGCCGGTTTGTTATCGCCCAGGCCTCAGGGAAAACCGTCTATAGCAATCAGCCGTAGGACATCAGGGAGTGGGGTCGCGGGATCCCGATCTCCAGACACGGCTTCCTGCTTGGTTCCCTTCCCTAATCCCGGCTTCGGAGTTTCGTCAGCAGTCGCAGGATCTCAAGATACAGCCAGATCAGGGTGACCATGAGTCCGAAGGCGCCATACCACTCCATGTAGCGGGGTGCACCGGCGCGAACACCGGACTCTATGAAATCGAAGTCGAGCACGAGATTCAGTGCAGCCACGATCACGATCACCAGGCTGATGCCGATACTGAGCGGGCTCGATCCCCAGAGCGACGGGAAGCGCACGCCGAAGAACCCCAAGAGCATGGTGACGAGGTAAAACACCATGATCCCGCCGGTGGCTGCGACCACCCCGAGGCGAAACTTATCCGTCACACGGATTACGCCGGAGCGGTAAGCGAGAAGGAGAGCGAACAGGGTGCCGAACGTGAGGGCGACGGCCTGCATGGGGACGCCGGGATAGCGTGCTTCCAGAACGGCCGAGACGCCGCCGAGAACCAGTCCTTCGAGCAGCGCATAGATTGGTGCCGTAACCGAAGACCATTCCTTCTTGAAGACGGTGACCAGGGCGACGATGAGGCCGCCGATGCTTCCGATCCCCACGAAACCCATGACCTCTGCTGGATTTCCAGAGTTGAGGAAGCGGTTCCACGTCCAGGCGGCGGTGGCGATCACGCAGACCAGCAGGATTCCGGTCTTGTTCACAGTTCCCGAGAGGGTCATGGAATCGCCCAGCACCGCGCCTCCCACCTGGAAGGCTTTCTGACTCAGGGCCGGATTGGACGTTCGTAAGAGATCAGCCATTCGTATCTCCGATAACAACGATATTCATCGATCTGTGTTGTCGATGTACGGAAGCCGGATCACCAAATGCAAGGACACGTTCCTATCCTGCAAATTCCGGTAGAGTTTCTCTACGCTTGGGACCAAGCTGCCGTTGCCTTAAGGCGGAAGCCTCGAACCGAGAGGGCCCGGCTGACGCCGCGCCCTTGCAAAGCGATAGCCAACATAAGCAAATTACGCCACAACCGGCGATTCGTCCACCGGGCGGGACGGCGTCCATCAGCCGCCTGCTCAGGACAGGCAGCCGGCGCTACCCTCAGGCGCGCACTTTCTGGCTGAACTTCTTCTCAAGTTTTCGCAGCTTTGGGGCGATGATGAACTGGCAATAGGGCTGGGTCGCATTGTTGTCGTAGTACTGCTGGTGGTAGTCCTCGGCCACATAGAAAGTCCCGGCGGGTTCTACGGCAGTCACGATTGGCTCGGGAAAAACGTGGCTGGCGTTCAGCTCCGCGATGGCATCCTCGGCTTCGCGCTCCTGCTCTTCACTGGTGTAGAAAATCGCGGAACGGTATTGCTCGCCTACGTCGCTTCCCTGCCGGTTCAGTGTGGTTGGATCGTGGATGGAGAAGAAGATATCGAGGAGATCGCGATAACGGATGACTGCAGGATCGAACTTCACGCGCACGACTTCGACGTGACCGGTGTCGCCTCCGCAAACCTGGCGATAGGTGGGATTCTCGACGTTTCCCCCCATGAAGCCCGACTCCACTGAACTGACTCCTTCCAGCCGGCTGAACACCGCCTCGACGCACCAGAAACAACCTCCGCCAAATACTGCTGTCTGTTCGTTCCGCATGCGTATTGGATGTCTGTGCCTTGGGAAAGTTTCCGGCATTCCCCTGAATCAATTGGCCTCACGGCATCCTTCCTCTCTGCTGACTACAGAGGGAGGAGCTGCCGACTCTAAAGGGGGGTCCCCCAGTTGCATCCGCAAACGCCCCACCGCGTAAGCCCTTCTGTCTGCTGCCATGTTGGAGGCTGGAGCTGCTAGACAACAAAGTACTTGGCCGCGGGGTGGTGCACGACGATCGCCGAGGTTGATTGTTCGGGTTCGAGCAGAAAACCGCTGGTAAGGCGCACGCCAACGTTTTCTTCAGGGTGGAGCAGCACGAATAGCTTGGTCTGATCCTCCAGGTTCGGGCAGGCCGGATACCCGAACGAATACCTTGAGCCGCGGTATTTCTGATGGAACAGGTCGCGGGTGTGAGGCGAGTCCTCGCCGGCGATGCCCAACTCCTGTCGCATGGTGCGGTGATGGTACTCAGCCAGGGCTTCCGCGGTCTCGACGCTGAGCCCGTGCAGGTAGAGATATTTTGTGTATTCGCCAGCTTCAAAAAGGCGTTGTGTCTCCCGGCTGGCGCGAGATCCGATGGTTACCAGAGAGAGGCCCAGGACGTCCATCCTGCCTGAGCTTCTCGCCGCGAAGAAGTCGGAAATACAGAGCCTGCGGCCAACCTTCTGGCGGGGGAAGTTGAACCGCAACAACTCCGGCACGGCGGTGGTCCCGGCGGCCGCCGCGTCGGGGGAGTACACGATGAGATCGTTGCCCTCGCTCTGGGCGGGGAGATATCCGTACACGACGTTTGGCTCGAACAACCCGGCGGCAATGACTTCCTCCTGGAGTTGGGCCTTGAGGGGACGGAATTTCTCCTCCACCAAGCGCAAATAGTCTTCCTGGGAAGCGGTCTTCAATTGCCACTGGTTCTTGAACAGGGCGGTGTCATTGATGAAGGAGAACAGCTCGCGTAAGTCGAAATCCTTCTTCACCCGCACGCCCCAGAACGGTGGTGACGGGATGTTGGGCGGGTCGCCCACCACTGGACTGCGCTCGACGAAGACGGGGCCGGTTTCCTCGTCGACGGCGGCAGCCTTGGCATATTCCTTCACGCTCCGTCCTTCGCTGAGCCGGGCCTCGCGCTTTCCATCGGAAGCCGCCAGATCCTCCATGATGTGCAGGCCGGCAAAGGCGTCGTCGGCATAGAAGACACCCCTGGCATACTCCCGGCGCAGGTCATCTTCCACGTACTTTCGGGTAAGGGCGGCGCCACCGCAGATGACGGGAAAGTCCAGTTGCTGCCGCTCGAGATCCTGGATGACGTACTTCATTTCCAGCGTCGACTTCACCAGCAGGCCACTGAGGCCTATCGCATCCGCGCGGTGCTGCTGCGCCGCCTTGATGATGGTGTCGCCCGGCTGCTTGATCCCCAGGTTGACGACCTTGAAGCCGTTGTTCGAGAGGATGATGTCAACCAGGTTCTTGCCGATGTCGTGCACGTCTCCCTTGACCGTGGCAAGGACGATGGTGCCTTTCTGCGAGCCGGACTTCTTCTCCATCTTCGGCTCGAGATAGGCCACTGCCTGTTTCATGACGCCCGCCGAGTCGAGCACCGAGGGCAGCTGCATCTTGCGCGCCCCGAACAAGTCGCCCACGGTCTTCATGCCGTCGAGCAATACGGTGTTGATCAGGTCCAAGGCTGAATATTGCGCCAGCGCCTCTTCCAGCAACTCTTCGAGCGATTTCTTCTGGAGGCCCTCGCCTACCGACTTCTCCCCGTTGATAATGGCAAACTTCAGCTTGTCCTCCACCGAGAGCGTCTCCAGGTGCGCGGTCGTTGCCGTCTGCGGTTTGCCTTTCATCCCGGCAAAGTGGGCCATGTAGACCTGGAGCGGGTCGCCGTTGGACTGGTCGCGATAGATGAGCTTTCTGGCAAGCTCAACTTCTTGCTGAGGAATTTTGTACAAAGGATAGATTTTGCTGTAGTTGACGATGGCAATATCGAGGCCATTGTCGACCGCTTCGTGCATGAAGACGCTGTTCAAGACGCGGCGGGAGTAAACATCGAGGCCGAACGAGATATTGCTTACGCCCAGGATGGTGTGAACCTCGGGCAGCGCCTGCTTGATACCTTTGACTGCCTTCAAGGTCTCGACGCCAGCCGTCCGGTACTCTTCTTGGCCGGTGGAGATAGGCAGGGTCAGAGCGTCAAAGATCAGGTCCACCGGGCGTATGCCGTATTTTTGTGTGGCCAGATCATAGATGCGCTTGGCGATGGCGATCTTCTTCTCTGCGACCAAGGCCATCCCATCCTCATCGATGGTGAGAGCGATAACGGCAGCGCCGTAGCGCTTGGCCATGGGTAGAACCTTGGAGGTGCGCTTCTCACCGTCTTCGAGGTTGATGGAGTTGATGATCGCCTTTCCGGGAATACGCTTCAGCGCCTCTTCGACGACGTCGGCTTCGGTCGAATCCACCAGGATGGGCGCGGGCACACGCGTGGCTATCTTCTCCAGGACGGAGGTCATGTAGCCTTTCTCGTCCTCTCCGACGATGGCGCAGCACAGATCCAGCATGTGCGAGCCCTCGTTCACCAGGCGCTTGGCAAGCGCGAGGATGTTGTCATACTGCTTGCCGCGCACCAGGTTGCGGAAGTGCTCCACTCGGGTGGTGGTGTTCATTTCCTCAGCCCCGATAAGGGGCTTCGGTTCAAGATCAAGCGGAACTGAAGTGTAGGCGCTGGAAACTGCGCCCACGGGCTTGACCTCGCGCTTGGCGGGTTCGATGCCAGCGACTGCCTCGACTACAGCTTTCAGGTGTTCGGGCTTGGTTCCACAACAGCCGCCCACGATCCGCACCCCGTAATCTTGAACGAAGTGTTTGTGGTATCGCGCTAGTTCCTGGGGGGTGAGGCTGTAGACGGCATGTCCACCCTCATTCTGCGGAAGGCCGGCGTTGGGCAGGACAGAAACGTGCTTCGTGGAATTGAGGCCCAGGTAGCGCACCGCATCGTTCATCTCGGCCGGGCCGGTCGCGCAATTCAAGCCGATGATGTCGACATCGAACGGTTCCAGCGCCGTTAAGGCAGCGCCGATTTCCGTTCCCAGCAGCATTGTGCCTGACTCCTGCAGCGTGACCTGAACCGCTACCGGCAGCCGCTTGCCTGCCTTGCGCAAGGCCTCCAGCACACCGACCGCTGCAACTTTCGCTTGCAGCAGGTCTTGCGCGGTCTCAATCAGGAGCACGTCCACTCCACCTGCAATCAGCGCCAAGGCTTGCTCTTCGTAGGCGGCCGCCATTTCGTCGAAACCGATGTGGCCCAAGGAGGGCAACTTGGTCGTCGGGCCGATCGAGCCGGCTACAAAGCGCGGCTTGTCTCTGGTCGAAAACTGTTGCGCCATTTCCCGCGCAAGCTGCGCCGCTTTGGTGTTGATTTCAGATACCCGGTCCTGCAGACCGAATTCACCCAAGACGATACGAGTTCCGCCGAAGGTGTTGGTCTCCACCACATCACAACCGACCTGCAGGAACGAAGCGTGAATGTCTCGGACGATATCCGGACGGCTGAGCACCAGCACCTCGCTGCAATTTTCCTTGCCCCAGTAATCGTCCACACTGGGATTGCGGAGCTGGATGTTGGTGCCCATTGCGCCGTCGTAGATCACAACGCGCTCGTTCACGGTCTGGAGAAAATCAAACATACCCTTCCAGCTGCTAGCTCCCCCCGCACATCGCGGGCGCGCCTGCAAGGGGCGCTTTTCTCACCGCCAACCGGGTTGTGGCCCGTCCAAACCGGCCACTCTAGAGCAATATGCCAACGACCTTCTCTATACACGAACGCCGGCCCCCGTTTCGGGACCGGCGTCGGATTCCTGGATCAGAACTTGAGCTTACTCTCCTGGAAGCACCGCCGCCGGGGCCCCGGCCTGAACTTCGGCCTGGTTGAAGACGAGGTTGGCTCCCATGTGAGCTGGCGCGGGCGCCAGCATCTGCTCCTTCCGGTAGATCAGGTTGCTGGCGTTGAAGGATGCCAGTTCGAACCCATGACCGTGCGTGATCGCATCGGTGGGGCACGCTTCCACGCAGTAGCCGCAGAAGATGCACCGGTTGTAGTCGATGTTATAAACCTTAGCGTAGCGCTCGGCGCCGCTCACGCGCTCGGTTTCGGTGTTCTCCGCGGCTTCGATGTAGATGCAATTGGCGGGGCAGGCGGCGGCGCACAAAAAGCAGGCAACGCACTTCTCCAGGCCGTTCTCGTCCCGCTGGAGCACGTGCATGCCCCGAAACCGTTCCTGGAAGCGCGCGCCCTTTAAGGGACCCGGTCCGTCCGGATAGTTCTCGACCTGCGTCGGTTGAAACATCTCCTTAAAGGTGATGCTCATTCCCTTGGCGATCGCCGCGACATTTTTAAACACTTGCATGAATCATCAGTATACCCAAAGCCGGCAAGGGACGCGAAGCCGTCACGGTCGGGCGGGATTACCATGTGGACGGCGACGCATCCTTCGCTTACGATGGCACATCTAAGCGCCTGTCTCTGGTCGCCTTCTGCCAATATGGCCCCAATTCTGGATACCATCAATTCTCCTGCCGATGTTAAGCAGCTTTCCCTCTCCCAGCTGGACCAACTGGCCGCGGAAATCCGCGAAGAGCTGATTACCGTTCTGGCCAAGACCGGGGGCCATCTCGGACCCAACCTCGGCGTCGTGGAACTGACCATCGCCCTGCATTACGTGTTCAACACGCCCGCAGACCATTTCGTCTTTGACGTGAGCCACCAAGCCTATGTTCACAAGTTGCTCACCGGACGGCGCAAGCAGTTCCATACGATTCGAACCCCAGGCGGGTTGAACGGTTTCATGCTGCGCACCGAGAGTCCGCATGATTGCTATGGAGCCGGTCATGCGGGAACCGCGTTGTCGGCGGCCCTGGGCATGGCCGTCGCCCGGGACCGGGCAGGAGGGAAGGAACATGTCGTGGCGCTGGCGGGAGACGCGGCCTTCACCTGCGGCATAACGTACGAAGCCCTGAACAACATTGCGCAGCAGACGCGCCGGCTGATCGTCGTCCTCAACGATAACGAGTGGTCGATCGACAAGAATGTGGGGGCGATCGCCAGTTACCTCAACCGGATCGTGACCAACCCGCGCTTCGACTACCTGCATGAGCGGGCGGGTCGGTTCGTGGAGACGATGGGCGGCAAGATCGCGTTGCGCATGGCGCGCAAGGCGGAGGAAGCCGCCAAGAGCATGTTCTGGCCTAGCGTGATCTTCGAGGAACTGGGCCTGAAATACTACGGTCCGCTGGACGGACACGACATCACGACCCTGATCAAGACCTTCGAGTTTCTCAAGACGCAGCGGCGCCCCGTGTTGCTGCATGTACTCACTCAAAAAGGCAAGGGCTTCCAGCCCGCCCTAAAGAAACAGAAGAAATTTCATGGCTTGGGGCCTTACGATCCCGAGACGGGCGAAACCAAGCCGCTCGGCCGACGCACCTACTCCGAGGTCTTCGCCGACACCCTGGTGAAGCTGGCGGACCTGAACCCGAAGGTTGTGGCCATCACGGCCGCCATGCCCAACGGCACGGCTCTCGACCGCTTCCATCCTCATCATCCAGACCGATATTTTGACGTGGGAATCGCCGAGGAACATGCCGTCATCTTTGCCGCCGGGATGGCGACCCAGGGGCTCAAACCCTATTGCGCCATCTATTCGACGTTCCTGCAGCGCTCGTTGGACCCTATCCTCCATGACGTGTGCCTGCAGAATCTGCCGGTGGTGTTCGCCATGGACCGCGGCGGCTTATCCGGCGACGACGGGCCCACTCATCATGGCTTGTTTGACATCAGTTACTTGCGCGGTATCCCCAATATCGTGCACATGGTTCCTAAAGATGAGGACGAACTGGCAGACATGCTGTTCACTGCCATGCAGCACAACGGTCCGGTCGCAGTGCGCTACCCGCGGGGAGTCGGCCCGGGGACGCCGGTGAAGGACGTTCCGCGTGCCATACCGATTGGCAAGGGCGAACTTCTCCAACACGGGGAGAACGACCGCGTGGCCATCTTTGCGCTGGGAGCGCTGGTGCCGCTGGGGCTCGAGGTGGCCAGGAAGCTGGAAGGGGAAGGTGTCACCAGCGCCGTCGTCAATGCCCGCTTTTGCAAGCCGGTGGATATCGAGCTGCTTGAGTTCTACGCGCGCAATGTGGAGGTCATTCTGACCCTGGAGGATCACGTGCTGAAGGGCGGTTTCGGCAGCGCAGTGCTGGAAGAATTGAGCAATCTGGGGTTGAGTACCCCGGTGGCGCGCATCGGCTGGCCGGACCGGTTTATCGAGCATGGCAAGCCCGAGGCTCTTCGCGAGAAGTACGGGATCACAGCGGCGGCGGCACTGGAGAAGCTACGGCCGTACCTGATTCAGCCGCGAGCCTCGCCGCGACTCACCGTCAGACCTCCGCCGGTTTGAGTTTAGGCCGTTAGAAAGGGAGGATGTTCTCCTCCGCAGCATCCATCGGGTGGGACATGCGTTGCTTGCGCAGTTCGCCGAGGAAGAGTTCGGCGGGCAAGGAGGCCTTGTCGTAGAACAATTCGAGGAGCGGATCATCGATTTCGTGGCCGTCGGGCGCCGCCTTTGAGGGCACATCCGCTTCCGTCTCCAGCCCCTCCGGCTCAACCATGAGTTCGGGGATGGCGCCGTCTCCATCGCGGAGAGCGTGAATGAATTTCTCCACCTGATCACGCTGCTCGTCAGTCGTTTGCCGGAACTCGACGCCCATTCCAACTTCAGGGTGCATGATGCGCACTACCCCTTCGACGCGAAGTTCGAGCCCGGCGGCGCGCATGCAAATCAGAATCCGGGTGCGCGCCGGAAAGGGAGAAGACACCTCCAAATAGCATCCCCCCAGACTGAGGTCGGTCAGCTTGCAGCGCACGGGTGGGTCATCCTTCTCATTTTCAGGAGACTGGCTGTTCAACCACTGCCGCAGCTGATACGAGATCTCGACCGGAGGACCCACAAAACGGATCCCGATCTGCCCTCCCGGGTTCTGCCAGGCGGCCTCGCCGGCCAGCTCGAGTTCTCGGGTTGAGCCCGGCAGAGCAAACTTCACTTGCCAGGGGCCGCGGTGCTTCGCGCCATGACGCTTGGGATGTTGCACCGCGATGCCACCCTCGCTCAAGTCGTTGCTGACCACCTTCTCTTTGAGACCGCTGCTCTGGTTGATCAGGTGAACCGGGACCTGAACTGGAACCCGGGTGTTGCGCCGGCGTTCGCGCTTCATGAGGGCACGAGCCGCCCGGAAGGCAGCCTTCGCCCGTTCCGGGGAGACCGGTTTGTAGAGGACAAAGTGGGCCCCCATGTCGAAAGCAGAACGCAAACCCGTGTGCCCGTCCATGATGGCTACGGCAATAGCGCGTTTGTTGCATGGAGCGGTGCGAGCGGTCTTGAGCGCCGTGCTTGCGGTTTTCAGGTCGGTGCAATCGACGATGACGGCTTCAAAACGCAGCCGGGTAAGCTTGCGGATTGCGCTTTCGGGTTCGCTGCAGTGGTCGATGCCGATCTCCAACTCGCTGAGGACACGCCGCAAAAGGCGGACAATCTTCTCATCGGAGCACAGCACGAGTGACTTCAGACTCATAACGCAGGCTTTCAGGCTCGCGGTTGCAGCCGGCCGGCTGCTCAGCCCCGGCCAGGCGGAATGTCTTTCTCTTCTTCCTCATCCGCATCGAGCAGGTGGGCGACGTTGCGCAACTGCTCGGCAGCTGTCTGGAGGGCTTCGATCTGCTTTCCCAACTCGGCCTGCTGGGCTTGTTTCCTACGCAACACCTCGTGAATATCTCTCAAGAGCGCCTCCCGAAGGCCACTGTACGGTGGGGTGCCAAGGGAGTCAATGAAGGTCCCTTGCCCTCAGGTTACGGCCGTAATAGGCTGAAGGCCAGGAGTTCGTGAAGGCGCCGTCGAGTTCACAATGACGGTGATGTATTTCGTCTAACCTATTGCTGGGTAATGACTTAGTTTTTTGACGCCGGCGTTTGAGGTAAGAATCGCATTGACTTTAAGGCAGAAATAGCCTAGTATCTGTAGTTTCCGAAACCCAGTGAGCTGCCGTGCTGTAGGGCAGTGGCTTTCTGTCTAGCTGGCGTTTTCCTGTGAATCCCAGCCAAGGTCCAAGGAATCTAAGCGTTAGAGCGTGTTTTCCTAGGCGTTAATTTCAGCAAACGAGGCGTAATTTTCATGGCAAAGCGACGCGGCAACCCGAATTGGGGTAAGCCGGAGCCCATCGGGCCGATTACCCCCACCGTCACCGAGTTCGAACAGGTGGTGCGTGAATACAAACTCTCCCCCGACCAATATTTGCGGTCGACGCGTTTGCGGGAGTGGGCACGGCGAAACAAGAACTCGAAGTACATCCCCGAACCGCTGTTGGAAGCCTGGGGCTTCGAGATCGAGTCCACTCTGTAACGATTCGGAGGTTTCAGACGGGGGCCGCCCGCGTGGCGGCCCTTTTTCTTGGCTGGGTAACGGGCTTATGCTTGGGGACGGCGATTGCCAACAAGGTCGCTCGTGAAGGCGTCATGCTGCAAGCGGTCAAAATTCCGCCCACCGACCTGGTTGCTGGCCTAGTGGCGGTCAGCTTCGCGGCGGGCCTCAACATCTACGCGACCGTGGCCACACTCGGTCTGCTAGCCCGTAGCGGAGTGCTACCGCTGCCTGTGCCTTTGCACCTCCTGGCCAGTGGGTGGGTCATCGGGGCCAGCGTGGCGCTGTTCCTGGTGGAGTTTTTCGCCGACAAGGTACCGGCATTCGACCTGATCTGGAATGCGCTGCACACTTTTGTGCGGGTGCCGGTGGCAGCGTTGCTAGCTTACGGCGCGACGTCCCAGCTTTCGCCGGAGAAGCAACTGCTGGCAACGCTGCTGGGGGGAGCCATTGCGCTGGCCGCCCATGGGGGCAAGACTGCGGTGCGGGCGGCGGTGACCCCTTCGCCCGAGCCGATCTCCAATCTCTCGTTGAGCCTGGGCGAAGATGTCCTGGCTGTGTTTCTGACCTGGTTTGCGACGGCGCATCCTTACCTGGCAGCTGCGATCACGGCGGCTTTTCTGCTCGTAATTGCAGTTGTGGTTCGTTTCGTGGTGCGGGCCTTGCGGGCGTTGTTCCGCGGAGCTGAAAGCGAACTTGTGCACAAAGTTCCGGCGACACGATAACGGAAGCGGGAGAGCCTTATTGCCAGCAACTTCCGGCTGCCGCGAGTGTCAAGTTCGTTGAAGAATCGTTGGGGGGATGAAGGCGTACCCCGGGGGCTGAAGCCCCAATTCGTAGGCGCTCGGTTTGGCGCAGCCGAGGGTAGGCCCCTTCGAAAACGCCATTCGCATATTCAGTGGACTTTGGTTGCAACGAGACCCTCTATGAGTAACCCTTTCCCCTTCACTGATGTTCCGACGGCCATCGCAGAGGTTCGCGCGGGTCGCATGATCGTTGTGGTGGACGATGAAGACCGCGAGAACGAAGGCGATCTGACCCTGGCCGCGGAGAAGGTCACCCCAGAAGCCATCAATTTCATGGCCAAACACGGTCGCGGGCTGGTCTGCCTGGCCATGACAGAAGAGCGTCTGGAACACCTGCGCATCGGCCCCATGACGGCGGAGAATACGTCGAACTACGGAACCGCGTTTTGTGAGGCCATCGACGCCCGCCAGGGGATCACGACGGGGATTTCCGCCTATGACCGCTCCCGCACCATTCTGACGGCAATTGATCCGGCCACGCGGCCCGCCGACTTGGCGCGTCCGGGACACGTCTTCCCTCTGCGTGCCCGTAAGGGAGGCGTCCTGGTACGCGCTGGGCAGACCGAGGCCGCGGTCGACCTGGCGCGCCTAGCCGGGCTGGTGCCGGCTGGGGTCATCTGCGAAATCATGAAAGACGACGGGACCATGGCTCGGGTTCCGGATCTGGCAGAGTTCTGCCAGAACCACGAACTCAAGATGCTGACCGTGGCCGAACTGATCCGCTACCGCATGGCCCATGAGCGCTACGTGCATCGCGTGGGCGAGGCCATGGTGGGTACCCGGCACGGTGAGTTCCAGCTGATTGCTTATGAGAGCGAGGTCGATGGCGGCGAATCCCACGTTGCGCTGATCCGGGGAGAACTCGGGAGGGGCAGCGAGCCGGTGCTGGTGCGCATGCACTCGCACTGCGTGATGGGGGATGTGTTCGGCTCCACAGCGTGCGACTGCCACGCCAGCATCGAGGGCTCCCTGCGGGCGATCGCTGAAGAGGGCCGGGGCGCTCTCATTTACCTGCACTTGACATCCAAAGGGTTTTCCATTGACCGCATTGCGGAGCGCACAGTTCTTACCTTTCACCGGGACCGTACCCTGCCCACGCTGCCCGAAAGCGAACGGAAGACCCAGCGCGAGATCGGCATTGGAGCGCAGATCCTTTCCGATCTGAATCTGCAGCGTATCCGGCTGCTGACCAACCACCCCAGGAGGGTGGCAGCCCTGGAAGGATTTGGGATCGAGATCGTCGAGCACGTGCCGATTCCAGCGGCACGGGAGAAGCTTCGTCGGGCTTGAGAGAGAGCGCCAGAGTACGAGTTCTTCGCACCCGACTCAGACCGGTTTTCTGGGAAGGATCTCGCTTTCGCGAATGAAGAACTGGGCGGAGCATTCATTGGAGCCGCAGATTACCGCCAGTAGACCAGCCATTTGTTTACGCGTGACCAATCCAAGCGTTCCACAAGAGGGACAGGACAGCACCGCCCAGTAGGGATCTTCCTTTTCGCCGACTTCCCCAGCATTCTCCAGGACGAACAGAGTTCCGGGAAGCATCTGCTCAGGAATCCATTCGCTCAGGATGTCGAGCTCTGCCCTCATATTCGCCCCCTTGATGCAAATCCAGCTATGAGGCCGGTCTACGGCTGGCCCTCCGCGACCGGCCAGGTCCGGCCACTGACCCGCTGCGCTTCTTGCCCTCGAGGATCCCGGCCCGGACGCGGCGCAGGGCATCGCTGATACAGACCACCAACATAGGCTGGTTGGCGTTCTCGAGGATGTCGACGATCTGCTGGGGCGAAGTCTCCAGGTAAAGGGTCCTGCCGTCGGTAAGCAGATGGTAATTGGAGGCTCCCGTAATGGTTGCCGCCAGGCGGCTGCCGAATTGCCGCTGCAGGAGGTTAATGACTTTGCGTACCCGCTGCAGAGAAAACCCGCGGCGACGGAGCTCGCAGATCACCGCTACCTCGGAAAGATCATCGAGGGAGTAAATTCGTTTGTGCCCCCGGCGATCAGGAACGACAACTCCCCGTTCGTCCCACCATTGCAGCTGGCGCGGGGTGATACGCGTGAGGGCGATGACATCCCGGGATGTGAACTCAGTCTTCATTTCTCGGCACAGATGTTTCAAACATGTTTGTTGGAAATGTTTGAAACATTGTAGGCCCGGATTGGGGGCTGTCAAGGAAGAGTGTTTGGGAGGCTTGTTGACTACTGGAGTTCGGGCGAGGGGCAGAGCCGGAGCACTGCAGCTCAGTTCGGCTCTGCCTCACTACTGCTTGGCGGCTAATAAGGGCGCTGGTTCTTTGATGGTGGCCGCGATGCCCACCGTCCGACCGTGGATCTCAGGAACAGATCTGGGGTCGTAGACGCTGCTTTCCGAGGTCTGGGGGCTGAGATACTTCGGTTGCCTGGTCGGTCTACCGAATCCTGTTGTTCGGAATTCCTCCGCCCGCACCACCGCCCACGAACTGGACGATCTCCAGTCGATCTCCCTCTGACAACTGTCGGGCCGGCCACTGGTCGCGGGGCACGATGTCCAGGTTGAGTTCCACTGCGACTCGGTCGGTCTTCATGCCCAAGCGTTGGACCAGTGCTGCCAAGGTAAGCGGAGCGTCGAAACTCCGTTCTTCCCCGTTGATGATGATGTTCATCCCGTACGATCTTCGCAAGCGGGTGGGGATAGGCGCAAGTGCGGGCGGGTGCAGAGAAAGTCGATGTGCGAACCTCAGCGCCAGCGCAGAAAAAAGCTGCGGCGAGGCTGAAAGCTAGCTTGCCTATTCGACTCGGCGCAGACGGAATTTTCGGGTCGCCGTTCTGCCCGCGAGGCTGGCTTGCACCAGCACCGAGGAGTCGAGAAGAGCGGTCTCTTCCAGTTCGATCTTCATTTCGGCGCTGCCAGTGGAGTCAGAGATGGCCTGGGTGTAAAAAGGTGTGGCATCAGGGCGCGCGAAACGAAAGGTGAGACGGGCTCCCACGGCCGGCTCCCCACCTTCGGTGACCCGCACACGCATGACCAGCATGCGATCGCTATGAACCGAATCGGCGTTGACCCACTGGAGGTCTAATTCCTTCACCGTTGCCAGGGTCTCTGGAGTCTCCCGGCGGTCGAGAATACTCTCCAGCCGGCTTTCCCGAATTGCATCGAGCACCAAGCGATGCTGGTCGCGCAGCATCTGCTCTTTCTGCTGATCGGTAAACTGGCCGCTGGACAGTCGCTCGGCGTACGATACCGCCCGTTTGCCGATGCAGCGGCCCCGAACGAACACCTGGGTCTGGAGCACGAGCTCGTTTTCACGTGCTTCGCTCTGCACGTGGTAGACGGTATCTCCTTGTTTCACGTCCGTATTGAAACCGAAAATCATGCCAGCCCGACTGAAGAGGTTCGACGAAAAAACCGAGCGCACTCCCGCACTGTGCAGCGGCCGCCTCGCTTGACAGTGCTGATCATGAACTCTAATCTAGAACTTTTAAGCCACACTTGGCGCGAATTATATATAGCTCCGTCATGCCGGACAATTACTTCGCCCGCTACCTGCCGTTACTCCTCCACGTGCTGGCGGCTGCGTTCGTGGCGATGGCCATTGTGGTCCTGTCCTGGGTGCTGGGCAAGCGCCGGCCAACGCGCGCCAAGTTGTCTCCCTATGAGTGCGGCATGGCTCCCGTCGGAGACGCCCGCGAGCGCTTCTCGGTGAAATTCTACCTGGTCGCCATCCTGTTCATTCTGTTCGATGTAGAAGCGGTGTTCCTATATCCCTGGGCCGTGCTCCTGCGCGAGCTGAGGATGTTCGGGTTCTGGGAGATGCTGATCTACATCCTGATCGTGCTGGTGGGTTTCTTCTACATCTGGAAAAAGGGAGCGCTCGACTGGGCCAAGCCTTCTACCACACGAGGGCAGGTGTGAAATGCCGCCCGCTCCCCCCATCAGCGATCTGGACCAATTGAAGACTCATCCGGCTTTGGCCGCCCTCCTGGCCTGGAATGCAGCAGCCGTCGAAGGCGCAAAGTTCGATCGCGATGAGATGACCATCTACGTCGAACGGTCGTGCATCCGCGAGGCCTGTGCTCTGCTGCGCGAACATCCCGAGTTCGAGTTCAATTTCCTGTCGGACATCACCTGCGTGGACTGGACGCCGTCGGAACCGCGCTTCGAGGTTGTCTATCACCTGCTCTCGATGTCCAAGAAGGAACGGGTGCGGCTGAAAGTCAGACTGGACGGCGCCAGCCCGGTCTTGGAGTCGATCACTTCGGTATGGTCGGGCGCCAATTTTTTCGAACGTGAGATCTTTGACCTGTTCGGCGTCCGCTTCAGCGGCCATCCCTACCTGAGGCGCATCCTGATGCCCGAAGACTGGGAAGGCCATCCGCTGCGCAAGGACTATCCCGTGGAGGGCTACCGGTGATGGCGCACTTGACGCCCACGCCCGTGCTCGAGCCAGCCCAGGATCGCACCATGATCCTGAACATGGGGCCGCAACATCCCTCGACCCATGGCGTGCTGCGCGTGCTGCTGGAGATCGACGGCGAAACCGTGGTCCGCATCATGCCGGACATCGGTTACCTGCACACCGGGATCGAAAAGACCTGCGAAGCCAAGTTTTACCAGCAGGTGGTGCCCCTCACCGACCGCATCGACTATCTCTGTCCCCTGACCAACAACCTTTGCTACGCGCTGGCGGTCGAGAAGCTGCTGGGGCTTGAGATTCCACCCAAGGCGCAGTGGCTGCGCGTCCTGCTTAACGAACTGACGCGAATCAACTCGCACCTGGTGTGGTTAGGAACGCACGCCTTGGACATCGGCGCCATGACCGTCTTCCTGTACTGCTTCCGCGAGCGGGAGGATGTTCTGCGCATGTTCGAGATGGTCAGCGGGCAGCGCATGATGACCTCCTACTTTCGCATCGGCGGCATTGCGCTCGAGCCCCCGCTGGGGTTCTTCGATTTCGTCCGCAACTTTGCTGACCGCTTCCCCGCCAGGGTGGATGAGTACGAGAACCTGCTGACGGGAAATCCCATCTGGCGCATGCGCACCAAGGGAGTCGCAAAGATTTCTGCCGAGGATGCGCTTGCCCTGGGCGCAAGCGGCCCGACGCTGCGGGGCAGTGGGGTCGATTTCGACTTGCGACGCGACATGCCGTACACCGGCTACGAGAACTTCAAGTTCAATGTACCCGTCGGCCAGGAAGGCGACGTCTATGACCGGTACCTGATCCGGGTCCAGGAACTGCGCGAGTCGATCGGGATGGTGAAGCAGGCAGTGCAGGGAATGCCGGAGGGCCCAATCAAGGCCGACGCCCCGAAAGTGGTACTGCCGGACCGGGAAAAGATGAAAACCCAGATGGAGGCCCTCATCTACCACTTCAAGATCATCACCGAGGGTTTCTCGGTACCCGCGGGCGAAGTCTATCAAGGGGTGGAATCGCCGCGGGGCGAGATGGGCTACTACGTGGTCAGCGACGGGACGGCCAAGCCTTACCGCGTTCACATGCGGGCGGCATGCCTGGCTAACCTGCAAACACTGGCGAAAATGTGTGAAGGGCGCTTGATCGCCGACGTAGTGGCGGCGATTGGGTCGATCGATATCGTGCTGGGGGAGATCGACCGGTAGGAATTGTGCGATCGCTTCAAGGAGCAGCGGCCGTTTGGTTGCACGGAGAGGGCGCGAGGCGCAGGGGTATTCCGTAGACGAGCATGAAGTTCTCACCGGAATTCGAGCAGCGTTTCACCCAGATGCTGACCCACTACCCTACCCGGCGCTCGGTGTTGGTTCCGACCCTGCTCTATGCGCAGGATGAGTTCGGCTATTTGAGTGAGGAAGTCATTCAGGAACTGGCGCGACGGTTGGACTTGACCGAGCTCGAAGTGCGCAATGTGATCAGCTACTACTCTATGCTGACCCTCAAGCCGCGCGGCAAATATAATGTGCAGGTCTGCACCAACATCGCTTGCATGCTGCGCGGCGCGGACGAGTTATTCGCGCACTGCCAGCGCCGACTGGGCATCGGCCACAAGCAAACGACCCCGGACGGATTGTTCACTCTGGAAGAAGTGGAGTGCATCGGCGCCTGCTGCTGGGCCCCGGCCATGCAGGTGAACTACGACTTCCACGAAAACCTCACCACCGACAAACTCGACCAGGTGCTTGACGAGTACAGCAAGAAAGGAATGCAGTGAGGGGATTCTGCAATTTTGCAATCGGGTAATTTCGTAGTCGGAAATTGGCCGCATGTCATACGCGGAGGTCGCTCGGAAATCGCACAGGTAGCCGACCACAAAATTTACCCGATCCTCCTTTACTAAATGGCAACCTTGGTTTCCCATCCCGATGAGGTGAGGGTCGTTTCCAAGCGCTTCGGCAAGGGAGCGACCTCGATCGATCGCTACCTCGAACTGGACGGCTACAAGGCCGTGCAGAAGGCGCTTTCCATGCCGCCGGACGCGATCATCAACGAGGTAAAGAGTTCCAACCTGCGTGGCCGCGGCGGGGCAGGTTTTTCGACTGGGATGAAGTGGTCGTTCGTGCCCAAACAATCGGCCAAGCCCAAGTATGTTCTGTGTAACGGAGATGAGAGTGAACCCGGCACCTGCAAAGACCGCCTGATCTTCGAACACGACCCACACGCGGTGATCGAAGGCGTGACGATTGCCGCGATCGCCGTCGGCGCGCACACCGGATACATCTACATCCGCGGCGAGTACCGCTACCTGTCGGTGATCATGCAGAAGGCAATCCAGGAAGCATATGCGCGCGGCTTTCTGGGGAAGAACATTTTGGGCAGCGGGTATGACCTAGACATCCACTGGCACGGCGGCGCGGGCGCTTACGAGGTGGGCGAAGAGTCGGCGCTCATGGAATCGCTAGAAGGCAAGCGCGGCATCCCGCGGATCCGACCGCCCTTCCCTGCCGTAGTCGGCCTGTGGGGCGGGCCGACGGTCATCAACAACGCCGAAACCCTGGCCAGCGTCCCCCACATCCTTCTTGGGGGCGGGGAATGGTTCGCCAACCTGGGTACGCCCAAGAACGGGGGGACGCGCCTGTTTTGCCTGAGCGGCAACCTGGCAAGGCCCGGCGTCTACGAGTTGCCCATGGGCTACAACCTGAAAAAGATGATCTACGACGTCGCCGGCGGGATGGCAAACGGAGGCGAGTTGAAGGCGGTTGTTCCCGGTGGATCCTCGGTGCCGGTGCTCCTGCCTTCGGAGATCGATATCGCCATGGACTTCGACGCAGTCGCCAAGGCGGGTTCGCTGCTGGGCTCCGGGGGGGTGGTCGTTCTCGATGATGCAACCTGCATGGTGAAGTTCGCACTGCGTACCATGAAGTTCTACCAGCACGAGAGTTGTGGCTGGTGTATCCCTTGCCGCGAAGGCACGGACTGGCTGAAAAAGACGCTACTGCGTTTCCATGCCGGAGGCGGGTTGAAGGCGGACATCGACAACATGCTGTATCTCGCCGAGAACATGCTGGGCCGGACATTTTGTCCGCTGGGCGATGCTGCCGCCATGCCCATGATCGGCTTCGTGCAGAAATTCCGCAAAGAGTTCGAGGATCACCTGGAAGGCAGGCCGTGCCCGTACGAAACGCGAGGGGTGGTGGAGAAACTTCCGGTGATGGCTTAAGCAGATTTTGTGATTTCCCATTGCGCACTTACCGAATTTTGACATGGCTGATGTCACTCTGACGGTCGATGGCAACAAGATTACGGCGCCTGCGGGGACGCTGTTGATCGAAGTCTGCAAGAGTGTGGGCATCGAAGTGCCCTCGTTCTGCTACTACCCCAATTTGTCGCTGCAGGGCGCCTGTCGGATGTGCCTGGTGAAGATCGAAAGGATGCCCAAGTTGCAGACGGCGTGTACCACGGTGGTCAGCGAGGGCATGATCGTCACCACGGACAGCGACGAAGTGCGCCAAGCGCGCAAGGCGATGGTCGAACTGCTACTGGGAAATCATCCGCTGGACTGCCCGGTCTGCGATGCCGGAGGGGAGTGCGAACTGCAGGACATGACCTTCTCCTACGGTGCGGCCGAGTCGCGCTACATGGAGGCAAAGAATCACAAGGACGAACAGCAGTGGTCTCCGGTGGTGTTCTTCGACCGCCCGCGCTGCATTCTCTGCTACCGCTGCGTTCGCGTCTGCGGCGAGGGCATGGACGTCTGGGCGCTGGGCGTGCAGAACCGCGGTGTGTCCTCCATCATCGCACCCAACCGGGAAGATCACCTGGAGTGCGAGGAATGCGGGATGTGCATCGATATCTGCCCGGTTGGAGCGCTGACGTCTGGCGCATACCGGTACAAAACGCGTCCCTGGGAGATGAAGCACGTGGGTACCATCTGCACCCACTGCGGCGATGGTTGCAAGACGACCCTGGGGGTCCGCCGGGCGGATACCGGAATGCAGATCGTGCGCGGCGACAATCGCGACAAGAGCGGCATCAACCATGACTTCCTTTGCGTGAAGGGGCGGTACGCATTCGATTTTGCCGAAAATCCCGACCGCATCACCACACCCCTGATTCGGAAAAACGGCAAGCTCGCGTCGGTAACCTGGGAAGAGGCTTTCGAACTAATCGGGAGACGCTTCGCTGAGGTTCGTAACCACGACGGCGGACACGCCATTGGGGTTATCGGATCCACCCGCACCACCAACGAGGAGAACTACCTGTTGTCGAAATTTGCCCGGGTAGTTCTCAAAACCAACAACCTGGACCACCTCCGAACCGCCGACTTCCCTGCCCTGGCGGCGGCGCTCCGCGGAAAGCTAGGACGGACCGCCAGCATGCGTGAGGTTTACGACGCGCCGGCCATCCTCGTCATCGGAAACAATCCCACGGACCAGCATCCGCTCCTGGCGTGGCAGATCCGCAACAACGTCCGGTTGCACCGGTCGCGCTTGTACGTGATCAACTCCCAACACATCAAGTTGGGTCGCCAGGCTACGGGTTTCATGCCGATTCCGGCCGGGGCCGACAGTAAGGCCGTTGCCTTTCTGGCAGGCGACGAATCCGCTGCCCACACCCTCATCGCCCGGGGCGCGACGCGCGAGGGCTGGACTGCTTTGCGCGACCAGCTTTGCCGAGAGCCGAAGCTCATTCTCATCTTCGGCTCAGAAATTCGCGGAAATGACGTCAGCACCCTGGTGAGATTTGGATCCGACATTCCGGGCGCAAAGTTCGTCGCGCTGGCGGACTACGCAAACTCACGCGGCGCCGCCGACATGGGGCTGTATCCCGATCTTCTGCCCGGCTATCAACAGGTTAGCGAGCCCGGCCAATTCGGGGAAGAGTGGGGCGAAATCCCGGCGACGCCTGGTCTGACCATCCCCCAGATGGCGGAGGCCGCCCGGGCAAACAAGCTGAAGGCCCTCTACGTCGTGGGCTCAAACCCGGTCGCCCGCTTCGCCATCGACCCCTTCACGTTCGCGAAGAGCTTCGTGGTCGTTCAAGACATGTTCCTGACCGAAACCGCTGTTCTGGCGGACGTGGTTCTTCCTTCCAGCAACGCCTACGAGAAGGCTGGAACCTTCACCAACACCTGCGGCGATCTCCAACTGGTGAAGAAAGCCGGCGACGTGACCGGCACCAAAAGTGATTTCGAAATGATCGTCCGCATCGCGGATGCCATGGGGTCTGATGTCCACCAGCTGGTTCCGTTCGGCGGCGCTGTGCGCGCTGACATGGGCCAGTCGCGCGGAGCGCAGTCCGGCGAGGCCGACCGCCACGCGGTCTGGTTGGAAGCCCGCGGCCTCGAACCTAAAATGAGCCCGTTCGACCCGGTGGCCATTCTGGACGAAATCCAGCGGCTTGTTCCGGGATACGACGTTTCTCGCATGAACTTGCTGGCGGGCAACGATCAGCACACTTCGTTGTCCGGAAGTGGAGGCGGAGGGCAGCACAACCCTGAGCTCATCATGCCAGCCAACGACACCCTATTCACCTCCGGCACCCTGGGCCAATATTCGAGGGCCTTGAATTCCGTAATCGAGAATCGTGATCGCGAGCCGGCAACGCCGGAAGTCGCGGCGGACTAGGCGTATTCACCGCCGAGCAGGTTGCACCAGCAGTCGCTGTTACAGGACACGCCCTTGCTGAGTACCGAAGTTTTCATTGTCGCCTCTCTGGTCAAGATCGTAATCGCGATCTTGGTGTTGCTCACCGCGGTCGCCTACAGCGTGTGGCTCGAACGCAAAGTCGTGGGCCACATCCAGAATCGCTGGGGGCCGACACGAGTCGGGCCGTTCGGACTGTTGCAACCCCTGGCGGACGGCATCAAGTTCATCGTGAAAGAGGACCTGACTCCACCGCACGTTTACAAACCGTTGTTCATCGCGGCCCCGATGATCGCTGTAACCTGCGCACTGACCTCGATTTCAGTGATCCCCATCGGGAACTGGATCACGGTGTTCGGCTACCACATACCTTTGCAGATCACCGACGTCAACACCGGGCTGCTCGTGGTCCTGGGGGTAACCTCGATCGGGGTGTACGGGGTCGCGCTGGCAGGCTGGTCCTCGAATAACAAGTATTCCCTGCTGGGCGGGCTGCGCGCCAGCGCGCAGATGGTCAGCTACGAAATCGCACTCGGACTCTCCCTGGTGGGCGTGCTGATCCTCTCCGGAAGCTTCAGCTTGCGCGACATCGTCAACGCACAGGCGGGAACCTTTTGGGGGTTCATTCCCAGGTGGAACGTCTTCTACGGTTGCCAGTTCTTCGCCTTCTTTATCTATCTGATGGCGGCCTATGCGGAGACCAATCGCATTCCCTTCGACCTGCCCGAGGCGGAAACGGAACTGGTCGCCGGCTATCACACCGAGTACAGCGCCATGAAGTTTGCCATGTTCTTCATGGCGGAGTACGCCAACATGATCACGGTGGCCTGCCTGGCCACGCTGCTGTTCCTGGGAGGGTGGCGCGGGCCCGTATTCGGGCCGCCGCTGCTGCAGGCTCTTCTGCCCGTGTTCTGGTTCGTGGCCAAGGTTTTCGTCTTCATGTTCATTTACATCTGGGTGCGCGGCACGCTGCCGCGTTTCCGATATGACCAGCTCATGGCCTTCGGATGGAAGTTCCTGCTTCCGCTCGCCATAGCCAACCTTCTGATTACGGGGTTCATCGTGGCTTACCGGTCCTAGCCAATGTTGCACCTGATCTTGTTCCTGATTTTCGGCTCGATCTGCGTGGCGGGAGCAGTGAATCTTCTGGTCCAACGCCACCCCATCAGCAGCGCCTTGTCGCTGGTGGTGGTCATGGCATCGCTCGCGGTGGAGTACCTGCTGCTCGGGGCCGAATTCGTGGCGGCGGTGCAGGTCATCATCTATGCGGGCGCGGTCATGGTGCTGTTCGTATTCGTCATCATGCTGCTCAATGCCGGCGCGGAAGAGCGCACCCAAGGCAGCCGAGTGGCGCTCCTTTTGGGGGTTCCCGGGGTGCTGGTGGGCGGGGTGCTGGTGGCTTGGGTATTGTTGCGGCAATCGGGAACGCAGCCCGTGGCGCTGGGAGCGCTCCCCGGCTATCCCAAGATCATCGGCAACCTCATCTTCCACGATTTTCTGCTGCCCTTTGAAGTGACGTCGATCCTGATCCTGATCGCCATCATGGGTGCGGTGGTGCTGGCCGGCCAGCCGGCGACGCAATCGCAGCCAGGAGAGGAACGCTGATGGTTCCGCTGTCTTATTACCTGGTGCTGAGCGGGATCCTGTTCGCCTGCGGAGTGATCGGCTTCCTGATCAAGCGAAACATCATTACCATTTTCATGTCGATCGAACTCATGCTGAATGGGGTGAATCTGTCGTTTGTGGCATTTGCCGCGCACTGGCAGCGCCTGAGCGGCCAGATCTTTGTCTTTTTCGTGATGGTGGTGGCGGCGGCCGAAGCGGCGGTCGGACTGGGAATAATCATTGCCGTCTTCCGCACGCGCGAGACCTTGAACGTGGACCAAGTGAACCTGCTGAAACTATGACGCCCTCCCTTCATCTCTGGCTGATCGCGGTGCTGCCGCTGATCGGGGCGGCGATCAACGGCCTGCTCGGCCGCCGGTTTTCACGGCAGACCGTGGCTGCGATCGCGCTGGGGTTCTGCGGGGCAACGTTTGTCTGGGTGCTGTTCGTGGCGGCCCGGTTCAGCTCACTGGAAATTCCGCATGTCGAAATCGTCGCACCCTGGATCCGCTCCGGCGGTTTCCTGGTGAACTTCGAGATGTATCTTGACCAACTCACGCTGGTGATGGCGTTGGTGGTCACGGGTGTCGGCTTTCTGATCCACATCTACTCCATCGGTTACATGTGGGAGGAGGGCGGCTTCTACCGGTTCTTCAGTTACCTGAACCTGTTCATGTTCTTCATGCTCACGCTGGTGCTGGCGGGCAACTACCTGCAGATGTTCATCGGCTGGGAGGGCGTGGGTCTGGCTTCCTACCTGTTGATCGGATTCTGGTTTACGAAAGACGCAGCGGCGGCAGCCGGCAAGAAGGCATTCATCGTCAACCGCATCGGCGACTTCGGCTTTCTCATCGCGCTGTTCCTGATGATCAAGCACTTCGGGTCGCTCGATTTCCTGCAAGTGTTCGGTAGGGTGGAGAGTGGCCTCGAGCAGGGAACGGTGAGCGTGGGATTGCTGACCACGATCGGCATTCTGCTCATGGTCGGTGCCGCCGGAAAATCGGCCCAGATTCCCCTCTACGTCTGGCTCCCGGATGCGATGGAAGGCCCGACGCCGGTCTCGGCTCTCATTCATGCCGCCACCATGGTGACCGCCGGCGTGTACATGGTGGCCCGCTCGCACCTCATCTTCAACCACGCACCCGACGCGCTGACCGTCGTCGCGGTGGTCGGCACCCTGACTGCATTGTACGCCGCCACCATTGGCATCGCCCAAACCGACATCAAGAAGGTGCTGGCTTACTCCACGATCTCGCAACTGGGATACATGTTCATGGCCTGTGGTGTGGCGGCGTATTCGGCCGGTATCTTCCACCTGATGACCCACGCATTTTTCAAAGGTTTGCTTTTCCTCGCAGCCGGATCCGTCATCCACGCGGTGGGTGGAAATCAGGACATGCGCTCCATGGGCGGCCTCAAGCACTACATCCCCGTGACCTTCTGGACCATGACTGCGGGCACATTGGCCATTGCGGGCATCCCGCCACTGGCTGGCTTTTTCAGCAAGGACGAGATCCTGTGGCAGGCCTACCAGAGCAACGGGGCGTACTGGTTTCTCGGCGTGGTGACAGCCTTCCTCACCGCGTTTTATATGTTTCGCCTCTGGTACATGACGTTCTTCGGCGAGTATCGGGGCGGCGCAGCTGGACCGGGACACGATGATCGCCACGGCCACGGTGCACCGCACGAGAGTCCGAACCTGATGCTGGTCCCTTTAATCATCCTTGCCGTGCTTTCCGTGGTGGGAGGTTGGATCGGTATCCAGGGCGTGTTCGAACACTTCCTTGCGCCTGTGTTCAACGGGGGCAAGGCGCTTGCCGAAGCAACGCCGGAAGCGGCCGGCCACGGCACAGAATTTTTGTTAATGGCACTCTCGGTGACCGCAGCGGGACTGGGCTGGTACCTGGCGCATGTGCTCTACTACAGGCGACCCGAGCTGCCCGCGAGGATTGCGGTCGCGCTGGGTGAATTCTACCAAGCGGTCGTGCACAAGTACTATGTCGATGAAATCTACGCCGCCCTGTTCGTGAGGCCCTTGGTGGATGGCTCAACCCGCATCCTGTGGCATGGGGTCGACCAAGGTGTGATCGACGCAGCGGTGAATGATAGCGCCCAGGGGGCGCGACACGTCTCCGATGCCGCCCGCCACATGCAGTCGGGCAACTTGCGCTCCTATGCGGGCTGGGTCGCTGCGGGCGGCGCTGTCGTCATCGCCTACATGATCTGGATGGGGGTGAGATGATGACCAATCTGGACGGCATCATTCTCACGCTTGTGACCTTCATTCCGGCGGCCGGGGCGTTGTTGCTGGTGTTGTTGCCCCGGCGGGATCGCGACATCCACATCTTCTCGCTGATCGTTTCCCTGCTGGCGTTTGTCCTTTCTCTGCACCTGGTGGCGAGGATCCATCGCTGGCAGATGGGATTCCAGTTCGTGATTGATCGCCCATGGATCAGCCATCCCAACATTCACTACCACATGGGTGTGGACGGCATTTCCGCCTGGCTGGTCATCCTTACGACCTTCCTGACGCCCCTGTGCGTGCTGATTTCTTGGAAGTCGATTCACGAACGGGTGAAGGAATTCTTTATTCTGCTGCTGATCCTCGAAACAGCGCTGATCGGGGTCTTTACCGCGCTCGACCTGTTTCTGTTCTATTTCTTCTGGGAATCGACGCTCATCCCCATGGCCCTGCTCATTGGCATCTACGGTCATGGGCGTAAGGTTTACGCCGCGATCAAGTTCTTTCTGTTCACCATGGTCGCATCGGTCTTCATGCTGGCAGCTGTGATCTGGCTTTACGCCCAGACCGGAAGTTTTGACTTTCTGGTGATCCAGAACCTTATCCGGAGAGGCCAACTGGAGGGCTTCACGGCGGCCGCCCCCTGGCTGTTCCTGGGCTTCTTCGTGGCTTTTGCCGTGAAGGTCCCGCTGTTTCCGGTGCACACCTGGTTACCGGATGCGCACGTGGAGGCGCCCACGGCCGGCTCGGTGCTGCTGGCCGGCGTCCTGTTGAAAATGGGGACTTACGGCATGCTGCGCTTCAACCTAGGGTTGTTTCCCGAGCAGTCGCGGGAGAATGCCTGGTGGATCGCTATCCTGGCGCTGATCGGCATTGTGTACGGAGCGCTGGTGGCGATGGTGCAGCCCAATATGAAGAAGCTGATCGCGTATTCGTCGATCAGCCACCTGGGGTTTGTGGTGCTTGGGATTTTTAGCCTCACTCAGGCCGGACTTAATGGTGCCATGTTTGTGATGTTGGCACACGGGGTCTCGACCGGCGCCCTCTTCCTGCTGGCCGGGATCATCTACGAGCGCAAGCATACCTACGAGATAGCTGACATGGGCGGTCTGGCAACACCCATGCCCGTCTATGCCACATTCTTTTCCTTTATGGTGCTGGCTTCCGTCGGGCTGCCTTTGCTTAACGGCTTTGTGGGCGAGTTCCTGGTACTCAGCGGGGCGTTTCAGGCACACGCCTGGTGGGGCACGGTGGGTGCAACCGGTGTGATCTGGAGCGCTTGCTACCTGCTTTGGATGTACCAGCGGGTCTTTTTCGGCAAAGTCACTCACGCGGAAAACAGCTCGCTGCCGGATCTTTCCGGGCGCGAACAGCTGGCTTTGTGGCCGCCGGCGGTGGCGGCATTCGTCATGGGAGTGGCCCCCCTTCTGTGGCTGAACATCATCGATCCCGCGGTCCAGTTGACCCTGACTCCCTTCGCGCAGATTGCTGCAAAGGTGGCAGGCCAATGATCGCCACCGTGATCAACGCCCCCGCAACCATCTCGATTCCTCAAGCCTCGGATTATGTCCGCATCCTGCCCGAGATCGTGCTTTCGATCTTCGGCGCGGCCATCATGCTCCTGGACCCGCTGCTTGGCGAAGAACGCGGTCAGAAAATACTCGGCCAGGTCGGCCTGCTCGGAACCTTGGTCGCGCTCATCGCCACCTACTTCATGGCGCAGGATCCCGGCTCCGCCTTCATGCACATGGTGCGGGTCGACAGCTTCAGCATCTTCTTCCACGTCCTGGTCATTGCCATCGCGGCGGCCGTGATCCTGACCTCGTACGATTACTTGGCCGTGCAGCGCATGGGCGCGGGGGAGTACTACGGCCTGATCCTGCTCGGGGTCGTGGGCATGTGCCTGATGTCTTCCGCGGTGGAGCTGGTGCTGATTTTCATCGCGCTGGAGATCTCCTCGATCTCGACCTACATCCTCGCGGGTTTTCGCCTTCGCTCCGCGACCAGCAGTGAAGCCTCGCTGAAGTACTTCTTGCTCGGGTCCTTTGCTACAGCCTTCTTCCTGTACGGTGTGGCGATGATGTTCGGCGCCACCGGTTCGACCAACATCCAAGACGTCAGCGCGGCGTTGCACTCCGGTTCGGTTCCGGTCTTGGCCTACGTGGCGGTGGCCCTGATGTTTGTTGGCCTGGGTTTCAAGATCGCTTCCGCCCCGTTCCACATCTGGACGCCGGATGTATACGAAGGCGCGCCCGCTCCGGTGGTCGGGTTTATGTCGACCGCCCCCAAGGCGGCAACTTTCGCAGTGTTGCTGCGCGTGATCTTCGAAGCCAACCCTCCCGGGCATTTCTGGCTGATCTGGGTGTCGGCCGCACTGTCGATGACCTTAGGTAACGTCGCGGCCCTGGTGCAGAACAACGTCAAACGCCTTCTGGCCTATTCCTCCATCGCCCATGCCGGTTACATCCTGGTAGCCTTCGCCGCCCGGCCGGAGCTGGGGACGTCGGCGGTCATGTTCTATGCGGCTTCCTACGCGGCTATGAACGTGGGAGCGTTTGCCGTAGTGAGCCACCTTGCCAATGCCGGGGAACGCTACGTCACGCTGGAGGACTATGTCGGCCTGGGCCGCCACTCTCCGCAGTTGGCGGCGGTCTTCACCGTGTTCCTGATATCGCTCATCGGGATTCCCATCACCGGCGGATTCTTTGCCAAGTTCTACGTGTTCAGCGCAGCCTTGCAGTCCGGCTTGGTAGGACTCACCATTGTCGGCGTGATCAATAGCGCTGTCGGCGCCTACTACTACCTCAAGATTATCGTCGCCATGTACATGAAGGAGCCGCAGGAAGAAGTTCCGGTTCTGCCGGTACCGCTGGGAGTGCGAACTGCTCTGGTCGTCACCGTGGCGGCCACAATTTATCTGGGGGTATTTCCCGAGCGCGTGCTGGACTTCTCTCAAAGGTCTGCACTACAACTGGTGCAGCACGAAAGCCTGCCAACCGCCCGAGCTACACCTCCAGGCAAACCTTAAGAATTCTCCTTAACGAACTGATAAATCGATCCATTACTCTACTGCCACTGCGATGTCAACTCGGGTGAAGATTCGCGCCGCCAACAGCCAGAAGAACCCGGTCTGGACAAGCGCCACGAGGATGCCCGACCACATCCATCTGCCCGGGGTCTGGTACGAAGATTCTGTCACCGAGCGGATCAGTGCGTAGAAGGGTGCTATGTGGTCGTAACGCCCTTTGGAGAAATAGCCTATCGCCAGTTGCGCCCCTAGGACCAGAGCGGTGGCGCCGGCCGAAAAGAAGGGATTCAGAAAAGTGGAGAACATGAGGGCTACGGTGCCCGCCAGCGTGCAGGCAGCCACTAGCGAGACCATGAGGAACCAGACGGTGGAAACCGGAAACCCGACCTGCCCCAGCACCCAGCTTCCGGTCAGGCCGAGGGCGAAGAAGAGGATGGCACAAGCCAGCGTGACCCCCAGGACAAGGCCTGATAGGTACTCATGCCGGGCCACCGCCTTGGCCAAGACCGCCAGGATACGCCTGGTCTTGCGCTCGTTGTAGATGGCCGACCCGCCGAAGAAGACGCTGAACGCAACGACGTAGACGGCAACCTGCTTGAAGATAAATAGAAGGTCCTCACGGCTACGGGCTACGTCTGGCAGTAATCCCAGAAAGGCAAGCAGCAGCACCCACAGCAGCAGCACCAGGATAGGCCAGCGCTGCTCCCGGACGAAATTACCGGCAATGAGAAGGCTCGCTCTCACCCTGTCCTCCCTTCCGAAGCGGAGGGGCCCAGATCGCGAGTAACCTCCAGGAAGACGTCCTCCAGGGAACGGCGCACCGGGTTCACACTTACGACTTCTCCGCCCTGCGCCCAGACCCGCTCCAGCGCGGCGCGCTGCTCGGCGATCGGGACGGTGAACTTAACCAGTCGGTTGCCGTTGAGGGTCCCGCGAAAGGGTCCGGGAGAAACGCCGCGGGCCACGATCTCCGTCTCAGTTCCCGACTGCAGCAAGTCGGAAGTTTTGCCCAGGCGCGCCAGCTTGCCGCGATGGAGCATGGCCACCCGGTCGCTGATGAGTTCGACCTCGGATAGCAGATGCGAACTCAAAAAAATCGTCTTGCCCGCTTCGCGGGCGCTCCGTAGCAGGTCGCGGACCGCGACCCTCGACACCGGATCCAACGCGGAGGTCGGTTCATCCAGAATGAGAAACTCGGGGCTGTTTACGATCGCTTGCGCCAGGCCAATCCGCTGCACCATCCCGCGCGAGAACCTTCCCACGTTGCCGCGAGCCTCGGCCGACAATCCTACCAGCGCAAGCACCTCCGCGGCCCTCCGGCGCAGCGATCGCCCCTGCATGCCGTTCAGCGCACCGTAGAACCGAATTAACTGCTCCGCGGGACGGTGGTAGAGGGCCACGTTTTCTGCCAAGAATCCCACCCGCCTCCGGGCATTCGTGTTGCCGAAGGGCTGGCCCAACATTCGTCCCTTGCCCGCGGTAGGCCTCATGAATCCCATTGCCAAGTGGATGGCGGTACTCTTGCCGGCGCCGTTGGGACCCAGAAACCCGAAGATTTCTCCCTGTTCCACGGTGAGCGAGAAATTCTCCAGAGCCCGCACCGTGCGTCCTGGAAACACGCTCCGATATTCCTTCGTGATACCTTCGAATTCCAGCACTGGAACCATGACGGTTTATTTTAGAATGCTTGCAGAGGGGTAGGGGCACATTGTGCAGTTCGCGTTGTGGATTTTGGAAGACCAGATCCTGCAGAGACCAAACGCAACCTTGATCGTGTGAAAAGCGAGAAGGCTAGCAAGCAAAAACCTTTTCTGGAAAACAGACCTACACCCGCTGCCAAAGATAGTCCCGATCCCCGGGCATTTCCAACACTTTCTGGCGAGACGAACGAGAGTTTCTGGGCGTGGGCAGACCAGGCCAGGCTGGCAGAGGTCTTGCGAGGGGCCTTCCCCGGTTTCCTGGCGCGCGGGCGGAGAACCCATCCGACCATGATCGGGCGGGTGGAGCAAGACTTGCGTGAACCGTTGTCCTTCTTCGCCTTGCCCCTGCATCTGTAGCGACGCACCCAAACCTTATCGAGCACTGCTTGGCGGAAGTACGCAGGAGGGTTCCGCCCGCGGCGTGTTTTCGCTAATCTAGAAAGTGTGGATCGCGTCCTTTACTCCATTTTCCAGAGGCTTGACTTGGAATGGAGAAACCGCCGCCCTCTCAGTATTTACGCAAGCAGTTTGACCACACCGGCCTCCATTTGACAAAGCCGGCAACAGTAGGCATCATTGGGCCACTCCAGTGAACTGTAGTTCCGCCTTACCGGGGGGGGGAGGAGCGGGAGGGAAGTCATGGTGAATGTCTGTCGCCAGCTGCTGTGGAAAGACGACTCGGGCCAGGATATCGCCGAGTACGCAGTGATGCTGGCCGTAATTCTAGTACTGGTCGTCGGGACCCTTCGGCTCATTGGTTCCAACGCCAATAACGCCTTTTCGGCGGCAGCGAGCGCGGTGCAGTAAGGCAACGCGACGGTCCGTCGAGTCTTTGCTCGGGAGTTCCTATCGCATTCATGATTGACGTGGGCCTCGGAAAAGTCTAGCATCTTTCCTCTGTGATGCGATTTACCTACACGGCTACGGCTTATTTCCGCTACTGGTGGAACCGAGTGGCGGGAGGGCCGGACCTTGTGGGCAGATCGAATCAGCGATAAGCCAATCATCCCATAAGTTCCGACCGGAAGCCGCGATTCTCACAGGTCGCGGCTTTTAGTTTTTGCAAGTGTCGTTCCAGGGGGGCGCAATGATTGTGAACATGGCTGAAGGAGCCACGGAAAAGGAGATCTCACACGTTATCGAGCGGGTGCGCGAGGCGGGCTACCAGCCACACGTCACTCGCGGCACCACGCGCACCATCGTGGCCGCGGTGGGCAGCGGACGGCGGCACGAACTCGAAGCCCTGCAGGCCGCGCCCGGTGTGGAAAACGTGGTCGCGATTGCCCAACCCTTCAAGCTGGTCAGCCGGCAGGTGAAGCCGCACCGTTCCGTCGTGCACGTGAACGGTGTGCCTATTGGCGGGGACAGGGTGGTCGTGATCGCCGGCCCTTGCTCCGTGGAGTCGCGGGAACAACTCCTGGACACGGCCTGTGCCGTCAAGAAGGCCGGGGCCTCCATGCTGCGCGGTGGAGCCTACAAGCCGCGGACTTCGCCCTATGACTTTCAGGGGCTGGGCCTCGAGGCCCTGAAGATCCTGCGGGAGGCCAGTGAACAGACCGGTCTTCCCGTGGTCACCGAGGTCATGGGGACCGAGGACGTGGACCTTATCTGCCAATACGCCGATATGCTTCAAGTCGGGGCTCGGAACATGCAGAACTTTAATCTGTTGCGCCGATTGGCCACGGTAAGGAAGCCTATCCTCCTGAAACGCGGGCCTTCGGCAACCGTCAAGGAGTGGCTGTTGGCAGCGGAGTACCTGCTGGCTGGGGGCAACTCCGAGGTTGTTCTCTGCGAGCGAGGTATTAAGACCTTCGAGACCGAGACTCGCAATACGTTTGACCTGGCCGCGGTCGCCCTGGCACGCGACCTTTCGCACCTGCCCGTTATTGCCGACCCCTCACACGGAACGGGGAAGCAAAGCCTGATCGGTGCTGTCTCCCGCGCGGCAGTGGCGGTCGGTGCAGACGGTCTCATTATCGAAGTCCACCCCTGCCCGGAACGGGCTCTCTCCGACGGGCCGCAGTCCCTGGACTTCGTGGGATTCGAGCGGGTGATGAGCGGCCTCAGGGAACCACTGCGCTGCCTGGCAGAACCCCTGCTCGGAACCCTGCCGCACCGGGCCTAGGCGCCATGGCGGGGACGGACGACGGGAAATCCTGTTGCCAAGGGTTCTCCCTGCGATCTCGCCGGGGCGAGCCGCGGGAGCAGTCCCGTCGACAAACTCCTGAGATAACGTGCTTTCACTGCCTGCGGGTCTGCCGCTGCCGGCCAGCCCGGATCGGGCTGCGACCAGTGGGTCAAAGCAACCGTGGCTCTCTGGCTGTAGAATTGACCTCGGCTTGAGAGGTTGGCGGCACAGGACCGGGGCCCGGCTGTGCACACCACGAGCCTCACTCCCATGCTAGGGATACCGCTGCGTTACTTTCTGAGACATCCCACAGCGTTGGCGGATCTGGCCGCCAGTCCGGCGGAAGTCTGGACGAACATCGTGGATCAGTACATCGACAGGCGCGAACAACGTAGACCCCAGTGTCGCTATCAACCGGACGACAATTGGGAAGCGCTGCTTCACCACTACCTCGGCGTGCAGTGGCCGTGTGAATTCACCGCGGGGTTCTGGGACTTGTGGTCCACGATCACAAGAGAACTGGAAGCACAAGGAATCGAGGCTGGCCCGAAAAGCTTCTTGTCCTGGAATGATGGAGACGCCGGATTCGTGCGGACGATTTGGTGTCTGACTCGGCACTTACGCCCCGAGAAGGTGGTCGAAACCGGGGTCGCCCATGGAGTGACCTCCCGTTGTATTCTGGAGGCACTGGAGAGAAACGCCAGTGGGCATCTATGGAGCATAGATCTGCCGCCCATAGAAAGACATTGGCGTAGGCAAGTCGGTATGGCGGTCGGGGGACGGTACGCGAACCGCTGGTCGTACATCAAGGGTCCCAGCAGGCTTCGTCTTCCCGGGTTGCTCTGTCAACTTGGTCAGATTGATCTTTTCATACATGACAGTCTGCATAGCGAACGCAACGTCCGCTTCGAATTGGATCGTGCCTGGGTTGCCTTGAGACCGGGCGGCGCCCTGGTCATTGACGACATCGACGCAAATCGGGGGTTCCAGTCCTTCACGCAAACCTTTGCTGCTCGCCCATGCATGATCTGCGAGGCCGAACCGCTTCGCCCGGATCTGCGACGCTTCAATCAGAAAGGTCTGTTTGGAATTATTCTGAAGTATCCACCACTTGAGAATTTGTCCGCTCGGCAAAGTGCTTGAAGTCTATGGCAACCCACCGCTCGGAGCAGCCCATTTCAGGGTAGTGGGCGCAGTGCTGATTAACCGAGGAACTGCTCTCCGTTTCATGATCTTGGACACAGAACATGGCAGAAATTTGCGGAATGGATCGTGCGACGTTAGGAAACATAGGTGACACGGATTGGGGTGGAGCGGACGGTCAATGTTAGGTATGTTGCGGTTCAAGTCAGTTCGGTCGCAACCGCCACATCGAATTTCGAGTAATACTTTTTCACGTCTCCTGCCCCGTACTTCTCCCGGAACTTCTCCGCCACCGCTTTCACACCTTCGGATTCAGTGATGGGAACGGCTCGGAATTCCGCCTGCGTGCCCCGCGCGGCGATCCGAATTGTTGGGTTCTTGAGCACGTTCTTGTACCACTGGGTCTCGGAGCCTTGCACTGGCAGCAGGAGAAGCCTATTGCCTTCCAGCACGAACCAGACCGGAATCGAGATTGTCTTGCCAGACTTTCTGCCGATCACGCTGAGCTTGATCTGGCGGTAGCGAGAGAGGTGGTGCTTCAGTTCGGTCTCCTTCATTTGATGGCTCCGTATTTCTTCAGTATCTCAACCGTTTTCTCAACCGGCAGTGCCTCGACGGTATGGCCGCGTCCGCTCATCGTGGTTGCTTGAAGGAGGGAGTTGTACACCGCCTCCTCCGTGGCTTCGATCACAGCTAGAAACAGCGGCGACATCGCGTCGTTCGGTAGCACTTCGCTGTGCTGGGACGATGCCCTTGCCTCGCTGCCTATCCGTACCGGCAATGCCGACGAAAACGCAATCACGTAGTCCCCGCTGCCGTTCGAACCCGCAGCGCCCGTGCGCCCCAGCCCCAGCATCGCCCTTGCCGCCATCCGCTGCAGATTACGTGCGTCCACGGGTGCGTCGGTCGCGATGACCACCATCACAGATCCATTTCCACGAGGCGTGGCGCTGCCTCCCTCGTGAAGCTCTTCGTGCAAGTAGTAGCGGCCAAGTTCCCGGCCCACTGGCGCGCCCGCAATCGTGAGCACGCCAGCAAAATTCGTCTGCACTAGAACCCCGACCGTGTACCCGCCGAGTTGGGGAGGCAGGCGCCGAGAGGAGGTCCCAATACCACCTTTGAAACCGAACGCCACAGTCCCCGTACCCGCGCCGACCGAGCCCTCCTCGACGGGCCCGCTCTTGGCGTTCTTGATGGCCGCCAGCACGTCTTCCCGCGTGATGTGCCGTCCCCGGATGTCGTTCAGGTATCCGTCGTTCGTCTCACCGACCAGAGGGTTGACGGACTCGACATCCTCATTTCCCGGCAAGTCCAGCATGTAGTCGATCAGGGCGTCGGCGACACGCGGCACGCTCAGGGTGGATGTAAGCAGGATGGGGGTCTCGATCTCACCCAGTTCGTTCACTTGGGTCGAGCCGACCAGCTTGCCGAAGGCGTTGCCCACGAAGACCGCGCCCGGAACCTTGTCGGGAAACAGATTGCCAGGATGCGGCAGTATGGCGGTCACGCCAGTGCGAACGTCGTCGCCCCGGATGATGGTCGTATGCCCGACCTCAACTCCGGCGACGTCGGTGATCGAATCGAGCGGCCCAGTCGGAAGGACGCCGATTCTCAGCCCCAAGTTAAACGCGCGGGGGCGAGCGGTGGGAATCGTTGTCTGCGCAGCAACGGCCACAATCACTAACCATAGCGCCAACACCGCCAAAAACCTCAGGGGCATGGCAACCGATTATATCTGTGGCTCGGGGCTACGGTCTTCGCAGGCGGGTTGGTCGGAACTTTGTGGGAGGGAATCTCCACTGAAATCTCTATCTCTCGGGAGCGTGTTTGCAGGCTGGTCTTAATGGTGTGCGCAGGAACCGAAAGGTTTACTCATAACTCGGATGTTGACGATGCTTGAGCGGCTGCACACCATGTGGAACGACACACCCGAGCGCGGGCCTCCACGTCCGGGTGTACGACAATGTGTTACGCGGCGATTGCAGCCAACCCCTTACCATCAACGGATGCATCGAGCAGCCCAAGCTTGACGCCCACCTCTGACTGCGGCAAGAAGCAGCCTGCGAGATGACTCGTAACTCTACTTTTCATTGCTCAACTGCTGTGCGAGGTAGTTGGCGACGCCCATTTCCTTAATCGAATGAAGTTGAGCCTCCAAGAAGTCTGCATGTCGCTCTTCGTCCCCGATCATGCGATCGAATAAAGCCTTCGAGCCACCGTCTCCCGCCTCGGCGCAGACTTTCGCGGCATCGTTATACTGTCGCACTGCATCCAGTTCGTCCTGAAGGTTGATCTCCATCTGCTCCTGCACTTTGTTCCCGAGCTGAGGCTTCAATCCGACATCGACGCTAGGGGTCCCGTCGAGAAAGATGATGCGCTCGATTAGCCCCTCGGCATGCTTCATCTCCTCGATGGCTCGCGCCTTCGTGAGCTCACCCAGGCGCTTATAACCCCAGCTCTGGCACATCTCAGATTGCGTCATGTACTGCACAATAGCCGTCAATTCCGAGGTAAGAGCCGCGTTCAACATGTCGATTATTTTCTTGTTACCCTGCATGGTGTTCCGCCTCCATCCTCGCTATCTTCTGATCGGGACGATAGGCAGTGCTGTGACCCGGCGCACAAGCGAGAGTTTGTCCGGCGGGCAATTGGAGCAGCGGATGAACTCGACAGTGACGAACGTCACCCAAACCGAGGGCGAGGCGCGCTAGACTCTCTGAATGATTAAGACAACTAGAATCAGCTTTGGGGGGACGGCAGCAATCGTGACCAGCATGGCTTTAATCGTAGGGCTGGATGCTGCGAATGCTGGACGAGCGGCTATGGTGAGCGCCCTCCTGATTGCGGCGGTTGCCGACAACCTCACGGACTCCCTCAGCGTTCACATGTACCAAGAATCGGAACGTCTGGAGGAGAAGGAAGCATTTATCGGGACACTGAGCAATTTTGCAACTCGGTTCATTGTGTGTCTCAGTTTCGTTCTGGTCGTTGTGCTGTTCCGGGAACACGCCGCTGCCGCAGGAGGAATCGTTTGGGGAATGTTATTGCTCATCGTGCTGAATTACATTCTCGCGCGGCATCGGAAGGTCAGTGCAATGTCCGAACTAGGAAAGCATCTAGCCGTCGCACTGGTGGTCATTTTTGTCAGCAAGGGCATCGGTCATTGGATCACGACGCATGTGGCTTGAATTCTGATCCGCCCGATTCGTTGGGAGTACACCATGTCGCCGCGAATGCCATCCGTCTTCTTCGGCCACGGGAACCCGATGAACGCCCTGCTCCGCAACTCCTACACAGAGCAATGGGCGGCAATGGGCACAAGGCTGCCGAGGCCGAAGGCAGTCCTCTGTGTGTCGGCACACTGGTACATTCAGGACGCCGCCGTGACAATCAGCACGTCTCCCAGGACGATCCACGATTTCGGCGGGTTTCCGCGAGAACTGTACCAGGTGCAATATCCGGCAGCAGGCGATCCGGACCTTGCCGCTCGCGTCCAGAAGTTGCTGGCACCATTGCCCGTGAGGCTTGACGAACGGTGGGGCCTCGACCACGGCACTTGGTCCGTGCTGCGCCACGTGTACCCGCGAGCGGACGTTGCGGTCGTTCAACTCGGCATTGACCAGAACCAGCCGCCCTCTTTCCACTATGAAATCGGCAAGCGCCTTGCATCTCTGCGGGACGAAGGCGTACTGATCGTGGGCAGCGGCAACCTCGTCCACAACCTCCATGCCTATGCCTGGGCACGGCATCCGCAAGAACCGTATGACTGGGCCGTCTCATTCGAGAAAAGAGTCCGTGAGCTACTGCTCAGTGGGGAACACCACCCGCTTATAGACTACGAGGACAAGCTCGGCAGTGAAGCGCTGCTGGCGGTGCCCACGCCCGACCATTACCTGCCTCTGCTGTACGTCCTCGGCACGCGCACGCCGTCTGAGGCTGTCACGTTCCCAGTCGAGGGCATGGACGGCGGGTCGATCTCGATGTTGGCGGTGCAGGTGAGCAATCTGGCCGACACGCCAGTGGAGCAAGAAACCGTAAGCACCATCCCCTGAGAACGTTTGACCTTCCCGCGCGTGTGTTAGATATTGTGACGGTATGGACGCTGAACACACCATTGCCGAAATCGAGTGGCTAGAGCACATCTTCGCCGTGCCAGACACCAGACCGCTGAGTGCGAGCGACCTCTCGGCTGCGAATCGCAGGCACGACGACATGAACGCGCACAGCCCGTGGTTCAGGCTTTGGCAGAGGTACGGGATTTGCTGCCGCTCGTGAGCGCGTTTGGCAGACTCGAGGTCTACCAGAGCCCCTCCTGCACGGCGTACCACTGGCCGACCAGCGGGCGCACGAAAGGTCCGCCTCGACCGTGGGTGACCAAGTCAAATGTCTGAAAGCGATGGCGGAGACGAGGGGACTCGAACCCCGCGAGCCTCGCCGATGTGGGCAGTCCGCTATCTCGCCGTCGAAGTATCTTGCCTGCACAATGGCGCGTTTTGCATTTTATGGTGACCGTCGAGCGGGCTGCTCGCCCAGAAGCCGTGAATTGTACCGATTCCAGGTACGACCAAGCTACATCGCCTCGAAGAGAACATCGGGGCGGCTGCGCTTGGAACTTACCCCCGAAGATCTCCGCAACCTCGAAGGCGCTGCTTCAAAGGTCACGATTCGGGGGGATCGGTACCCCGCTGCGGGACCGCCACTTACCAATCAAAAGCTCGCCAGCGAGATAGGCTAGGGTCGGTCGCGCCTGACGACACGGCCCGGTTTGGCTCCGGTGTGCTTGCCATTGTGAACCACCGGCACGCCGTTAACAAAGACCTCGGAGACGCCGGTCGCCAGTTGGCGGGGCTTCTCAAAGGTGGCGTGGTCCTGGATAGTAGCGGGATCGAATACGGCGATGTCGGCGAAACATCCTTGTCGCAGCAGACCACGGCTGGCTATGCCGAGATTGGAAGCGGGGAGAGAGGTCATCTTGCGGACGGCTTCGCTTACGGTCATAAGTTTTTCGTCACGAACGTAATGGGCATAGACACGGGCAAAATTACCGAAGGTGCGGGGATGCGTGCTGAATTTGAGGAAGACACCGTCGATGCCCTCAGGGTCGGAGTCGGCGCCAAAACTCACCCAAGGGAGCACGATCTGCTTGCGAATATTGTCCTCGCTCATGAGGAAATAGATGGTCTCCACGCGGGAATCGTCCTCGATTACCAGATCCATAGCGGTGTCTTCCGGCGTCGAGTGCCGCATGCGCGCGACCTCGCCGAGGGTCTTGCCGGTCAAGGGCTTGAGTTTGTCGCTCTTGAATCCGACCAAGAGCACGTTGTCGGGCGTTCCCGCTGAGTGAAGAAGATTGTCGTACTTGTCGCTCGAGGACATCTCCTCCTTCACACGTTTCCGGATGGCCGGATCCTGCAATCGCTTGCGCCATGCCTCGAGACCGCCTTCCTGGACCCATGGCGGCATTGCCCCATCGAGGCCAGTAGCGCCTGCGGGATAGGTGTACATATCCGCAGTAATGGCGAGCCCCTCGGCGCGAGCGGCTTCGACCTTCTGAATCACTTCGGTCACATGACTCCAGTTCTTCTCGCCTGCGACCTTGAGGTGATAAATCTCCGCCGGGATTTGTGCCTGGCGAGCGATGGTGACTAATTCGGCGATCGCATCCATCTCCTGATCGCCTTCGTTGCGGATGTGGGAAATGTAGATGCCCTTATACTTGGCAGCGACCTGGGCGAGCGCGACCAGTTCATCGGTGTGAGCGTAGTTGCCGGGCTGATAGATCAAAGCCGAGGCGACGCCCAGCGCGCCATCCTGCATTGCCTTCGCGGTCAGCGCACGCATCTGGTCGAGTTCGGCCGGCGTGGGTGTGCGGTTGGCGCGACCGAGCACGTTGACTCGGGGCGTGGCGGCGCCGATAAAGGAAGCAACGTTGGGTGAGATGCCGTGCTGCACCAGTGTTTCGAGACCCTGGTGGAGCGTGTGCCAGGTGATGTCGTACTTGATATCGGCCTGCTGGCTGAGGGCCTCGGCGCGCATGTCGTCGGTGAGAGGGCCCATGGACTCGCCTTCGCCGAAGATCTCGAGCGTGACGCCCTGCAGCAGATCGCTGAGGCCGCGACCGTCGGCAAAGAGTCCGTCAGGCCCAGACATGAGGTTGATAAAACCAGGGGCGATGACCTGGCCATGCACGTCAATATCGATGCGCCCGCGATCGGCGGAAACATCGCCGATTTTGGCGATCTTGTCACCGGTGATGGCAACCCCTCCGGCGGTGCAGGGTGAGCCGGAACCGTCGCAGATAAGGCCGTTCCTCAAGACCACGTCGAAGTTCAGTTGGCGGGTGCAAGAAACGAGAGCAACAGAGATGGCGAGTAGAAGAAGTGTGCGGTGCATGGATTGATCACAGGCGACGGGAGCTTTCATTCCGGATACGTCTTCCCATGGAGGTCGGACCGTGGGATTGAAATCACGATGGAGCCTACACAGCGGCTGCCGGTGCAACCTCAATTGGTTGCTTTGCCGGAGCAAGCACAATCAGGGCTACGCCGATGACAACGAGGGCGGCTGAGCCCAGCAGCTCTCCGCGTGCGATCAGACCGCGGGATGCTTGGAACGACATGACGGCAGCGTGAGCGAAGCTCGACCATGCCGTGAAAGCGATCAGGCTCCGACTCGCAGACGGGTTACGGGCTGCCACCAGCAAGAAAATGCCCAGCGTGACATAAAGGCTTAGCATCATGGCCAACGCAGGATCTTGCTTCACAAACAGCATCAAGGGATAGATCAATGCGGAAAAAAGCAATCCCACCAACACCAACATAGCTTTCAGAGCCGGTTCTCGTCTCATGCGGCCCTCCTCTCGCGTGTTCGCCATTACACGGTAGCACAAGCGCATTGTGACTTCGCGTGCTTGTCCTCAGCGTGCACCACTCGCGCCACGGCACCGCCGGTTCCATTTCCTCCATCGATCTTTACCTGACACTCTAACTTGACCGGCTGCGCAAAGCAGAGAGCTTAATTTCTTACGGACATGTCCACGACGCGACGCTAGGTTGACACTCCGCCCTTCGACGCAGCAGAGAAACCCATCGTGCTTCACTACAAAGATCCAATCGGCATCAGGGAAGGGCTCAGACAGGCGGGTGCGCATCATGGGCCGGATGGCTGGGAGAGTATAGTGCCCCCATTGCTTCTGAGCAACGACGTCGACCCTGGCTGGACGCTAGTGTACCATTGGGTTCAGTCTGGCTGCCGAATGCTGAGATTGGGTGTTTCGAACGACAAAGCATCCAGCCTGCACTAGACCGCGCCAGGTGGGGATCTCTCGATAAACCTCACATGCCCATTGACTCAGCTGAATAAATTGCTAGGGGTGAGCAAAATTCTAGGGAGGGTTTCCGACCATGCGGCTTGCCAAGCTTCCCACAGTTGAAGTGAAGGACCTCCGCCTCGAGCGAGAGATCGAATCCCGCCGCCTTGAAAGACTGAAGAAGGTCCTGCAAGCCAAGATGGCACTCAGCGAGCGCAAGCCACCCGTCGGGAGCACAGAGATGTCGGCCCATCGCTAGCGGCTGAGGGGGGGGATGTGACCGTTTATGGGTTCGAAGGGAACAGGCCTGCCTGCGTCAGCACTGACAGCATGTTCCAAGCGCTCCACTCATCAGTAATCTTGCTTGCCTTGAAGCGAAAGATGGTTATTCCCGAAACCCTAATCTTCTTGCCGGTCGCTGGTAGCCCCATTCCCGGCTGCGTGTTCGTCCCCCACGCCGTCCAATGCACGGCGACGAGATCTCCCTCGGCCACCATGTGGTTGACCACAATCTGCATGTCTGGCAGGGCGGTGCGTTCGTTACGCGCCGCGCTCATATCTTCAGCCAGAGTGTAGTCCCGCTCGGTTCCATGGGCCACAAAATCGGTGGCATGCGACTCCGAATACTTCTCGAGCTTTCCCCGGCCGAGTACCTCCTCGAAGAATATCCGCGCGACACTCTTGTTTTTCTCCTGTTCGCTTGCTGGTTGAGCTTGACAGGGAATGGCCATCGCAAGAAGTAAGAGAAACCAGGCAAGAGCACGCTTTTCCAGCATATGAATACCTTGATCCTTGGATCCACTTGTTCTTACTGCGGACGATGCCAGTGTCCGGTCTATACCCACCCACATTTCCTTTTTGAAGATCGTGTAAGTGGTCGTATGATCGAGCCAACGCCAGTGTTGATGCGGCTTTGATCGCAATCTTGACAGCGGGAGGCTCCGAACCGGTGGGTGAAACACAAAATCAGCCTTTTCAGCTCTCCTTCAACCGGGGTAAGGCGAAGTGTGGCAAAAAGTCAGGCAGAACTGGGAGTCATTGCGCTGCCTTGATGCGGATTGCAACTTCCTGGGGGAGGCTTCACGGGTGAAGAACTTCATATACCGCTTGCAGGCGAAATCGAGGTACAGTGGCTGCCGTTGTCGCGGTCAAAAAGGAGATTTCGGTTCACAGCCCCAAGAAAGAAAGGGGGAGCAGCACCAATGCGTGCACTGATGTTGACGCCCACGGCGTTGCTCTGTGGGCTGTGCCTGCTCGTCACGTGCGGCCGTGGCTCGACGGTCGGTTCTCCCACTAGTGGGACTGAAGAAGACAATATTAGAAGCTCGCACGACGGGGCCAGTTGCAAAAGCAACTCGGAGTGTCCTTCCGGTCAGCGCTGCGGCTTTGTATGGGGCGCCGAAGAGCGCGGCACCTGCGTCGTGGAGAGAGCGGGTGAATGTGGTGTTGTCGACCCGGGCGGGCGCTGCGGGTGCGACGGGCAGCCCGTCGATCTGTTTTGCGGCAAGGGCTCAACTACCCGATTCGCTTCGGCACCGGTATGTTTCGTAGGGCCTTGTCCGATTCCATGCAGTGACGGAATTGGGTGTCCACCTCGTCTCGTTTGCCAAAGCGGTTTCTGCCGACTGCCGCAGGATCGTGAGAAAAAGCCATAAAAGTGGTTGTGCGGAATGAGCGCCCAATCTCGCAAGTTTAGGGCATTCTTGCGATACGGAAAGAGCATCTTTAAGACTTCTCGGGAAGAAAAGACAACGGGAACGCTGGCTTGTCTTTCTGGTGCCTGAAGGCTGGGAGTTCCTCGATGCACTTAGGAAGTTGTTCGGTGATCTCGACACGGACCGCCCAGACGGCGTTCACACAAGGGTCAGATTTTGGAAGAAGGACGTCCTTGATCTCATTGAGACAGGTGGCATTCAGGAACTTAACCATCAGAGCAAGGCACTTCTTGCGATGCTCGATTTGCCAGCGTTTGGTATTCGCTCCAGGACGATCACGAGAGAAACCCTTGCCGAGATTAGGGCAATCCTGCTTAGACAAAGCGCTGGAATATCTTTTGATGCAGAAAAAGATGTGGTCAGAATTCTTTATCGACGGCCAAGTCCCGAGGTCGTAAAGATTCATCGTCATCACAATTTCACATATACTTCCACGGGCTAGATAGGTGAATGTATCCCACGTTTCCTAGCTGAAGCAACATGGGTTAGAAATCGGGGAACAGCTGCGAAACGGGACCTATCAGCCGCAACCGGTACGGCGAGTGGAAATTCCGAAGCCGGATGGTCAGGGAGTGAGGAAGTTGGGTTGTGTGCTGGACCGCTTTGTCCAACAGGCGGTGTTGCAGTTCCTGCAGTGGCTGTGTTCGGAGAACGTCGGGTCCCAGCGCTTCCACCCAACGGTATCCTTCGGCGATATACTGCTGCGCCTCGTGTACCGCTTGCTTCGTGCTACGCCCCGGTCGAAAACGGGTGGATCTCGACTTGGAAAAATTTGTCGATCGAGTCAATCACGACCGCCTGATGGCGGCGGTGGCCAAGCGCGTGGCCGACAAGCGAATGCTGCAAGCTGATTCGAGCATTCCTGACCCAGGTATAGAGTCAAGGGAAAAAGCCCAGAAGCGGCGATCGCGGTGGATCTAGAGGACTTGGGCCGATCTGACTTTAGCTTTGTGCGGCGGCGGAAGGTCGAGTCCCGCACGGATTTGACGCAATGCTGCTTCCAGCTCATCACGAATTCGAATTGATGAGCGGATGCTCTCGTTCATGGCTTGCAGCTTCTTCTCCCCAAGCTTCAAGGCCTCGCGAAGGCACTGACGCGAGCCTTCGTGGTAGAGAGATGCCGCACCCGTGTCGGTGGGCAAGATCCATAGCTGCAAGATGCGCCGGATTTCCGCCAGGGTGAAACCAAATCGCTCATCTGCAAATCATAACAATGGCAACGACGATTGTGACTCTTCCACCTCGTTCCCGCGACATGGAGACTTTTATCTCAAAGGCAAGGACGCTGAGTCTGAAGAGGCCAGGAACTTGCGAGCACCAGCAACTGCTGAAAAATGAAGCAGAAGTACTGGGAAGCCAAACGTAAGTGAAGGTCAAAGAAGCAAAGGATCGAAGTAGCTGAGAGATACAATCTACCCGATGGTTCCCCAAACCGGATTGCCGCTTGCCAAGGCTGACTTGCAGTCCTCCACAAGAAGGAACTTGTTGTTCGCCGGAACTGCCGTGGTCACAGCTTCTGCCATGCTGTTTTGGGGCACGGGGCTGCACCCACTTTGGTTTCTGACCTGGTTCGCTCCATTGCCCGTCTTGCTCATCAGCTCACGTCTTGGCCGTTGGGGTGCCTTCTCCGTCGGTGCGCTCTCCTGGTTTCTGGGAAGTCTTAACATGTGGCACTACCTGCTGGTGGCGATTGCACTTCCGCTTCCTCTCGTGCTGGTGCTCTCCGTGATCCCGGGTTGTCTCTTCGGTCTTGGTGTCGTGCTATTCCGAAAATTCCTCGTCCGCGATTCACTGTGGAAGGCTGCTCTTGCCTTCCCAACTTTCTGGGTGACGTGTGAATACGTGAACAACGTCACTTCGCCCCACGGAACCTTCCCCAATATGAGTTACACCCAGATGGATCTCTTGCCATTGTTGCAGGTAACTTCTGTGGTGGGCATCTGGGGCATCAGTTTCTGCCTGTTCCTATTGCCGGCAACGATCACGGCGGTTCTGGGTGGCCAGGGGAGTGCGCGCGATCGAACAAGACTCGCGATCGCAGTTACCGCTTTTCTCGCAGCGCTCGACCTCTACGGCTCCTGGCGGCTAGCCTCCACTCCCGCACCTCAATACTCAGTGAAAGTCGGACTGATGGCGACCGGCGTTGATACAACATTCCCGCACGACGACAGCGCTGCCTTACAGTTATTGCGTGATTATTCCGGCAAGCTTGATGGTCTTGCCACCCAGGGCGCCCAAGTCATCGTTCTGCCAGAGAAAATCGCTCTCGTGTCCGATCAAGCCACCAAGCAGGTGGATGCGTTGTATACGGCTGCCGCAGCGCGGACGAAGGCGAGCTTACTCGTTGGTCTGGAGCGCGGCACTCTAAGGAACAGGTTCAACGAAGCTCGCTTATACTCTCCTGATGGGATACTGGTGGTGACCTACGACAAGCATCACATGGTTCCAAAGTTTGAAGACGCGGATCAGCCAGGAACAACGGTCACTGTTCTCGATCAAGCTTCGGGCGTCTGGGGGATCCAGATCTGCAAGGACATGGATTTTCCTGGGTTGAGCCGTCAGTACGGCTCGAAAGGCGTAGGTCTCTTGCTCGTGCCTGCCTGGGACTTCACGCTGGATGACTGGCTTCACGATCGGATGGCCGTCATGCGAGGAGTGGAAGACGGCTTCACGATTGTGCGAGCTGCCAAGCAAGGTCTGTTGACGGTCAGCGACGACCGCGGACGTATCCTCGCCCAGCAAGATGCAGCCACAGTGCCCTTTGCATCACTTCTGGCAACGGCGCCCGTCCGGCATAACGATACGTTCTATGTCCGGTGGGGAGATTGGTTCGCATGGCTGAACATCGCCGGACTGGTCGCGCTCCTGCTCAGCCCCAGCAGAAAACCACGGCGGGAGAAAAATCGTCACCAGATGGCACGTCGTCCAGCTTCGGTGTAGAGGTTGCGCAGTCCCGCCACCTTGCTTCCGATTCGATCGCAATCGCGGCGTCGTTCAGGGCAGCGCATTGATTGAAGAAACTAAGAGGCAAACATCAACGCAAGTTTCCAAGGTAGCTTTGCGTTTCGCGCCCTGTTTCGAACTGGAAGTCCAGCCGGGCGGCACGCAAGTGGTTGATCTGCTGGACTCTCATCCGATCAATAGGGAAGTCAAGCGGGTTGCGGATTTGAAATACCCACCGTATTCGGCCCGCAGGAGGCGATACTGAGGGAAGGATGTTGACTCCGAAGCGCAGGCATGATTTACGCCATGGAAGGTCGACCTGAGAATGGTTTTGCGCAGCCCGATTGTCAAGCACCACTGTCAGGCAATCCCGCAGAGAGAATTACTGAGAGGAAGCTGTAAGTTTCATCAGTTTTTCCTTTTATGTACTTTTATGTGAGTACCCGCAAGCGCTTTCCTCTTCAATTTGACCTGATTGTAATCAACGGCGGCACGGACGAGATTTTTTAGAGCACGCTCATTAATCTTATCGCCCTCGAAAAAATCGATCGCTCGCCATGCGTTGCCTTCGAGGCCCGCGTTGAAGAGCTTGGCAGGATCTGGGAGGCTCGCCCCGTGGGAAAAGGTAAGCTTCACCACCTTATCCTTGTGGGCGTTGGCGACCGCGATCATTCCGTCGTGAGACCACACTGGGCTTCCCATCCACTTCCATTCCTCGATTATCTCCCGGTCGGCTTCGAGGATGCTCTTGCGGATGCTGGCAAACATTTTGCCACGCCAGTCTGTAAGTCCCGCGATCAGCTGATCAATACGTTCCGATGGATTCATTGGATCTTTATGCCTCGAATTCTTGTCCCGTTTTCATGCGATCAGTTTTATTGGCTAATCTTGAGAGGAAAGGGTAAATTTGAGTCTTTCAATCAGCGGGAACTGGCTGTATTTTCCACTGGTCCTGTCCCATCTCAATTGAACTCTGGCGTGAAAGCTTCTCAGACTTGCCCACATCGCCCCCCGCTTCTAAGCTTACCTCGAAGCACTTCCTGTTGCCGCTATCCGCAAATGCTTGGGCTATGCAACTCTGTAAACGGGGCCTAGCGTTAGAGTTAAGCCACCCGCTTTAGCGGGTCGGCTTGACCTATTTGGCCGATGCCAGAAAAAGGCACTGACGCCAGGCCGGTGCGCTGACTTTGGCAAGGAACGGCCATGCCGGCAGCCATTCGCTGCAGCGTCTTGTTAGACCGATCTCTTTGAAATAAGTCGTCGAAGGACATGGCCTTTCCACATCCAAAATCCCGAAAGGAGCATTACAGGAACAACCACAAACCGAACGCGGGCGGCGTACTTTGGAATTTCTTCAAACGGACTATAAATATAACCGAGTATGGGAATGCTAAAGACGATGTGAATCCAGCGAACAATCGAACGTTTGGTGGCATCTTTCATGATTAATTTGTGCTCCATTTATCGGCGACACTGCGTCATTTACTCTGGCCTAGCTCTGAATTGTGCAAGCAGATTTCAGTCTATCCGCGAAGACCTGCTCCAGAGCCGCAAAGAACGATGTCGCCGTACGGAGAGCCTATGCGCGCTTCATCCAGCTCGATTCACGACTCTTGAGCCACCCCAGAGGGCCATGTGGGATTTCCACCACCCAACTGCTTGGCGTACTCCGCGTTCAGCCGCTGCCAGCCGGGGAACTTCATGGCCTCCGGGCCGACGATGCGGCCAATGGGAGTTCCGCTGAGAAGGTGATCCAGAACATCGAAACAAATGTGCCATCCGGCAGCACCCATTGAGATGAAGCGGCGACCGATGTTGGTCCACAGCGTCAGGCGCGTGCCACCACCAATGGCTTCGAGCTTCCACCGCATATCGAAGCCACCCCAGTTGTACTCAAGCAATTCGGGAGCATCGGCTCGCGTCACTGTTGTTTCGGTAACACGCGGCGCAGGCGCTCCCACCGTGGTGAGCTTCACCGTGGTCCCAACCGTACCCAGGCTCCTATCGGCGTCGAAGGGCGCCCACTCGCGTAGATGCGCCGGGTCGGTTAGCGCCTGCCAGACTTTTTCCGGCGAGTGGCGCATTTCTCTGACGAGAATGAGCGTCCACTTCTCTCCGTCCTTTCGTATCTGCGCCCCGCTGGCCGGACCCGGTGTGTACTGCTCGCGATCGGTCACCTTCTTCTCCTCAGCGTGAGTAGCGTGCCAGCTGGGTGAGCTGAATGAGGTTGCCGCGGTGTCGTTCAGCCTCGCAATGGTCGAGCCGGGCACCTCGGTGGGCGGCATCGTGAACTCGGCGCCGCGGGCTTTGATCCGCTCGTAGTCGCCCTTGACGTCGTCGGTGAAGAACATGGCCGCGGGCTGGCCCTGTTGGAAGATCGCCTGCTGATACGCTTTGGCCGCGGGGTTGTCGTTCAGCGCCAGCTGCAGCTCCGTGCCGTCCGGCTCCTCGGGCGAGGCCACGGTCAGCCAGCGATACTGGCCCTGACTGAAATCGGTCTTCTTGGCAAAGCCTAGTATCTCGGTATAGAAGCGCAGGGCCTTGTCATGGTCGTCTACGTATACGCTGGTCACTTTGATTTTCATTTCGTTTCTCCTTTGTCAGGTTTGCGGTTTGGGCCGCGTCGTCTTCTCCCTGTCTTCCTTTTCGTTGGTGCTGACTGATCCATGCGGTCGAGGTGGCGTTCGAGAGCATCCACATGAGCTGACCAGAACTGGCGGAACGGAGCCAGCCAGGCATCCACCTCCTGAAGCGGCTCAGGTTTCAGCCGGTAGAGACGGCGCTGTGCGTCCACCGTGGATTCCACGAAACCGGCCTCGCGCAGCACTCGCAGGTGCTTTGACACGGTCGGCTGGGGCATGCGAAGCCGACGCTCGATCTCTCCCACCGACTGGTGGGACGAGACCAGGAGGCTCAATATCGCGCGGCGGTTCGGCTCCGCAATGATTTCAAACACAGATTCCACTCGCTTCGTATACCCCACAGAGTATATGCTTGTCAAGGTATATAAAGCGGGTCGAAGTGGGTTTCGATAGCCTCGAGTAGCTCCCGAAACGCCTCAGTGCGCTTGCGGAACTGGTCCACCAACTCACGAACAAACTATGGCCGCTTGGGCTCGGGCTCGTGGTGTAGCGCTCGACGAACTCAGGACAGGCGACGGCAGCGCGGCTCTTGCCGCCACAAAGCAATACACTCCACGGTCTGTCGAAGTCTCGGCTTTCGCCTCCGTGCGTAGGCAACGCTTGAGCAATTGGTTTGTAAAGGCGAAGATCGAACCGAAGGTATCTGTAAACGCAGGAAGACAACGACGCACAGGCAAGATTGCTGAACGCTGTGGGGATGAAGGCAACCGTGCACTGGCGTTTATGGGTTGAGTTGTGGGTTGAAGGTTTCAGTACCAGTCATTCCTAAGTGGTTTGGAAGGAATGGCGGGGACGACGGGACTCGAACCCGCGGCCTCTGCCGTGACAGTCTAGGCATACACGTATTATCAGCGACTTGAGTTCTCAGCGGGGGCTGCCAAGTCGCTGAAAATCACTGTAGGAACTGTTCCCTGTGGGTAAATTTGTGGGTAGGAATTGTCGTACCTGTTGCCGCTCGCGGACTCGGCTTTGGCTTGCTTCAGGATGGGGATGTCGTTGTCACTGCGGCAGCCCGATCCGGTGCAGCAGGTCGGCGTAGCGAGGGTCAGAGCGAATACTATCGAGCTCCGGGTCGAGCTTGAAAAAATCGAGTTGCTGCCCAGCGTCGGCGGCTCGTTCCAGATACATGAATGCAGCATCTTTATCGCCAAGCAAGGCGTGATCGGTCGCCGCATCGTGGCTTCCTTGTCTTTGGCATCTTTCTTTGGGTAACCGGGATATCCTGATTTCTCGAAGACCTGCCTTATTTCTTCGGCACGTCGGTCGTTGCCGATCATGCGTTCGTTCTTGATCCACTGATCAACCGCGCCCTTGTAGTTTCCTGTCGCCTCATAGAGCCATCCAAGGTGTTGAATGGTTAGGGAGCTTCTTGGGTCAATTCGAGTGTTCGGTTCGCCTGTTGGAACGATTGGGAATACTGGCGTGCCAAGAAGTAGGCGTTGGCGAGATCATAGTTATACATGAGCGAAAGGGGATCAAGCTCTACCGCTTTGCGGGACTCAGCAACAGCCTCTGAACTGCACCCCATCACGTTTGCGAACCAGCTTGCAAGGTCATGGGCGTAGGCCGAATTGGGATCGAGAGCCAGAGCTGGGGTCTCAAGTTTGCGGTCGAACGCTTGCCGCAGGGTGTTTTCCGCTTCGTCCGGATGTTCAAGGGCCATGTAGCTCAAAGCGAGATTAACGTACCCGATGGAAAAGTCCGGGTCAGTGCCAATCGCTATTTTGCCGTGTTCGACCGACTGTTCATACTTGCCCAAAGATGTATAGATAGCGCCTGACAATAGCGCGTGAGGCAACCACGCACGAGGATAAGCTTTCGCCCACAAGTCGCAGGCTTGTCGGGCCTTCTCCAAGTTTCCCGTAGCCTGCAACTCGTAGTTGACAGAAATAAAGAACCTTTCTTGGTCGCTGGCGTGGTTGCGCAGTTCATAAGCCTTGAGGAGATTCTGCGCAGAAAGGACGGTTTCTCCGATGTCGCCATACATGCGGCCGACTGCCGCGTAGGCACTTGCGAAATTGGGATCAATCTCGATGGCGCGCTGGAAAAATGGCACAGAGGCAGCCGAACCAGATGAAAAGGACACCTGCCAGCCCAGGCTGTAGGCTTTCAAGGCTTCGAGTGAGGGGGTCGTAGCTTCGGCGAGAGGTATGTCATGGCTCTTAACTGTAGAGAGAGATTCACCAACACGCGCCCTGAATCTGCTCGCGATTTGACTCAGCGCGTTCAGAACGTCTTCTTTTCTGGCAGCCTGCACCTGCTCCTCGTCCACAATGTGTCCGCTGCGGCAGTCCTTTGCGCGTAGCGTCACCACGTACTCGTTCCCAAGGCTTGCAATTGAGCCGTCAAGAACGGCGGCGCTTGCAGTTCGCTCGCAGATTTCTCTGGAGATCTCCGGGGTAAGTCGCGTGTCCGCTGGCTTGGCCATCAGCTTCAACACTTGTTGAATGCGATCGTCTGAGATAAGGCTGAGGAAGGGCGACTGCTCAAGTTGCACCGCCAAGCCTTGCCGCAACGTGTCGTCGAATACTGGATCGCCGGTCGAGTTCGAGAAATCGGCTAGAACGATTGTGTCTTTGTCCGTGAGCCTCGGTGCGCGGCGAAGATAAGAATAGGCGGCGAACAACAATGCCAGCACCGCTGCGCTAGCGAAAACAATCAATGTCCAGCGCTTTCCAATACTGCGAGGAGTTCCAACGCTCAGAACCGGCTTCTGCTGGACAGCCATTGTCTCTGCAATCTGGAGTGCGCCTGCCTCCCCTACCTGAGCGATGAAACGATAACCTCGACCCGTAACGGTTTGCACAAATCGCGGTTGTTCGGGGTCGTCTTTCAATGCTTGGCGGATTTTCCGGATTGCCGTATTGATCGCGTTATCGGTGTCGAGGAAGACATCCTTGCCCCAAAGCTTCTCGATGATCTCTTCCCGGGTCACCAACTGGCCCCGCCGCTCGACCAGAAGCAACAAGACTTCCATCGGGATTCGTTCCAGCTTCAGCGTGGTGCCAGAACGTCGCAGCTGGTACGCACGAAGATCCACTTCGAACTCATCAAATCTGATGAGGTCAGCCAAACGGTTGAGCTCTCCACTCACGAGTGGTAATTCTATCCCTTCTCGGACTCAAGAAGACCTGAAGCCTCAATGGCTTAAAGCTACACAAGAATACAGCTGACTACACGCTTCTTCAGACCTTCTCCATTGCCAGCCTCCTGAAACTGAAACATCATGCGCCTCAATGCCAGGACAACCCGGGCATCCGGGGCACAGTTACTGATGGGGTGACTTCGAAAAACGATCTTGCTTTGAGTCCGCCTGAATCAGGGTCCAGGGCAATGATCTTGGGCAACTCATAAATGAGGAGACGATATGGAATCGAGATTGCCGAGCAACCGTAACTCATCCGTTGGCACCTTGTATCGAATCCGTCGCTGCATAAGTCGTCGGTCTCCCGCTGTCCGAATCGGCGTAGCGGTCGCCGCACTATTGCTGGCCGGCAGCACTACGCTCGAAGCCGGTTTCAGCCTCCCGAACCTGTTCCCCTTCCTGGACTTTAGCGGGTTTTCTGCAACCAACAGCACAACGAGGTCAGTGAGCTTGGGAGGGCCATTCTTTCAGAGCCTGGGAACCAATGGACGGAGCTGCGGAACCTGCCATGCCCCCAGCGATGGCTTCGGTTTGAGTGCCATTGATGCGCAGATACGATACTTCCTCACCAATGGCAAAGATCCACTGTTCGCGCAGGTAGACGGCTCGACTTGCCCGACCGGGACGGTGAACAACAGCCTAGTCACCAACAACGGGTTGATTCGCATCGGCCTGACCGTTCCACCGAATAGTACCTCCGCCGCTTCCCCGCAATACACGATCACAGCGGTGCAGGACCCATACGGCTGTGCGCTTACTACGAGCTCAGGAGGAACCCAGACGGCCTCGGTTTATCGCCGCCCCTTGCCCACCACCAATCTGGGCTTTCTCAGTGCAGTGATGTGGGATGGCCGGGAATCCTTCTTGTATCCGCTGAACAACGCGCAGACCTTTACCGCGAACCTGAATACCGATCTGACGCAGCAGGCCACCGACGCCACGCTCGGCCATGCACAAGCCAAGCAGCCGCCCACCGCTTCGCAGTTAAGCCAGATTGTCAGCTTCGAACTGGCGCTGAACTCGGCACAACTGTCGGACTTCTTCGCCGGCAACCTGTATGGACAGAACGGCTCGCTCGGCGGGCCCCAGTTCCTGGCCACGCAGCAGTTCTATCCCGGCATCAATGATTCTCTTGGCGGTGATCCCGAAGGCAAGCAGTTCACTCCAAACGTATTCACCCTCTACACCGCGTGGCAGAACTCGTCAAATTCCCAGCAGGCCTCGATTAATCGCGGCGAAACGATCTTCAACACCCAACCCCTGACCATCAGCGACGTTCCCGGGTTGACCGCTGGGACCGGGCAGATCGTGGGGACCTGTACGACGTGTCACGACACACCCAACGTGGGAAACCATTCCTTTTCTCTGCCGCTGGATATCGGCACGGGCCACTCGCAGCTCTACGAAACCGATCCCAACATCATTGCAGGGCTGCAGCAACTGCAGCAGCCAACACTTCCGGTTTTTCAGTTGGTGTGCACGCAGGGCACAGAAGCTGGACAGACCTTCTATACGACGGACCCGGGGAAGGCGCTGCTCACCGGGCAGTGCACCGACATCAGCCGCGTCAAGGGGCCCATTCTGCGGGGCTTAGCCTCTCGCGCCCCCTATTTCCATAACGGCGCAGCCGCGAATCTGTCGCAAGTGGTCAATTTCTATAACCACCGCTTTCAGATGGGGCTGTCGTCGCAGCAAATGCAGGACTTGATCAACTTTTTGCAAACGCTGTAGGCAATTGAGCTTGCCGAATTCAATTTGGCGGTCGTTTGATGAAACGCTTAAGTTCTACACACTGCAAATTCGTCTTCGCGTCGTTGCTCCTTCTCGCCCTGTTGAGCCTCCCGAAGCGGGCTCAGGCCCAACAAAACTGGAATGCGACCGTCAGGGGGCAAAGTGCAGACATGTCCAAGCAGGGGGTGGCGTTTCTACCCAATGAGATTTGGATCCATGCCGGCGACAGCATCACCTGGACCTTCAATAGTGGAGACATTCACACCGTTACGTTCTTGACCGTCGGGCAAATCTATCCGTTTGATCAGTTGAATGGATGTCCACCCATTACGCCGAGTGGATCGTCGTTTGATGGCTCTTCTTGCGTCTCGAGCGCCGATTTGTCGTTGGGCCAAACCTATCAGGTGATCTTCCCCAAGGCCGGTAACTATGAAATCGTCTGCCTGGTCTACGGGCAGATGTTCGGTACCATTCATGTCCTTGACCCAATCCTGCCCCTGCCGTACGACCAGGCAGCTTATGACCAACAGGCCAAGGAACAATTGAAGGCGTTGCTGGAAGACGCGGATCTCCGAAAGCATCATGCGGAACATCACCACTCGATGGAGGACATGTTTTCTGCCAGAGTGAGCTCACACACGAAGTCCGTAACCGCGGGAGTGGGCGAAATCGCCGCAACTGCTGGCGGGCAACAGTCGTTTTCCTTGGTGCGCTTTATTGACGGCACCGTCACCATTCGCGCCGGCGACACTGTGGAGTGGACAAATCTGGATCCTGAGATCGGGCATACCATTACTTTCGGCACGGTGCCGCAGGATCTTTTCGATCCGTCGTGCAGTCCCAACTGCGTGGTGAGCACAGATCCGGACGGTGCGCTCCATGCGACGGTCACCAGCACGCAGCAAAACGTGCACTCCGGGCTGATCGCAGCTCTACTCGAAGATGAGCCCGGCATCCCGCAAGGGCCGGTCACGCCACCGACACGGTTTCGCATCACATTCACGACGCCGGGAACCTACCCCTACGTCTGCGCCTTTCATGACAATCTCGGCATGGACGGGCAAGTAACCGTCTTGCCCTGACTGAATGCCCCTAGCGAGAACGGATGGTATGCGTATGTCAACTTTGGCAACTGGGGTAAGAGCTTTTCCACGAATACGCCCAAAGTACCTTCTCTTTGGCGTCATCGGATTGATGTTGGCCTATGTGATCCCTCACGATGAAAGCTTTCTGGTGCATCCGAAAGATCCTCTGTGGCAGCACTTTGAGCCATTCAAGTGGTGGCTGTTGCCACATGGAATCGCTGGCGGATGTGCTCTGCTCCTGGGCCCGATGCAGTTCTCGGACCGATTTCGCAATCGTTTCAGAAAGCTCCATCGTGTAGTCGGTCGAATCTATGTCGCAGGTGTGTTCGTTGCCGCTCCACTCGGCTTTTACATTCAGTACTTCGAGGAACGCATTGGCGATCCCCGATCTTTCAGTATTGCTGCAGCAGCCGACGCCGCTCTGTGGATGATTACTACCGGAATTGCGATGGCCTTCATTCTCAAAGGGAAGGTCCAGGCGCACCAGCAATGGATGACTCGCAGCTTTGCGGTCGCACTAGTCTTTCTTGAGGTGCGAGTGATTGGCGGCTTGGGTGGATGGGAGAACCTCGATGTCGATGCGAATGAAACCATCGTTTGGATCTGTCTTGCTTTTTCAATCCTCTCGGCGGATCTTGTGCTTCAGTGGCAGCAACTGAGGCCCTCATCCTCATTGGTTCAGCGGAATTCGCCTGCTTCTCCTGGGCGGATGTTTGCTGGATGAAACGGACAGCCCGGAAGTCAGCGACTGTTCGGCCGTCATTCGCACAAACTCTCGTTTCTCGCCTTAGTCGCTCCGTTCACTTCTAATCGTTCGCTCACCAAGGGAGCAAGAATATGCAGGCTGGAAGTGTCACGGTTGAAAGTCGCAAACGTGGACCAGATGTGTGGTGTTTTAGATGGCGCGAACCCGGAGCCGACGGGCGAAGAATACACCGCCGCATCGTGCTTGGAACGGCTGAGGATCTGAAAAGCATAGCCTCAGCCTGCAAAATGGTCGTTGGCATCAGACGGGAAATCAACGTAAACGATGTCCGGATTCGGAAGGAATCCATCACGCTTAATGACTTGTCGAGCATTATCAGCAACGAGAACTTGGCGACCGCAGTCCCCGTATCTCGTATTCGACAAAAAGAATCTATGCCGGTTACTTGAAAAAGTGGGTCGAACCCCGGTGGGGTTCATACGCACTGTCGGACATTCGAGCCGTAGAAGTTGAGCTGTGGCTGAAAAATCTCCCTCTAGCACCGGGATCACGGTGCAAAATACGGAACGTGATGAGTCTGCTCTTCAATCACGGCCGTCGTCACGAGCTTTGCGAACGCAACCCGATTCAATGGGTTCGGCAAAGCGCAAAACGAAGGACTTCCCCTGACATCCTGTTGACGAACGAAGTACAGAGCTTGCTGGCAAATCTCCGCTTCCGAGAACGGACGCTGGTCTTGCTGGCCGTGACTACAGGTCTGCGAAGAAGCGAGATTTTCGCGCTGAAATGGAGGGACATAGATTTCCACGCGAAACAGATCCACGTCACCCGTTCAATTGTTCAGAACGTTGTTGGCATCTGCAAAACCGAAAGTTCCCAGAAACCTGTTCCTGCTCACGATGATCTCGTTGAAGCACTACAGCAATGGCGCCGTCAGGCGAGGTACAAATCGCCAGAAGATTGGGTATTTGCGAGTCCAGTCCATCAAGGCCGCTGGCCTTACCTGGCGCAACAAGTTTTGAGGCTCCATATCCTCCCAGTCGCGCGGGGGTTGGGCATTAGCAAAAGAATCGGCTGGCACACATTTCGCCACGTATCGGTGCCTCGAGCTTGTACCTATTTTGTGCCTTTTTGTGCCCACGCGAAATTGAGGCGATGCCGGGAAGTTATTGAAAAGGAATGGCGGGGACGACGGGACTCGAACCCGCGGCCTCTGCCGTGACAGTCTAGGCATAAACGTCTTATCAGCGACTTACATTCTCGCGGGGGCTGCCAAGTCGCTGAAAGGGACTGTAGGAACCGTTCGCTGTGGGTAAATTTGTGGGTAAGAATTTTCGCGCTGCTGCTGACTGGTCGGTTTGCCACCTGTTACTTCTCACAGTTCTTT